>Ga0265797_10000951_pt1 | contig 52247 bp, 32 predicted proteins | sample P2T30metagenome_FD_192433 | JGI IMG/M metagenome (GOLD analysis project Ga0265797, IMG submission 192433) | Plant litter microbial communities from East Loma Ridge, Irvine, California - P2 T30 | ecosystem: Environmental > Terrestrial > Plant litter > Unclassified | place: USA: California...
TTTTCCTACTCTAGTGGCCGGTCAGATTGTGTAAAACATGTACTTTAGACGAGCAATCTGAAGAGCAAGCTACCACCACGGCTCGCTTTCCTTACCCAGCGCACGTGCGGAAGCTCTAGCTATGGTAATGACATGTGCGGATGACTGACGTTAAGCTCAATGAACTCGATTGGACCCTCCTAGACGATACCGAAGCTTGTCAATGCCCGTGCCACGTTCCGTGATGAGCTACTGCTGTTCTAGCTGTCCGATATTGGAACTTGGTCGTGCCAAGCTTTTTGCTCGACTTCAGCTTTAAGCTTGTGGACATTTCATACTGCCTTCCCTTCCACAGCGATAGTAAAGTCCGACTTGATGCTAAGTGCTTGTCGAATTGTTTGTCTTACCTCCCGTCACAGGTATACACATCGATGGCCTACCCCAGAACCCCGCGATTGCCTCGGTACGGCCCACATCACCGGGGGTAAGCTGTAGATGAACCATCGATACAAATCTGGAGTAAGGACGCATTACTTGTTCGATTACAACCCCATATCCACGAATGCTGCTATGCCGCGAGCATGATTGCGATGTTGCTGGTGTTGTTATGATACTAACCGTAGTTTCCCGCGGAAGTCACGGAAACAGGTATGGACTTAAATCACAACGATACTGTTATGGATCTCGCTGATAGTTTGTAGCATCAATATTACAACGCAGTCGGCACCACTCGATCGTCCATGAAACGTATATCGCTCGACCTCTTACGACCGCCTTACAGCACCAACGTCCTTCATCCGATCACAATACACGTTGGATACGCATGGTCTGAGATAATGAGGAATGACGCATCTGTGGAATCACAGGGCTGTGGCCATCACAAACGAAGGACTTGACACGGGTGGAATGAAAGCTGTGGCTCCTCATGATGGGACTCACACACTCAATCGCATCGCAACATGGATGGTGGGGCATGTCTGGGGAGCCTCTGTATCTGGATTCAGATTGCTCTGATACGTGATACAGTCACAGAAGAAGCAACGACTGCTGCGCAAGTCGTATGGAGGGACCGAGGCTGCATCGTTTCAGATCTACGTTTGGGCAGATGGTGAGGCTGTTCCCGAAACATGACACAACAATGCTCCAACCTGATTCCGAGAAACCGAAATCGGAAACTAAACAACCCAACTCTTCCTTGCCGACTGCGGGACATGCAATGCTCTCGAACACCGAGATGATGTATGTTCTTACTCGGGTCGTACCACACCGTGAAACTACAGTAGGTTTCGGGACAAGCTTCAACATTTGACGCTGCAAAGCTTAGCTGTCATGTCTCGCTGGCGTCACCACTCTAGCTCATGGTATTTAGCCCTCGGACGCCGTCCTGAGGTCAATTGAGCAATTACTATTCCATCCGTTCTATCATCTTGTAATCTTTGTGCCGGTCACTTCTCTTCTAACAACTCCTATTACAATACACTTGCAATCCTGTTAACCAGTAAACATGCGTTGCACAGCCTTCATCGCCGTTGCTGCTTTCTCCAGCGCAGTCTTCGCTGCTGGTAAGCTTCTATGCCTCTACGGTATGCATGTAACATCGAACGTCCATCTAACATCTCTCAGCCAACCCTCAAGATGACGTTGCGTCCATCCTCGAGGCTCTTCGTGCGAACAACCCGGAAGACGCCGATGCCGCTGCTGCGGCCATGAAGGTCAAGCTCCGCCGTCAGGACGATTTGGACTCTATCCTCGCCGCCCTGGAGGCCAATAACCCCGACGATGCTGCCGCTGCTAAGCAGGCTTCGTCTTCATCTGCCACCAAGCGCCAGGACGACTTGGCTTCCATTTTGGCCGCACTTGAGGCCAATAACCCTGACGACGCCGCGGCCGCTAAGCAGGCTGCACCATCCTCCACTGCCACCTCCACTCCTGTTTCTAAGCGTCAGGACGATGTGGCTTCCATCCTCGCAGCACTCGAGCAAAACAGCCCCGACGATGCCGCGGCTGCGCGCCAGAACATCCAGAAGCGTCAAGACGACGTTGCATCTATTCTTGCAGCACTCGCGCAGAACAACCCCGATGATGCCCAGGCAGCTCAGAGCCTTGGAAAGCGATGGATTGCTTAGATGAAGAGGGTCTCGATGGCAAGGTGATGAGCGGGTGCAGCAATTTGATTCGGAAGGTAATAGTTGGGTGTACATAGTTTAGTGCTTTTGACTGACTCTATATGATAAGAAACCTCCAGGCATAATTCTCACTAATGCACTCATTTGGTCTGATTTTGATATTTGCTAAAGAATAATGTTGTTGCTTCTGGTCGAGGAGGTTGCCCCGAATTGGGAGCAGAGACGCAGCCCCTGCTGTACCCCGCATCGAGACAAGAGTCACCACTTGTCACAACGATCTACTTAGCGACTACGTGATACACAGGAAGGCCACGCCCATTTTCGATATCGACTCCTATTATTTATCATCTAATGCCAAATTTTGTCCAGTTTCTCCATCCGACACGATGGCCGAGTGGTCTAAGGCGGTAGATTTAAGCCCCGCTTAGATCTCTACTACAGAAATGTGCGTGGGTTCGAGTACGTTATACCGCACAATGTTACGTTGCGACATATACTAATCCGATATCAGACCCCACTCGTGTCAAAATAAACATTTTTTTTGTTTCCTTTTTGTTTTTGCTCCTTCGCTCGAGAAAGAGATGGTCGGTGTTAAGTGTTAACGTCGAGGACAACACAGCCGATCTTACCAACCAATTTGGCCTGCCTATGCTCCATTAACGGCGAGCATTAGGATGAAGTACAAGAACATTCGTGGCCAAGTACGCTTTTTCTTTCATCTTTGTACTCGACAGAAAGATTATTTGGCCGGTGACAAGGGTTAACGTCAAGGACGACCACGCCCGCACGTACTCATCAACGGCGAGCTTCAGACCAAGGTGAGAAAACTCACGAATGTGTCAAAGAACGGCGGCGTTGATTTTCTAGGCGAAATCGACGGACGGCACAAGAGCATATCACATGTCAGAGGACGCACGACACCACATGGAGAAATTAAGATTGATATGTCCCACACTTGCCCAAACTACCCACTTCTTTTATATCCGCTCCTGCTTCTTAGAGCCTCACCATACCTAGCCAAGACAAACGGTATACACGCACCCAGGATGCTCAAACAGCCGAGCAATGTACAAGCCCACTGGGGGCCCAGTCTTCGAAACATCTGGACTGCAAAGAGGGGAAAGGTTCCACCAAGTACGTACCGCAATATGGCATTCGAGGCCATGGCACTGGCACTGTACAGTGGTCCGTACGCATCAGTAATATACATCATGCATGCCATGAAGATAAGCATATTGCCCATGCCGAAGAAGGCTTCGGCAATGGTTGGCACAATCCAATGTACACGGTAGGCTGCAGACCAGCCAAAGAGGAACAAGCCGATAGTGAGAATGGGCCCACCAGCGAATGCAAGCGGCAAGCGCTTTTCAGGCGCCAGCCGTGATGTTGCAAAGGCCGGAGCTGGCCTCTTCTCTGCAACCGCCTTCCGCACGCGAGGCAGGTAGAAAAGTTTGCTGAACGATACAATGCAAACGGTAGCTACAATGACACCGACACCCAGACTGAGGAATGTAAGACCTGTGGATATGCTATCGAACCCATACTCTGTCTCGAACACATAAGGGAAAGCGGCGAAGAAGGCGTACAGCAAGCCAAAGTTGAAAGCAGAGTACGTGTTGAATGTTGCCACAATCGGCTCCGTGAGCAGCATGTGCATGGGCCGAGTGAGAGTTTTGGTGGCATAGGTGCTGACGACCTTCGGCAACGACATGCCTTCGGTTGGTGATCTTGGGAGCGGAAGATTGCGTTTCTTCGCGCGGCGACGTAGGAGGACGGGTTTGTACGACTCACGGAAGAATGGCGCTGGTGCAATGACGAGAATGATGGTGAAGAAGAGTATCAACCATGACGTCCAGCGCCAGCCACGTGTTTGGGTTACGACAGCACCCAGGATTGGTCCTAATGCTGGGCCAAAGAATGGTGTTGCGACGTAAAGCGACATCGGACCAGAGCGCTTCTCAGGCGGCCAGATATCGCTCAACGTACCTGACCCCATACTCAGACTAGGCGCAGCGAAGAAGCCAGCCCAGAATCTCAGCACCACCAGACTCGCCATACTTTGCACGAAACCTGTGCCTAGGATGAAAAGCGCAAAGATAGGCAAGCTGATGAAGATGAGGGGTCGTCTTCCAAAAGTTTCACTAAGAGGAGCAGCGAACGGTCCACCAAAAGCTAGTCCGAGGGCATATATCGAGTATGCAAATGTCGCGATAAGTTGCGTCGAGCCCAGCTCTGTCGCTGCTTGTTCGATGGCCGGTGTGAAGACGGACGATGCGAATGTCCCCACAAGCGCAATACCGGAGATCGTGTATGTCTGATACCACTTCCTGGCTGCACTCCAGTTATGAGGGTTCAAAGGGTCGTCAGGGCCGTCCCAGTCGAGAGTCGCAGGGCGAACTTGCGATGAAGCCCCATCAGCGATTGGTGTTGCATCTTGATTTGAACACGGCTGAGGTCCTTTCTCAGGATCAGAATCTGACTTCAAGCCCACCTCAGTGGATGGCTGACGACTTCTACCAGGAAGCTTTTCGACATTGACGGGACTTGGTGGCCTTGTTGATGCTGCTGTCGTATCCGACCAGGAAACAGGTCGTGAAGCATTTGGAGTGGCCATGGCGTGAGTCTTTCACTTCACAGAGATGAGAAAATGGAGCTGGCAACAAGTCGACAGAGCTTTCGCGAGACATGAAAAAGACGAATGCGTTTGCGCCATGACTTTAATATGGCCCACCATGGTAAAACTCCGATAAGAAGACTTTCTGCACAGACAACAAGATCTGGCATGAGATGCGATTCTGCAAACTAGATTGGTAGGTCCTGGTAGTGCATCTGGACGATCCTGGCTCCGATCGTTCCAAAGATTGGCATGTTGAGCTTGTTCGGAGTTGAGAAGCGGCTGAATCTAGGGATCGGGTGAAGCTAGAGTTCGGGATCGTGCCGGCGCTGCATCTGAAGCGGGTCTGATGACGATGAACACTGCTTTCTTTTTTCATTCAACCTCAATAGTGCATACACGTCCATTGAACCCACCAAGTCGACCAGAAGTCATTGGTGCCTGTGAATGGAGAACGTGTCTCTACTCTAGTGTGAGTCTCGTGCTTTCAGGGATACTGAAGAAGCATACGAAGAGCCTCACTACTAGCGCACTTGCTCATCGATAGCCGGCGACCTGACTGTTATCGCGCGCCAATGCGATCAGAGACATAGCTCGAGATAGTGTCGCATTCAGCAACGTCTGGCAGCAATTTGATCTGCAAGCGCTCACACGCTGAACAGTTGCGCAATGCCCCGATTCGGCTGGTTTCTCCTCACCAACGTGCTCAGTGTGCTGGCGTAGAATTGCAAGATGCAAAAACGATGGAAACACAGGTAGAAACACAAATGGAGCCAGTTATATTAACCTCTGACAACGTACATCAGGGCTGGCACGATCGTTCATCCGCCCCACTTTTGCTGCGCAGCTAATTGCATGGCCGACCCAACCAATGGCCCTCAAACACCTTCTTTCTGCATAAGCTCTTCTACAACGAAGCTCTGGTAAGCGGGGATGAGTATGCGCAGCACCGTCTGAGCTACTACGTCGCCTCGATATACCTTCTTTTGGTTTGGCAGTTCGCATTCTACAAACGAGCCCAGGCAGCGCGAAACTGGCGCGGTCAGGCATAACTACGCGCTTTTTCGCGTTAGAAATGAAGTCCGTCATCACTATGCGACAGCAACAACCACTCAATTCTGGCTCAAATTTCGGCCTTCGGCATTCGTGGGAGCAGTCGCAATCATGAGGAGTTTCAGCGTGTCTTCGGCTCTATCACTTGAGATCGCCCGCACTCTCCTCCCAGCAGTTTGCAAGATCCAACCACGTCGATTGTCGTCAAGCGAATGTGCGCCCTTAGCCCCCTAGTTTGATGCGACACCCCGGATTGGGATCGAAACTGCATAAGATGTCAATTTCTACGCTCTATTGACCGAGATGAATAAATCTGACACACGGTGTTGGCGATCGTCATCTTTTTGTTCATCTACGACAGCGACGCAAATCTCCGCAACGACTCCTGAGTTCAGCTGAGAGTGCGTCGAACATGCTACGCCACTACCACCTGTGGGTCTCGCCTCTCTCCACCGACGAAGAAAAGGATGAAAATCAGGGTTTGAGCAAGTTGAAAGAGAAGACGTCGTTCGATTACTAGTTGTGGCTTTCTCAGATTCCAATCGAACGTGGTTCACATGTTTTGCAGCACATCATAGAAGTATCGAGACTACACAAGAGTCGAGGGAAACGCCATCCAACACCTGACAGAGTATTGTGAGTAACGATCGTCGCATACTGTACTGCGATCGATTAGATACAGGAAGAGTGAGGCACATAACGGCCAACCGCATTGTGCGTCCAGCCTAGTGGATACAGCATATCTTGGCACACATAGCCTCACTTACAACCGCCATTCCTCCCAAACTTCAAGGTCAATCCTGACATCCTAACGCAACAAAGTTAACAATTGACAAATGGCTAAACAAAACATCTCAAGCCAAAGCGACAGAGGCGTAGACAAGAGCGCGCAACGACCGTCGTGCTTCAGCTCTTTCAGCTCTACATCGAGCATCACATTCAAAATTAGGCATAGCGTAGTGGCCTTCCAGGAAAAGATACGATCATTAGATAGTAGGTGAGTAGTTACACTGGATACATAGTGGTTATGGTTGGCCTAACATCATGCAGGCGAATACAGCAGAAGCACCAGCAGGCAGCCGTCCCCTGCTCCAAGCTCCTTACCCTCCCATTCGAAATTCGTCTTATGATATACGACTACGTTTTTACTGCACGCGATGCTACCTACTCTGATATCCGTCTTGTTTCTTCCCAGAATATCTATCCAAATGTGTTCTGGAATGCCAAGATGCCACGCGGATATTATATCAAAGGTCATCCTTGTATAGGCGAGGAAATGCTCGAGTTTACAAGAGCTTCCTCAGGCTTAGCTGCTCTAAACACCGAAAGTATTGCGATTGGCAAACGACACGAGGACGTAGATATACTATATCAAGAGGCCCAGCTAGGGGTAATGGCTTTGATGTTGACCTGTCGTGCGCTGTAAGTCTTGAAACTTGTATACAGAAGAAAGAGCACTGACACTGACAGATACCACGAGATGCTTGACATTTTCTACGCGCACCGGACCTGGCAGTTCAACGACCTTGACACTCTCGTCATTGCTGCGGAACATATCCCGATGCGACATTTTAACAATATCCGCTCTCTATACCTTAACGCAAGCCACCTCCCTCGATATGCAGATTTTACAGGCTACATTTGGGGCTTACCCCGCGAGTATCAACAAAGGTTTAGACACTTGGCTCCTCCCTCAAGGTCGCTGATATCGCGCGTATCGCGTGCTATCGATACCAGATTGGTTGACACCGGAGACATTCGCAAATGGCAGGCAGTCTGTGATACAATAGCTCGGATGGAGTCGCTTAAGAAACTGCGAATAACCTTGTGTGAGCAAGCTTTCATTGTGGTATTAGAGAGCAGACGACCAAGTGTACAAATCACGAAGGAGTCATTCGTGTTCGCCCCGTTGACTGAGATTGGGAAGGGAAGAGACCTAGAGGTATTCGAGGTCAGGGTTGACTGGCCTGTCGGCGATGACGATGCGTGGTCTGAGGAAGCAGAGAAGGGGTTTAATTTGATAAGGCTTGCCGGGGAGTCGCATCCAGGACTGCAATAATCCGTGTCGCGTATGACGTCGCCTAAAGATGTGACACCTATCGTTGCCAACCTAGATAGTCGTCGGTTGCAATGCGGTATTTCTTTCCAGACCGGCATGCTGCCTTCTCGAAATGACAGAAAGGGGATCAAATCACAAGGTTATAGTGGATAAACGTTGCACTACAACGCCGAACAATGCTATTGTTTGCGCCTCGAAGAAGAAAAAGCCAAAAGAGCAGACGAGCTACATAAATGACGTGAAAATAATACACTACTACCATGACACCTCGATCCTTACACTATTGTCCTAAACTATGCACCCCTACCACATCTTTACTGGACATCGAGAAGCTGCTTCAACTGTACAATCAACTTCCACTCGTCCTGGCTAACGTCGCTCCTGAAGAACTCCTTGAGTGTATCGATACTCTTCCGGCTAATAGCAGAATACAGAATATCGTCTTCTTCCAAGTGGCGACCGTACATGGGCTGATTGTTACCCTCGATCTTGACGGCGACGGAGGGTTGACCCCTCTTGCATATTTGCATGGGTTTGTGGTCACGCTCGATAGAAGTGCTATTGAACGAATTAGTAAAGGGTGTGGTAGTAGAAGAAAAGCAAACTTACACTCTTCCTAGATTGACGATTTCCTTGGCACCAGTGACAGCGTTCTTCTTGACCGCGCAGATGGGCGTTGTCATCCTCAGAGCACCTTCAGTAACATCCACACCAATAATGATAGGATCCTTCTTGTTGAAAACAGCGACCGGCTTGAGTACGCAAGGGAAGACTGCCAGCATCTTTGACTCCTCCTTCCGCTGCTCCTCAAGCTGCTTCATGTGCGCTGTGAACTTGTCGAACAAGTGGTAGATGATGTCAGCTTCGAAAATCTTAACACCGATCTCCTCTGCATACGCTTTGGCTTCCTTATCAACCTTGACATCGAAGCACAGCATGACGGCGTATTCTCTGGCCTTTTCTAACATGATACCGGCTCGAAGAACGTCCTTCCTGAAAACCGGACCAATGGAAATAGTAGCCACAGGAATCTTTGAGACACGCAAGAACTCGAGGAGCGCTTCGAGCGAACCCAGAGTGGATGCTTGGACAGAGACACCACGACCAGTCTTGGAAACCTTACTGAGCAAGTGTGCTAGATCGCCCATGACTTCGTCCATGAGGTCCTCCTCGTCATCGTTAGGACCGACGACAAGTAGACGCGAACCGGCGATGGCTTGGTCGAGTCCATCAGCAGCGATTTTGATACCCATGGCAGCCTTGACCTCCTTGTTGTGCACGTATTGTGACTTGACACGTAGCTCCTTCATCTCAGCCGGCGTCAATAGCGCTCGAATGTTAGTTACTATAGGTTCTGGATTACCACACAGCACTATGCGGTCGCCTTCGTGAAGAACACCGTTGGACAAGATAACATCTATAGTGGTACCAAGACCTTCGATGACCTTGACTTCAAGCACAGTACACTCAACCTCTGAAAGATACATGAGGTTGTTCGTAAGGCGCTCTTGCGTAAGCTTGACAATAAGCTTGATCATATCAGGGATACCTTCTCCGGTATGCGCTGATGTTGGGCATACGGAGACGTACTTGGACATGTTCTTGTTTCTGTTGAAGATCTCAGAGTTGAAACCTTGTTCTTGCAGTTGAGTGCGAACAAAGGTCCATCGCTCTTCAAACTCAGACTGAACGGAGGCCTTTTGAAGGCTCAGACTATCTTCGAAGCCGTTGTTGTCAATCTTCTTCCAGCCGAACAGACGATCGATCTTGTTGAGAGCAACGATGAAAGGTGTCCGTCTGTCCCTAAGAAGCTTCATGGACTCGATGGTTTGAGGTTCAAGACCGTGCATGATATCGATAACGAGGATAGCAATGTTACAGAGCGAAGAACCACGAGATCGGAGGTTGGTGAAAGACTCGTGACCGGGTGTGTCAATAACTAGGAGACCAGGGACGTTGAAAACAAAGTCGTTGTCCTTGTTAACGACGGCAACCTTCTTCTGAAGTGCCTCAACAGGGAAGTAGGTGGCACCAATCTGTTGCGTGATACCTCCAGCTTCGCCTTCTTGTACGTTGGTCTGGCGGATCTTGTCGAGCAGCTTTGTTTTACCGGTATCGACATGGCCAAGAATACAGCAAATAGGAGATCGCAAGTTGTCCTTTGATCGCGCAGCAAGAGCCTCCTCGTGAGCCTGCTTTCGTCGGTCGGCGGCGGCAGCCTTACGAGCGGCTTCGGCTCGCTGCGTGGCGGTTCCCTCTTCGTCTTCCGACGAGTCGTCCTCGCTGTCATCTTCAGAATCGGAATCTGAGCTGGCGTCCTTGGACTTGTCGGCCTTGTCTGCAACAGCCTTCTCCGCTGCCGCCTTCTCTTCCTTGGCCTTCTTCTCACTTGCCTTGCGCTCTTCTTCTTCATCGGTATCGACGTCCCAACTGTCTTTAACACCGTCCAACTCGTCGGCTTGAGCCTCCCAGTCGTCGGCAGAGTCACCGTCCTCTCCCTTCTTGGCTTCAGCATCGAGCCGGGCTTTCTCTGCAGCCTCAGCTGCAGCGGCGGCTTGCTCTTCGGCCAGCTTGAGTTCTTCCATCTTCTTGGCGGCCTCCTCTGCCTCTCGAGCCTCCTTTTCTTGTTGACTCTCGGCCTGCTTCTTCTTCTTTTTCTTGCGGTCATCGTAGACTGGCTTCTTCTTCTTCTCGGCTTCGTCGGCAAGTCCGGCAACCTTTGTGCCACCTGATTCTAGGAGCTGCTGTAGGCGGAGTTCGTTCTTTGCCTTTGCTTCCTTTTGAGCCTTGGTCATGTACTTGCCCTCCTTCTTCAGCTGCTCAATCTTTTCTTTCTCCCTCTGCTTCTTGAGTGCCTTCGCTTCCTCCTTGCGCTTCTGCTCTTCAGCCTCTTGTCGCTCCAGCTCCTCTAGCCTGGCTTTCTCTTCGGCCTCAGCACGCGCCATCTCCTCTTCTCTCTTCTTGCGCTCTTCCTGTTGCTTCTGTAGGGCAGCCAGCGCAGGGTTGAGCTTCTTCTTCTTGCCTCCAGCAGCGGGCGCGGCATCTGGAGCTGGTGTAGGGGCCGAAGGCGCGGCAGAGGCAGCTGGCTTGGTCTCGGTAGGCTTCGCAGGTTCGGCTTTGGCAGGACCAGTGGCCTTCTTCTTCGCAGCCTAATACTGGTCAGTACACACTCATCCAATGGACAATGTAGTTGACGGATCCGTACCAATTCCTTCTTTCGCTGCTTTTCCTTCTCCTTCTTCTCCTTCTCCTTCTCCGCCTTGGTCTTCACACGCGGAGCATCATCGGTGGTCTTCTCCTCGACGGGTTCCTCTGTCTTGGCAGCAGCGCCACCCTTACCCTTCTTCTTGCCGTAGTTTCCAGCAAATACATCGTCGTCATCGTCGTCGAAGGTTCCTTCCTGTGGTGCTTTGCTGTCAAAGTCGCCGTTTGCATCATCAACAGGTGGGTCCTCGCCTTCAACTTCAAGATTTGCGCCCTTCTTGTTCTTCTTCTTGCCGCGCTTTGCAAGAGCAGCCATCAGACCACCGCCTGCAACATCTTCATCGGCGGCGGCAGCATCCTCAGGCTGGGGTTCTGATGCAGCGCCATCCTGAGGCGCGACAGACTCGCCGAGCTCGGCTTCCCAGTCGTCGTTCTGCGCCTTCTTGTTGCCCTTCTTTTTTGGCGGCATTTTGTATATGGTGTATTGCTACGGATGTGGTATGTGGACTCGTATGTGCAGATGTCACTAGAGGCGTGTTGTGCTAGGGCGTGGCCGGGTCGACAGTTCGCACTCGATGGGTCGCACTTGGAGTCAACTGTAGAAATCGCAAGTGGTCCAGCAGGCGGTCTCGCGCTTCACGGTGGAAGTGGCAGGAGGGAAAACTGGAGCCGAAGAAGACAGGTCCCGAATCAACCAATAAAGGCCTGGACCGTGAAAGAGTGACAGGAAAATGCGAACGCACACTGGCTTCTGCGAAATTCCGTTGGAGTTATCGATTGTTCTGTGTGGCGGCGGGCGGCGAACGGCTAGCTATGGAGGGGTATGAGGCGCTCGGACCACACATGGCGCCCATGGCTTCCTTGTCTATGCCGTTTATTAGCAACCTCTGTCCACTAACAAGGAATCAAGCATGCAGAGCAAGTTATGATGGACATCTGTCACTATGCAATTCTTCATAGCTATTCTTGCATCCTACGTCCCAGGTCTACACCCAAATTTTCCCTTCCATTGCGAAGCACACTACAGGACGACAAATACAAAATGTGCTGCTCCGACAAATTCCAGTACGTTTAACGCCGTGCCAGAACCTCTAACTCCGACCCAATGAGAGAATGCAACGACGATATTACAATAGTAGCGATGAAAGCCACATGCAGAAGCATGGCCATGTACGTGACTGATGATGAAACGGTATCTTTATGGCAACGCGTAGAATCGTGAAGCATCGATCAAGTAGAAACTAACTGCAGCCCTTAAGGCTTAGTATAGCTGGCCGCTGATGAGTAAGGACTCGACAGCAGAGCCAATGAACTGCTTCTTGAGCGTGAGATCGCATCCAAATCTGCCGTCGTGTTAGTGTTGATCGTGTGATTATATGTGAATGAACATACCTCTGCTCTAGTTCGGCCTTGATCTGCTTCTTGGTGACGTTCATGAGATCAGACTTGGACAAGATATCCTTGATCTCGATCAAGATAGCATCGTCACTTGGCAGGTTCGCCATCTCCATGCTATCCATGCCGTAGCCACTCTGGGCAAGACTCATTCGTGAGTGATTGTCGTAGCGTGGGAGGTTGAGGTGCGACATGGGGCGGGATGGTGGCATGCCTCCATACTCTGAGCCAGCGACGGATGCGCTTCCAAACGGCTTCCTGGTAGCGTAGGTGTAACCTGAAACCTCCGAGCGGTCGTCACGGATGGTGTGCTGCTCCCACATCTCTGCTTGGTACTCCTCCCACCTCTTCTTAGGGATGCTGGCAGGGTCAAACTTGCCTTCGTCCGTGACAACAATCTTCTGGCCCTTTTCACCTGTAACAACACGAGTGTTACCCCAGGAGAAGTCGTCCATGTACCAGAAAGAGTACAGAGGTAGACCAAAGGCGAAAACGGGTGTTGCGAAGATGTAGATAATCATCCAACCAATCATCTCCCACTTGCGTCGAATAATGAAGATGATGGCCTGTAGACCATAGATGGCACCAAGAAGAATGAACGCCGTGATAGGGACGACGTCAGGCGACCACACCAGTGTGTAGATGAGATAACCAATGTAAACAACGATGACAGGCTGTACGACCGTTGAAAGCAGATCCATGAAGACGATGAAGCGCATACTGAAACAACAGAAACCACAAAGCTGGGTAAGCGGGATAAGTTCGATCAGGTTGTGAACAGTAGAGTTGATCCAGCGACGACGTTGAGACATGAAGACGGACCAGCTGTCAGGCGCCACGGTCCAAGCATGTGCTCGCATTGTGTACTTTGTCTTGTACTTGGAGTGGAATTTGAGAAGGAGCGTGGTCAAGAAACGATCCTCTCCCAGATGCAACAGGTTCTTCGTATGTAGAGTGTCGACCCGAATCTCTTGGTAGGCTTCAACGACTTCCTTGCTGACGAACAGTGGCTTTCCAGACTCGGCAGCGCGAATGCGGTACATGGTGAAACAACCAGGAAGACAAGTGACTGAGCCGAACAGACTCTCGAAAGCCTTGGTCAAGTTGTGGGAAATGAAGTATTCGTACACTTGCATCATCGTGACGAAAGAGGATTTGGCGTTGGTGAGGGCAGTTTCACCACAAATGGCAAGTAGGCGAGTATCGTGAAGGAAGGCTGCGACAAATCGAGTGGCGGCGTCAGGTGCAACCTCGGTATCAGCATCAATTTGCAGAAGGAATTCGTAGAAGGTAGGGTTGACTCCAATGATGTTCCGAATCTGATGATGCATCTCGAGCTCAAGCGGAGTCATGGGGAGGTTGTAGTGCACACGGTTCAAGAATCGCATGAGGATAATCTGCGAGTCACGCTTTCCACGGTTACCAGGCTTGGAGACTTCCGAAGGCTTTCCGATCTTGACCACGACCAGGAAAGGCACGATGTGACCATGTACCTCGTACAGACCAGAGTAACATTTGCCCATGTTGTGTTGACGTTGTCCTTCGCCCAAACTCTCGAAGCTGAGTGGCTCGGGATCGGTAGCCTCGGGGACACCCAGAATGTCGAGAACGATACGAGGGGTGGGCTTGTCGTTGCCTTGACCGATAATCATGCCATCGCAGACAATGACAAGTAGTTTGCGCTTGTCATCATACTTCATCCTAGCGGCGGAATCGATAGCACGACGAAGGGATTCTTCGTCTTCAGTGTATGCGGGAACGGTGCAGATGATGAACTTATCAATGTTTTCCGGATCTGTCTTTCGGCTGAACTGAAGAGCCGCAAGAAACTTGAAACCGATGACACTGACTAGCATAATGGAAATCGCAAGAAGGAAGTACTTGGCGAACAAGCACTTGGCCGAGTTTCTGGTGTCGACATCGCCGACATAGAAGAGATTGTTCATGCAGGTCTCCATGTTCGCTTTTGTTGTAGCGTCCAAGTTGAGATTCTGCCAGTACTTGGTAATGTCTTTACCAGCCTGAACTCGGAAGATGTCCACAACGTCTCGTGACATGAAGTCGGTATCAATGTTTCCTGTGTCGTTGGGTTCCTCACCAATCGGGAACTTGAGTTCGCGACCACCTGGAATGTAATCCGTGAAATCATATACGCGGCCATTCATGTAGGCAATCGAGTTACCCTTGTTTCCAAGCGTTTTCAGATATTCAGGGCTGTATCCAACTCGACCTTTCATGTAGTTGGCTTTGAGGAACATTTGCTGCTCAAACCACCAGTCGGGACGAGAATCGTTGGTGAAAGACCGGAAGTCATGGTATTGCGCGTTGAGATCGGTGGTACTGATGAGATTGTTCACGGATGAGTCGGTGTAGTTGGAGTTCTTGTAGTTCAGTTGAACGGCGTCGTTGATCCCCTTTCCGTCCTTGCCTAAGCACAGAGCAGAGACTTGCACAGGGAACAGATTGGTCGCATCCTTTCCTGCGTACTTCTCCAGATTCTTCTGTGGGACAATGCTGGGGTAATGGTGTGGAATGAACTCTCCCAAGTCGTAGACGATACCCCGGATGGCAACGTAAGCTTCGTTTCCATCCTTACCGTCGAAGGAAGTCAATTCAGCAGAAGAGTAAACATGTTGTTTCGGGCAGATGACAGCGGGAAACCCAATCATGAGGAAGATGACAAACGCACAGCTCCACCAAATGATCATGTTGATGGCTAACTTCTCTCGCCATGCCATCCGCACGTCTTTGCGCTTGATGCGTCCAATGTATCGGATAGCAAAATCGGGAATGAGCCATGTCATGACGTAGACAATGAACACCCATCTCTTTCGACTGCTGGAAGTGGGAATGGTTTCGACTTCTTGTAGTTTTGCATCAGCTGCTTTCTCGTCGTCAATGGCTTTGGGCTGTTCCAAGCCATGGAACATGTCGCCATTGGTGATGCCAGACGGCGCTTCTGAGCGAGCGTCAATATCACGCTGACCGAAATAGTTGCCGCTCTTGTCGTCATAGTATGCGCCAGGCGAGGGCGAAAGAAGGCCGGTTCGGACGTCACCAAACGATCGACCAGCTTCGGGAGTAAGCAGATTGTCGTTGGAATCAGCAGGTCCACGGGCATAAGGAGCGAGGTTCGATACATTGGCAATCTCGAGCCAGCACTTCTCACTTAAGAAGACACCAGTGGCACCAACACGAACTTCGTTCTCTCGCCACGGCTTTTGATCAAGGACCATCTCAGCCTTTTCTTTGTCGCTACCAACAATGGCAAGGTCAGTTTGAGCAAGTCCGAGGAACTCCGCGAAAGGCATGAAAATGCTGTAATCAGCAACCCGGAGACGTTGACTGATCTCTGCGATACCGAGAGCCTGAACCTGTTGACGAACGCACTTGCTGTCGAACTGATTTGCAATCCTTCTGTCATTGGGTTTCAAGCAGAAGACAAAGTAAGCGTTGGCTTTCCGCATTGTCGATTCAATGGTCCTCAAGGAACTGATGAACTGACCCGCAGCACCAGTCTGCTTCTGGGACTCTCCAGGCTTCTTGGTGCCAGAGATGTTGCTTTCAGCATCACTGATGGCCTCTTCGTCGAATACATTCAGTTGACGTCCAAATCGTCCCGTCTTGTCAGCCTTCCGCTTTGCCAGACTAGGTTGACGCGTGGGTTTGGAGCTAACGGTGGCTTGAACAATAGCTGACTTCTCTTTGGGATGTGACATTTTCTGAAGAGCCTCTTGTCCAAAGAGTTGTTGAACGAACGGAGCCTGCGCAGACTTGAGTAGGTGCATCATGTCACCAGAGATAAGCTCTGCGTTCTCTTCCAACAGCCCCTCGACGCTGTAGTCAATGTCACCTGTGAAATGGCGAATTGTGAAGGTTGGCGAAGTGTTAGGCGTGGGGAAGTTGCTGCCGGGTTGTACGACAGTAAGACTACCAGGTACGATAGCCTGGTGCTTGCCGTCGAAACGCTTACGAATAGCCTCAAGGAATTGCATATCGGTCTTGCCACGGCGCATCTGATCATCGAGGATGCTCAAAAGGCCATTGCCTGGCTTCATGAGACCCGTCTTCACGGCGGTGTTGTCGTAGAAAGCCATAGGTGGCAGAGAGATCTCCTCGGCTTCCAGCTCTTGGATTTGCCGTTGGAAAAAGCTCTCTTGACAGAAAGAGATGAGAGACTCGTTCGCAGTGTTATTGAGCAGTTGGTCGAGTGATGATCCGGTGGCTGCAAAGTTGGCGAATCCGGGGAAGTCGACCATTGAAACGGTGTTGGAAATCTGCTCAGACGGCACCGAGATCCTAGAATTCATCTGCTCCATGACCCATGTTACAAGAAGTGAGTAGAGAGAGCGGGCGAGCTCATCCGCATTGGCTCGTGCACCCTTGGGATCCAGCATGACAGTGACGCGCTCGCGGTAAAGTGTCTTGGACTTGTATCGCAAGCTTTGCTCTAGATCGGACATGGCGACACCCAAAAACTGAGCAATGGGTACTAGAGACTCCTTGTTCTTGACAACGGTGATAGACTCACCACCCTCGTGAGAGTAACCACCGCTCTCATCGGGCGCAGGGGTAGTGTTTTGACCCATCTCAAACTCGAGCTGACCAATGTGCATGATGGTAGCCATAATCTCGCATATGCCTGCAATGCTTTCCTTGCCAAACTCAAGCCTGCGCAGAGCGGCCTTGAAATCAGCGAAGCCCTTGGTGTCGTCGATACCCACCTTGAGCTGTGTGGGGTGTCCGAGATAGCGCCATCTCTTGTTGGAACCGAGCGAGGTACGGTTGCCGCCATTACCGTCTCCGCCTACTGCGTCAAGGAAGAGATGCTTCTTTTCATTGAGACTGGTGCCGGCGAGGAGGTAGTAGAGAACGTGGTAGGTGCGCTCTCCAGTGGGAACGGAAGCGATGCGGCTGCGCTCGAGGCGGTGGGCGAGGAACTGAGCGCCCAGAAGAGTGGCGTTGTTTGCGGTAGTGGTATTATACTGGAGCTCTAATAAGAGACCGGATTTGGAGGCTTGCGGGGTAGTGAGGGACTTGGTAGTGGTGAAGGCATCAAAAACAAAGTTGGCGTGTTCGATCTTCTTGGACAGGGGTGTAGAGGAAAAGGACATGAAGGACCTCAGCATATGTCCACGGATAGTCGTCTTTCCAGCGCCGGACTCGCCACTGTCGCATGTTAGAGGGGTGGTTTAGATGCCAGTCTTGCAAACACTCACAGAAAGACGATGGCCTGGTCCTCAGAACGATGTCCAAGACGCGTGTAGGCTCGGAGGGAGAGATCCTCGGCGGCCTGGTGGGCACTTCCCTCCTTGCCGCCGTCGACACCCAGGCTGGCATCTGTGCATGTGTTGATGGCGACAATTCCCTGGGACGAGAGGGAGGCGATGGGAAGATGTGCGTGGTAGCGGCTGGCAAGGGCAGAAGTCAAGCCCGTGTCGTTCTGCTGGTGCTGGGGCAGCGATGGCAGCGAGGGGTTCTGCAGCGGATTGGAAGCCATGATGGGCAGCCGCGTCCCCGTGGGAGCGAGTGAGGGACTGGAGAGTCAGGCAGGAGCAACGCCGTGTCGAATGGCAACTGCTCGTCGAATGGTTGTCTCTTGCTGGTGTTGCGTCCGGAGGGCTACTCAGAATGCAGACAGAACAAGAAAAACACGCCACGGAAATAATTACAATCAGCGAGTGTGGTAAAGGGTGTACAAACGAAGGTAAAGGATGTTCAAAGCCGTTGACTTGCAGTGCAAAGGGGCCGGTACAGTATGCTGGCTGCTCTGGACGGAGCGCTGGAGAGCATGGGGCTACGATGCTTCTAGCTCAGCTTCGCCCGCCGCCGCACCAGCCGCCTTTTGGCGTGTGTTGACTGGGAGACCCAGCGATCACGAAAAGGGGGCGCAAAAATAGAATAGAATACGCTGAACTGCCCTATTGCCTCACATCTCCATTGCGGCTCCACTCGTCTGCTTACTGATGAGACGGGAACTTTCTTTGCGCACTCTTCCGCCTCGCACTGCTCACGAGACAGCGGACAGCACGAGGCAACGCGACGCGGCCTGGACCAGAGAAACAAGTATGGTCGACATTCTTTTCCACGTTGCACTTCCTTCCCCAGGCATGGACTTGGAACCCGGAGGCGCGTTGCAGAGAACCACTACCAGCCATGCATGCTAGTGGTCGCGCTCCCCCGGGAACGATCATCGCTGCACGCTTCAATGCACTAGCTGCTCAACCCGTATCGATTGCGCGGCGACTGAGAAATCCTCCCACCACGGACAATTCTCCATGATGCTCACGTCTCTCACCAGCCGTCAGCTAACGTTTGTTTTGCTGGCGTGAGGACGTTGGGCTAGACGGCCTCGAGGCCCACTGCCCTAGAACCCGGAAGGCTGTGCTGTCTACATGACTTCACGATAGACCCTGGAGTAGCGCCCGCGCTGGGGACACAAGGATTGATTTTATCGGTCCCAACGAGGGGTTAGTGCTTTGACGTCAGGTCGAGTTTTGAAATTGTTCCGGCGTGATTCGGTCTGGTTGAAACCAGCGATCTAAAGACAAATGAGAGCTAGATGAAAGGGAGCGAGTGTGGATATTGGGATGCGCCCACGCTATGATACAAGCTTCAGACATCGGAAGCCATCTCCACAGACCCAGACGGTGTGCCGTCCGTCTTATCGATTACAGACTGGCCATGGAGTGATTGGAATTCTCCGATGCTTGCTTGTTCATCGCCTTCGATAGTCTGTGGAAATATCGCTGCCATGAATAACAAACTAAAAATAGGGGTTGCCATCGCATCCAGCGCCACCCGCTCGTATCACAGGCCCATCGGGTGGGCGCCGCTGCTGGTAGTGGCCACGAAAACCAAGACTCGCCATCCATGTCCGGCTGGCGTTGATGCATTGAGCTGTCTCGCACCGGTATTAGTCACCTTGCTAATACCCCCTAATCATACCGCACCATCCCCCATGAAGCTGGGCGGGAATGCACCTCGCCCTGAGCCAACAAACATCACGGCTGCTCTGTCTGCGTTCCACGAGCCTCTCTTGCTACCTGCCTTTTGTTCTTCTTCATACAATCGTTTAATCCGTCCACTCGCTAGTCCCTTTCGCACCGTTGCTGTGAAAGACGTAATTACATCTAGAGGCTACCCGTACCACCTTTGCCCGGACATCGACCATCTGGGACGACACCTGCAGTTGACACACGGTACCACCTCATCTACCCTCGCTATAGTATTGCTACTCGCATCCACGGAAGGGGCGACCCGCCTCAGCCCGCAGACATGAGTTTCGTCAACAACTCCCGCATGTCCGTCTACTCGACGGCGTCTGCCTCGGCATCGCGACCGGGGAATTCGCCCTCGCAGATATCGACCACCACCCTCCTCAACACTCTCAACTCGGCATACAAGAACGGGCGCTCGTACAATCTCGAAGCCAGCACCAGCCTGGTTGTCAACACATGGGTCAATGCGAAGAGCATCATTGATGACCGCATCGGTGGCACAGTCGACCTTGAGTTGGGCCGAAAGGCCTGGGAGCATGCCCGCCGGAGAGCTGAGGATGGCTGCATAGTCCTTGCGTATGTATCCAACACCCCCATCTTCACCATCGCCGACTGACTGGTATAGTTCCCTGCATGACTCGAGCCCTTCGCTCTTCTCTCCCTTCGTTTCCAGCCTGCCTCTATCGCTGCCGGGCAACTTCTACACCGCGCTCGAGGCCCTCAAGGCCTTCACGCACTGCGTCACTCCGCAGAACCCTTCAACTCCTCGCTACTCAGCACTGGCCGCCGTCTTCACCATCAATCTTGCTGGTGCTGTCGTCGGAGCTGAGATCAAGCTGTCCACTTCCGGCTTGGACGTCCAACAAGGCCTGCTCCAAGTTCCTGGACAGACTGGCTTCCGTGCCTTTGACGTCTTCTACTATTTGAACTCCAGCTCGGCATCCAGGCAAGAGAGAGAGTACCTGGACATTCAATCCTTGGACAAATATGCCCTCCTCCGACGATCTGGAACATACGACCCTCCTAGCTACCTCCCTGATGCCGACGATGCCGCCGCAGCTGAAGATTTCCGCTCCAACCTCAAGGCAATCGGCATCAAGGGCCAAAAGCTGACTAGCCTCATCAGCTGTCTCACAGGCCTGTTGAAGCTCGGCAACACCCTCGACTATTTCATGGATGAGGAATCGCTAGCTGCGGTATGTGAGGATGTTGAGACACTCATGGATCTACCCGAAGGTACCCTTCGCCAGAAGCTGGGATCCAACGAGCGCGAAATTGCTATTGGTGGCATCTATGAAGCCATCGTCGACTACGTTGTTGCCCACGCCAACACCTCGATCAAGGAGGACATCCGCCGTGCCAAGTCCGGATTCGCTATGGACGACAGTGACGGCAGCGGCATGATGACGCCTAACGAGTCCGAGGATGGAGACATTGTTAACATCACTGTCGTTGAGATTCCCAGTCGCTCGTTGGGCAAAGCGATTGCGCTGCGTACTGTGTTTGACGACAGCGAAGGCATCAATGCTGAGATGCGAGACGACGGTGTACAAGTGCCGCCTGTTGGTAACTCCGTTCTCGAGGCCATGCGCGAGGCCATGCAAAGCTGTGCAGTCGAGCTCGGCCTCAATGGACCTGCTCTCCGTGAGAAGGAGACCGAGTTGGAGAAGCGCGAGACTGTATTGGACAAGCTCGCACTCGAGATCCCAGAGGAGGATAACTTCGTGAAACAGATGCTCTATCCGGTACCTAACAGCGGCGTAGTCCTAGGCAAGCACGGCCGTTTCGACCTGGCCATGACAGTCGCAAGTAGCAGAGTTTGGTTCCAGCTGGCTATTCATCCCTCAGATTCTATCCCCGCTTCGCTGAACCAGGATCTCAATTCTACATGGCAGGCCGGTGTGGTATCCCGACAACTCCGTGAGTGGCGATTACCCGAGTGGGCAAATCGCCGCAACCGTAATCTTGATTTCACTGCCGATTTTGACCACCACGAGTTCTATGACCGATATGCTCCACTAGGTTGCATGGACGGCCAAGAGGGCATCCAAAACTGGATTCTGCAACGCGGCTGGAGTAACGGCGAAGTCATGGTGGGTAAGGAGCGCGTCTGGGTCAGGGAGGGCACATGGTGGGAGGCTGAATCGCAGCTTGACCTCAAGACACAAGAGATGGGCGGTTCTCCCAACATGCTTGGTGGCATGATTGGAGCTGCTGGCATGGAGAATGGATACCCCACTCAACTCCCGCCCACAGCAAGCGCCTTCTTTCCACCTCTTCCAGACATGTCTGCTACTCCCCAAAACCCTTTCCAGAGCTCTACAAGTCTGGCTGTGCCGGGGGCTGCAGATGCTAAGTCAATCGCCCCTACTACACACACCCTTCCCACGACGGGTCCCGGTGATTACGGTCTCGGAATGAAGGGCGACGAGAACAAAGGCGTCACTTACTATGACATGGAGTCAGGTGGTAATGCCGTCGTCACTGAAACCCCTCTCACTGGTACCCGAAGGCTCTGGGTCGCCTTTGTTTGGGCCCTCACCTTCTGGATCCCCTCACCACTTCTCAAGTGGTTTGGTCGTATGAAGCGACCTGATGTGCGCATGGCGTGGCGTGAGAAGCTTGTCTTGGTCATGCTAATCGTGCTGCTAAACGCCACTATCGTTTTCTATATTGTCGCTTTCGGTAAACTCTTGTGTCCGAACAAGGACAAGGTCTGGAACACCAAGGAAGTATCAGCGCACCAAGGCGAGGACGACTACTACGTCAGTCATCGTGGTGTGGTTTACGACCTGACTTCTTTCTGGAAAAAGCAGCACAGCGACTCCAACACCGAGGCTACACGGGATCGAATGATGGAAATGGCTGGTGCCAACATGGACCCATATGTCATCCCCCCGCTATGGATTGCTTGCCCCAATCTGATCGAGCCAACCGATCAAAACAAAGTCCTTCAGCTGACTCTCAACGAATCTACGGCTGAGAATCTCAACTCGATCGCCGTCCACAAGTCTGGTTCGATGACAAATATGCCAGACAGCAACGCGTTGAAGAGCGACGTATGGTACCCCAAAGTCTTTCTCCCCGCTATGAAGGAATTCAGAAAAGGAGATCTCGTCTGGGAAGAAGACAAGGTCAAGAATGAAGGTGAAGATGACAATCACATGTGGTTCAGGCTCGACGAGAAGATTTACGACTTGACCGACTACTTCGCCACAATCGACTATATGCAAAACCAGGCTCAGTACAACTTCCTTGATGCCAAGTTGATCGATATGGTAAAGAGCAATGCTGGCCAGAACCTGATGGAGGACTGGAACAACAACCTGAACAAGACTACGCGAGAGAATAACCTGCAATGTCTGGAAAACCTGTTCTACGTCGGCAGAACTGATTTCCGCAAGACGGCCAAATGCCAGGTCAACGACTACATTCTACTAGCCTTCACTATCATTCTCTGCGCGGTCATTGTCATCAAGTTCTTAGCCGCCCTTCAACTGGGCTCTCGTAAACGCCCCGCAAACCAGGACAAGTTCGTCATCTGCCAAGTGCCAGCCTATACCGAAGGCGAGGACTCACTCCGGAAGAGTTTAGACTCTCTTACCGCCCTTTCTTACGACAACAAGCGAAAGCTCATCTGCGTCATTTGCGACGGAATGATTGTCGGTGGCGGTAACGATCGCCCTACGCCCAAGATTGTACTAGATATCCTTGGCGTTGACCCCAAGGTCGATCCTCCTGCGCTTCCATTTTGGTCGGTAGGTGAAGGCAGCCAGCAGCTCAACTACGGAAAGGTCTATTCGGGACTATACGAGTTCGAAGGCAATGTTGTACCGTACATTGTCGTTGTCAAGATGGGCAAAGAGTCGGAACAGCACAAGTCCAAGCCAGGTAACCGAGGAAAGCGCGATTCCCAAATCTTGCTTATGAGCTTCCTTAACCGCGTCCACCACCGTTCGGCTATGAACCCCTTGGAGTTGGAAATGTTCCACCAAATCAACAATATCATCGGTGTTGACCCAGAGCTATACGAGTATCTGCTTATGATCGACGCTGATACCATGGTCAAGCCTGATGCTCTCAACCGTCTCGTAGCGGCTTGTGCCAACGACTCAAAGATCGCCGGTATCTGTGGTGAGACGAGCTTGGAGAATGAAGACCGCTCGTGGTGGACTATGATCCAGGTTTACGAGTACTACATTTCGCATCATCTGTCCAAGGCCTTTGAAAGTTTGTTTGGTAGCGTCACCTGTTTGCCTGGATGGTAAGTACTTGATCCCACCTCGATTAGATGGTGCTAACTCACTTCAGTTTCACCATGTACCGTTTACGCACAGCCGACAAGGGCAAACCTCTCATCATCTCGGATAAGATCATCAAGGACTACGCAGACTGCGTTGTGGACACGCTGCACAAGAAGAACCTTCTCTCGCTTGGTGAGGATCGTTACCTGACCACTCTGATGACGAAGTACTTCCCTGCCATGTCTTACAAGTTTATCCCCGATGCGTACGCCCTCACTGCCGCCCCTGACACGTGGAGCATTCTGCTTTCCCAGAGACGTCGATGGATCAACTCAACCATCCACAACTTGGCCGAACTTGTCTTCCTTAAGGACCTTTGCGGTTTTTGCTGTTTCTCCATGCGATTCGTTGTCTTCATCGACCTTTTCGGTACCCTCATCCTTCCATCCATCTGTGCGTACCTGGTGTATCTCGTCTACACCGTCTCTACGGGCAAGGGTCAATTCCCCATGTTCTCGATTGTCATGTTGGCAGCCGTCTACGGTCTCCAGGCGCTCATCTTCATCATCAAGCGACAATGGCAACACGTTGGGTGGATGATCATTTACATCCTGGCCTTCCCCATCTACTCTCTCGCCCTTCCTATGTACTCTTTCTGGAAGCAGGACGACTTTTCGTGGGGTAACACTCGTGTCGTCATTGGCGAGCAAGGTGCCAAGCAGGTTCTCACGACAGATGACGAAGGTTTCGATCCCAAGGCCATTCCTATGATGCGATGGGACGAGTACGCTGAGCGCAACGAACTCCCTGGCCGCCGCGGTCTTCCTGGTATGACTACTGAGAAGGGTGGATTCAGCGCATACGAAGACGAAGCGTACGAGATGAACGACATGCAATCTGTCTACTCTTCGGTCAAGCCTGCTTCTACCATCATGTCCAACATGCAGCACATTTCGCACATGCCGCCGCAGTCGCCTGGTCCGTACCAAGGCATGCAAACGCGTCAATCGACGTACTCGAACTTGTCGCGCTACCAAGACAACCCGCACCAGAACCGCGTCATGTCTATGAGCAACATGAGCGACATGTACAATGGCAACAACGCTTCTCCTTATGGGCAACGACAAAGCATGGGCGGCTTCCAGAGCTCAGACAACCTGATGACATCGTCTACACCACCGGTCCGTGGCCGCAGTCCTCTCAGCTACGGCGCAAGCATGTCGCGACCTGGTAGCACAACCAACTTCCAGAGCATGATGAACGGGCCGACGGATGGGCAGATTATCGAGACCGTTCAGGCATGTCTCAAAGACGCGGACCTCGACAGGGTCACTCGCAAGCAAATCATTGCGCTTGCGGAGCAACGGCTGCAGATGCAGCTGAGTGGCGAGAGGAAGATTTTCCTCACGCAGGCCATTGACCATGAGCTTGCCAACATGGGATAGGAAGAAATTTGAGAATTGATTGCATTTAGCGGTGTTGTCTGGATATGTTTGCACGGCAGTAACGCCATTTAGTCGTTCCTTTTTGGAAAATCATGTATCGTTTACATCTGGCGCAAGATTTACATGGGAAAACTCGGGTGTCTGGGGAGCTAGCTAGGCTGTATTTACATCGTTGGCTTGATGTAATGATAATAGGACATTGTTGTTGCATATAATACTATTCTGCCCATTTGCGTGACTTTGGGGGTTGGTTGGTTAGCCTGGAGCGGTGGCTGCACGGCTAGCGTCAGGTAGCTACGTACCCCAGCCCAGCAGTCGCGCGGCCAGAGCTCCGCCATGCCGGCATCCCGTAACCAGGACGCCCGAATCTCACCACGACGACATACACAAACCCGCCCTGCCCGACCTCTCTATCCTCCAACCTGATACTCGCCACATCCACTCCAGTGCCCAAACATGGCGCCAAACCGCATCGAGCAAGACGAGATCGAGAAGTACTGGGAGATATTCAGTTCGCTCAGCAATGGCGGCACCCACCTCGACGGCGCGCAGGCAGCGCCTGTCCTCAAAAACTCACATTTGCGCGATGACCAGCTGGAGAGGGTGTGGGACCTGGCGGATGTGGACAACGATGGCAAGCTCGACTTTGAGGAGTTCTGTGTTGCCATGAGACTCATCTTTGACTTGATCAATGGGGTATGTTTCTTCAAGATGTGCCGTCTGGAGGAACCCAAGCGCTGATGGACATGTCTTAGATATCGGTCGATGTACCCAAAGTCCTCCCCGACTGGCTTGTCCCCGAATCAAAAGCCCATCTCGTGCAAGCCACGCGCGCCCTCTCCGGCTCCCAGCCCGCCTACGAGACCGTCCACGACGACGACGATACCCCCGGTCTGCGCGACGGCTTCGACTGGTACATGTCGCCGTCCGACAAGGCCAAGTACGAGGAAATCTACACGGCGAACCGCGACGGCCACGGCAACATTACCTTCGATAGCTTAGCCGGCCTATTCGAGAGCTTAGACAATGTTCCAGACTCGGACGTGCGATTTGCGTGGAACTTGGTAAACCCAAAAGCAAGAGAAAGCGTGGGCAAGGACGCCGCACTAGCCTTCCTCCACATACTCAACCAGCGCAGCGAAGGCTTCCGCGTACCTCGCAGCGTGCCACCCAGCCTACGGGCTAGCTTCGAGAAAGCCCACATCGACTACGACATTGAATCAAACGCAAACTCACGATGGGCCGCCACACGCGACGAGAACACCGCCACGGGTCGCAAAGCCAAGTTTGGCGACGCATACCTCACACGTCTGGGTGTCGGCGACCGTGCCGCAAACTACGGTGCGCGAGGAGGCAAAGGCACAGATTTCGGCGGTCGCACAACAGAAGACTGGGAGGAAGTCCGGCTGAAGAAACAACTGCGCGAGCTCGAGCAGAAGATTGCCGACGTCGAGAAGGAGGCGGAGAACAGACGGCATGGCAGGAGCAAGGATAGTAAGCCTGCCCTCGTTAAGCGCGAGCTGGAGCTCTTGCTTGATTACAAGAGGAACGTATTGAAGGATTTGGACAATGATGAGGGTGGCGCGGTCAAGGGGCTTGGTGGAATCAGGGACGAGATTGAGACGGTTAGGGAACAGGTTGAGGGATTGCAGGGACATCTCGACAACAGGAAGAGTGTCTTGGAGGATCTGAGGAGGCAGATTGATGATGAGAAGGCGAGGTGAGGGGCTATGGAGACAGTGTGCTGCGTCAGCCGGTGGTGTTGTAAATATATTTAGCTCTGGGTTTTCGAAGCTGATGGAACAGCAAGTCGTCTTTGAAACACAACATCTTACATTCTTGTGCATACTTCTTCAAGTTTGTTCAAGCTGTGCTTCCAAATGCCTCTAACTCTAGTCTCAACACACCGCCATACACAAAGGCCTCACTGGCCCTTCTTTCCAAGCCTTGCAAACAGCTCTGGATGATCAATAGCATACTGTGCCCCGGCAGCCCAATGATACAACTTCGCCGCAATAACATACCCCTCTTTGGCAAACTCCTCCAGCCTGTCATACAGTTCGGCAATAGGGATATTCACTCTCTGGATGTCCTCCCCTTCATCGAGATGCTGCTCTGGCTCCGGATCGCCCTCATTCAAATGAATCTCTACCATGCACAAACACAGATTTGCAGACGTCATCCCTGGATCCGCAGCCACAGGTGGAGAAGTCGAAATCACTTTCCCCTTGTAACCTGTTTCCTCATAGAGTTCACGTACGGCAGCTTCTTCAGGCTTCTCGTCTGCGTCGATAAGGCCCGCGGGCCATTCTACTGTGAAGCCACCAACGGGTGGTCTGAATTGGATGACAACGATTGTAGAGGGGGGTTTGCTGGGGTGGTAGATGATGTTTCCCATTGCGACGGCGTCCACGCCGGCGGATCCTGTTGTTTTCCGAGAGGCAATTTCCCAGATGCGTTCTTTCCCTTTGGCGTCGACATATGTGGCCTTTTGTAGTTTGACCCATTTTGCATCCGAGGAGGGCAGGTCAACGACCGAGGTTACTTTGGGAGTGCCAGTGGAAGACGCCATTGTGACTTTGTTGACGCGGTCGACGAGTGGTGAGGCAAGGCTGCGACTCGTTCTGTGGAGAGACCTTTTTGGTAGGATATATGTGCTTGCGCGTGATATTGTTCGTTTGGTGAGGGGCGTCAACATTGGCCTTTGAGCGGTATCGGGGAATTGGTTATTGGAGTACCGATGACGTTATCGTGTTCGAAGGCAACAAGCACCACAGATGTCAGTGGAGCACGTAGTTGTGACCACAGAACCTCTAATTCCTGCTCTGTGAGTTCGAGATAGTCGAATATATAGCCTGGTATATTATATGAATTAGGCGCAGTCTCACAACGCCAGTTGAGGTAATAATTGGAAGACCCCACTCTGTTTAGCGTCAGGAACGGCAATTCACGTAACGTCATCCAAAATGCCTCCAAGCCACCGATAAGCCTCACCTATCAAGACTGCTACTGCACCTAGTTCAGCTCTGTCGCTATTGCTTAGTCTGGGCTCATGTTATTCACTCGTCGCCGTCTGTTTCGTAACAAAGTCCGTTGAGTTTCATCGTTCTTTCTCGATTTTTTCATCATGGCATCGTTGCGCGTTCTTACTCGATCTTCGTTGCATACTAGAACCGTACTCTCAAGCTCAAGACATTTCTCATCAAGCATACAACGAGATGCAGACTTTACCCACGCTGTGATAGGTGGCGGCGTAGTCGGCCTAGCTATAGCCCGCAAACTGCAACAGAGAGATGGCGCATCAACAGTTTTGATAGAGAAGCATGGCTCCGTCGGTACAGAGACCAGCTCGCGGAACAGCGAAGTCATACATGCTGGTCTCTACTACGGGCCCACGTCCCTCAAAACGAAATTATGTCTTAGAGGAAAAGATATGTTGTACGAGCTGTGCAAGAAAAATGATATTCCACACCGCAACACCGGGAAATGGATCGTCGCGCAAGACGCAGCGCAAATGGACGCTCTACAGAAGGTCCACGACTTCGCAAAGAGCATCAACGTCCCGATTCACTTTCTCAGCAAAGATGAGGCGAAAAGTCGAGAACCTGATGTCAGAGCCGAGGCCGGGGTACTAGAAAGTCCCAGTACCGGGATCGTAGATTCTCACAGCTTGATGCAATACCTCGAAGGTGACTTTGAGGACCATGGCGGAATCTGCGCCTTCAAATCCCCAGTCACACACATCACACCTCTCGACTCTGGACATAGTGGCTGGGAAGTCACGACCAGGGGGGAAGATGGCGAAGAAACCACCATAACAGCGGACACCTTGATAAACTCTGCCGGTCTCTTCGCCGTCCAAATTTCAAACATGATTCTACCCAAAGATCGGCATCGAAAAGCCTTCTATGCAAAAGGCTCTTACTTCTCTTATGCAGTATCCCGTCCCCGTCCTTCGACTCTTGTCTACCCTGCTCCAGTTCCAGGCCACGGCGGTCTAGGGACTCACCTCACCCTCGACATGTCCGGGCGCATTCGCTTTGGCCCAGACGTCGAGTGGACAGATTCGCCTACCGATTACGCGCCCAACACCAAGAACATGGCGCAGGCTATCGATGACATTCAAACATACCTACCTGGTGTGCATAGAGAAGCCATTCAGCCGGACTATGTAGGCATACGGCCGAAGTTGGGAAAGCTTGCAGCGACGAGTGGAAAGGACTTTCAGGACTTTGTTATTCAAAAAGAGGATGGGTATGAGGGTTTTGTCAACTTGTTGGCCATTGAAAGTCCTGGGTTGACTAGTAGTTTGGCCATCGCAGAGGAGGTAGAGGGACTGCTGTATATGTAATAATGACGATTCCTGTGAGCAACCTGCCCGAGGCAGGTACAGAAGTTAGATTGGGGGGATGATATTGCTTTTTCTTTTCCAACAACAAACACTACACGGCGAAAACACACGAGTATGGCAGAAATAATATTTCCATTCAGCGTCTTGTGCAAACGTTCATTTTAGACATTACGCAGAAAAGGTGATGTGTATATGATCCATCACATAGCTCCTACAACATATATACCAAGAGGCATCTGAGAGCGAACCAAGTCATGAACTAACCAACAATCACGCCGTGTGGCTGATCCGTAATTTTTGATGCCACACACCCCACCGTCATGTAATGATATGATAATATGTACAGTAAGGAAAAGTTTTTGCGAGAAAAGACACTCGCGGTGTGTTGCGGTGCTCGCTGAAAACGCCGGGACATCCAATGCGCACGAAGTTTAATGATAGGAAAATGTTAATGCTGAAGTGTCGTTGACAAAGCCTTCTAGGCGGTAGATGGACGAAAGATCAAGACGCTAGATCAAAAGACGAAGAAAGGCGTTTACTTGCGGGGCTGCTGCTTGCTAAGACGCTTCCTCTTCTTGGAGTCGGTTGACTCGCTTCGTCCGTGGTTTGACGCTGGCATCGTGGGCTGACCAAGCGGGGCAGGTGATACATCACGCATCAGGCTGCTTTGCTGTGGGGCCTGGAGCTCAATGCCGTCACCAGGTGCAGTGTGGACGTATTGGCGAGCAAGAGGACTGCGTCCCTGACGCTGCTCCATGCTGTTTGTCCTGTTGTACGAAGGCTTGGGCGACTCAAGACCGGTCTGCTGGTTGGATAGCGGCGATGTACGGACAGGGGCGTGAGCAAGGTCGCTGTTGGTACGCATCTGCGCAGGCCGTTGTGGGCCCTTGGACTGGTACACAGAGTCGTCATCGATGGAGTCGACCGACTCGCTGTACATGCCCTTGCTAGCACCCGCACCGACTTCATATGGTCCTGACCGTGGCTCCTCGTAGAAGGCTCCACCGGCAGGCTTTTGTGTTTGTTGAGTCTTGTGGTAGATGCGCGCATCCTCGGGGTCCATGAAACTCTCGACACGGCGGGGCATGTAGATGGAGTTGGCGGCAGAAGTTTCTTGCGAAGCAAACGAGTCCATGGAGGAACGAGGGTGGAGAGGCACGTGAGGAACGTTGGGGTTGCGGGGCATCGTGTTGGGAAGCGTAAGGCCAGAGTCGTTGCCCTGCTGGTACCATCCGTTGGGTAGGCGTTCCGCAGCAGCAAAGCGACCCTCGATGTTCTCGCCAGGCTGGAGGGGGATAGGAGCTGGGCGGTGCTTGTGTGCTTCAGCAGCAGCCTTGAAGGTCTCGGGAACCACGTTCAGGTCATCGCCAGTAGCCTCAGCGGCCTCGATAGCCTCCTGGGGCGTAGTCTTGTTGTCAGCGCTACCGGCGTCGGCACGAGGACCACCCCATGTTCGTTGACCGGCAGTGAAGATACCGTAGACCATGTAGACCCAGTTGAAGAAAGGGTTGACGATGAACATGAGGGGGTACAGCATGATCTTGTAACGGCCGAGCTTGGCACCAAAGTAGAGCATGAGAAGCCAATTGAGACCCAGAGAAATGGCAATGAAACCAACGGGAAGGTTGGCAACCTTTTGCGAGGTAGTGATCAAAGAGATACACAGGATGAAGAAGAGCAGCGCAGTCGTTCGGATGGTGTTCTGCATGAAGCGGACGATGAGGAGAATTGGGTAGCGCTTCCAGAGACGAATGTCAGTCAACATGCAAACTTCGTTGGTGATAAAACCCAAGAACCAGCGGCGGCGTTGCTTAAGCAGAGATTGGTAGGTTTGTACAGCTTCGGTTTTGCAGAAAGCTCCAGTGTTCATCTGAATCTGGTATCGTTCTTTGGCACCAATCATGAACAAGTGAGTGAGCCAGCGGTCCTCGCCCAGATGGCACTTGCCGTAGTCGAAGAGATCGTCGCATTGCTCGGCCTTGTCAGCGAAGTAGTACTTGGCCATTCTGCGGAAAGCAGAAAATCGAAGCATAGTGAGAGCACCGGGCAAGCAAGTGACGGCACCACAGCCGGACTCGACTGAACGCTCGAACAATTGACCGTGGACGTATTCCATATCTTGGAGAAGGGTGATGAGCGAGTTCTTTTCAGTTGTAGACGTAATAACACCAGTCTGAGCCAACATGTTCTTCTTGCTGCCAGGCTTGAGTTCCATCTCGTACATGAAGTTTTGAATGCAAGTCTTGTCGAGGATGCAGTCGGAGTCGATGAAGAGCACGAACAAGTTGTCGTTTCGCTTGAGATACTCGGAGTAAATCTTGTCGATGAGCTTGAAGGTCCTCTTCTGGCAGTGACGTTTACCACCGTGGGGGAAGCGGGAGATGGTAATGCGGCAGCTACGGTAGATGACATCGATGGACTTGGGGTATGTGTCGAGCGTAAGAGGGACGCCGAGCTTCTCGATGGTGTTCAGGTAAAGCTCGTCTTCCTGGTCTCCGTCGAAGGAGAGGAAGATGTGCAGACAGGAAGGTGGGTATTCACAGTCTACCAGAGAGTCGCAGGTTCGGAGAAGAATCTCGGGAATTTCCTTGTAGCAAGGCATGATAATGACGACCTTGGGAGCGGATGACTCGTCGAGAACAGATTTGATCCTGCGGCTGCGACCAACGGAGTGGGTGACAAGCTGGTAAACACAGAACAGCCACGGAACAGTCAACAGACCGGCGAAAGACCAAAACGCGAACCACTGGAGGAAATCCACCATCTCCTGGGGGAAGTACTTTGTGACTTGCGAGGGAAGAGGCAGGGTAACGACCATGATTGGCAAGAAGATGGCACTGTTGCTGTTAGACTTGGTTGTCATGCGAGGACTAGAATGCTTACCGGAGCGCGAAGAAGAGGATACCGAAGAAAATGGACAAGATGCGAACACTGATCGTCTCTGCCTTTTGGAAGACCTTGACAATGCAGTACAGGAAAGCGGCAACCCAAAGGAACCACTCGAGCAGAGCAGCCAACATGAGACCACCAATGATAGCAACATAGGCAATCTATTGCAGTCAGTTTCTGTACCGAGACGATCGGCAGGCGATGTACTCACATCCTTAGCTGGCCAAGGGTCGGTAATGTCTGGGATAGAGCCGTCGACCTCAGCGCGGGCAACCACCGCGCGGGCGGCGAGGCCCATCATCTCCTGCCAAACCATGGCGGGATATTAGGTATGTATATTCGTAGTTGTCGTTAGGCGGGATAGCGAGTGAGGCGGGTCGAGTAGAGGGGAAGATGTTGAGTAACAAAGAACCCAACAGTCGCACAAGGCTAGATGACTAGTCCAAGTAGCGGAGAGGGGGAAAACGTAAATCCAGAAATGTCGGAGAGCCGAGAAAACTACTAGTAGTGGTGAGGTATTGGTGTTTGGCGGTGGTAGTAGTAGTAGTAGTTGTGATGTAAGCGGATGGTGAGTCTTCGCAGCGCCCAGATAAACGAGTGTAAGGGTGGGAAGGACAAGAAGGGCTCAGATCAAGATCATCAACAAGATAACAGGATACTGCACACAAGGGCAGTCCGGAGTCGTGTGGGAGGAGCGCCTTGAGGAGGGAAGGAACTTGCTACGAGGGGATCGAGCTGGTTTACAAGCACGAAAAGCGGGCGCGCTCGGTCCACATAGCCTTGACCCAAATTGACCTGGCTTTTCTGGGCAGCAGTCGAGATGCACGATCGTCACAGGGGCACTCCAACCACATCGGGCAAGCAGCCCGCGCTTTGATGTCGAAAGCGAGTTGCTTGCAGGCCTACGCCTGGTCTTAGTGGCCCCGACTCGTGCCAAACCACGCGCCGGCGGCACTATGCCTGCAGCCTCGCAGGTTATTTTGGGCGTCCCCATGCGCCGTCTACCGTTAGCTGTCTGAAGACTGCAGGCAAGGTGTTCCTCTCTGTTTCGCATGTTTCTCATCACAGATAGATGAGCCTTTTGGGCCTGCGTGTTTGAGGCACAACCAAGGGCATCGAGAGCCGCGGCACTGTCGCTGCCTCCGTGTTCAAGGACAAAGTCTGTCTCGTCCGGCAGGATGAGTCTCCAGCTCTCGCTTGACGTGGCACCATGGTGGTTGGAAATTCGCCTTCAATGCAATGCAGCTGGTGGCCTTTCATTGCCAAGCCATCTGGTAGCTTCGCGTGGACGCCGGGCGTTCAGGGGTCGGCATCGCTCACTGTCCTAGAGACATCTCCAACCAATAATGGCACCACGCCCTTGATGCCGCTCGTACTCCTCACGAGCGGCCCCAGAACATCGCGGTAGAGGCTTGGTTGTCACATTGGTCTATGGCTGGTGGCTGTCGCGAAAAAGAAGCCGTATCCCCTCATCCCTATTTCCTATTCCCTCTCCTTCCACAAGTCTTGGAGCTGCGAGCGCTAGGAAAATACTCGACGAGAATACGAGCTCACGGTGGGTATGCCAGGCCGACCCGCTCCAAAAAGCACGAAACGGCGACGGCGGCCCCCAACATCCATGGACACTGACAGGAGGAAACCTGTGCCGCTTCCGTCCGTACCGGTAATCATGAATTTTTGCATGTTCCACAGCTTGGTGGACCGCCCGCTCGTCATATCGCATATAGCAACGTCAACGTTGCAGCACTGGAGCCAGTCTTTGCCATATTTCCTTGAATAGATCTCGCCAACCCACTTCCGCTGAGGCTGAGGACGGCTCGCAATCGATAATGTCGTTGCGCACCGGCGTCGTCCCGTAGTTTCGGACCTGCTTTTCCTGACCCGAGCACGACAAGGCGCTGATCCTTTTCGCTACCACGCTGTTCAATCTTGTTTGCTGTCGGCCCAACGGTTACGGATCGCCATCTGCACGTCTAGCATTGTTGACTTGTTTACAGCGGTGTACACATGCGGTTGAGCTGCCCCATGTTCGACATTCCTTCTGGAAGGACTGGGATCATGGCTCGTATGTCAATCTTACACGCCCGTGTCGCACATGAATCGCCGCTGTTGAGACGAGTGCGCTTACCGACATTCCGCAATAGCGCCGCGGCATATCGACATGCGATTTCGTACCGGACCCCTGAGCTGCAACCTGAGGCCTACGATATTTTGCTTTCTAGTGCGTCTGTTGACCAGTCAAGGACGAAAGAATGCGCCATGCGACGATTCTCAGGGGTGAATTGTTAGAGTTTGAAGCTAGGTAACCGTTTTCGCTCCCAGTTCCGCATCTATAAAAGCGCCACAGGGCTGAACTACGGGTAAAGCTCAAATTGAAGATGTCTTCGCCTAAGTGTGATATCGAATGTCATATAGAGAAACAGCATGACTCTCATTGCTTGTGTCGGTACTTGATCTTGGTGGTGAATCTTCGAAAAGGTCTACCTGGGTACGACAATTCATGTCTCAGCGATGACTGACTCGGATTGTTGAGCTGCGCAAAGTGCATCGTTGGAACCCGCATTATCAGAACACCAATGTATAGTGATGTTAGACTGGTTGTCGAATCGTGACTAGCAGGTAATGTCTCGATGTATACAGATAAAGTCGGTTTGAGGGGCACTCTGGTGTGGAGAAGCCAATTTCGGCTTAGTCATTCACCTCGTCTGAACCGCGGGACATTTGGTGACGCACGGATGCTTCGATGCGTGAGCGAACTCGCTGCAGGTACAATTCACCAAACCACCCGCAACGTCGACAAGAAGCCTCTCGACAGCGACATTGCCAGAGTCGCAAATACGCACGCTCTCACTCGAGCTTGTCTCACCGAGCCCGAACAAATGCAAGCAGCAACTGCGCCTGATATATTTCCCACCTTCCATGTGCGCGTATCATAACCGATCCGTGCTATCTACCGCCCCTCCACCACTGCGGCATCGCCTACTCCACCATGGAGAGGCACAGGAAGCGTATGTGTCCACGCTGTGTGCGGCAAAGAAATGCTAAAAACGTCTAGGCGAGCTTCGTGAATTAAACATACGCGCATGGGATGGCGACCAAGGTACATGGGCCAAGAATAGTTGCAGTCGCAGCCCTTATGCTGACCATGTACACAGACATCTTCGCCGTGCAGGCCTCCCTCGACTCGTCCATGAAGAAGAATACGGCCTTCATCAAACGCCTGCGAACCGCCGTAAACGCAGCCGCTCAAGCGCAGTTCCTCCAAGAAATCCGCGCCCTGTCCCTCCATAAATATCTGTCCGAAATTATCTCCGCCTGTTACGAAGGCCTGTGCAAGCTCAAGACTCCTGGAGAGATTGCTGCCGGTGTAGAAATTGTCAGCGCTCTCCATCAACGCTTCGGCCCGACAGAGTTCACAGGATACATTGGTTGGTATATTGGGAGGGGCCTAGCCACACCGGACAAGTCGCACCTGAAGACATTGGCACCCGAAGTGCGCGAGCGTGAGGAGAAGGAGCGCCTGGCCCGCCAGCGCATCCTCTTACGAGTCGCCACCGAACTCTGGCTCGTGGGTGTTCTGCGCAGCCTGGATGACGTAGCCCGACCTGAGGAAGCGAGCAAGGCCAAAGACAATGGCAAACTCGTTGAAGGCTCTACGAAGACAAAGTCGCGTGCTGATAATGCCGACGCTGAGCCTTTTCCGCTCGAGGTTCTAAAGGACATGCTGGGACACGATCGCGAACATGTCAATCTACCCCTCGTCGTCATCTTCGTCAAGGCTTTTGCTTGGGATATACTGGGTGCCAAGCCATCTTCTGCAGAGGGTCGCAAGACTGTGAACGAGGACGGGACTACAACTGCAGACAAAAACGGGGAGGCTTCTGGCGCTGAAGACGAGGAGCAAGATCCGCCCATAATCTCCTCAGACTTGCAACAGCGTTTCAGGAACATCCTTACCCGTTACTTCGAAGATGTCAAGACGCACCTCCTCCGCGACCAGAAACACATACTCAGCCAGGGCCGGAAGAACGCCGAAGCGTATGTCAAGTCTGGCGAGGTCTTCGAGGATCGCCAGTCCAACTACGAGAAGCAGATGAAGTCCCAAGAGCGATTGGTGACAAATGCGCAGATTCTCGCCGACGCTTTGGGTGTTGAGATGCCAGATCTCAAAGAGAAAGACAGTTCCGCAAACACGGGTGATGGTGCTATTGGCCTGGTCAAGGCGGGCGAATATCTGCGTGGCCAAAGCGATGGCGCCGGCATCTGGGAAGACGAGGAAGAGCGCCGTTTCTACGAAAATCTGATTGACCTGAAGGACCGCGTTCCTGGTATCCTACTTGAAGAAGTCAAGAAGAAGAAGACAGATGGTGATGAACAGGTTGGCAAGAAAATTGAGGCGAAGCCTGAGGCAATCGAGAAGGAGGCACCGGACGCTATAAATGACACAAAACCGGCCGATGGCGAGGACCAATCTACTGCTATCGCGAACAAATCCGTTGGAGCCCAGGTCGATGCCCTATTGGCACGCCTTCCAGAACTTGCAACAAAGGATGCTGTCGACCAGACTGCCATGGACTTTTGCTTTCTGAACTCAAAAGCTTCCCGCAACCGCCTCATCAAGGCCGTACAAGAGATTCCAAAGGGCCGATCCGATCTACTCCCTCTATACTCTAGACTCATTGCAACCCTCGGAAAATACATGGCAGACGTTTCTCAGGGGCTGGTATCCTACCTCGACGACGAGTTCAGAAGCCTGCAGCGGCGAAAGTCGAAAGATTTCCTGGGACAGGTGCGAACACAGAACGTACGCTACCTTGCAGAGTTGACCAAGTTCGGTGTCGTTCCTGAGCATGTCATCTTCCACTGTTTAAAAGTCAGCCTTGACGACTTCTCACGAATGAACATCGAAATCATATGCAATCTATTAGAGAATTGCGGACGTTATCTGCTTCGGAACCCCGAAACTTCTCCCCGTATGCATTCTTTTCTAGAAACCCTCCAACGCAAGAAGGGTGCTCAGGTTATTGGTCAACAAGAGCGCATGTTGATCGAGAACGCTGTGTATTACGTAAACCCGCCAGAGCGTGCGGCAATCGAACAGAAAGAACGGACACCAGTCGAGCTCTTCCTGCGCAAGATCATGTACCAAGACCTGACTCGTCGTACGCTTGACAAAACCATTAAGCAGGTACGCAAGATGCACTGGGAGGAAGAGGAGGTAGTCAATCTCCTCCATAAGGTTTTTGCAAAGCCGGGGAAGATCAAGTACAGCAATATCCACTTGCTAGCCGTTATGCTGGGGACAATCCATCGGTTTCACCAAGACTTCGCCATCTCAGTCATCGATGATCTTCTCGAATCTATCACATTCGGATTAGAATTGAACGACTTCAAGTTCAACCAACGCCGAATTTCAGAAGTCAAGTACCTTGGTGAATTGTACATCTACCGGTTAGTCGACTCGCCTCTCATTTTCGACACTCTGTACAAGCTTTTGAATTACGGATGGGAAGGTGGGTATGCGCGGCCCGGAGGATACAACCCTCTGGACCTTTCCGACGACTATTTCCGTATTCGCCTTGTCTGTAATCTCTTGGAGACCTGTGGCATGTATTACGACAAAGGCGCGGCGAAGAAGAAGCTTGACTTCTTTCTCACGTACCTGCAGTACTACGTGTGCATCAAGGAGGCGTTGCCGATGGACGTTGAGTTCATCGTGCAAGATGCTTTCAACCTAGTGAGACCGCAGTGGAAGATAGTCACCAACCTGGAAGAAGCTTCACGTGTCTTTGCAGAAGCCGTCAAACAGAACTACCAAACAGCGTCAGCCGACAAGCCTGTAGAGCCTGACGAGGACGACATGTCCGCATCGGACGATGACCTGGATGGTGCCGAAGACGAGGACGTTGTATTGCCTGACGGCGAAGGAGATAAGTCATCTGGCGATGAAGATGAGGACTCCGACGATGACGAGCCTATGAAACAAACATCTTCGGACGAAGAAGAAGAGCAGATTGTGGTCACACGGCAGGAAGACGAACGCGACCCAGAAGCTGATGCTGAGTTCGATCGTGAGCTTGCTAAGCTGATGTCAGAAAGTGCAGAGTCCCGCAAGCATGACCGCAAGCCTGTCTTCGATGTGCCACTTCCAATGCGTCGCGCTCGCGAGGCTCCGGTGAGCGCTGACGACGTTGGTAGCGAGGTACCCGTTCCAGTCGCACCAGCTCCCTCGCAGACGATGAAATTCTCGTTGCTCAGCAAGCGCGGCAACAGGACGCAGACCCGATCTATTGACCTGCCCTCTGACTCAACCTTTGCTGTCGCTATGCGTAACAAGCAGCAAGCAGATACAGAAGAACGACAGCGAATCAAGAGCCTCGTCTTAAACTACAACGAAGCTCGCGATGATGCTGATGACACGACTGGTGATTCACCATTTCATTACACCCTCTCGCCTAATACCAATAGAATACGTACTGAAACTTTTCAAGGTCTGGACAAGACTCCGAACCCATACGCGCAGCCGCGCCTTGATAAAGCTGGTGCAAACCGCAGCAATCAGCGTGCACGGAAGCTACAGCTGTCAGATGTCAACTGGTATGACTCCCAACCCTCTCCCCGGCAGAGTCGCCCTGAGCCTGGTGCAACGTCTGCTTCGATGCATACGCCGCTTTCGGTGTTCACATCGAAGCGTTGAGACGATGTGCGAGTCCAGGCTTCTCACAAGCTCTACAACGCTTGCAGTCGACATTGATCATCCGCGACCATTTCGGAAGCGCTCTTCATCTTCACGAGGCTAACTACGAGGCCCTCCGTGGGCGACTGATTTTCTAGGACATGATTATCATTTATGATGCTGCAGCTAGCATCCAATACGAACGACACAACAGCTCACTATGCTTACAACTGCTACTTCGACAGTATGTCACCAATGGTAGGTATTACCTGAAGACAAGCAACCGTCCCGGTATCGAAGCTTCATCCTCCAAGCGAAAAGATAGCTTCGACGAACTAGAAATATCTTAGTTTGCGCGCGAGTACCGTTGGAGCAGGTGAGTCTGCTACGCCGACATATGGATATTCCGACAACGAAGCTTGCGACAGGCGACGCTCGAGCCGGGGGAAGAGCGACAATGGATCAGCGTCTGTCTACATGCCTATCAAACGACATGTCTTGTCCTACCCACTGCATATGGCAGGATAAGGAACGTGACGGCTCTTCGTGGCGGGAATGAGCGTTTCACTGGCAGTACATTGCTTCAAAAAAAAACGTTCGTGGCTATAGCAATTGAAACAGTCATCGTTCTAATCTATGCTTTTCTATCCGCTTTCGTGTGCAGTAAAACTCACTGCATGCTCGTCTCTTCTTGAGTGCATCTGGTCCCCCGTGTGATTACAGACAATATGCACGTTCATAGATAACAGCGAATAAGTGACGACGTCCAAGCCCCTAGCATGCGCGATCGGTGCGGCGCGCTAGTGAAGCGCGTACCTTGCAGAACCATCTACGTCACTGAAAACAAAACGTCAAAACCGCGCAAATGCCCCGTCAAAACCTTTCATCATAGGCCAATTGACCTGGTATAATTATCGGTTCGCGACAACACCTCACAATTGCTCGCATCACAAGTCTAATGTCTAATATGCTGTCTCTTGCGCTCGCGCTGGTAGGATCAGCCTCGGCTTTAACATTGCCGACATTCCTCCAAAGCCAGAGTCAAGCTCAATCACCATTTCGGCCTCTGGACCATTCGCAAAACTACAAGTTTGATCCTTTGTTGCATCTCCCTGGTATATCGCCATACTTTGATGCAGTCGGTGTGTACCATTCTCTGAAGCTGCAGGATAAGCCCAATCTGACTCCATACACAGGTTTTGGTCTCGAGCACCAACCTCCCATCGGCTGCAACGTCACCGCCGCATCGTACATCATCCGACACGGTGCCATCTACTCCAACGACGCTGAATACGAGGAATACATCAAGCCTTTCCTCTGGAAGCTCGAACAACATCGCCAAGGATGGACTGGCCCATTGGCCTTCATGGAGAAGTGGCAGTCCCCAATCTTGGAAGATAGGTTGGAGGAACTGACGCCCTCTGGCGCTGTGGATGCTGAGCTGGTAGGCAAGCATCTGTTGCAACGATACCATCACCTCGTCCCAGACACGAAGAGGATATTGGCAGACAAGAAGAGCAGGACGTTTGACACGGCTGAGAACTTTGTCAAGGCGTTCCCGCAAAAGGACGACATCGAGATCGTCAGGATTACGGAAAACACAAATGGAAGCATGGAGAGCTTGATTCCACACAAGTCGTGCAAAAACTTCTCCAAGAAACCTGGTGAGAAGCAGCAGAAGAAGGTCATCAATCTCTATGGTGCTAGCGTCGCGCATCGCCTCTCGCCTTACACACCGTTCAAGCTTGAGCCCAAGGATGTTGTCGGCTTCCAAATGCTGTGTGGTTACGAGTCTGCTATCAAGGGCGAGCGAAGCCCCATCTGCGAGCAATTCACAGACTCGGAATGGATGGCGTACGAGTACGCATGGGACCTGAAATATGCCTACATGGTCGGTCCTCTCAACCCTCTCTCCCCTTACCTCGGTTTCCCGTGGCTCCAGGCTCAATCTGAACTTTTCGCACACATTGAAAAGCATGACACACCCGGCGATGGCTGGCCCGATCAGCAGCGCTTCTTTCTCGGTTTCACTCATCGCGAAGTCCCGCCTTTCATCGCCACTGCTCTCGGGTTATTCAACAGCTCTTCCGACGCCGCAGAGCAGTTTCCCACCGACCACATCAACTGGACGCGTGCATGGAAGATGAGCGACCTGATTCCCTTCCTTGGCCACGTTGGTATGGAAAAGATGACCTGCGAGCGTGGTGGCGTTCATGGCGACGAGCCAGGCACCTATGTAAGATTCATTGCTAACTCTGCACCAAGGCCAATTCCTGATTGCCAGGATGGTCCCGGTGCGAGTTGCGAGTTTGGAATGTTTAGAAAAATCATTGGAAAGGGCGCAAAGTCTCACAAGGACTTTCACAAGGTTTGCGATAAGAAGAAGTGCAAGGACGCTACTTGTGTAGAGGAGGAGGAGGTATAGGGATTGCGTTCCGCATCGACCTTTGGAGGACGGGCTGTATATACATCACCCTTGGAGTCTGCAATGCTGATTACAATCACCTTACGAAGAAGTTGGCCGATGTGTTTTCCCCTCTCTTTTCGCAACTTTTCGTAACGTTCAGGAACAACGCCTCAATCTTGTGAATTCGTTTTGTCCAGCAATGCACTGATCAGCCCTGTTTGCTGCAGGCGTCATATGAACAATTCCACTATCAAGAAGTTGGGTACGTTCCATCCAAAGTTATCGTTACGCTACGCTATGTATAAACACCTACCAAAAATTGCAGAATGGCATGATGCCGCCGAAAATCGATAAACCTTCCCATATGCAAGGGATGATACATATAGCCTAAACATGGCCAAGACCAGTCCCATGCTGTGTCCCTCGCAGAAACACTATCGTTCGCGTGTCCCCATACGACAGCCATGTGCCTGTTCTCGACATATTTGTGCGGTTCGAGTATGCCGTTTCGTAGTAATCGTATACTGTCGTGCAATTACAAGGTCTAACAGAAGATGCCCCAAGCAACTTGCGGGGGTTCATGCTCATGGTAGTTCGTCAATCGTTATCGTCCTTTGGTTTCAGGGCGTAGAGGTCAGCATTCGCTGTTAAGCTTGTGCTTTGGCCAGTCGTAACCAGTTTGATCCCATGACTGCTTTAAGTTAGTTGTCTGACTTTACGATAGCAAGGCAGATATGTACAGTAAAGTTAGGATTGTTGTAAGCTCTTGGATGCTTTTTGATGTAGTCTGTAGTCTCGAAGCCTGGGGGATCGCACGTAACCATCTCCTCGCCTTTCTTCTGGTACCACCTCACGTAGTCGAAACGTATGGTAGTAGGAAAAACCAGGTTCTTCCAGTCGATCCAGGTCCACGAATTACTGAGACCCATGTTTAGAATGAGTGATAATGGTTCCTGCGCGATTTGGCGGGCCTGGATGTTGCCGTTTGGTCCTATAGCGCGCCCGTCCATGATAAACATTGTTTGGTCGCCCACTTTCCAGGATATATAAGCATCTTTGCCTTCTCCTGGAACATACTCGAAAGAGAACCGTTGATACTGCTTGTTATCGAACCAATCTTTGTTCAGTATCGTGGTGGCAGAGATGGCCTGTTGGAAGGCTCCGCCGGAGTAAGTGTTGAGTCCACTGTAACGAAGGTCTGGCAACGCCGTGTAGTTGTAATTTGGATAGTACCAGATATCGAATGGCGCAACTTGATAGCTTTGTGTCGCTATTGGAAGACCATTTGGACCTGGGTAGCCTGATGTGGCACCCACCTCAATGATATCGATCTCTGGCACTCCTCTTCCCGTCCCTGGTGTTGGATGATCCTCACCAGGGCAGGTGCACGAGTTCAGTCGTTGTCCAGGCAAGTGAGACAGGCCGTCAGGGCTAGATTGGTTGGGCGTGATGCCAGTGTCGCAAGCTTGGTAAGTGTAGGGCCACAGGCCATCGGTTGTACTCAAGTAGCCTGGCCGGCCGAGGTTGCCCATCGTCCACGCACCAGGCCAAAGTCCTTGTACACCGGCTGGACCTGGTAGTGATACTGAGACTTCGAAGATGCCACCTTTGAAGCACAGCTGGTTCCAACTGTTCAGCATTCCAGACCGAAACTTGAGGCCGTGATTGAAGAACTCTTCTAAGCGCAGCTGGAGTGTGCCGTCGTGGGTGGTAACAGCATCCGGATCGTACCATTCAATATCCTGCGTCGCACCATACCACACGTTGGGTGCATAGAAGTACGGGTCGTCTCCTTCGTAGAACGTACGATTGTTGTCGTTGAACTCGTCGCTGAAAACCAGCACGTATTCGTCGCCGAACTCCCCAGTTCTTGTTTTCACAGAGTCGGGTGTGTCCGGGTCAATCAGGCCCTTACGTATATTCTCCAAAAGTGGATATCTTTTGTTGTTGACTGTTGCCCAGATTTGAGGCCTCCATGGATTAGGAAACATACTCAGCGGCATGCCGTAGGCTGAATTATAATCGATAATGCCTACTGCGGAAAGCACTGGAAGTCCGACAAATATAAATAGTAGCCCACATATCATAAACGCTAAGCCGATGGTGGACATGATGCTGTCTCTTGTGAAATGGTCGCGTATCCTGGGTTTGAACTTGATGTCATCATCATCGCGAGGCATGTGCATTTCATCGTCAGCTTCCTCTTGATCGCATACTAGTGGCCAAGAGGCCATTCCCTTTTCCTCGTATGGCGCCGTCAATCTATCGTCAATAAAGGACACATTCTTCTTTGTGTCGTACAGGTCATGAGCATTTTCATTGAGTCCCGTCGCAGAGTCATTGGGCGTAAGAAACGGATTGGTCAGCGGTAAACCGGGCGGCGGAGTGGTGGTGCGCGAGTCCACACCCAGCCTACCGTAAGACCGACGTTCTGACAAGGAAGTCCTTCGACTACGGCTAGGAGTACTAGTGGCGGCGTCTGAGAAGGGATTGAAATAGCGAGTATAGTCGGTGCCCAGATCTTGTAACGTGAGTGGGGTGCCAGGAGAGCGAGGTGCTTGGCTTGACAAGTCTGTCGTACTCCTCGCCTTTGGTGTTCTCAGGTGAGTCCGGGGCGGAAGGCGCAAGTGAAGCCGACCCGCCGTGGTGCGCGGTCGATTCTTCTTCGTCTGCGTCTCATCGCTCGAGAGCATCTCGTTCCCTTCTGAGCTTTCATGGCTCGCCGATCTGGAGTTTGCAAGCGGCGAAGGCACAATAGGCGCGAAGGGCAAGGGGGAGGAGGAGCGCTCTGCCGACGGAAGGATGCCGAAATCGAAGCCATGATCAGAAGCCGGACTCTGACTGCCGCTCGAATGGCTAATCAGTGGCTTTTCGGCTGCTCCTGCTTGCTCGGATACTCCTTCTGTGTTGGTGTTGTGGGGAAACGCAACTTCCCGTTCTACACCTGAGCTCGACGACGACCGTCTGGGCTGCTCATCTCGACTTTGTGGTGATTCTGAGTATTCCGAGGATGTGTGCGAAGCGACCCTTCGTATGGACGCCATTGGCCCCGCTTCTTTGGGCAACGAGCGACCGAATGGTGTACGCGCCGGCGGTTTGCCCCACAGCCGGCCCTATGTTGTGCAGCTCACACCAATTGCGACGTCGTTAGTAGTGTTTTTGTCGATAGAACGCTTTGCTATGTATCGTATAGAATGGGCGAGCAGAAGATGTCTGGAGGCGAAGAGCCGCGAGCGTACGGTGCCTGACGTCGAAGGGTAAGTTGCTAGTCGGAGAGCTTTGACGCGGTGGGACGTGAGGAGTGGATATAGCAGCTGTAAGTGAGCAACACAGAGAGCGGCGTGCTTGCGGGAGGGAAAGTCGTGAACGTGAGCGAAATAACTTCCAAGGGGTCCAGTGGTAGCAACAGTGAGTAGCGATGTTGGCCTGGCAAGCGCGTTGATTGTTTGAGTGGGAATACAAGCCTATAGCAGCTTTGATGGTGAAGGCGGATTGACGACCACACAGCCAATCACAGCTTCCCCAACGGTAGCCAACATGTAGCTGTCGCAGTCCCGAAGATAGGCAGGAACCGTTCCCTGCGCCTGTGCTGTGTTGCGCGTCGGACTCTCCTCATGCTTCCACCACACCCGGACCGTTGCTGGCACAACTCTGCTGTTTAGGACTGAAAAGGTGCCATCACCGTCGCGACCGGAGAAGAGTCCCCAATTCATGATGTATTCGACTCGCATGTCGTACTTTGTTCCGATTGCTCGAACCGTGGAAGGCACGATAGATCAGTAACACGCTTACCTCATGACAGCCCTGATCCACTATCCTCGAGACGGACAGCCTCTGAAGGTACTTGAGACGTTACACAATAACGGTGTGCTTGTACACTTAGCACGAGGCAACCCGTACGTGCATTTCTCTTTTGATAAGTCGCAAGCATGTCAAGCCCGCATGTAGCACGATACCGCAAAACGTGCATGCTGTACGCGTACATATTCCAACATATCACAAAGGCGCCGTTTCTATCGTGAACAGTATCGGCGCGTCCGTCTCGACTCTTACATCGTTCGCTTTTACGTGGTTGCTCGTACTGACCTGGCCACCCATTTGCGTGTCCCACTCCTTGACATCCCACTCTAGCCCTTCGGTAGAGATAACCGCTGGCCCATATATAGGAAGAAACCCCACGTTCTCTGTGAAAGTGCCACTTTCTTGGATCCCTCTTAGCAGAGTCTCTCCACTCCTCAGCACAAAACTCAGACTGGACTCGGAGAATAGCCATAAACGCAGGTCGGTATGTTGAGTCTGTTCCCTGTACATTTCGTTCAAGAGTCCAAGGCCCTGGTCAACCCTCCCACCCAAGGTACCAAGAACAATGACATCTCGCACAGCCGAGGAAGTAATACGCAACGAAATTTTTTGCATGCATTTTCCAAAATCTGTGCTGTACTGGTCACGGTCTCGTAACACAGGAACACCTCGTGCTTCGTAGTACTCACGTACATCATCGCGTAACGAGTCCAAGTCCCCATGAATCATATCGGGTAGCTACAAATATCAGCAACTGATATTGACATTAAAAACCACAATTCTACTCACGTATTGTTCGCGCTGCTGGATCAAATCATCTTTCAGCATATCGAAAAGTCTATTGGCGCCGCCATCGGCACATATGCGAAAGCCAGTATGTTTCCAAAGACGTAAAAATGCAGTGAAGTGGGCTATTGGCTGATTTAAGATGAGAAGGTCAGGAGGATTCGAGGTTTTCTCGGGGTGGGCGCTTTCCGCGAGAAATCTAGCAGGGTACAACTCGCTGATCCCTCGTCCTGCCATGCTCTTGATGTCCCTAGGATGCTCAAAAATTGATGTAGTGATACAGGTGATAGCGTGAATGGAGCAGTTGATGAGATTGGTTGAAACTGCGGACCCTGGAGGATGTGCGTGATGCAGAGGCAGGCGCGATGCAGATGTGCCCGATCGACTAAGCTGCAAATGTGCTAGTCTCTACTCGTGCGAGCACCCCCTAGTGACCGTTAACATTCAGATATGTATAGCTACCACGGTTTCGATAGATACCCGTATCTCTTTGCGTACAATTCCATCTATATATGACGTGTTGGGTTCCACTCTCGGCTCCTCGCTGCTCGTTCCTGCAGCTATACGTGATGGGAAGCTGCGGTCTGCAGAGGTTCCGGATGGTGGCTGGCAAAACGGTATGCAAAACGCACGATGAAACCCCATTGTCATGGGAGTCGCAAATTTACAACCAATTGTATTCAGAAGCGACTAAGTCTAAAGATGATGACTCTTAGGAAAGAAGTTCCCACACAAGCTGTGCTCATGCAATGGCCCCATGTTGGTCAACTTTAGTTTACCTTTCGGACACTTGTTAGCTCACCGCTCGAATCCTTCGTAACGATAGAGCATCTGCGTCTATAACTACATCTGGGTATTATGGGCACTGCTCACAAGTGAACTTCCGGACGCCGATCGTTCCGGAAAGGTCTGTCTTTACGCGCAGCAATCCTAATCATAGTTGGCTTATGATAGAGCAACCACAACAGGAATTTTTCAAGTCCTGAATCCTGGAGGACGAATCTGCGATCCTGTAGATGCTCTGTTTCCTGTCCGAGGTCGTGTGTTGGTATCAATCACAAATCGGGGAAATGTCTACATGTTGTCACTACAAGAACCGACTTCCTTTTTTGTGTATCTGTGGGAATCTGTATGAGAGACCAAAGCCTTCTAGGAAATGATTGTGACTCTGTTCGAGATTATGTTTATGGGAAGGTTTTCGTCTGGCGTGCTTCGTGCAGCTGTTGAGTTGGTTTTCAAAAACGCTCCGTGCACCTTTCGGAAAATGACGTGGAGCAACCCAGCCTCCCGGCCGCGCCGCGTTCACGAGTGAAACACCATACATTGCTACCATGTCGATCAACATCGTCGCCGATATCGCTCCTCCACAAAGAAACAGCTTGCAAGAGCCTGCCACACTAAGCGTCTTAAGGCTGCCATGGCCTCGCTCCATACAAAGCAGGGGGCACACGATGCAACCTTGCTACAATGCGCCACTTCCCATAGTCCGTTCGCGTCATTAGCTTATATCTACAACAATAGCCTTGTACGAGGCACCACGACGCCTCGCCACCGACTTTCCAGCCCTGATCTCTATCCGCTCTCCTTATGTAGGCGTCCGCAAGACTACCTTGCGCCTGGATGGGGATATCGCTGATAACGTTTTTGATGCTAGGATAACAAGGGGGTATTGCATACGAACCTGTTTGATTTCAGCTTACATGTGCCTACTGACTACCAGTCAATTCATATGGTTGAGCTTTATTTCAGATTTCAGTGCAACGAATCGCACTAGGCACACGTTTGAGATGAATACGTACTCAGCCAACCACCCGGACTGGTAAGGCTCGAGCCACACCACAAGTTGTGTACGGTCTGTCGTCGTGGATATACCGAAACCCAACAGCGCGGGTCCTGTCAGCACGCAGAACACCCTTGTTACTACTCACCCGCTGAGGCACTATCCACCATGGCTATGCGTCCAAGGCACGTCCGAGGTGGCGTATCGTGCTAGCTGCTCCCAGTAGCCACATCTAGCTAAACTACTCCAAGATACTCTGGCTCAGCTTCCAGCCCTGTGGACAACGCCTCATTGGTACTGGAACGGCCCCTTTGCTATGTAGGATTTTCGGCAGAAGATGAATATCTTAGCCCGAAGCTTAGCATCACGCAAGCCGAACGTCGTAGACGATCAGTCATTGAGTGAATCTCTTAATCCTCGTTCTGTCTGACTCTCTAAAATGAACAGGTCCAACACGGCTCAGTCGACAAGCCCCTGAACAATTCCTGAGCTTCAGCATATTTTATTCAAAACGCTCGCACTTTTGATCGGTTGACTGTCCCTTTCCAACGTTGACTCGAAGCGTACAGTGACAACAGTGGACACATGCGGCATACAACAGTTCAATTTCTCCCACCGAACCAAACATTCGAACGCGATGGATGTAATGACCTCCATTGCTTCACGAGGCTCGTCTTTTCACGTATCTACTCAGCCTCATCAACACAACCCGTACGCTAGAATGCCGCCGAGAAGAGCGATAGCATGCGTTACATGCGCCAAAGCAAAGACTAAGTGCAACAAAGCGGTATGTGAGAATCGCGTATGTTCCGCCTGACCGAATTTCCCAACACTAACACTTCATAGTTACCTTCATGCTCTCGGTGCATCACTAAAGGTATCAAATGTCAACCGAGATCCACTCGTCGCACATCAGACAACCACGGTCGATCAAGCGTCAAGAAACAACCTAGATTACCGAGATATCCTGCTGCCAAAGCTATCTCAAATCGACACTTACATGTCTCGTCTGTTAGCTTACCTGTTTCCAAAGAGCCTGGAATTACCTCTGCCACACCTTATGTTGATTCCGAAAGTACCGCAACATCTAGTTGTCAGGAGTCAGGACTTCCGAGCTTTCCCATGCTCGCCCCGATCCTATCGCAAGGGCCACAAGTTTCTTACAACTGCTATGCTCATGTAGACGGCCCCATGTATGACCCGAGCATCTTCGCGCGGCCTATGGATGCGGACAATCATCTCCACCTAGGCGCTATATCACCACAGACACCCAGCCCAGTCACCCTTTACGAACACGTATCCGTATTGAACGATCTGGATTATCACCAGTACGATGATTCGTGGTTTAATGAAATGCACATGTTAGATGGAGTTGAGTTCGAAGTTAGTGCTGCGGGTTTTCCACCGGAGAGATGGGTTGTACCAAACTCCACAAACATGGTGCCAACAGCGCAGGTACCATGGTCTCTTTATGACCTCCCGGATCTACTGCAATACAAGCTAGACGAATCAGTATCACATCTCGGCGGGATGGCCTCTTCAGCCCAGTACCAATTCGGAAATGACCTGGACTCAATTCAACCTGAATCGACGTTTTACAGACCTACTGTCACCGACATGACGGTCCTCACATCAGCACCGTTCTTGTACGACTTGAATGCAGCGACAAGTTATGCACCAGTCTGGGAGGGCTGACCTATTCCATAGCGATGCTATTGTTACACTTGACGATGTACACTCACGGTACATTGGCGCTCTGCGATGTGTGTATCACACAGTACATATTTCTATCAGTATTGCCGTTTTTGTCGCTGTTTTCTCTTCCTACCTGCAGTGTCCGTTCTGCTTGCAGCCCCATGCTATGAGCGGCCTTCTGCATTAGCCAAGAAACGTGTTTACTACCTTTTCCACGAGAATCCTGGTATGTACACTATTCCAAGTGATGCAACCAGGCTCGTGGCGTTCAGAGGTGTAGTCGGTTAGTCTTACCACGCGAGCGGTTGAACGGCTAAATTTATCTCTTTCACAAGATTGGTTCTCGCACACCTACTCATCACCGATTCTCCGTGCATCGGGTGAGCCCCAGCGAGCTTGCGCCTCACCACAAGCCCACTATGACAACGCTGCTACCCATTGCTCCCACGCGAAAAGATCATCCTGCCTCCACTATCATACTCTTATCAGAGCCATGGTTTGTCTGATATGATCTTCAACCATGCAGCCGAGGTCACACAAATGCTGATCATATGACACCGACGGAATATCTTAGACAAGCCTTTCGTCTTCATCGGACTTCACAACCCATTTGCCACTCCGAATCACTGGCGACCTTCCACGGTGATACTTGCATTGCTTACGTGTGTATACCACATCAAATTCCTAAGGTCTACGCTAAAGAACTCGAGGCAAGGTACCAAAATGCGTATACGTTTTTGCGCATGAGTACCTCATAGCTGCAGGCATGGTGCCTAGACACAACATCTGAGATGCATACGCGAAAGAGGCACAAATCAAGCAAAGCCTGGTTCAGTTTGTTGCTATGCAACCAGGAGAATATTGTATGAGTGGGCCGCGCATTGATTGGTAGATGTAGAAGACTGGCTGGGAACAGCGAATCAGGGTTTCACGCGCACCTGTCAGTGGCTGATCACTGGTTTAACACACAGCCGTAATGAGGAAGTTTTTTCCCAATTGGACGGCTGCGTCACAGCTTCAGATGCGCCCTGGCATCATTAGAGACGTTCATGAGGAAGGATGAACTACTGTACATAGTGCAACCTGTTGCTTTTCACTCTGAACACTGCTTCGGCCCGTTGCGGAGGCCTAATCGCTACAACCTGACGGACCGTCCCATCGTTCACGCCTCATGCCGCATCTCTTGCGAACACAGTGCCGTAGCCACTCACACAGCGGCTAGAACGCCACGGCGCTTGTCAGACACGGGCACAGCTCATCCGTAAAGGATGCGTATGGCTTACTCGGCAGATCCTGCAGTTGTATTCCATCCCTAGCAGCAGTTTCGGCGCCATTTAGCGGTATGCAGTATCGTGTCTAGGCCTTCTTGAACTCTTGATCCTTCAAGTCACTTCGTATCACAGCAAACCTTGTAGGTCCTCCGAGCAGGCAGTGTCGCGTCCCTCCTGGTGGCTTGCTCTCGATCGGTAGTGTCATCCCCAACTGCAGGTACTGTATTCCTTCGTCGTTCGTGTCATCATTATGTGTGTGTATGGGTGGGTGCTCTGTCAGAATGCAGGAACGATGAACACTCAAAGGCACAGGCGCACAGGATTCGTGTTGCTCATGCTACCCACACAATCAATGCGATAACTACCGTATGGGAAATGTTACCAGCTCACTGGATTCCGCAACCACCAACCCGGTAGCAGTTGGTCGTATCTGAGGCCATTCGGGTCATATAACCGTTCCTCCGGCCGCTGGAAGCACTACCTGAACGCATGGAGGCAAGACTGTAGTCTCGCTACCGCTGGCCCTTGTCAACTTACGAGGTTTGGGTGACTGATACAACCCGGGTCGAACAGGTGACATGTTCTCAAGCCATGATCACCGCCATCATGTGTGCTGTATCTTACTATTTCGATAAATATTTGGCTTTCTTATTGGCTGTCTCCGTGCTCACTCCCGCCTCCTCCGCTTCGTAGACATGCTCGCTTACGGCACGGACAATGGGTTCATAGCTAAATACGCCTCCACTGGCAACGCATTACCATTTGTTGTCTGCAACAGTTCTGAGCACACCACTCACCGAGAAGCCAAGAAATCACTCCCACCGCTCCGGTAGCAAATAGAACCTTGCTTTTCTCAACCTGGGAACGGGGAACAGGCCACATAGGCAACTGAGATGGCACTTCTACACTAACAGAGCCCCTTTGTGGCACGGACACTGTTTCAACGAGGATGGTAGAGGTGGGTGTGGTCTGTGAGACATGAGCTTGGTAGGGATTAGTCACTTCGAATATGATCGGGCCGAGCTATAGCACATGGAATTGGGATCTAGTGTAGGTAAGGTGGATGCTCTCTCTATCAACACCAAGTCTATCGCTGGGATCCAGTCGCTTTGATCAGGCCGTTACAGCCCTTGTCACATAGAGCAACGATGGACCACGATCGTGCGGTCTGTGGAAGAGGTTTTGCTAGTGAAAGACGACGTAGCAAGGCAGAAACGATGTGACCGCGTTGGCCGGTGAGATCGAGAGCAGAGTAAGGTGTCCTCAGCCGAGGATGACAGGGTAAGTCTTCACCCAGATAGTCTTTTTTGTCCACCAAAGATGGGTGATCAGCTCTCTCCTAGCTGCAGGTTCCAGCTGAGGCAAATCTCGTAAGATGCTACTTGCCTTATCGACGCCGTCTCGTTCCAAATATCTTGATCCTTCCCGTGTCGTCCCGACCCTTCCTTCCCGCAGCAAATACTTCCCAAGG
>Ga0265797_10000952_pt1 | contig 52243 bp, 55 predicted proteins | sample P2T30metagenome_FD_192433 | JGI IMG/M metagenome (GOLD analysis project Ga0265797, IMG submission 192433) | Plant litter microbial communities from East Loma Ridge, Irvine, California - P2 T30 | ecosystem: Environmental > Terrestrial > Plant litter > Unclassified | place: USA: California...
TTTCGAACTCTCTACACGCTTGGTATCTCACACACAACAATATAAAGTCCTCTCTTGTAGATGTCGCTCCCAAGAAACATGAAATGAACGCCGTTTGAAAAATGCAAAACTTCAGTGCACACCACCCCACCCATCTAGAAGACCGAGATGTAGTTGCCGATCCTGTCCTTCTGGTTTTGCGCAATGCACTCTGAGATCCAGGTGATGTTGCGAATTTCCTGGAGAGAAAAACAAAAGTTAGCAAGACTTCCCTTTCTGGATCGTACTTCATCAAATCTGACTTACCTGTTCCCTTAACCTCAACCACGCGTACACGATAGAGTGCGTAAACTGATGCGTGAAAGCCAGCTTCGAAATCTCCATTTCCTTCTGGTAGAACAGATCCTCCAAGCTCTTGCCCTCGTCGCCGCCAATACCGCCGCTCTGGTTGCCGATGCCGCTGCTCTGGCCGCCCATGCCGGTCTGGTCCAGCATGGACCTGTAGTCCGACACACCATCAACCGCGATCCGCACGCCTTCGGGGTCGTCCGCGCGCGAGAGCATCAGGGTACCCTCGGGGTGCAGGCGGCCGAAGTTGGGGTAGAGCTTCTTGCGGTCGGTCTTGTTGAGCTCGGTGCCGAAGGAGTTGATGGTGATGTTGATGCTGCGGCGGTCGGCCTCGAACTCGAGGATCTCGCTCATGACGTCTTGTGTGGGAGTGCCCTTGATCTCGCGGTCCTCGTTGACGAAGCGGTGGAAGTCCTCGAGGTAGTTCTTGTACAGCGTGTTGCGGACGATCTCGATGTTCAGCTCGTCGAGGTCCTGGTGGCTCAGGCTGCCCTTGAAGTAGGGAGCCAGCGGAGTCTCGATCAGGACCGAATTGTACAGTTCTTCGATGTTGGTGGCGACGCACAGCGCGGGCATCGTCTCGAACCAGCCCAGCGGGTGGCAGCGGTCCAGCAGCTCGCGGGTGTCGCGCTCGTGCAGCGTGCCGGTGATCAGCAGGGCGACGTTGTCGATCATGTATGCGTAGGTGAGATATTCCATGAATCTGGCGAGCGAGCCCGTGGCGTTGGCTTGCAGGTAGCGGAACTCTGCGACCATCTTGTCCATGGCTTTCTCGGCGAGGGCGGAGGTCGATGGGTTGGGAGGGAGGGATGCGAGGTAGTCGCCGTAGGCAGGGCCGAGCTGGAGTTTAACATCTGGTGTGCTGTCAGCAAGTGTGTCTTTGTGGTATGTTGGGTATTACCATACCATCAATGGTCTCGCATTGCGTCAAGTTGCCGTAGTTCTGGCCGGTGAGCAAGGTGTTGCGGTAACCGCGCACGATACCCTCGATGTACCCGGCGGTGACATTGTAGAACATTCCCTCGGCCATGTTTGCGAAATGTCGAGTTGGTATATGGCTGGTTGAGGAATGGAGAGACGATGCGATGCGATGCGTTGCTGAAGGTGGCAGCCAGCGGCGATGTTCTGGATGTTCTGGATGCCGACGTTCCAAGCTCGCTCGGGCCAAGCGAGACGAACATCGTCACCTTCTTGAAGTCGAGACGGGACATGTCGCTTGCAGACGAATAAATTGTCACATGTTCTATACTCTCGGATATGATTAATCACACGCCTCAATACAATAATGATAATCTTGACATTCATGCATGCGTATCTAAACTTTTATAATACAGGCCAATCGCAGATCGTAAACAAACAGACGCACGCCGTCGACGACTCCCAGCCCAGATGAACCCAGCACCGACCATCCCTCTGTTGCCGCCGTTCGCCTCAGGCAGCCAGCTCAGAGCAAGCGTACTCATGAGAGTAAATCGTCTTGTAACACAACGCAGATCAGAAAAATCGATTCGGGACGCGAATTGCCCTCAGTCCATCTCCATTGAGTGGGCGGCACAGATGCCTACTGGCTCGCGGTGTACGGTCTCATAGTCCTTTTTGAAGACGTGATCTTGCATGCAGCCCTGCAAGACGCCAGTGGTCTCGGCTTCTTTCTTGACGTACCCGCTGACCTCGTTCTGTGTCAGCGTAATGGGAGACATCTCGGCCTTGATCTGCCCACCAGGAGCTGCGAGGTGGAGTGCAGGGAGCATTTGCAGCCTTGGGATAAGCTGAGATGCATCGCGTGTGACAAGGCGAGCTTCGGTCAGGTCGTTGGAGAAGAGGTAGAACTCGGTTTCGCCAGAGTAGACGTTCGTCGCTTGCACGAGGTAGCCGGGAAGCGCGGCATTCTCGAACCACACCTTGACATCTTTCAGCGCAGCGTAGTGATTCGCGATGAACTTGGAGTAGGCGGCCTGGTTGATCAGGCGCGCTTCGCTCGCGTCCATGCGACTCCAGCTAATGCCGAGTTTGCGAGTCACTTCGTCGACCAAAGGCTCGGTCGTGACTTCGCGCATGTTTGCGGGTAGGACAAGCTGAGCAAGGTCATTTGAACCACTGGATGAGGACACGTCCTTGCGTTGTGACTTGCGGCTGTTCATGGAAGGGCGCCTTAGTTGGTCGACGGTGGACGGTCGAGCCATGTTCTCATCCAACCAAGAGGGTTCGCTGCGAGGCATGCTTCCAAAATCAGAGGCGGGCGTGGGGAGGGATCCGTCGGGCTCAATGTCATCTTCGGTGAGAGTCTCGCCGCGCGATCGTTTGCGACCAGCGACTGAGCCTGGTGTGGTGGGTATGGATGCATTGGGGGTCGGCGCGAATGGATTGGTGGCCGACGCGAATGGATTGGCGGCAAAGCTGGGGAGCGGTTCGTTGGCACTGGCGTGTTGGTCGTTGTAATGGTTGCTCGCGAAGTACTGATTGGGTGTGTTGGTGTCCATCATCTCGGTTGGGGAGGGCATGGATGGCACGAATCCATTGGAGGTAGCCATGGTTGTTGGTGCGTAATAATGAGCTGCGTCAGTTAGGTGGTCTAACAACATCAATTGCTTCTTAGCTTGCTCGTCAGAGCCGCCGATTGATAGCGGTATGCTATTGAAGTTCGCGTGATAAATAGCGCGCGTTTCTGCACGTGAATGTCGCGTAGATTGGCTGGTAGTGACGTAACGATGTCTGTGATGGGATGGATGAGAGTGATGGCAATGATGGTTGAAGAGGTTGAAGAGGTTCAGGTAGATGACAAGGAAGGGAAGAGGAGGATGTTTATTACACGTGAGGGCGACAAGGTCGGTGAAGGGGTGTGTAGGGTAGGTCAGGAACAGGAAGAGGAAGAAGAAGCGACTGGCTGGAAACAGACTGAGAAGGGTCGCGCCGAGACGAAATCAAGAGCTCTCTACGCAGGGCGACGAAGCGATCGCGCAGGCCGACCAACCGTTTGCCTGTATTGCTCGGTGCACACGCCTAATAACGCCTAACAACGCCTAGCTTGCCCTCTCCACACCCTTGATCCTTGGGCGCAGATCGACACAGGTATGGCGTAAACCTTGCCAGCATCTCGGACCTGCGATGTTTACCCGATGACATGTCCACGTGATCTTGTCAGATATTGGGAGATATTGTCTAGGTCAGTATACTTGGAGATGCAATAAACGCAGCAGGCCTCTACTGGCATCATAGACCTGGCACGGTAAGTAAATGTACAGTCTAGTCTATCCCGAGTCTACCACTTTCAAGCCTACGCAACAACACCGTTAGCCTCCTGCTCCTTCTTCTCCTCCTGGCCCTTGGACACTCCGTTCGCAGCCTTGCCGCTGTGGATCTCAGCCAAAACACTCTTCAACTCCCCCAAGAACCTCGAAACCTCTGCCTCCGTGCCAATAGTCACACGCAGACATCCGAAGCAGCCCATCTCCTTGCCTCTGAACCGGGTGACAACGCCCCTGGTCTCCGCCAATCGCTCGTACACCTGCAAAGCCACCTCGTTGCTCGGCTTACCATCAGGACCATCGAGCATCTCAACCAGCAAGAAGTTGGACTCGCGGCCACCGAGGAAGCGTCCGACGCCGGGGATTTTGGGCATCTCTACCAGCATGCGTTCCCTCTGCTCCAGGATGGCGGCGCGGTTGGCGTGCATGACCTTCAAGTTCTGCGGCTGCAGCGCCTGAATGGCGAGCTGTGATGTCGGGTTGGAGATGTTGTAAGGCGCCTTGAGGCTGTTGAGAAGTCTGGCAATCGCAGGGCTGGTGAATGCGGCTCCCAAGCGGATGCCTGCCAGTCCAAAGGCCTTGGACAGAGTCTGCATGACGACCAGGTTGGGCCATTCGGCCACCCACTCTGCTAGTGATGATCCGTCAGGGGAGAAGTCGATGTAAGCCTCGTCTACGATCACCACTCCGTTCCAGGTCGGGTGCTCGAGGACTTTGCGGACATCCTCCTTGCGTACTAGGTTGGCGGTAGGGTTGCCGGGCGAGCAAAGGTAGACCATTTTGATGGTGGGGTCTTCGGCCAACTTGGCGTTGATCTTGTCAGGCTGCGCGTTGAATCCGTTGTCGACGTCCAGAGGCACTTTGACGACTTCGACGTCGTTGACATGGGCCGACACCGAGTACATGCCGTATGTGGGCGGGCAAGTCAGGATCTTGTCCTTGCCAGGCGTGCAGAAAGCACGCAGTAACGCATCGATAGCCTCATCGCTACCGACACCCACGAACAGGCTGTCAACGGTGAGGTCTTTTTGAGTGTGAACTTTGGTGTTGCGCAGGTTGATCAAGTGCTGCTTGAGCTCGTGCTGGTGCGGGTCGGGGTAGCGATTGAGGCCGAGCAGGTCAATTTCGATGTCTGACGCTCCGCCGTTTGCGAGCTTGCCATTGCTACCAAGTGCCAATCCAGGGCCGTAGGCGTTCTCGTTGGCATCTAGGAGAACATTTGTGCCGTCGTCTTTGTAGTCACTATTCGATTGTCAGGGACCGTGCTTCGTCGATGCCGATGTTGATGACGAGAATGGAAAACGCACTCTCTGGCGCATCTGTACGGCTCAAGGGCCAAGATGTTTGGTCTCGCGCACTTTTCAATATCGAAAGGCATGTTGATTAAAATTGGTGTATTGTATTACTTGTGTTTTGTGTTCCCAATGGGCTCGATGAATTTTGTATGAAGCCGCCTCTCATACAGTCATCACATGCCAAAAGAGTCACCTGGCCTGTGCTTTTGGGACGATCCACTTCTCGGGATCTCGTAACCAAACGCGTACTGTACTGTAGATTTACAGCCGCAGCCTCAGCCTCACAGACAAGATTGATTCGAATATGCCAGCGAGATCTTGAAGTGAGGTTACCTCGCATGCGCGCTGTCGATGCTCCCATTGAAGACCAATAGCAGCGATGAGCGTACGCTAAATTTCCAAAGATGAAACGTGACAACTTGCCCAAGACCATGACTTGATGACAACTCAAGAACTTGATCGTGCCCTGATGTCACCCCCAATCCGTCCCAGTCCACAGGGCAGTTTGCACTACCACAACCCGAACGCGAGCGCACAATTTCCTTTTGTTCACGTGGCTTACGTGCGAAAGGCGCGGAAGTACCGGTATTCCTCGAGACCTGCATAACATCCTTTATTTGTCCTTTTCACTTTCACTTTCACCACACCCCAGACCCAATCCACCTTTTGCCGCGTGCTTCCGACCACACACATGGCTGCCTCGCAGTCGCAAGTTCCGGCCACCCCACGAGTGATCTCGCCCTCACCAACGCCGTCAGAAAAGATTGGCAAAGATGGTTACTTCAGCAGCGATACAAGACCTAAAAGCGCACGGGTGAGCTCTGTGGAGCCCATCGAAGAACATGACGATGGAAACAACACGTTGGAAGACCCCGAGTTGTCGCGTGCGCGCACAAGAAGCCGGAGCCCTCACATAGCGCGCAGACTGTCGCGAAAGGATACCGTCACCAGCAGCAGCAGCAGCAAGATAGGCGCGACGGGATCAGTGCGCCAGAGGAAACCAGAGCCTCTTCTAAAACAACCCAACGGCACTGCCGCCGAAACCAACACCTTCCTCTCGCCAGCCGACGCATACCGGGATTTTGGATTCGGCAGCTCATACTGGCGCAACCTTTCGCGCTCGCCGTCCCCACTAGGCCTCATCCCGATCCATCGCGAATGGCGCGCCTTCGTCCACAAACACGAGATCCCGCGCAAAGCCCTACACGTCAGCATCGGCTTCGTCACGCTCTGGCTCTACCACATGGGCGTGCAAATCTCCGCCGTCCACCCCATCCTCCTCAGCCTGCTGATCCCTATCGCGACCGTGGACATCTTGCGCTTCCGCTGGTCGGCTTTGAACCAGACTTACATTCGCTACCTGGGAGCTTTCATGCGCGAGAGCGAAGCGCACGACCGCTACAACGGCGTCATCATGTACCTAGCGGGCCTGTGGTTCACGATGCGCTTCTGCAGGAAAGACGTCGCCGTCATGAGCGTGCTATTGTTGAGCTGGTGCGATACTGCTGCCAGCACTTTCGGACGGCTATGGGGCAGGTACACGCCTAGGATTCGCAAGGGGAAGAGTCTGGCTGGGACGATCGCGTGTTTTGTCGTGGGAGTCTTTGCTGCGGTGTTCTTTTGGGGTTACGTTGCGCCTAGGACGGATGGGAAGTACGATCGGGGAGCCAACAGTTTTGCTTTCCAGGGTCGGCTTACGTTGCCGGAGCCCGCGAGAGAGGTGTTGGATTGGAGTGTGGAGGATTCGACAATCACCGGACTGCTGGCGGTGGCGGTGATGAGTCTTGCTTCGGGTCTGATTGTGAGCGTGAGTGAGCTCATGGATGTTTGGGAATTGGATGACAATTTGACGATACCCGTTTTATCTGGACTGGGACTGGGCGCGTTCTTATGGGCTTTTGGTAGTGCTTAGAATGGAGGGAAACATGACTATGTATGTAGAGCTTGGGTATGTAATTTGTAATGTCCATGAAGCAATCGAGACTTGCTGAACGTCAGTTGGTTGTCATGAATATGTTGCAGTGCAATCTTTGGAAGAGAAATTGCTATATAATTGTAGCCAATCAACTCGATAACCTCCCTATTTAGTGCAGCAGTAATTGTACAATCTCCTATACTTAGAGTGAAGGTAGTACGGCCACCTTGGTGGGATGATAGCGGGGCGACGACTCCGAGACGAGACGAGACAAACGTCTGCCTGCCTTCGCTTTGTGAGCAGTTCCCGACCGACCTTCACGCACACGACTCACCACATCGCTTCCCACACCGCACTCACTCACTTCTACCCATCGACACCCACTCATAAACCACCGCAAACCTACTCCCGCCTCTCAAAAACCCGGCCTCGATCACCCTAAGCTACCACTACACCCTACAACTCACACAACATGTCGACTGCAGCGAGGAGACGCCTGATGCGCGACTTCAAGCGCATGCAAACCGATCCCCCAGCCGGTGTATCTGCCTCTCCAATCGCAGACAACGTCATGACCTGGTAAGCCACCCATACACCACAGAGCTCCCTCGTCACCTCTTCAAGCCTGCTAACCGCCGCCACCTCCAGGAACGCCGTAATCATCGGTCCCTCCGACACACCTTTCGAAGATGGCACCTTCCGCCTCGTCATGCACTTCGAGGAGCAGTACCCCAACAAACCGCCCGGTGTCAAGTTCATCTCGCAAATGTTCCACCCAAACGTCTACGCTACGGGAGAGCTGTGCTTGGACATCCTGCAGAACCGCTGGAGTCCCACCTACGACGTGGCGGCCATCTTAACCAGCGTCCAGAGCTTGCTCAACGACCCCAACACCAGCAGTCCAGCTAATGTCGAGGCGAGCAATCTCTACAAGGACAACCGCAAAGAGTACACCAAGAGGGTGAGGGAGACGGTTGAGAAAAGCTGGGACGACTGAGCTGTGGTAGTGATGATTATGGATGGATGGAGAGCAGTTTTCACGTGATGGTTCGTTCTACATGGATCGGAGTTCCGAGGCGACGAAGCCTCTCTTACACACATGCTTGGCTGGAGTTCTTTATGATGATGGCTTTGGAACGATGGGCTTTTGAATGGGATACAGCGGGGCGTTTTCTCACACCCTTGTGCATATGAGGACTTACGTAGCCTGCAATGATTGAAATGTTAAACATGCATGCATGCCGGTACTTGTACATAGGTAGTGGTTGTGGTCTCAGATTACTGGAGGATGGAAGGGCAGCAAACACAGCATGTCCGATTCCATATTTTAGGAAGGCAGTATCATTTTTGGTGTTGATAGTTGACGGACGTTCCCTGTTATATTGACTTGTGACATATCATTCACTACTTTGGCACTCTTCACGCTTCGTTCAGTGAGGGGCAGCGAAGCCGTGCGCATCCAGGGCTCGCTCGCGTGTTGTGCCACCAAACACAACTTCCAACCTAAAATCGGCAACATTACGACTGCGTGCAGCATTCGTTGATACCGTCGACGGCCCACACATAACCGCCTGTTCACACTCTTTCTCCTTACACTCAAGACATCACCTTCGGACAACAACAACAACACCAACACCACTGTCATACACCGCCAACTCCGGCTGGTACTATCGCGGCAGGCCGCTAGGAAAAGCCCCTGGCCTACGAGAGGCCTGCACCGACCCACCACTAAACACAAGACACAAGCCAGTGCCATTCTCCACGACCCTTGACAGCTTGACGACTGTTTCCCCCGACACACCAGCACCAGGGCCGCCTTGAGCGCCCTTCATCCGCCTCCGCTTCCGTCTCCCTCCTCACCAACCCCCCTCTTACCCACCGCCGCAATGACAACCCCCAACACGATCAAGGTCGTCGCCCGTTTCAGACCTCAAAACCGCATCGAGCGTGAGGCAAACAGCGAGCAGGTCGTCAGCTTCCAGTCCAAGGAAACCCTCACCGTCTCCAGCAAAGACGCCTCCCCCTCCTTCACCTTCGACCGAGTCTTCCCCATCAACACCGCCCAGCAAGATGTCTTCGACTACTCTATCCGCGGCACGGTCGACGATGTACTGGCTGGCTACAACGGCACCGTATTCGCCTATGGCCAGACCGGTTCGGGAAAAACGTACACCATGATGGGCGCCGACATCAACCAGCCTGAGGCCAAGGGTATCATCCCTCGAATCGTCGAGCAGATCTTCCACTCGATTATGACCAGCAATGGGGACGTCGAGTTCACCGTTAAAGTCAGCTACATGGAGATTTACATGGAGAAGATTCGCGATCTGCTGGTACCGCACAATGACAACTTGCCCGTGCACGAGGACAAGGCAAAGGGCGTCTACGTCAAGGGGTTGCACGAGTTCTACGTTGGATCCGTGGATGAGGTCTACGAGATTCTTGAGCGCGGTGGTGCTGCAAGAGCCGTGGCGGCTACGAACATGAACCAGGAATCCTCCAGATCGCACTCGATCTTCGTCATTGAAGTTGCGCAGAAGCATGTGGAGACCGGGGCTGCGAAGTCTGGACGCCTTTTCTTGGTCGATTTGGCTGGTTCTGAAAAAGTTGGCAAGACTGGCGCAAGTGGACAGACACTGGAGGAAGCGAAGAAGATCAACAAATCGCTCACGTCGCTCGGCATGGTCATCAACGCGCTTTCAGACGGAAAGAGCTCACATATCCCCTACAGAGACAGCAAACTTACCCGTATCTTGCAAGAATCGCTAGGTGGCAACTCGAGGACAACACTCATCATCAACTGTTCTCCCTCCGGATACAACTTTGACGAGACCGTCAGCACACTGCGCTTCGGTGAACGAGCGAAGACCATTAAGCAAAAGGCCAAGGTTAACGAGGAGCTATCACCCGCCCAGCTCAAGGCTTTGATCAAGAAGTCGCAAGGCACACTTTCCACATACGAGACCTACATCTCATCACTTGAAGCCGAAGTTGCAACATGGCGAAAAGGTGACCAAGTACCTACTGAGCAATGGACACCATCACTGAAAGGCACATCCAAGACGGCTGCACCTGCAGCACCCAGACCAGCGACGCCTAGCAGGCTACGCTCTGGTGCGGAAACGCCTAGCACACCGAGACCCGATAGCCGTATGGATCTGGACCGCGCCGGTACACCATCAATCCCCATGGACAAGGACGAAAAAGAGGAATTCTTGAAGCGCGAGAACGAGCTGCAGGACCAGCTTGCGGACAAGGAGAGCTCGCTATCCAAGGCCGAGGAAGCATTGCAAGCGGCGCGTAACGAATTGAAGGAATTAAGAGATACACACGCGATCACGAACCGCGACAGCGAGCGTCTCCGATCGGAGACTGAGCAGCTGCGCATGCAAGTTGAGAAGATTGAGTTTGAGACCAAAGAGGCGGCTATCACGATGGATTCGCTGAAGGAGGCGAACGGAGAGCTGACGACTGAGTTGGACGATGTGAAGCACCAGCTGCTGGACGCGAGGATGTCTGCCAAGGAGAGCAGTGCTATGCTGGACGAGAAGGAGAGATTGAAGAAGGAGCGCATGGCACAGATGATGGCCGGTTTCGACCTCGGAGACGATTTGTCTTCCACCAGCGAATTGCACATCCGCGCAACCCTGCAACAGCTCGACAGCCTGATGGAAATTGCTGATTCTGGCGAGGCCGTACCTTCGCAGGAGCTGCAGCGACTCAGAGAACGCCTACTTGAAACCCAAGGCCTGGTCCGCCAAGCTGAGTATTCTTCCAATGGCGCCGCCAATGGAGAACATTTCGAAGAGGGAGCCGAGTCGAACGACCTGCAAAGAATCCTCTCCCGCCAGCAAGAGGAAAACACACGCATGCGCTCCGAGCTCGAGGCTCTGCGCAAGCAAGCCATCTCTGGCGGCAACGGCGCTTCGATGAACAAGCAGCTGGCCGATTTCGACTCGATCAAGAAGTCGCTCATGCGCGACTTGCAGAACCGCTGCGAGCGCGTGGTAGAGCTCGAAATCTCCCTCGACTCCACCCGCGAGCAGTACAACAGCATCCTGCGCAGCTCCAACAGCAAGCAACAGCAGAAGAAACTCGCTTTCCTTGAGCGCAACCTCGAGCAGCTCACGCTCGTACAAAGGCAGCTTGTGGAGCAAAACGCACAGCTCAAGAAGGAGGTCGCCATCGCCGAGCGCAAGCTCGTCGCTCGCGGCGAGCGCATCCGTGGGCTCGAGGGTCTGGTGGCGGAGAGCCAGGAGAAGCTCATGGTTGCCAACCACAAGTACGTTCTTCCCGAACCATACTATATATCAGAAAGAAGACAACGGCTAACACATCTCTTCTTGCAGATTCGAGTCCCAACTCCTCGCCGTCAAAGAACGCCTCGAAGCCGCGAAACAAGGCTCCACGCGCGGCCTCGGCGGCGCCAGCGGCGGCGCTCCCTCTCAACCCAACTTCGCCAACAACCCCTTCGGTCGCATCGCGAAACCCCTTCGCGGCGGCGGTGGTCCTAATGCCAGTACTCCCGGTGAAGGAGCGGGCGTGCCGACTTTTGCTGGTCTGCAGGCGAGTAGAGTGCAGAGCCAGGAGGGCGCTGTGGAGGGTGCTGGTAGTGGTGGGAACAAGCGGACGAGCTGGTTCTTCAATCAGAGGACTTGAAACTGGATTCTGACTTGATCCAAACCTCTTTTGAGAGCTGAAGAACATGATGAATCGAAGTTTATGGTTTGAGATCCCACTTGACTTCAGTGGATTCGACTTGGACTCGAACTTGACGTGGCGCAGAGATCTACTACCCCTTTCCGCACAAACATGGTATAGGGCTGTTAGCTGGCGAAGGAAGGAGGAAAGGAGGGAGGGAGGGGGTCTTTGTTTGGATACCCAATTGCTTTGCTTTTTTGCTGCCTTTTTCTGGCTGTCGTTGGCGCGAAGTGGAAGGGACTTTTGTGTCTTCTCCACTGTTTGGAGTGCCGCATGGGAGCGTACATACATGGTAGATTTGCTCTTGTCCGCCGCGATGCTTGCATGAGACGGAGAGAGTGAGGGGAGGAAAGAGGGAGGGAGGAAACCGGTTCCACTCCTATATGGAATCGGGATCGAGGTGAAGACGATCGAGCATAGCGTGGCATGTACAGACGTATTCGAAACGAACGAAACTATGGTATCGCATCTGCTCACATGACTTCTGTCCTTTTTTTTCTTTTTTTTCTTTGGTCTTCTATAATATCTTGGCTGGGATGCGTTCATCTCGTCTGAGATAAGTGATACGTACAGTCCGGTCACACGAAGATGTCCGTAGTGTAGCGTATGGTCTCATCTACATCGTATATTCAGATCCGCCGATATCACTATGCCTAGCATGTCAGATACATGCACCTTTACTCAAACTTCATCACGTTGACCACCTTGCCAATCCCCTCAATTTCCACCACAACCTCATCCCCATCCTTCAACCAAACGGGTGGCTTCATCCCGAACCCAACCCCACCAGGGGTTCCCGTCATGATCAAGCTGCCCGCCTGCAGTGTTTGACCCGTAGACAAGAAGCTGACAAGCTTCCTAACCCCAAACACCAAATCCCCCGTGTCGCTCTCCTGCCTCGCCTCCCCGTTCACACTCGTCTTCAACTTCAACCCGCTCGCATCCCCCAAAATTTCCGTCGAAGTAATACAAGGCCCCAAGGGAGCGTACTTGTCAAACGACTTGCTGAAACTCCACTGCGGCATCATGCCCGCCTTGTCCTTGTCCATCTGCCAGTCGCGGCAGCTGACGTCGTTGCCTGTTGTGTAGCCGGCCACGTAGTTCAGGGCGTCTGCTTCCGAGACGTTCTTGGCGTCTTTGCCGATGACGATGGTCAGCTCGCCTTCGTAGTCGCATTTGGGCTGGCCGAGGGCGGGGATGGGGACGGGGGACCGTGTGTCAGCGACGGTGTGCGAGGGCTTGATGAAGAGGGTTGGGTTGGCGGGGAGGTCGAAGCCGGTTTCTAGGACTGTTCGAGAAAGAAATTGTGTTAGAGAGTCTCTTGCTTTTTGCCTTACAGCTGTGAGGAGTAGCTCGGGATCGACTTACTGTGCGTGCGGTAGTTCAATCCAACACACCTCACGATCGGCACGTCCTTGGGCGTTAGCGGGCCCAGGAGCTGCTTGACTTCATCTTCTTCTCCTGTGAGTTTGGCAAGAAGAGGGTTGTCGCCGGCTAGGACTTTGACTTTGAGGCCGCCTTGCTGAGCCAGGGCGTCGATGTCGGGGTTCTTGTCGTCCGAGGGCACGATGGGCTCGCCGTACTTGATGTTGCCGTCTTGGGCTGAGACGTAGCGGACCAGGCGCTTCCATGCGGTGAGGGGGGAAGACATGTTTGGGATCGTGGTCGTTGAGAGATGGCGATGGACTGGTCTGGACGGGCTAGATAGAGCAGGACGGGCGTTCCAGACAATCGTTGGACTTCTTGCTGTAGCAGTAGTGCTGTACTCGTGGATTGCCGGTGGTGAGACTTTTCGTAGAGCTCTGGTATTGTGACTTCTGATAGTGTTTCTCAAGACAAACATTCAGAGAGAGAGAGAGGGAGAGAGAGGAAGGAAAGAGAGGATAGGAAAAGGACAGACAAGTATAAATAAAGATAACAATGACTTAGCTAGAGCAGACGTCGGCAATTGTTCACAAACGATTGACAGTAGTTAGTGGCTATGTCGGATGAAGTGGAGTGGAGTGGCATGGGCGCGGGGTCTTGCCCCGATGTAGGCCTTAGGGAGACTCCGAGACAGGCCATCTCGGCAGTTGTGTTGGCTTCACTTACGCAGTCATGTGATTGGATGTGCTGTTTTGAGGTGTTCAACTATGCTCAATCATCGGTTGATCACACAACTGGATGCATATGTGACTACCACAGGCAAGTAGACACTTGCGCATAATGCAATATAAAAACAAACGCAAAGGGTATTCGATGCCTTTCCACCCGTGCCTGCAACCGCAGCCCTGCCCTCCGAGAATCGCATCCCAAAAACACAAAAACAGAAGCAGCTCGTTGCAAGGCCATGCAAAATAAGACAGCACAATGCAGCGCTCCACAAGTCGACCACCCGTAATCAATCACGATGCCTCTTCCTCAACGCCGGCCTCAGACACGTGACAAAAGTAGCCGCAGGCCGAAGCCACTCCTACTGGTCCACCAGCGAGCCAGCCACGGCCAAACGCTTGACCTTCTCCTTGACCTCGTCAAACTCCTTGACGGCATCGACCTGCCTCTCGCAGCCCATGTTCCACGCCTCCCTCACTCGTACATCCTCCATCACTTCCCGCGCATAAGAGCCAAAACCACCTCCAACAGTGGAGTCGCCGGCAGCTTCCAGCCAGCTCATGTCCCTTTGCTCCCTAGCGGCCGCTCGTTGGTGGCGCGCCTGGAAGTGGTGCAGCATCTCGCCGTTGAATTTGTTGAAGGCGTGTAGGTAGACGGCGAAGTTCTGCGCGTATTGGTGCCAGCTTTGCTTGCTGAGGCGGGTTGGGCCTCTGGGTGGGATTGGCATCACTGGGATGGCTAGGTTTTGAGGTTTCGTAGGGGTGCCTGGAAGCGTGCTGGAGGCTTGCGAATTGAAGGGGAGAGTCGTCGACATGGGGTTGAGGTCGTTCAGCCCGCTGCCATCGGTAGTTTGGTTGAACGGAGCGACGTTCGCCAGGTCATTCAAGTTCGCCGTGAGAGGCACACTGCCAGAGCCGCCAGACAATGTTCGGTGGTGACCGTTTGATGAGTGCGGTTGCTGTGATTGACGCCATGCTGATGGAGGCACAGACACAAGACGTGGCTCTTTCAACGGGCCTGGGTGTGTCGCTTGCTGGGCAGGATGCTCGGTCGCTGGAGGCGTGTTGTCAATGTCCATTGCGTCTGGCTCGGAATAGCCGACGTTCGGGTTCGCCGCAGTGTGATTGTTCGAGGAGTCGGTCTCCTCTTCCACAACGTGTGGATTAGTAGCTGTACCATTACTGGAGGATGTAGGCTTCGAGTGAGCTCGGCTGTTCTTCCTGCTAGGTTGCTTCCCTCTGGCACCGCCCTTGGCAGGGCTAGGCGGTGGGATGGATGGAGGAGGCGGCCACGTCCATGATCCATCTTTAAAGGTCTGCTCCCATTGATCTTTGCTAAACTTGGTTTCGCTACCCGCGCTGGGCAGGTCAGAGAAGGAGCCGTCTTGTGGTCTTGGTGGAGGCGGCATAGGCCCTGTAGTTGGCGACTGTGCTGCACTTCCAGTCTGACCGAAGCCAGAAGTTGCTGTCCGCACACCAGGACGTTGCCCACCACGCAGGGACGGCGAACCTCGTCTCGAACTCGCCTGCGGCGGTGCAAAGTACTCTGAGGAGCCCGAGAAGGTGCCGCTCCAACCGTCAGCAGAGAACTTAGTGTTAATACTTTCCTCGCTACGGCTTTTTGCGTTCGCGTTGGGAGTGAACATATCAGGTGATGTCGGGAAATTGAATCTGTTCGTTTCGAGATCGTTGTCAGCAGATTGTTCTTTGCTCACTCGGTACCCAATACTGGGGTAAATTGCGAGTGCTTGAATCATAGCCTGATCAACAAGCTCGACGCCAGTTCGCTCTCCGGAACGAGCAGTTGATGCAAGCTTCAGAAATACACTCATGTCGAAACTTGAAGGAACAGAGCCGTAGACCAAGCCCAAGAATTGACTCAAGCACACGAAGGCATCCTGCTCTTCACGTGTTGTCATTCCCAGAGATGTCTTGGCGTATTTAGTCTTCAACTTCGAGGGATACGGATTGAGTTGTTCGACTCGCTTGTGTTTCGCCGACTTTCGTTGAGGAAGTACAGACGCTGGGAACGCCCACTTGGGGATGTGTTCGTTACGGGGGCCACCGTTTGCTGGCCCAGAGCCGAACATCCGCGATACCCACTCATTTTGATCAAACGAAGGCTGTTGTTGAGTGTTGAGGGGTGAGGGATTGACAGGAACGTACATGTTTGAGCTGGTCTTTTGCTTCATCTCGCCATCGGCCAGGCCACCTCCTGGCGATGCTGGGTAACTCGAGCCGTTAAATCGTCTGCTAGGCGGTGAAGGTACAATCTTGGGGCGGTCCTGCGGCATCTTCGCAGTCTTGCCATTTTGCGCGGTAGAACCACTCCTCTCTGCATCCGAACTCGAGGAGCTGTCGCTTGAGCTGCCGCCAACGCTGAACGAGGGCTTGTTGTGGCTTGGTTGTCTTTGATGCTGACTTTGAGCACTCGTGCCTTGCGCGGTACGGCCGACAGGACTGGTGCTTCGGGCTCTCGAATTTTCAGAACCGGTGTTCATATTGTATGCGTCACGCGTGCTGTTGGAACGCCTGATATCACTGCCAAAGTCGGTGCGCTCGCCACTGAAAGATGAGTAAGGTGTCCTGATGCGATTGCCTTCAGAGTAGGGAGCATCGTCATCGGTCTGACGAGATTTGAACGGCCGCAACGGCTCTGCGTGCGGTCTTTGCGGTGTTGCTAATGGCGAACTTGGCCGTGATGGCCTCGGTGGAGGTGGTGGAGCGGCACTTGCACGACCAAAGTCCGCCGACTTGTGGCGATGTACATACTGGCTGTCAGGCGCCATACCCTCGTCAGATCCGGGCATGTTGGGGTCGAAGCCTTGCTTCCGTGGTGTTCTGTTAGTGTTACTACGCTTGACGCCCGGCGAGTTGGCTTTGTGCGCTTGCTGGAACGCGGCCCAGGCAGACTGGCGCTCTTCAGCATTGTCGGCCGAAGACGATGCTTGCGGCGCCTCGCGGTAGGCGAATCCAGCACGTATTTTCTCGTCTGTAGGAAACTTTGTTTCAGTCCTTGGGGGAGGAGCGGGCCTCCTTGGAGAAGCTGTCTTCGCCTGGGCCTGAGCGCTGGCCTGCGCATACCTCGATTGCTGCTGCTGCTGCTGCTGCTGCTGCGCCTTGTCCCTGTCCTGAGCATTGTTCATGTTCTGCCAGGCTTTGAATGCATTTTGACGCTCGGCTGCGGGATCAGCACGCTTCGCTGTCGGTGCTGGGCGCGGGAAGTTGGTGAAGCGATCCGCGCCGGTGCCTTGCGGTCTCTGATATGTGCCGGGTTGTGTCCTTCTGGGCGGAGGAGGGTATGCCGAAGTCGCTGTATACGGGTTGCCTCGGGCACCACCACCGCCGCCTGCTCCTCCGCCAGCATTACTTGTTGGGTACAAGCCAGCCTTGCGTCGGTCTCCATCATAGCGCGCCTTTTCGGCAGGCTCGCCCAAAATCTCGTGCGCGGCTTGGATGGCCTGGAACTTGGGTATGTATTCTTCCTCTTTGCCGGCGTTGCGGTCGGGGTGGTATTGCAAAGCGAGCCGGCGGTACTGTTTCTTCACTTCTTCGCAGCTCGCGGTGGTTGGCAGGTCGAGGTCGGCATCTAAACGTGATAGTCAGCTTCGCGACTGGGTTTGTTTGGATTGCGGTGATGCGTACAGTAATTACGCTTGACATCGTATGCTTTTGGCATGTTTGCCAGTAGATCAAGAGGTCAGCGTGCGAGAACAGTGCATAATCCGGTGAGGTCGAGTCGATGTAGTGAGGCAAGGGCGGAGGTTCATGTGGTTGTGCGGCGGCTTCTTCGCAAGTCTCGGCGGACGCAGGATGGCGAGGCTGTTCGGGATGTGCAGGAAGTGCCGTTGGTGGTTTTGAATGTCGCGAGCGATAGTGGGATGGGATGTGGTATGTTGTTTGGTTGGTGTGAGTGGTGAAGCTAAAGGTAAGTGTTGGGTTGATAGCTAGTTCAATGTTGCCCCGCGGTGCAAATCAACAAACGGGCGGGAGTGGTGGAGTTTCGATGTAAGTGAAGGCTGCTATCGTTTGGATGGGTGGCAAGGCAAGGCAAGGCATGGCGTTCACGCACGAAAGAGGACTCCACTCATATGGCTGTTGGTGTTATTGGTATGGCTACTGCAGTACTACTACCTTACTACTGCAACATCACGCTCATACATATCATGTACTCGTGACGTGGAGTGCGATTATTCGACAGCCTCACATGTTCATGTCGCCTGTACGAGGTAGTACTAGCTAATCCCTGCTCCGTGTGGCGCGTCCCGTCCGCCGGGTATTTGATTAAGGTTTTGGGCTTCCATCATCAAATTGAATAGGTGACGTTGAATGTTCAAAAGCGGGCACATAGAGAGGTATGGGATCAATCCATTGCAAGTGTACCAAGTATATATGTGTTGTGTTTTGTTCCTCTGTCTTCAAATCTGAAGGCTTCCTCGCAATCATCAGCATGTATCCCAGTATGGACTCTTATCATCCATGCTCTGCATCGACTACCTCCAAGTGTAATAGAGAACTCCAGCAACAGCAAGGACGAACTTTCCTTTCACGGCCCCTCCAGTATGCTCAATAGAACGCCGCCAGCCATGCCATTCTGTCAAATGATATCCAAAAGCACAATAAAGCAAAATCCAATGCTCGCACCAAGTGCGGAAGATGATGACTGATCGAAGACAGCCTCCCAGAAATAAAAGAGATGCAAGATCAGAGGAATACTCCTCCCCTCTCACTCACTTCAGCCCAAAGCCCTCACTCTCTTCCACAGCGCCCCAGAGTTTAGCCTCCAACACCGCCGGACTCGGGTATCGCCACAGTACCAGCATATTGAAACAAGTCCTCGCAATCGGGTAACGCGTCTTCTCGTCAGGCGAGTTACGCACACCGTCGCCTCCACAGACGATCCGCAACACTAGGCTCGTAGCTCCCACAGCCGGTATACGGTCCGAGCCCGTGACGAAAGTGAGCAGCTTGCGTTGGCGAGCGGGCGCGGCGGACGCGAAAGCTGCCCAGAACCATTTGACCACGGGCTCGTTCTCGCTGGGGTTGGGGAGCAGGAGGTGGGGCGGGAATGGCTGCTTCCAGTTCTCGTGGACGGCGACGGCGCGCAACGAGTTGACGTCTAGAGCTTCGTCCGAGCCGCGCACAAGTAGTTCGATTTCCTCCGCGCGGAAGAGGCTCAGAGCGTTGCCGGCGCAGACGGTGAAGAAGCCGCGTTTGAACGGCTCGAACTGGCGCGATACAGCGCCGTCGAGGAGGTAGCGGATGTAGAGGTCTACGAACTCGGCGCGGTTGTTATTAGTTACTGGGGTGTTCGCGCCGTTTGAGATCAGAGGGTGGTCGACTACGGTTCCGTAGCGCTCGATGGGAACGACGAACGACCAGCAGTAAGTGGACTCGACATCGCCGGGGAAGTGGAGGAGTTGCTGCAGCCCGGCGGCGAGTGATGGCCGGTATTCGGCGAGATCCGCAAGAGTGTAGGTCATTTGCCCTTTGGTGCCTGTGATCGAAGTGATGTTGCTCGCTGCAGCACTGGAAGCGGCAGACGCAGGCGCGGAGGCGAGAAGCTTGCGGAATGCAAAAGGAGGGAGTGCGACGTCTATGATGGTGCTGTTGTAGATCGCCAGTCCCAGGAGAGCACCGACCAGGTAGTATTGGTCACTTGTCTCGAACGTGTTGGGATTGAAGTAGCAGGTCCTGCTCTCTTCGTCGTACACGAACAAGCCATGGTCTGCGTCAAAGACCTCTCGAGCGACCATCAAGAACCATTCTTTGCGTGGTCCGCCGGCATCGACACCCTCTTCGCCAGCGAAATGCACTCGCAATCCTTTCTTGAGTTCGTCCTCTCCAGATCCAACGGCTTCACTGATGGCGCGCAGGGAGTCATCGACCATGCAATCTCTGCGAACTTTCATATTGAAGTATCCACCGATCGCACGTTGATGAACGACCTGGTCGAAGTATGCTGCACGTGCTTTGATCTCCATCTGCCTTCGCGCATCGTACTCTAGAATCTTGATTTTGGCACCCATACTCAGGAAAAGAGGATATTGGCAGAACGCGAATTTCTCTCTCCTGCTTTCCCACACCTTGAAATCGGCTATCAGGTCGTGATAGTCGAGCAGAGTGTTGTAAAAGCAGCTCGTATGTTGCAATTGACCACTGCGGCGCGCCTTGTCTTGTGGCTGTACGGCTCCAGTGGCCTCGAGCAGCTTTTCGCCTCGACGCTTGCCCTGCCACACATTGTTCGCGGCAAACAGCAGACTCATGACCTTTGCTGCGACTTTGGCTTGCCAGTCGTCCGCCCACTCGGTCTCCTGGTCGGTATCGTCTGGCCTCTTCTTTACACTCCCGCTGAGACCCATTGCAGCATGCAGCTGGGCAGAAGTATTCATAGCTCCACCACTGAGATCCGGAATCAGCCCACCATCAGCTGCATGACTCTTTCTACGAGGCTTGTTGGCGCGGCGGGCAATGCGATGAGTTACAAAGGAAGACACGAGGTCGATGAGTGACACCATGTGTTCTTCGTCAAAGCGTGTAAACCAGGTGATGAGGTATCTGTGACAAATCTCGGATGCATTGGCAGTAAGGCCGAAGATGCGCTTGAGGATTCCTGAATGAGCACTACCATCTCTGGGCGGACTCTGCGGTGGAGAATTTGCTCGTAGCCCTCCGTCGTATCTGCCCGAATTCGTGCGGTTGACGTGTCGTGCTCCGCCAGATACAGTTCTCTGTGGCATCCTCGAGGGATAAAGTGACGGATTCGCGAGCATGATCAAAAGAAAGCGTACGTCGGCCGGCTCTTTGAGCGGTCTGGTAGGTCGCTTGAGCAGGTTTTCTGTAAGCTTCAGAAGAGCCCTGACGGCATGCTCTCTTGCTTCCGTGAGATCCTCATCGATCTCGACAATGTTTGCCGTGCCCTCGAGGCTGCCTTTGCCGGTCGTCGAAGCAGATGGTACAAGCGTATCCATCTTATGTCGCCAGTTTTTGCCTGCAGTGTGCACAAGTTCGTACCAAAGGGCCAGCTGACTCCAATTGATGTTGGGTGATTTACTAGAAACGGGCTTAGATGATCCGGAGCCACCCTTCTTGTTTCTTAGCATCCTATCAGACCGCTCTTTGTCGCCCCTGTCGGCTGCCCACCAGCTACCATTTTCGCCGATGTCTCCCAAAAGAAGCATCTTGGCATCCAGTTCACTGAACATGTTCACGGGGCTGGGCAAGAACCTGTCGTCCATGGGCTCCGGAGGCGGCGTCACGATATGACTTTCACTCTTGGTCCGACCAGCGGCGACGGGTCTGACAGTACTAAAACTCGAATTTAAACACTCGTAGTCACCAAATGTGGCCAGCATGTAATCTTCCAGGGGGCGGAAGATCACTTTGGTGCGGTCATAGCGCTTGCGTTGTTCCAGCTCCTCCGGCGTAAGGCGAGGACTCTGTTGTGGCCTCGATGATCGTTCGTCGTTCACGGCAATGGAGGGAGCCGAGCTTTGTCGTAATGTCGGTGGTGGCATACGCTTCGCAGCATCTACCGGTGGAGGAGGAGGCTTCCGTGTTGGCTGGGATGGTAAGGCCCTGCGAGGCACAGGGGGCGGTGGCATCAAGGTGCGCGGTGGCGAGTTCAAAAGATTGCTGCCATGCCGAGGTGGAGTGTCGGTTCTAGTCCCAGCGAATAGATCAAAATCATCGAAACTTCTGATGACGGCGGTAGGTGCGGAGCAGGACAGGTCGGCCAGCGGTTCTGGGGCATCCTGTGGTGACCTAGAAACGGGTGTATCGTTCAACTGCACTGGGAGCTTTCCGTGCTCCCTCGTTGGCACAGCGATCACTCTATTCCTATCGTCCTCGGCAGGGGGAGTCTGCACAGGATGGTCCATTCTCTTCAGGCTTGCAGATGCTTGATCGTTCCTCGAAAACTCCAGACGTTCTTCATACCTCTTGCACCTGTCCTGCAGGTATACTGACAAGCATCTCTCGATAATCGCCCTGGTCCTCTCCACGCTCAATGGCATCTTCATAGACGAAGGCATGTCTCGACCCAAGTCCTTGCCATCGCCATTGCCGCGAGGCGCTGCCAGATCGTTCACCGTCAAGCAGCACATGCACCGGAATTTATCCAAATCTTTCGGCACCCGTACGCGACTGTCGCAGCACATGCATCTGCGCGTTGCCTTTCCGTCATCATCTTCGCTCCCTCCTGCCTGCTTCTTCTTCCCGCTAATCACTCTTCCTGGCGGTAGAGGCTGTGTGCCCAGAGGCTGGTCCAGCACAGGCACGAGCGCATCATCGATAAGCCCGTCGCCGTCGCCGACAACACCCAGATTTCCAGTGCTCCTCTTGCGACCGAAAAGCCTTGGTAGTGGGTGAGAGGCGGTGCGATTATGCGACGGCTTGCCTGGTGAGGGACTCAGTCCGGTCGGGGATCCAGGGATGGCATCGGGAACTCGAGGCAGCGGTTTGTTGGAGCTTGGTTTGGCGTTGTTGGAGTTGGAGTTTGAACTACTGCCGCGGCGGGCTGTGTGGTTGCTGGAGGACCCCGCTAGAATGCGAGACGGCCATGTTGGAGGCATGGCGGCTGCAGCGAGGCATCGCAATCCTCAGGGAGTGGCAGAGGAGTTGCGAGTGTTGGACGCCGATCAAGAGCTGCAGGCGATGATTGAGGCAATGATGGACTGGTCTAGTGCGAGTACAGTAAGGAGTCGCCTTGCAGCAAGGTGCGCGGCCGTTGCAGGTCGATGCGGCTACCTTTGAACCTTCAAAAGCTGACGTCGTCGTCCGCCGCCCTCGATCAATCGAATTGCGATTCAGCAAACCGCCTTTACCCCTCAGACGGAGTCGAGGTTCCGTGGAGTACGAACGCAACGCGTCAGCCTTGTCAACGATGATGTTCTGGTTGATTGCAATCGTCCGTTGCGCCGGGGCAAGTGGGAGGAAGAAGACAGTCGGAGGGAGGGGCTGCCTAAGAAGAAGGCATATGATGAGATAGGAGAATGGAAGTATCGACTTGGACCAGATGGGTAGGTAATGGTAATATACAGAATTACACTACATTACATTATTGTACACACTAGGACATGCCTCCGAATAGGGGAAACGACCTTAAGTGATCTTCCAAAAATTGACATGGTTTGCTTTGGTGTAACCCATCTCTGAGAATGCGACAAGCAGATGGCCAATACGAACGATCGTCGTCTTCACCGACACGAGGCTCCATAACAATGAGGGGTGGCCGATGGCTCGAGCGTGGTTTCTATAAACGTCTGAATGCTTTGTTTCAATTTTGGCCTGTCTCAAGTCCGAGAGCTGGCTGCTTAATTGTCCGTCCGTCTTGATGCTTAATAGGTAGGTACCCAGTCGCGCGTTGATTTTTAGCATCTCCATGATTATACAGCAGACAGATTTCATTGCAGAACGAGACAGGGCCTTCAAAGGTACACTGGATATCACTCGGGACTACATCAACATCGACCACTGCAATTGCAGCAGACGGAAGATGCATGGTTGAAGGGGAATCATAAAATGCAATTAGGAACTCCGATGCGGTTGAATGTGGGCTTTTCATTTCCTCCCATGAATACTAGCATACGCCCTGTAATGCAAGGGATTGTCGCTTTTGCCCGATCCTCAAGCCACCGCACACGCCAAAGACATTGGGAAATCGTAGCAGTCTGGCAGCCCGAGCGAAATCCAGCAGACGAAATAGCCTGCCAAATCTCACGCCTAAGCACCCGTCTACCTGTAGCGCCACAGGGACAGGGTGTTCTGGCGCTTCCAGGTCTTTCTCCTGCCAGCGGTGGTGTTGTTGTACTTGTGGCCCTTGTTGATACCACGGGACTGCTTGCCGGTGGCGGTGAGACCGCGAGCCTCACGGTGCTTGTGCACCGGGTTGACGATCCAGTTGATGCGGGCGTCACGGCGGATGGCCTTGTGCTGCGGGTCGACGAGGATGACCTCGTAGTACTTGTAGGTGGAGTCCTGGTTGATCCAGTAGGAGTTCAGGACGCGCAAGTTGGCGCAACGGCGACCGACACGCTCCTCAGCGGTGGACTTGAGGGCACGCTGGTACTTGAGCTGGTTGATACCCTGGTTGGTGGGCTTGCCTGCGCGAGAAAATTAGAATTTGCACTTTTCTTTCATGTGCTGGTGGTCTGGCTTACCGTAGGTGGCACCCTTGGGGGCAGGGCGCTTGCGACCACCACGGCGGACACGGGCGCGGTAGATAACGTAACCCTGCTTGGCCTTGTAACCCAGACGGCGAGCCTTGTCGGGACGGCTGGGGCGGGAGGCGCGGTGGATGACGTTCAACTGGCGGAGCTGTATGAAAGTACTCTCAGCAAATGTTCAACGAGTACCCCAAGACACAGACGGACGAAGCGTCTTATGTCGCTCTTTTTCAGGTGGTGATGTGTCGTACCTCCCAGCAGCGAACGCGGAGCAGAAAGCGCATGACATCGCTCTGCTTCTTCTTTTGCAGCTCCTCGAGGTACTTGTGGGCGCCCATCTGTGCGAAATCTCGTGTTAGCCAATGCTTCGAGGAGTTGCGAGGGCGGGCGTCTGCGGCGAGGAGATTTCGGTCGGCGTGATCGTTTGTCGCGGTGGTTGACTGTAGCTCCTCGTCGAGTCGTTCGGACGTACCTTGTCGGTATTTGGCGTGTATAGGTGGTGTCCCTTTTGCTGGTCGTCAGGTCAAGGTCGGATCTTCTATCCAGACGTTCATGAAATTCCAGCGCTTGGTGCGGATTCCGTCGCCAAGGGACTAGTGGGGTCGGGACGGCAGTGACCGAGCTGGCCCGGAAGCATAAACCAGAGCGGACTTCTCGCCATGCAGGCGTCAAGGCGTACCTACCTATGTGAATGTCTAAAGTAAATACTAAACAGACATTTCCATCATTGTTGTTTTGGTCCATAGGCCTCATCTACCGCGCTGACTGATTTTGGTTGTTCAGATATCGAAAACACGCGCAAATTGTTCGCATTGCAACGCTGTTGCCTGTCTGTCAGCTCCTCCACTCGTGTCAGAGAGGGCTGTATCTCACTCGACCCGTAGTAGCCGCACCGCCCTGTCGTGACATGTCCACAACAACAACTATGCCCTGCTATCTCGCGACAACATCAGCTGGATTGTTCCTTTAGTCACTCGGATGCCTGACTAGCTATCAAACTCGTCGGTCAAGTCGCCTTCGACGCCACTCATGACAAGTCGGCAGCGCCCGACGCTTCCAACATGGTCTATCGTGGCAAACCCTCTGCAGGCTGCGAGACCTGTCGAAAGGCGAAAAAGAAATGCACTCTTGAGCTGCCGGCCTGCTCTCGTTGTGTAAAACTCAACAGGCAGTGCTCTGGCTACCGCGACACTACCGGACTGCAAATTCAGGATGAGACCCTTTCTGTCACTAGGAAGGCCGAGAGAAAGAATGCGAAGCCATCTGTATCCGGGGCTATCGAAATCAGTCCAGGATCATCAAAACCCGGATCGCAGACCGCTACACCCGCGCCAAATCCGACTTGGGTTGATGTAGCGTTGAGCCGAGCTGTTCCGCAGGCACTGAGAGTCAGCAAGCAGGATGCTTCTTCATTGCAGTCAAATAGGTTGTTCACTCCGTCCGGATCGCCTCCACCACTCGCGCTCCATAGTGGGTCTTCCTCGAGCAGTGAAGACACCATTGACTCTCCCCCAGAAAGTGGTGATGCTGCCACCATCACAAGACCCGAGCGGAACCATGCAGGGCAGTGGGACGTCAATCCATACAACATTTATGGGTTTATGTCAATACCAACTGGCCTCGGACCTAAACCTGACGATGTCGCGGTCTCATATTTCCTCAACTATTTCACCGCAGATGGTCACTGGGACTATCTTGTGAGGCATGCAGCAAGTCCGACACTGGATCCGTGTCTGACTCTGGCCATCAAGGCCTGTGGCATGGCCGCACTGGAAAATGTCAAGTACGTCCCGGGTGGCCGCGCATGGTCTCGTAAAGCGTATATGAGAGCAATCGCATTTCTTAATGACGCACTCCGGGACCCAGTACGGAGCAAAAAAGATGAGAGCCTTATGGCCGTGACTATGCTGAGCTTCTTCGAGGCAAGCCACACATTCACACTCTTTACATCGAACAAGACTGACGCCACTCATAGAACCTGGTTTGTGATAGCAAGCAATCTGTTCTGTCCTGGAAAGCACATATCGCAGGCGCTACGCAATTACTCAAGTTGAGGGGCCAAGCGCAGTTGAGGACAGCTGTCGGTCGCAGCCTATTTCGCGAGACTCGTGCTCAAATAGTAAGTCGTTCCGGATGACTGCTCGTATAGGCAGGCAGGACAATAAGCCACCCGGTTCATCGAGGCTACGGCGCATCACATCATTAGCAGGAACATACTAATAACGCACTTTCCAGATTCTGTATTGTATCTGGGACGATCTTGAGCCACCTGCCTTCCTCATCGAATGGAATGATGCATTGCATGTAGAGGGCGAAAACTCGGACATTGTGAACCCGGCAGATTCTTTCGCCAATATTTGCTACGATTTTGCTAAAGTGGAGAACAAGATGAAGCTCAATACCATCACAGATGAAGAGGCTTCGACACAGGTCAACGCCATCGACACGCGCTTGGTCCAGTGGAGTATCAACACGATGGCAACCCAGGATTATTGGCGCTACTACGATCTGCAAGTGGAAGATTCTCCACATGTTTGGAACGGCATGGTGCATGCCTACGCGGGGCTCCCCTGCCCGGGAGTATGGAATACTTATCGCGGAGTACGAATCATGGTGACGCGCGCACAAGAGCATCTTGCAATTCGCTTCAGTCCATCTCCAGCTGCTCGTCAAAGCCAACACGCATACTTCAGGGCAGTCCGCCGCAAGCTGACGGACGATATCTGCGCCACCATACCTGTCTCGCTTGGGCACGCTCAGCCCGCGTACTCCTCTACCTGCATACTCATCACGGCATACAATTCCATCTGGCCTCTGTTCTTCGCCGGTACTTGTGTTTTGGAGCGTATCGGTCAATCCGCCGGCAAAAATATACATCAATTCAACTCGACCTCTTCAGCAGCGATGGCTCAGCTGGCGTGGATTCTCGAGAGGTTCGACTTCATCTCGAAAGAGCTCGGCCTGCGCTGGGCTGATGGTGTCGCCGCGACTTTGCGTGGTGACTTCAAAATCCACGATGACATCCTACCGAGCCCGAGTCCCCACGAAGTGGCAAGCCAGTCGCCAGAGCTACAGCGCTTGTTGGTAGATGAACCCAGCAAACCAGGGTGGATCCTCGATATCGAACGGTCCGGGGGAGGTCCCAGGGCGATGATAGAGGGCGATCGCAGGTTGCCGAAGGGACCCGGCGGTCTGATGGATGATCTGAAAGGGCCGAATTGGTTGGGCAGGCATGTAGATGAAGAGAGTGGGCATTGAGATGGGTTGTTGAGGTCTTGCACATATATGATACCACGGCGTTCAAGGAAGATAACACATAGCATTCGGCATTCAGCATACAGGGTTTTCCCACAATTGAGATGGTCTATAATTCTACTACGGGGTATCGACTCGAGAAGCAGGAATAACAGCAGTGATATAGCGCACAACGCAATTCTTGTAGCAAGCTCCCAACTCCAAGACACCCGTTCCAGCGCACGACAAGTATGCCCGACCCAGCCAAAAACGCCTCGCTAATTCCCCACGTCTAATCGTATAGAGGTTCGTACACATCATCTCTTCGTATCAACTCACATCCCCCTCCCGATCCCATTGGGACTACTTTCCCTCGACATTGCCCTCCCAGGCGCCAGCAAGTGTTCCCCCTCCGGCATAACAACAACCTCCGGCGCCAGCAAACTGCTCCTCTGCGCCTGCGTCATCGCCGATTCACGCCGAGAACCCACAACACCACCACCTGCATCTAAACCAGCTTCTGCAGCCCCGAGAAGCGGCGGTGGCGACCTTGATCTGGGCGGCGACTGTACGGGATCGTAGAGGAAAGCGACTTCAGGATAAGGCTGGTTGCTCTGGGCTGCTAGAGCTTTGATGGCTCTCTGCTTTCTGCGGCGGCGGAGGAGGAAGAAGATGATGAGGGTCAGGAGGACGACGGCGGCGGCGGAACCGGTTGCTATGCCGGCTATGGTGCCATTGGTGTTTTGTTTCTCGGGGGTGATGGAAGGGGTTGATTGTTTTGCTGAGGAAGAGTCTTGGGCTGTGGGTGGTGAGTTGTTTGCTGAATTCGTTTTGGGTGTTGGTGTTGGGGTGGTGATTGATGTTGGAACGGTGCTTGATGTTGGTGGCGGTGTTGCGGTGGTGGAGGGGCGGGTGATCCAGGTTGATGGTCGAGATGTATTGGATGGGGATATGTGTGACTTTTCGGGATGTCTTGTCGATTGTGATGGTGAGGTGTCGGAGGTTGGTCTTGCGGTGTATATTGATGTCGGTCGTTCGCTTTCGTTGGAAGCTGTAGGTCTGCGGTTCGGTCTTGACGTTGAAGTGGTGATCTGGTCGACCGGTTTCGAAGGAGGTGAGAGGGAAGTTGGCCTTGGAGTCTCGGAATTACTCGTGGCGAGTAGATCATGCGTGACGACTCGGAATCCGGCTTCGATGGAAGACGCCACATCTACAGGCAGGGCAGATAGTAATACTGAGAGAGCGTTCTCTGGTGCTTGCTGTGGTTGTGAGTTTGACATGGTTGCTATCGGGCCACGCAGCAAGGCGGTAAGGTTTTCGAATTCGGAGACAGCTTGATCGATGGCAACGATAATATGACTGAGTCCAGTAGTCGAGTTGGTCGAGTTGGTCGAGTTAGTGGTAGCGGATGTGGTTACAGGATAACGAGGATCGGTGGTGCCGTTAGGCAGACGAAACGACAAAACGCCTGCATGATAAAAGGGTAATCCTGTCGATCCCTGACTGCGGAGCCCGGGTGTTGGGGCTGAAGGAAGCGATCCATTTAAGGAATATGACTGCGGCTCTATATGCACGACTGATAGGCCCGTCGCCAAGCTTGTGACAGCACGGCTGGGTCGGGCTGTGTATGAGGCTGACTGCAGCACTACATGCGGATCGATGTCTATGCTCGTGGCCTGCGGGTGCAGTATGCAAGTTGCATTTTGCAAAATGTGTGTTCGTGGTCTTCCCGTTGGCGTCTGATGAGCTGCTGTCAAAGGGCTGGCCAAAGATGGGGTGCTTGTAAATGAATCGCCTGCTAAGAGACGGTCAGCGTGATCTCAATGGAAGTCTTATCTGGCCACTTGCAATATGCCGCTAATGCGGTCGACCCGGTACCGAGATGCAACAGATAGATACGACTGGAAAATGGGACCATGTTGAGAACTATTGCATAAGTACAACTCAAGAGAAATTTGATGGAGCGGGGTGCGTATCCACTAGAACTACCGGTAGGAGCACAGTGATTCGATATAGTAAAGACGTGAGGTTGATATACTCGTGTCCTCGCATTTCAATGAACATGGACTCGTACAGATCGCATTTTGATGAGGCACCGAGTCTCCGATCCGACGTGTACCGCTGTACGATGGTGGAGGCAATGCGTCGCGACGAGGACAACGATACTGTCGTGACTGTAAATGATGCCTGTACCTAGGGGGAGAGGCCTACCGGGGTACTGGAGTCAGCATGCAGGGCAGTACTATGCTAGTTTAAATATAGCACGCGGCGCAGCTCGCCTCGCTCGCATCCTTCGTGTTGGGTCCGAAAGTTGGGGCGATCTGCCATCTCTCATCAGCAGACACGAAAGGCGAGAGCTTGTGATATGGACAGAGATGAGAGGTCTGTTCGATTCGGTGGCTGCGGTCTCGCGAGGGGGTCTTGTCTCTGTTCATCATATATGTAGAGTCTAGTGGGTGCCGCGAGAGAAGTGAAGTCTTCCCATTTCCGAGAGCTAGGTCCGACCCCAACCCTAACCCTGAATAACATGTTCCCATCTGCGATCATCACTTGTAGGTCTCTTGCACGCGTGAATGACCGTTCAGTGAAACACAGTGCCCATATAGACAGAGTTCCTCGCATCAAGGTGTTGACTTATGGTCAATCTGGATGTTGTAGCGTGACTTTTTGATCGAATAAGTCAATTCATCGAGGCGTGATGCAATGACGACTTGGCGGTACGACTATATAATTTAAATTTCCCGCCGCTTGAATAATTGATGTCCATGTATTTTACAAGGCTCCGACTATCACAACCACATACCTACTGTTTGCCCATCAGCTGCGCCTGCTGCTGTTGCGCACTAGCCATCAACTCTTTCGCAGCATCACCCGCGTCCACTCCGAAGAAAATGACGTGCACGGTAATATCATCGCGCACGTTGCGGCTCAGTGGCGGTTGGATGCTCATGACAGCTTCGAACAGCCTCCTACGGTTCCCGCCCAGAGCATTTTTGATAAGATGCACGCCGACGTGCTCATCCTCGACGACGAAGTGTTTTGGGCTGACACGCCATTTGAGGCACTTTTCATTTTCGTCGTAGTATGTGTCGGAATCTTGGTCCGGCGTTCTGTCGGCTGATTGCATGAGTTGCAGTCGCTCCTCGGCCAAAGCGTCTCGCGCAACCATCTTCGCTTCGGTGTCGTTGCGTTTGTCGATGAAGTCTGTTGGCTTGTTCTTCTCAAGCCACATTTGCACGCAGGTCACTGCATCCTGGTTGCTCATCAGGTCCCATAAACCGTCGCTAGCCATTATCAAGAAATCAGGGTGGTCGCCGGTTTGGATCTTCGTCTCCTTGATTTCCGGCTCTGCGGTGAGGTACGGTGGTGTTTTGACGACACCATTGGGTCGCGGTGAAGGGCCGAAATACAGCTCGTGGACTTTGCGTGTGAGCTCTTCCGTCCATTTCCATCGGGCGTCCCCAAAGGCGCGTGTCACAGCGAGACCAAAGATACGCCCGGTCTTCTCGTCGATGACATCCTCTCCCGGATGCTCTCGTCTTAACCTCTCAACCTCGTCCGCGTTGAAGCCAGTGTGGTCCGCGCTCATTGCCTCGGCGACATACTTCCCGTTCTCCCATCTTCCCAAGACAGCCCTGGAGTCACCAGTGTTGGCGACTCTCAGCACTCCCTTCGCCGGGTCAAAAAGTGCCATGAGAGCGCAGCTTCCACTAAGCGAATTCGCAGTTAGGCTGATGATCTCAGCAGATCTTAGCTTCCCAGCACGCATCTGAGTGACTGCTTCGCCAAAGACAGTCTCGTCCAGATATCTGAAGGCGTTCTGAATGATTCTGTGAATGTGCACATCGTTCGGCACATAAGACCGTGACATACTCCCGCTGTCGAAAAGCTTTTCACCAACAATCCCAGGCAGGTACTCTTTGAGCGCGTGCGACGTCCTGGGTCCGGCATGGCCGTCGAAAATTGCCCACTCACTCCAGTCACGAGTTGGATCGTTGAAGTAAGTGAAGGTGCCACTGGACCAGGTGTCTTCGCAGGGAATGTTTGAAGCGCTCTGACAGGTGTGAGAGACGGCATCTGGCGTGACAGAGAACCCAGCCCGGCTGTGCAGTATGTCAGTGGCTATCTGGTGGGTAAGAGCATGCACAGTTCTGGCCTGCGCGTCGGCAGCACCGGCTACCAGCGCTTCCTCGATGACGGGAAAGTCCTCCGCCTGTACGTCTAGCGACAGTACACCGTGGAGATAGGAATGGACATAGAATCCCGTCATGAATAGTGATGTTCCCTTGAGAAGGCTCCAGAAGATCCTACGCGATCGGTTGGGAGGCTCTTGGAAGTAGGTCTTTGGGGCAGCCTGGTTGGCGCCATTGTAACTTCGTGAGAATAAGTTGGTGCGTTGAGGCCGTAATCGAGCATTGCGAAACGCAGCGCTGGCTGTGCGTGCCCACATGTCGCCGCTTCTGTTCTGTTGTCGAGGTGGATTATCCCTGAGGTCAGACCTGAGAGAGTCTGGCTCTGGCTCGCCTTGCCTTGCCTCGCGAGCCTCACTCATTCGGTGAAGCCAGTGTTTGGGGATTAGGCTTTACTTGCCGCGGCCACACCCGTGCCGGCATTAGCGCGCTCCGGGGAATCGCTTTCAAGCTGCGCCCGAAACTGCAGCCATCCATGCATCATTAACACCAGCCAGCGGCCTGTCAATTTTTCCGCGAGGCACCCATTCACGTCGCCTACATTCATTGTGACTTGTCGCCGTCCAAGACTATTTTCGCTCCCTGAAGTCAGCTCCTCTCCGACTTCACCCCTTCCCGCGCCTCCGCGCAACATATAATCCCGCCTTCGAGACAGAGTCGACCCAGGTCGCAAACCTCTGAATATGGGTGTTCCAGCCCTTTTCCGCTGGCTCAGCACCAAATACCCCAAGATCATCTCTCCTGTCATCGAAGAGCTCCCTGTCGAGATTGACAATGGTGATGGCACCGAGAGCGCAATTCCCGTAGACGCCACCAAGCCCAACCCGAACGGCGAAGAGATGGACAACTTGTACCTCGACATGAACGGTATCGTGCATCCCTGTTCCCACCCAGAGGACAGGCCGGCGCCCGCGAACGAGGAGGAAATGATGATCGCGGTCTTCGAGTACACCGAGCGCGTAGTCAACATGGTGCGCCCGCGCAAACTGCTCATGATCGCCGTAGACGGTGTCGCGCCCCGCGCGAAGATGAACCAGCAGCGATCGCGCCGTTTCCGCTCTGCTCGGGAAGCTGCGGAGAAGGACAAGGCGGTCGCGGAGTATCACGAGATGATGAAGGCCAAAGGCGCGTCCATCGAGGGCGAGGGTGAAGAGAAGCCGAAGAAGACGTGGGATTCCAACGCCATCACCCCAGGCACACCTTTCATGGACATTCTTGCGGCCAGTCTGCGCTACTGGGTACAATACAAGCTCAACACTGACCCCGCTTGGGCGAAGCTCAAGATTATCATCTCTGACGCTACAGTCCCTGGCGAGGGAGAGCACAAGATCATGAACTTTGTGCGCTCCCAGCGGAGCTCGCCCACACACGACCCGAACACTCGACACGTCATGTATGGTCTGGACGCCGATCTGATCATGCTGGGTCTTGCGACGCATGAGCCTCACTTCCGTATTCTCAGAGAAGACGTGTTTGCAAATGACACCAAGCCCGGTCACTGCCGCAAGTGCGGTCAGCCCGGACACATGGCGGACAGCTGCCGTGGTACGGCACCTAAGCCGGACGAGACTGCGAAGAAGCCGCTGAAGCCTTTCATTTGGCTTCACGTAAGCGTCCTTCGCGAGTATCTTGCCATCGAGCTGAGCGTTCCCAACCAAGGCTTTACCTTCGATCTAGAGCGTGCGCTTGATGACTGGGTGTTCATGTGCTTCTTCGTTGGTAACGATTTCTTGCCGCATTTGCCTTCTCTTGATATCCGTGAGAACGCCATCGATACTCTTATTGCGATCTGGCGCGATAATCTGCCCCTGATGGGTGGTTATGTGACGAAAGATGGCCATGTGGATCTGCCCCGTGCGCAGTACATTCTGGATGGACTCGCAAAGCAAGAAGATGCCATCTTCAAGCGCAGGCGTCAGACTGAGGTCCAGAGAGACGAAGCCCAGAAACGTCGCGCCGTAGCAAAGGAACGCAGAGACGCCAGCAAACGCCAACGTTACAACGGCGGCGACAATGGTCCGTCTGGTTACGATGAGACGATGATCACTCGCGGTCCCCGTGGCGGCATCCAACGCGGTGAACAGGCACCGGACATCAATGCTCTGCCTACGTTTGCTCCCGGCCAAGCTCAGACGATGAACGATCCCCGCTATGCGAACAGAACGACACATGCCGACGTCGTCGGCCAGGCAAACGCCGACAACAAGTCTGCCGCGGCCGCGATGAAGGAAAGGTTGGCGAACAGCAAGAAGCCGGCCGACAACCAGAAAGCTGAACTTGAAGCCCTGTTTGCACAGAACGGTGGCTCGGATGGCTCGCAGGTGCTCGGAAAGCGCGCACGAGACATGGTCGAAGAGGCCAAGGAGGAACTGAACACCGCACCTACCACACCCGGTCGTAACACACCGGACAAGGAGATTGCTGACCCCATGAACAAGGGTACATCCGGCGCACTGGGAGGAAACTCCGCGGACGTTGATTTCGTGCCCGAAGACACAGTCAAGCTCTGGGAGGAGGGCTACGAAGCCCGTTACTACGAGCAGAAGTTCCATGTCTCGCCTGACGACATCGAGTACAGACGCAAGGTTGCTAATGCCTACGTCGAAGGTCTATGCTGGGTGTTACTCTACTACTTCCAAGGTTGTCCCAGTTGGACTTGGTACTACCCCTACCACTACGCGCCTTTCGGTGCCGATTTCAAAGAGATCGGTAACTTGCAGATCGAGTTCAACAAGGGCAAGCCCTTCAGGCCGTATGAGCAGTTGATGGGTGTCATGCCCGCGCGCTCAAACCACACCATCCCCAAAGTCTTCCACCCGTTGATGACGGACGATGACAGTCCGATCATTGAGTTCTACCCCGAAGAGTTTGAGATCGATCTCAATGGCAAGAAGTTCGAGTGGCAAGGTGTGGCTGTGCTTCCATTCATTGATGAGAAGCGTCTACTTGACGCCATGGGGACAAAATACCCGCTCTTGACAGATGACGAGGTTCGCCGCAATGCGTTCGGCCACGAAGCCCTCATCTTCAGCACGCGCCATCCGTTCTACGAGGAAGTCGCTCAGAACTTTTATTCGAAGAAGGCGGGTGCCCCGAAGTTCAAGATCGACAGCAAGCTCTCCGAGGGTCTTTCCGGCAAGGTGGAGAAGGCAGAGTCGTATGACCCAAACAGCGGCCTTGAGTTCCCTCTTCCCACTACGCAAGAAAAGTTCACCCGCCTCGAGAACGACGAGAGTATCACAGTGAATTACTACATGCCCGAAAACCGTGGAGTACACAAGAGCATGCTTCTCCCTGGAATCGTCTTCAACCCCAGCGCTCTCGACTATGATGACGTGCAAGCCACTCGAAACCGTGCCAACAAGACTGGCCGCAGTCACGGTGGTGTCGCTCTCACACAGAATGGAGGCCGCTCTGATGGTCAGAGAATGAACTTTGGAGCTCGCGACAATGGTCCGCCCCATAACGGTGGTGGCTACAACGCACAAAATCACGGGTTTGGGCCAAATGGCGGATATGGCGGCCCTCCGCCTCAGCGAGACAACTTTTCCGCTCTGCCACCTGGCCTTGCCGCACAAGCCGCTGCACATGGCGTCCAGCATGGCCCTCCCCCGGGCTTCCAACAAGGTGCGCCTAGAGGTGGTCAACACGGAGGCTACGGCTATGAACGTGGTGGTCGTGGCGGTGGACCTAGACAGGACCCACGTGGAGGGTATGGTCAGGGTAGAGGAGGTTATGGCGGCTACCAACAAGGGTACAGCCAGGGTGGGTACGGTAGCTACCAGCAAGGTGGTGGATATGGGGGCGGGTATGGTGGCCGTGGAGGCCAAGGAAGAAGGTACTAGGGAAAGCTTCCAGAGCAAAGGAGCAACTGCTATAGACAAAGCTTGCCACACTGAAGCGGGAGTCAACATAAAACTGCACTATCCTGCTACGAACATTATTTTCTGAAGTTCAAACGTGAATTGTATACGTGGTGATCGCCTCAAGCTGTTGCTGTATACCTATGATGTCGGTCGAACAATAATGATTCAGTAGTAATTGCTATATAGAGTGTGTTCTACCATACTCATCCACCAACAAATTAGCAAGAGACGTAAGGCGGGCAACACAGCACTGACGACCTCGACTTGACACTAGACGTGGCCCAAATACTGTAGTTGGAAGACGCCTTTGTGTCTGCCTTTACATATTGGGAATCGTGAATTCGATTGTGTTTGAGAATGTAAAACGACATGTCCAACGATCACTGAATCATATGAGGTCTAGCTACCTAATGCTGCCTGTATTCAGGTATGTTCCTAGCGCAAGGCGCCGTCATGGCGCCGTCACCGTCATGTCCTGCGGAGCTCACTCCTTTTGACGTTTCTTATGTGAGGAAAATCGGCGCTGGCTCCGGGGCTTCCTCATATCATTCTCAACCTCAAGTTCTTGTTCTTATTCCAACCTCCAATGCCACCGTCTCATTTGCTGTTCGACCCTACATAACCATCCGTAATCCTCTGTCATTCCCAACCATCCAGAGTTCAAAGCCTCTCCTCCAAGAACATTTCCAATTTCGATGCAGAAAACAGACCCGGCAGTCAACGCACTTTCGGCCTGGATGAAATGGCCTCTCGACTGCGCTCGGGTATCACATAACTGGGTCATCATTTCCTGGATTACTGGTTAGCATTTAGGAGAAGAAGGAATAGTCTTGGCTCACAAGGAGCATTCCCTCCAACACCGTGGCCCGTGTTGTTGGCCTTACTTTTCAGGTAGATACAGCACTACCATCCGGCATGCATGTTGACTTACCAGCGGAATGGATCTTTGGCGGCCGGGGTTATATCGATCCTTGGCTCGAAGACCGGAAGTGACGAGCTCGCGGGAGCTCCTAGCGAGACCGGGCTGACGTTTCTTCGAAGATGTTCGGACTCCGCCGTGACGGGACTGAGAGGTTTCGGTTGCTGGTCTCGTGAAGCCGCGAAGGTTCCTGGCACCCTGTGGTCTTTTGGCATGTGCGCTGCAACTACCAATAATGATGGAATCTCCTCGCCGCTGCGGAACCGGCCCAGCAGCACGAGAGCATCCATTTCCGATACGGACACGAGCGCCTCCAAAAAGTTGAGCTGTTCGTTACATTGCTGCTGCAGTACCTCGTTCCTTCGCTTCTGGGCGATTATTGGGGTCGCATCGGCGTCTGCAACGTAGAAACAGTCCTGACCGCTACCAGCACATGGTCCGCAGTATGGTCGAGCCCCGTCGCATTTTGTTTTTCGGTGACGGCATCTGTTACCTTGGATTACATGATTTCATCAGCCAAAGTCTCGGTCTGGCGAAGAAAAAAAGCTCACTTACATGCCACAGCAATCTGAGGACGTCTTGAAGGCTTCAGAGGCGGCGAGGTCGTCGCTGGTCGAGCTTCCATGGCGGAATTCCGAACAGAAGGATGCGCAGAAGTGAAGATCCCGCTCTCCTTTGCTTCGGAGAAGCGGTGTCTGTCACAGAGGTGTCGTTTTGGGTTTCAAGGCGGCCGGGGATGCTCGATCCATGTGAGCACCCCGGGCCCAAACTTCACACGCTGTGGCCCAAACTTCACGTGTTATCCGTATTCCCCTTCAATTTTGAAGTGGGGTAATTGGATCCATACGGTTTCCCTGCGTCTGGAGTCATAATCGCTGGCACCCGGCCTCTGCCAAGCCTGCCACGAAGAAGATGAGGAAGAAGCCCTTTGTCGAAGAAGACTCGGTATATCTTCTCACCGACCGATTGGAGAGATCTGGAACCAGATCTGGAACCCATAACTTAGATGAGCCGGCAGACTGAGATATCTCCACAGCTTTCTCTCTGGGGAGGGGAGACCAACGAGAGCGGAGTTGGGTTCCGCAGGCAGCGAGCGCGGCCAGCCCAATCGACGCATGGTGGTGCCATTCTACATCGATGTCATCGATCCTCGCCCGACTCTCACACATTCATCCTCCGGGGGTGCTACCGACTGGATATGCATCAGAACTTCATCCCGAAATGTTCGGCGTGCGAGCTGCCGGCCGACGCCACCAGTGTTCCTCACTGAAATTTACTTGTTCAGCGGGATTGCACATAGCTTGTGTCATGCCAATCGGTGATCATCTTGATCTGGATGCGCACGCGTTGGGCTCGGCCCGGTTCAAAGGAAAACACGCCGAATCGACCACTACCGGCTGTGGCTATCGCTGAGACCTGCGTGGATCATTCGTCGGCATCCCGACATACACTCGCATTGTTTCACAGAGTGGCAGATGAAAGTGCTTCCATCCGATTCTCACCGACCAAGGACAGCTTGCAATCGCCCAATGACGCTTGGTACATCTCAGCTTCCATCGTGGGCTGCCTCGTGTGGAGATGTGAAGTTTAGATGAGCTTGAGGCGATCGAGAGCTGTGGGCGTTTTGCTCGACCATGCCGCCTGTCAGGATTAGGTCTAGGCTCAACGCCAACATCGACAAGGATCACCTAGTTCTGTACGATCAGAGCTCCGAATCGCCGAACAAGGACGCCATCGCGATTTTCAGCTGCTTTATCTGCGATCGTCTGCCCTGCCCAAGATAGGTGAGCCGCGGTCTAATGACTGATTCGGCGTTGGCGCTATACGTACAACGTTCTGTGTATCCATTGGTTCACATGAAAAGGCCATCGTCCATCCTCCATTATTGACATACGCTTTGACCCTGCCGCTGTTTTATCAGAAAGGAAGAATTGTTTACCAAAGCCCACATTCGCTCACTCGAATAACATCCTTCGATGCACGATGTCACGAAAACGATTCCGACCACTCATCACGCAATGCTTCCCGCGGACGAGAGACATGATCACAACCATTTAGCCATCAATGGTGCTGCCGCTGTGTTGTATGTCTGATGATATTTGAGAGGGCAGATTAGACAATCGGGAGCTGAATGGGAAAGTGGCATGTGATCGTGATTGAGACTTTGTTGCATGCGGTCATAATTACGACACGACGTTTGAAGCATACTGCGCTTCACATTCAACAATCGACAATTTTGAAAGAGCAACACGTTGAAGCGACAGGTCACAAAACGACAAGATTGGGGAAGTGAAAGGGTGGTTCATGGTGACAGCACGAGTAGAAGTGAATTGGCCGGCAAAAATTGTCCCCAAAAAGTAGGTGAACTAACAGGTCAGAGGTGAAACGGCTTTCAACGTTGTTACAGTCGTCGTCGTCGTCGTCGTCGCCGAACAGAACGCGCATTTACATTCAGGGCGTAAAGAGCAGCGTCCGATCGCTGGATCTAATGACAAGGGTGATGGCCCACTTCCCTTGACGAGCCTGGGTTGTCGCTACGATGATGCAGTAGGTTTGCGAATATCAGGAGATACGACGAAAGGAGAGCATAAGCCAGAGATAGAGTGCCAACGCAATGCGATTGCACACTACTTGCAGTCTCCGATACGTGCTTGTATAATGCAAAGCCCGAATCGCCCCCTAGATATGGATTTCCAGACTCCCTCTTTGCGCTGTGAGTTAATACCTAAAGATCATCTGTTTCTGACGTGACAACGATCGCACTACTGACAGAAAGCACCAATTATTGTGTTTGAAAGGATTTGAGGATTCCCGCTCACTCGTATGCCTAGCATTTCGACGTGTGAAGCTTGCTGACAACACCGTTACACTGCTGACAAAAGTTTACTCCAACGAGATGGTAACTAGGGTGCAAAGTGCCCTCACTAGCAAAAGATCTGATCTACAAATAAAGATGACATTGCCACTGACAAGGATCCACTCTCGATTTCAGTTCATGAAACGCCTTTTCAAGATGCACTTCGGCATACTCTGCTGTGTGAACCACATGTTCTTCACCTGCCACTCTACGCCATCGGGAAGGCTGATGTCGAACTCCCGCACAAGCTCAGGAATGATTTTGCGCATCTCGATGTAGCTGATGTTCTTTCCACAACACACGCGGCTACCGGCTCCGAAAGTGAAGAACGACCTGTCCATGGCAGCCAAATGCTCAGGAGTAGCTTCGAGCCATCTCTCTGGCTCGAAGCTGTGTGGGTTTGGATAGACGGCTGGATCGTGCTGGAGCACCCACGGGTTGATGCCGACGATTGTGCCTCCCGGGATGTATTTTCCACAGATGTTAGCGCCGCCGGCTGGCACGTGGCGCTCGAGGAGAAGCCCTACTGACGAATGCAGTCTCATGGCTTCCTTGAGTACGGTGTTCAGATATGGCAGCGCTCGAGCTTCCTTGTCGCTGATCGGCTTGCTGATTATGCCAGCGTCCGCTGCGTCGCTGATCTGTGCTTGTAGTCTCTGCATCTTGTCGGGATGCTTTATCAGGAAATACAGGATGGCGCGCAGAGCTATCGCTGTTGTATCGCTACCGGCGAAGACCTATATCGAGAGATTAGCTCGACTCCGACTGTCATACATAATGGCTGGTAGCCGTTCTGCCTTACATTGCCGGCCAAGGCAACGACGACGTCCACAGTACTCATCTTCAACGGATCGAGTGATTTGACTGCCGCAAATCTTGACAGCATGTCGCCATCGGCCGCTCGCGAATGAGACAATTCGAGCTCGCCATCCCTCGCAATACTGGTGCGGCTGTTCAGTGCTTTCAGCGTGAAGACGAGGACTTGGTTCCAACTTTCCATCTGTGGAAGAAGGATTGGGAACAGTGGATTCCCCAAAAGGAAGGGATGCAGCTCGGGCACTTGTCCGCAAATCGCCGCATACGACAGCATGCCTTCGATCGCTGCCATCATCCCATCGACATCCCCCCCTTGCTCGAGGAAGCCGAATTTCTGCGCAAACGTTACTTCTCCGACGACGTCGAACGCTGTCATCCTCAACTGTCAGCCATAATTTTCCCAGCCTTGCATGAGAGAGCGAGGAGATCACTAACCGTAATACTGCACCCATCGTCCCAAATCCACCTCTTCTCCCCGATCCGCAAACTCCCTCATCTTGCCCAAGAGTAACTGCCCACACCCATCAATCGCCGGCTCCATCTTCAGCAACGCCTCCAAGCCATACGCGCCCGCCACTTTCCTCTTATCTTCCCGATGCTGAACCTCATCGCGCGTGCTAAACAAATTGGCCCGCACTTTCCCGCGCCACGAAATTGCCTGGATTGGTTAGAAAGCTGTCTTCGTGAAATCGCCTTTGACACCGTAGATTTTGGGGATCTCGTTCGGGTCGCTGACGGAGATTACGACGGGAGCAATGCGGACGAGTTTGCCGTGTTTGGCATGCAGCGCAACTGCTGTCAGGTGAGCTCGACCTTTGTAGACGTCGTAAAGGCGCCAGAGCTTGGTGTAAGCTGCTAGGCGGAGACCGGAGATGGAATACAGACGTGGTTTGGTTTTGGCGAGAAGGTAGGAAACGAAGAGTGTCAGGAGGGTGAGGGTGAGGGTGAGGATGAGGGTGAGGAGGGGTGTCAAGGTGATGGACATCTTTTGCTTCTTTTTCTTAGGCAGGTCACTTCCCTCAGTGTTCCTGTTCAAATTGTTCGAGGTCGGCGCTGAGCAACCTATTGTGCATTCATTTGAACCACCGTACGAACGATGGGAGTAGATAAGCCAGAGAAACCCAACCCACTTTAGTGCTCAGCTCAGCTCAGCCCAGCTCGCTAGACGCTCTCTAGATTGATCGTGAAGCTTCTCATCAGAACCAAGACTTTGTAGTGCTACAACATCGCTTGGCTGTATGTAAATGCGAGCAAATCAGCTGTAAATGCTTCGAATTCGTGGTAACAGGTTTTCCATGTGACGGTTGTGGACTTGACGTCTCTCACCAACCTAACGACTCGAGTATCGTTAGTTGCGGCCAGTGAGCTAGTCGTGTGCGACTGTTGGTGCGTTGTATCCGAATACTTCAATGGATGCGTAGTCACGATGTGGTGGTATTGGCGATTGCCGTATATCGAAATCATCCTTGAAACTGTCGGCATGGACTTTGGATTGTTTTCCCACCCTGGAGAACGCCAGGTGAAGCTATCCAGAACAACCAAAGACAGTCTAGCATCAGCAGTGCCAGTGAAATCCAAAAGCGAGACATCGCAAAGTCCGTTCTAGCAAGAATGACACCAAGTCACTTGTGACTCTCTTCGAAGCATCAATTCACTGTGAACAAGACACCACGACCCAGTCTAAACCGCCACTGTTCCTTTGTTCCTCTGTGTACCACCGTGTCGCGGCATCCATCGAGACACTCAAGACGTGACTGACGCCTCACGAATCCGACACCTCGTCTTCGTCGTTCACTAGAGAAAGGTCGCTCATAAGCTGCAGACGGTAGGTCGGTCTTGCACTTCGTCCCACTCATACCCACCCGTTCCATCCATATAACCAGAGCTCTGCTTTCTCCCCAAGTCAACAGCAACTACACCGATCTTGTACATCGAATCGAGCAGCAGCTACCCACCCGGAGCCACCATGAAGACCCGGAGCCAATCAGCAGACCCAGCAGCGAAAGCGACTACAACAGCCCACCATCATGGCGCTGCGACAACCGCAGCCGTTTGCATCGAGGCGACGAAACCTGCACCGCGAGCAGCCCACCCAGTTCCCCGATCATCGACACCCCAGGAAAAAGGATGACGTTCGAGAAGAAGATGATTGCCCGCCAACTCGAAGACAGCCAGGCCATTACAGAGCCCACACCATCGAGAGCAGCCACCCTTCGTCCTCGTTCTCGCCCGCAAGCGAGGACTGGAGCTCCTGTCCCTTCAGTCACCCCAACCTCTTCAAGGCGAAGGAATCTTGCCACCATCCGCAAAGACAGCAGCGCAGAACCCGCGCACAGCAAAGAAAGCTACGACAACGATGGCAATTCCCAGCCAACTCCAGAAGACCGCGTTCCGGAAACGCCGCAGAAGTTTTCATCTTCACCTCCTCTTCCTCTGCCCAGACTGACCGCCGACAACCTCTCCTTGTTGGAAGGAAGACAGCCATCTGGCTCGGGCGACAACGCATCAGCTGCCGAAGCCCTAAGCGCTTGCGGCCTAGCACCAGCAAGCACAGTCGTCTCCCTACCGGCTTACGTAAACTACCAGATTTCGCACCTCGTGCAGCGGTCGCGCATCAACGCTCTGCAACACAGCGCAGCACAGAAGCGCTTGGCGACGATGCACGAGGACCGGGCCTCGGAGGATGATAGAGCAAGACGCGGCGCAGCGAGAGACCAGGCGCGGAAGGCCGCGCTCGTCGGACTGGTGATGCTCTGTCTGGCGTATGCAGCGTGGTGCTGGATCAACTCGGTGGAGTTCGAGTTCATTGATGCGTGTCGCCGTGCGGCGTATGGGCTTTAAATTTGGTGGCGGCGGTCGTCGCTCGTCGGCTGGTGTTGTGTTCCCGCTTGCGAGACTGGTCTCAAATTGTCATTGGAGTCGGGGTGTTGGAAAATGATTTGTTGTCCTTGAGATTTCGAGCGTTGTTGTTTGAACCTTCAATATTTCCTTGGTCGTCGGGTTAGATCGATCGCTGCAATTGTTCCCTAAATCTTGTCAGCGCAGCGTAGCGAGAACTCGTATCTTCTACACAGATCAGTTCAGGATGGATACACAGCACTGTGCCAGAACAAAATATGAGAAAGTGCCACAGCTCATGAAAAGTTTTTCGCTTTTATCGTTGTCTATCTCCTCGTAAGTAAGATTACAGATCAAATACACATACCAACCGGCTTCAACGCGCTCAGAGCTTTTTCTCAAGCTTGATGTCTGCCTTGGGCTGACTGGGCTTGCTGTACAGCCAAAGTGCCACAAATCCTAGCCAGCCGGCAATGGTCACCCAGATGCCACTAATCCAGGGGTATGCACCAGTGATGACGTAACTGCGTGGGTACTCGTCGTGCGCAAAGTGGCGGACAGTGACTGTACGCTTCTCTTCGATGTTGGTGAGGAAGGGACGGCGGTACTCGACGAAGAAGTTGTAGATACCGTGTTGATCGGGCAGCTTAAAGGTCTGGGTGTAGAGAGTGGAATTGGCGCTGGAGCTAGACGGGATCAGGTTCAGGCGGTGGAAGGGCGAGAGCATGCTGAACTCGAGCTGGAGGTCATCGCCTGTTGCGGGGGTGAATGGTTCCCAGTGGTCGCCGACCCATTCGGACATCTCGATCGAATAGTACACATCGTTCTTAATACGGTAGATACCCGGGTTCACATCAACACCAGCAAGGGAAGCGCCAGTAGAGCTGTTTGCCGCGTTCTTCTGGGCGCCCTCGTTGAGGAAGTGGGTGACCGGACCAGCTTTCAGTACACCAGCTTCCTTGAAAGTCCAAGCGGAGAGCTTCTGAGCGAAAGCGCGGTTGCTCGTCTGGGAGTCAGACTTGTAACCGGCAAGCTGGACAGAGGCGTCGAACCAAGCGTCTTCGAGAGCTTCACTGCTGCCCAGGATGGTGAAACGGGCGCTGTTAACCGCCTGGAAGGCAGTGACCAGGCTGATCTGCCTACCAGTAGCAAAGGGCTCCTCGGCGCCATCAGCCTCTTCCTTGGGGTTGTAGGTGTATGCTGTCTCGGAGGCGCGGAGAACGGGCGACAGATGCGGGCTTGCGTTTCCGAGGAGCTGTCCGACTGCGCGAGGCAGGGCCACGAGACCGTCCACCGCGAAGTAATTCTTGATGTCTTTGCGCGCAAATTCGGCAGTAGGGAGAAGAAGGACGTCGTGTTTCTCGTCGGCGCTCTTGGAGTCATAGTTGAAGTGGTCCACCACCAAGCTTGTCCTGTCCTGCGGGAGCTGAACGTCCAATTCTAACAAAAGGCTGCTGATGGAGGATGGCGTAGAGCTGGCGCCCGACAGGGCCAGGAGGACATTGGAGCCGGCATTGACGAAGTCGACGACAAGGTTGGGCTGGAGTGCTGGTCCAAGACCCTTTGACTTGGTAGGTAGAAGGAGAAGGTGGGAGTAGGCGGGCTCGCCGTGCTCGAAGAGGGACAGTTGGGCGTCTTTGGCGGCGCGGAAGGTGATTTGGAAGCCTCGTGCTGTGATTGACGAATGATTAATCGGGATATTCCTTGAATACCGTGGTGTTGCTGCAAGTGACTTACACTGGAGGTCAGACCAGAAAGTCGAGTACTTTCCCTTGTCGGCCTCGTCGTCGACGACAACGAGCAATTTGCTGCCGGCGGCGGACAATGCTGAGACGAAGCTCAGAAGGGCAAGGAACAGGCCCAGGAGGAAGGAACGCATTGTGAGTGAAGTATGTTGTGTTGTCTTGTTAGAACAGACAGCGACACAACATTGAACATACGTAGTGCTACTAAAGCTACGTGGTCGGCTTGCTGGCTGGCTGCTGCTCCAACGCGGCCTCTCCAGAGCTTCGGCCGGCCCTGCCAAGAAGCGCCATTGGCCGAGAGCTGGAACCGCAAGAGAGAGAGAGAGAGCATCAACTGCGCGAGCCCGTCTATATATACCTACATACCGGCAATACAACCACGCGTCTTGCGCAAAACTCCACTCTCTCACCAACAAACCACCACATACCCACTATGGCACCCGTCACTTTCTGGGCTGCGCCTCGCCAGTACATCAACTGGGCCGCGCGCCACAAGCCCGCCATTCTCTGGAGTCTGGTGCTCGGCAGCTGCGGTCCTCTCATTGTGGTATGATATCTTGCTCTGGAGGTCTTGCTCTGGAGGTCAAATACCATGGATAAATGCTGAAAAATTGCTTCCGACAGGCTATCGTGCCGCCTCTCCGCGAACGCCTCGGCGACCCTAACAGACTGGCCATTCCTCTCACATACCCCGGTAAGCGCAACCACCGCACACCACGGTCACTCGCGGGCGGAGGCAGGGTCACAGACTTGCATGGACCGGTGCGATGGGAACTTCATGCAGAAACGAGGCTAATGCGACTCATAAATCAGTCCCCAAGGGTCCCCGCCAGATACCCCAAGGCTACGACGACTAGACGAAAGACGGGTGAAAGGCGCGAGCGGATCGAAAGCATGAAGCATCAGTCAGATGGTGGCAGAGAAGTACCGGCGCATAACAGAAAGAGTGCGATTTTCCTCCGGCCTCGCAAGGCCAATATCATTGTATGTTGTATATACCACACACCAAAGCCTTACGAAAATTCCAAGATGACTGCGTGCTTCGCTCTGTAGCGGCTGTGTTTCAGAGAGTAGGGTGAGTCCTCGTTGAGAGGAAGATTTCAACATAAGGCTACAGTCACTCTCAGGGGACCGAACGATTGGAACGAGCTACTACCCACGTCGCCCAAATCTGTCCCCGTTCATTTGTCACCCGAGAGACTTAGATCACCAGGTTCGCCCGCGTGCAGTTAGCCTGGGAAAACATAAACACACATTCAAACATCCAGCCAGTCACCATCTCCCAAATCAGATCCCGTTCTTGCTCAACTCCTTCTGCGTCCACTCCCACAGCTCCTCCGCCAGCGCATCATCAGCCGCAGGCTTGCTCAGCTCACCTTTGACTCCAACAGGCTCATAGTAACTCCCACTGTCCACCTCTCCCCTCGGCGCAAAAGCAGCCCACTGCTGGTTCCATGCAACCTGCTCGACCGGCATTCGACTCGACAGGGTTGTCGCCCAAATAAACCAGCGATTGAAAGTCCCCAACCCTGTCACCAGCCCCGTGAACGCCACACCCGGATGAATCGCAACAGAAACAACACTCGGATGTCTCTTGGCGATTTCGCGCGCGTACAGCAAGTTCGCCAATTTGCTCTGTCCATAGCGGAACCAGTCGCTCAGGATATACATTGGCGAGATATTGTTTTGCGGTGTTTTCAGCCCCTTGAAATCGATTCCCGAGGCGAACTTGTAGCCTTGCGACGTGTTCCAGATGATCCGCACGTCGCGGCCGCTTTCCTCATCGCTTCCTTTGGCCGTTTCCTCCATGGTTGGGAGTAGGAGTTTGACCAGCGCAGCATGGCCGAAATGGTTGGTTCCAAACTGGACCTCATACCCATCCTCTGTCAACCCTGGAGGCAGAGCCATGACCCCTGCATTCGCGAAGAAAAGGTCTAGTCTTGTCTCACGCGCCAGGAAGTCTGCGGCGCCGGTTTTGATCGACGCCAGTGAGGTAAGGTCGATTCGAATAAACGTGAGGGGCACTTGTTTGTCGACAGAGTCTCGTACTTCGGCGATCAGCTTCTTGGCGGACGATTGCGAGCGCCCGGAGAAGTATATGTGAGCTGGACCGTGGCAGGCAAGGCTGAGGATGGTCTCGCGGCCTAGACCTGCTGTGCCGCCGGTTATGAAGACGACTTTGTCGGTCAAGGAAGGGATGAATGTGGCTGGGTCGAAATCCGGGCTTGTCATCTTCTGGATGTGATGAGGGCTTTTCGATGAGAAAGATGTATGTATTGGTCAGGAAAGTCCTTTGAATGTTGCGTTGATTCAGTGTGGCGTGCAGCTGGACTGGCGTTCACGTTTTATATCACAACATGATCTGATCGGTGCGGCGAGACTCGTTCCGTCGGTGCCGTCTCAAAGGCTCTACTATCGTCATACATTCAACGTTGCTTACACAGCGACCGTATCAGACCTTGAGAAATGCAGTGGAATGGAAGAAGAGAGGCGCTTCGGAGCAACGTTGCGACGCAAAGTCAGGCCGCTCCGGATTTGTTGTTTGGCATGTCCGGACAGTTGGTTTGGGATTTCCGACCAATGACATGACTCCCAACTCGGCTTTGGCATTTGCTTGATAGTCAGACGTAGTTTGACACCATGAGTACTGTGTGATAAGTCTCAGATTCATTTCGCTTTCAGTGGAAACGGAAAAGTGGACCTAACTACCTACGTAACACGTGCGATCTGAAGTTTAAAGTTGCGACTGCATACCTATCATTATGCGTCTCACACCTTACTGTTCAATTCGGTTCATAGTAAGGTTGCTAAGTATCCAACGAATGTTCAACCTTAGTGATTTATTCTTCGGAGCCTAGCCCCAACACTAACCCGGACGATACTGTAACAACAATAACCTAGGGACGAACTACTGCTCCGCCCCGAAGTATTCGCCTTTTAGTTCCACGCACAGTCCTGCTCCGTGCACCTGCTGACCTTTCCGGAGGCTCGCATTAGCTGGACGACGTATGGTGGTGAGAGACCAGGCAAGACGATGCATGTAATTTTCTCTCTCTTCCTTCCTCATGTCTTGAAGTCTAGCGAGCTAAGACTCAAGTGCTTACCAAAAGCCCCTTCTCGATTGGCCGGAGCCGTGCCCGACCAGGTGTGCATCAAGTCGCTAATGCGTGCGTGCTTACAACGTAGAGCAGGTATTTATCGTACTCCTCCTCTCCAGATGATCGTTTCCGTCATTTCACCTACTCGCCCCCAAGTGTTGTTCGTTACAACATCATTACTCTTTTACTTTTCTTCAAAGCAACACATTCACATCATGTCTTTCACGTCAACACCACAAGACAAATACCAAGATCCTACTTGCGATCCCCTCCTCGCAAACACGAACGCCCACCACCAGAAATACGAGACCATCGATCCGGAGTCAACAACAGTCGTCCCTTCGAAGAAATCTTGGACCAGCATCGACCTCGGCTCAATCTTCAACGCTCGCTTCTTCGGCGACGTAACAATCGGTCTCTCGGACGGCCTCACGGTACCCTTCGCCCTGACAGCTGGACTATCAGCTCTTGGCGACTCGGACGTGATCATCTACGGTGGCTTCGCTGAGCTCGTCGCTGGGGCCATCTCGATGGGCCTGGGCGGATACCTCAGCGCCAAGAGCGAACGTGAGGCCTACACCGCCAGCCTATCAGACACGACATCGGTAGTTTCCTCGGACCCCAACAAGACCACCGACATGGTCCGCTCCTGTTTCGCTGCTTACGACTTCCCGCCACATGTCTTGGATGCTATGCTCGAGCGCTTGCGGGAGGCAGACGACGATGGCGAGCAAATGAAAAAGTTCATCATGTGCTTCCATCACAATATGGACGAGGATGATTTTGCTCCTTCGCGCGCTTATGTTTCGGGGCTGACTGTGGCGCTGGGCTATGTCTCTGGTGGACTGGTGCCTTTGGCGCCTTACCTTATTGTTGATGAGCCGGGTATTGCTCTGCGGTGGAGCATCTTGGTCATGGGTCTTGCTTTGTTCGCTTTTGGATGGGTCAAGACAGCTTTCATTGGCGTCAAGAGCTGGCAGAATTGCTCCAAGAGTGCCGTTGAGATGGTGCTGCTTGGTGGTGTTGCTGCTGCTGCTGCCATTGGATGTGTCAAGCTCATCGATGGTTGAGACTGCTCGTCGATGAGGAGAGACTTATGTCTCTTCTTTCAGACCAGATGGAAGCCCCCCGCGAGATCTTCGTGGATGACAGCACAGAACGACAAAACTCGGGACTCGAGGACATGTCAACTCGCTGGCACCACTCCGGTGAGAATTTGGTGTTGAGAAAGTGCCCTCTCAATGGCACACCTTCTGCCTTCTGCAAGCCAGGCGCAATGACACCACCTCTAACGCACAGGCACTCTGGCGAGATATAAGCATCGGGAAAATGCTCTCTCAATGGCACATAAAACTGCTACTGGTGTTTGTAAGCGAGGGCTTGCTGTCCGACAAGTTGACGCCGGCTAGTGCAAGACAACAACAACAACAACAACAAGGAGCGGATATCAATTTCAGTGGACTGAGAAACCTCACATATGTTCTGCGACAGTATCTCATGCATGAGCTGGCGGGGTGGCTCCTTTGAGCAAAGCAGCGTGGAACTCGGACCTGAGTTCACCTTCGATCAAATACCTGCGCCCCCGATACAAACGCACACCTAAGAAAGCCGACAAAACAAGGTGCGCGCTTCCGCCGTAAACTGCAATGGAAACCGCAACTGCTTTCAGCGTTTGTCCGACTGCAGCGAAAGCAACAAGTCGCGACGATCTCCGCCAGTCGAGACGCTAGCGTAATATCTGTCTCTTCATCAGCCAGGTTTCGCACCGTCTGTGGATGATGATACTTACGAGCTCCATAATTGTACCAGGATCCCGCCATATTCACCTCGCGATACACAATTCACCCGTCCTCAGCGCGGAAGATATCGAGATACATCACTGGTGGGTAGCTGTGAAGTTCCTGCCCCGTTCCTGTAATCCACCTGGCGGCAACACGGCGCCCCTGGTTGAGCGGCATTGCTTCTGACGAAACGAGGAGATGCAGTAGGAAACAGGCGACCTCAGCTGACGTGGATGTGGCGCGAGGCAACACATCGTCGTGGTGTTCGGAGCATTGGAGTTCTTCGTAGAGAGGGAGACACTTGTCGAGAGAGCTGCTGTTGCGTGGAGACTCCACTGGAGTCGTCTTCGAAGCTGCTGCTGGAGTCTCCTTGGCTGCATTTGAGAACATGTTGGTGGAAGATGAGGAACATCGAGGAGCAGTAATAGGAACGCTTATACGGTCAAGTCGGAGAGCAAATTTGAAAGATCAGTCGAAAGGTCACTGATGAATAGCGTCGCTGCGCTTCTTCCTCCGTAAGCCGCAGCATTGTTGCCACAAATACACAGCCGCAATACTATACTACAGTCATCCTCCATTCACAGTCCCTTGCTTCCTCGCTGACCGTAACCTTCGATGGAAAGAGCATCTAGCCGATGAGACTGTCTCATCATAGGAGCATAATCCACTCACTGATCCAAGCGAACTAGGCGTGTCTACTCAGCCTGGAGCTTATAGCCCAATCATGGGCATTTAGGTACGATGTAGGCTGTGGTGTTCAAACAAAACTTACTAGTCGCAAAGATGGCAGTGCTGAGAGTCCCTTCCGGAAACCCAGTCTGTGGATATGTGGCTTTTTCTACTTGGTTTACCAAGGGGTGGAGGGTGAGTTGCAAATATCTTCGCGCTCGTCATGTAGATGCATCCACTACCGCTTCTGCATCGTCAGTTTTCTGGCTGGGCATGGCTTTCGGCCGCTATGCACTTGACGCGGTCAGTGAGCGTGTCGGTATGCTGATGGCGGTGACGCGGTGTTGGGGTACATCATCACAGCGATGGGGGCCCGAATCTTCATCATCTCTTTTGTGCAGTTGAGCGGCATTCTGGTGATGCTCGGAGATGCTGTTTGTTTTTTGCTTAGCACCTTTGTTCCCTTCTGAGACCGTGGTATTGGTATCACAGATGGAGCCTCAGGATCATGTCAGCATTGTAGCGGGTGCTATTGCCATGGGGCAGCTCGGTGGTGCGATCGTTCTTCTTGGTTTGGGCCTGTTGGCCACGAACGTGGGAATCGAGTATCTCTTACATGTGACCCTGAGGTTGTCGATGGTACTTGCCACGCTCTGGGCAGCCATTCCTCAGTGTATCTAAGTTGAGTCAACTGGTGAACGAATTGAGACTGATCACTGAGGTTTCTATAAATTGAGAAAATGCAGTCAATTCACTTCTGTCCCATTCGTCGATCCCCTATCGCTACATCAATCATCACAATACATGAATCCACCTATTTTGGCCACTACACTGGGAACCATTTGCAGTGATATTCGCATGGTGAGATAGAGGTCATACCAGCGAGATACTGATAAGATCGATGAGCCCAACATTGACATCCCACTGGTTTGGAAGCTCGCAAGCGGTGGCATCAGCTGCTGTAGAACACCATAGAAATGCCGGTACCGCTGGGAAAGGTCACTTCTTGTCGGGACACGAAACACTGACAAGATGGTGTCCCAGACTCATCGCTCCCAACCCATCGCCATCAATTTTGGGCTGTAGGACAAGAGCCGTCATCTTCTTCCCGTTCACACAGCCGCTATCCAAGCCAATCGAATAGCGCTTCATCTGAACAGTCCGCTTGGAATCATGACCGTACACCACAGTCATCCTCTCGCTCTTTGCTTTCTCTTCCTGTTGCTGGTTCCAACTCTCCACCCACCACTTGCCATCCTCGAATTTGCTGGTAGGGATGTGGCTGACTCTCCGGTAGAGCCCAATCGCACTTTGTTTTGCAAGCTCGAATGTCTGTTGTGACGGCTTGCTGCCAGGCCTCATGTCCGCTAGTCGCTCCTCGATTGTGGCTACAAACTCGTCGCTCTGCGTTGTCTCGTCATCTTCTCCATCAAAGTCAATCAAGGCCCGGATGTTGTACATGGCCCAAGGTTCCTGCTCGTCAAGACTGATACCTGGCACCATTCCGCCATGAACGACAGCAACATCTCCAAGACCAGGGAGATCGCCCAATCGTAGGGCAACGGGCAAAGTCGAGAGCCAGACCCGTTGCTCTGAGGTAATTGACTCTGCGGTCTCGAGTGCTTTCTGTTTACCAGAACCCAAATCATTCTTGAAAGCCTCGTAAGCCTCATCGCCATCTTTACCCTCAGCTTCTGCTTTGGTTCGCGCTTCCTCAGCACCGGCCCAGACTCGCAACACTTTGTCTTCGTGGTTGCCACGGACGCTGGTGGCGTTGATATCCATGGCGTACTGGACGACACTGGAGCTCTTGGGTCCCTTGTTCACAAGGTCGCCTACGAATATCACGCGGTCGCCACGTGAAGATAAGTAGTTGGCTTTGGATAATAGGACTTCGAGTTGGTCGAGCATGCCGTGCACATCACCGATAATCAACAAACGAGCGGGATTCTCTGATGGTGAGGGTTCGTACGGTGGCGAATAGTTCGCATGATGCGGTGGGTTTCTGATGAGCTTGATTTGCGAGGCCAGGCTTGCTGCTGTGCATACTGATAGACTCGCGAGGAGTGTCAGTAGGTGGCGTAACATATTTGCGGTGATGGCGGCGTGAAATCTCAATCGGAGAGGTCAGAGGGCTAAGACGAGACGCTTATATACCTTTTACTTCCAGCATTTGAGCAAATTGGGTTGTGAGAAACCATCATGGTTGCTCAACTCTGATGGTGTTCGCAAAGTCGCTTGAGATTGCAGCATCTGCCCACGTGCAGACAATTGACAGCCTCTGAAATGTGGAGGGTGGACCCACACTGAGATCATCCTGCTAATTGTATCTACAGTGAAGCTCAGCCTGGTATCTCACTGGATTATGACAGTGATCTTGTTGATCGTTCTCTGCAAATTACAATGTCATAGTACATGTGGGTATCAGAAGCTGTACATTACTAAACAGAGTCTGCTGATACATACAATGTTTACTTCAAGTTAGTCAAGA
>Ga0265797_10000953_pt1 | contig 52242 bp, 36 predicted proteins | sample P2T30metagenome_FD_192433 | JGI IMG/M metagenome (GOLD analysis project Ga0265797, IMG submission 192433) | Plant litter microbial communities from East Loma Ridge, Irvine, California - P2 T30 | ecosystem: Environmental > Terrestrial > Plant litter > Unclassified | place: USA: California...
GGTAGGCCGGCAGGATGTCGGCCGGGAAGTTCGGTTGCTTCTGGTCGAGGTTGACTGCGACGATGTCGAAGTGGATCGGCGCGCGCTCGCGCAGCGTCAGGAGGATGTCCAGCAGCGCGTAGCTGTCTTTTCATATGTGCACAAAAACTTAGCCTGACTTCGCCTCTTCATAGGAGAGAAGTGGCCATAAACTTTACAAAAGGAGAATAACTGTAATCCTTACAAATCGAAGTCGAGAGATCTCACATGTGTGTTGTAGAACCGCAACATGCGAAACGCGGTCAAACGACGCAGCTACCTAAAGTGCGGGTTGTCGCGACTCACTTTTCAAATTCTTCAGTGAAACTTCAATCCAAGAGGTCGGAGATCCCGGCTAGCTCGTGTGGACTTTTATAGCTACCCCAGGAACGCCGATCGATGACAGTTCTGCTGCAATGCGCTCGCAGAGCTCCTCGCACTCCTCCTGATTTGTCGGTAAGTAGGCCAGTGCCAGCAGTGTTAGTGGATGTATTCCCATTGTGCTAGCGAGTTCCTCGAGTTTCGTGATCGTTGGCGATTTCATCCCTCTTTCAAGACTGCTGAGGTAGGTTCGACTTGATACTTCGGAGAAGTCCTCCTGTGTAAGTCCACGGGCTTTTCGTGCTCGTTGAAGACCGGCAGCGAAACGTTCTAATAAGCGCATAAATGTACCGTGCAAAATACACGATGTACTCACAACGAACACTTTAGGGCTACAATCTATAGTGTTCATTTTGCGCAAGGGATTCTCAATGCTTACAACTCAGCAGGAGCATGAACTCCCGATGTTCCCGTTCACATCGGGCGCCGGTGTTGCTACTTGGCGTGCGGTCACCCTTCACCTGGGAACGCCGTACATTTTTATCCATTACGCCATCAAACAAGGAAGGGACTGGCTATCACAAACCACGATCTGTTGGCGATACGAAGATGTACTTGGGGTCTGCCGTGGAATAAATAACGATAAGAAGCGCAAGATTCTCAGCGTTTTCATGCTTGTGCCTCCGTCGCATGAGCACTCTTGTAGGTGGACTTTTGTTCCTATCGAAGAGATTCTCGTTAGAAAGCTTGAAGGTGATGAGGACGAGGATCACCTCCCGATTTTCGTAACAGTCGGCGGTGAAATTTTTAGGGGTTTAAAATTTGCTCCAGTCGATGATCCTGCATCCTATGACGAGCTCAACAGTTTGGAGCTTGTTTTCAGAGCTAACTTTGACGTATCTTGAGGAAATCGACTTGAGGGTATACATCCGTGACCTGAACTATGTTCGTTCACCTGGTCTATGTACCAGGCTAGGCCGCTGGTTACACTTGACCAGCAAAAGTTGTATGCGCGGCGAAGGATCCGCGGCATCTGTTCGTACCCTTTCGAGGTTCTTCATCTATGGCGATAGTTGCGAGGCATGAACGTCTGAATTCGTTGCCGTGTGTTTTTCATGTGGCTGACCTCACAATCAGACTCGGATGGGCGCCACAAGCCGCTTTGCGACAACTCTTCCTTTGGAAAAAGCAAGGGCGAGTGAAGGGACTGGGAGGGCAAAGTTGGATCTTCGCAAACCTCGTCGCTGATCAGTATCCGGACTGGGATCTAGGGCTTCGCATGATCATGCCCACAGCAGTCGTGGTCGGTATCGAGGTGCTTCGTCGTGCAGGATGGACGACGCAAATTCCTTATGTAGCCATGGTCGCCGTTAGCTCGGCTCAGCCCATCCATCAAGTCGAGCGCTTTGAAGTCGCCGCACAGTTGCCGCAGTGGTTTGAGCTTATGAGCCCAGGCATTCGAAGAGAAGATGAAGATGTGGCTTTGGCACACCTTGCGCCGGCCTGGGCACTCGCTGACCTTATCAGACGAGAAGGTTGGTGCGACTGTGGTCTCGGACCTGACGATATCTATTGGGACTACGTCAACGAACAAGATCAGGCTGATTGGGCCGTTGCATGCATAGCTCTCGGTCTCGGTGTGCGCTCGATGAACCCAGATCATGAGGTACCTTAAGGCGCTCAATGAACTGGTGGTTCATTGCTATTATGAAATTATTTGCTTTTATTCGCACTCCAATAAAAGCAAATAAAAGAGGCTATACCCCTCACAAACGTAAGGTTAGCGGCCCGTCAACACCGACCTCCTGCTACCTAAATTCAAGACTTCGATGGGGTGGCACTACCAGGGTAAAAAGTAGTTGGTCGTAAGACTAAAGGATTCAAATAGGTTGGAACACACCGCACTGGTGTAAGCAGGGCAGCTCAGTCGATGTTGACAGCTTTAGGCTTTGTCTTGTTAAAGTGCATCTCAGGAGTTCAGTATGCGGTTGCTAGTTTTATCCGACCTTCACCTAGAAGTATGGCGTGAGTACGCACCTCGAATCGATATGTCCACTAGTAAGCCAGATGTCGTTATCCTGGCAGGTGACATTCATACGAAATTTCGTGCCCCCGCATGGGCTGCAAGGACGTTTCCCGGCGTGCCCGTGCTTTACGTCGCTGGCAACCATGAGTTCTACGGGGAAACCATTGAAACAACTGGGGTAGCAATTCAGAGAGAATGCGACATTTACCCGAACGTACACTACCTCGACTGTGGAGAATACGTCCTGTCTGGGGTCCGTTTTTTGGGCGCAACACTCTGGACTGATTTTTCGCTTTTCAGCCTGGATCGCAAGTGGAGTGCTATGTTGGATGCCCGAGCTGTAATGAATGATTATCAACGCATCAGAGTAGCAACGGCCGGATATAGGAAATTGCATCCCGAGGACACAGCGCGGCTACACGCAGAACAAAAGAAGTGGCTTGACGGGAAGCTCACCGAGCCGTTTTCGGGCCGTACCGTGGTCGTGACGCACATGGCGCCTTCGATGCGCTCCGTTGCTCCAAAATATAGCGCAGATCCCGTCTCCGCTGCATTTGCGTCGAACCTCGACGACTTGACGGCGAAGGCCGACATCTGGATACACGGCCATACCCACACTAGCTTCGACTACCGACTAGGCAGATGTCGTGTGGTGGCGAATCCACTTGGCTATTTGCTGCGTGGCGGGGGAGCGGAAAACGAAAATTTCAACCCAAACTTCATTGTTCAAGTTGAAGATTGAGGGTGTTGCTTCGCTTAAGCTCGAGGCAACGTTGAACTAGGCAATGACGCCTCACCGAGCATCGCCTGCCCCATTGCCTCAACCGGGGGCCATCATTTCGGCCAGCGTCACCTTGTCGGCTCCCTCAGGAAAGGTGCTTTTGACTCGCGTCCATCGTTTGAATGCGCCACCAAGAGCGGACAGTCGACAGCCACCCAACCGAGGGCAATTCTAGAATGGTCGCTACGCGCTTCATGAACAACTGCAAGTACATAGAACGCTTGAGGCAGCGCATGGCATCGGACGTAGCGAACCCGGATGTGGAAATAGAGACTGTAAGAAAACTATCTTGACGCAACGTTTAGCCCTTCGGCTGGACCGTCCTGTTTTGACCATATCGACACCGAACCCGCGTCTTCGGCAGTTGGGTTCAGATTAGTCGCGACCACCGAATAACTATACTCACCGATATCAACCCAAAAACGCATACGAGAATATCCAGGGAAATATTCGACCCCCAACTCACCGCGCGACACAAAAACTCCTACATCACCGTAGCGCAGGTTAGGAAAATCTATTTCCAGACTACTCGACTGCGCAGCCTGAAGAATCATTTGCTTGATGTCCTTGTCGCTGGTCGCTCTTGCATGGCTGACGGGATTTCCCATCGGTGCCGATATACCCAAGCCCGCAGCCAATGATGCAATGTCGTCAACACTTAGTACGCTGAGATCCCGGCCGGGAGCTGCCTTGATAAATACCGTGTTTCGCGTCCCGTCCCGAGGTGTGTATACAAACCGAACCGAAAACTCCCGACCGTCATTAATCATTGGATGCTGAAGTACGGACCAATAGAAGGTAGTGCCTCCGTCAGTGTTCACGATCTGGCGCGGCTCAACGCCGAAGCGGTTGCACACCTTTTCGATTGCCGCACGATTAATGTGATAGCGCTCCTCGCTGGCCTCATTTCGCATAGCCGTCACTGCAGCACCCAAAAGCGAACTCATTGCTTGGTTGTCGAACCAGTTCTTTACAAAAAAAAAGACGATGAGCGAACAACCCCACGTTGGTATCGCGAGCAGGACCGCTGCTAGCAATGAAACAAGGAAGAACATACTAGCCTTCACCGGAAAGGATAAAGGTTTTATTCTAACAACAATTATTGGCTGCTCACAGCGTTAATAATTGAGCAGGCCGGTAAGGGCGACGGCAAGGCACTGTCCCCTGGGAGGGGGCGTTGTGGCAAACAAGCCGGCTGTATCTCGGCCGCGCGCTTCCCACCACAAGAGGACTGAACACCGGGAGATTTTGATCCCGGTTTTGCTTTATTGGCGTTTGTATCGATATGTGTTCGATGGCTGGGAGGGGATTTGGAGCACCATACCGCCACGATGCCTGATTGTCGGCTTCGGGTCTTGGATTCAACCAGTCGGTACGGCTCAGTGCACCCGGCCGTTGCTTTCAGGGCAACGAGGGGGGAGGCGTTCATAAGCAATCCGGTGTGCTCCGGGCACGTCGAGGTGCCTCAGTATGCTCATCGTGTACTTGGAGACCCTCGTCAGCTTTACTAGGTCACTACGTTTTACCCGTCCCGAACAGTAGTCGCTCCAGTGGTCGACCATAATTCTGAAGTCGCTCTTCGATACTCGCTGCATTGTTTCAGCGTTCGGCGAATCGACCTCGACATGGGAAGGTTCAATAGAAACGACTTTGAAGTCGTCACCGAGAAAGCCTTTAGCTGCGGTCCAGTTCCTGATTCGCTGTCCAGGTTGGAGCCGCCCCTGTACTGCCATCCAGAATTCTGTAAATTCCACTGAATATCTTCTATTAGTGCAAGGGGCCGGCTAGGCTGTCCCGTGTTGTCGCTGGCTATGTGGTCGTATCGCCACCGGACGAGGATTGCGAAGCCCACATCGGTGACCATGGCCGGTCTGCCTCCGCCAGTTCAGGTGGGGAGGTGGTCGATAAATATGCGGCGACGCGTTTGGCATCCCTGGGGATGTATACTGCACTTCGCCAGACGCTGCCGGGTCAGCATTCGAGCCCAATGAACTACACTTTTACTAACGCGTTTTGCGCCTATAGGGCGACGCTTGCGAATCCGCAGTGGGCTTATCTGCCATGTCGGCCGACGGTCGCTGGCGCGGGGTCACCTACCGTGCAATTGCCTTGGAAATCGAATGCACCGTCCTGCGCCATGCAATATCGGTCTAGCGATCGCTGTCGCAGACCGTCAGCTGGACTGGACTCATGCATAAAGCCGCAGTGCAGTGTCGATAGTCCCTGCACAACGGGCGTCGATCGTTACTGCATTGCAGCTGAGCAATTGCTTGACCACGCTTGCACGTGATATACAGAAAGCGCTTGTATGATCACATCAGTCGCCATATAAGCGCGGGCGTACCAATTTACGCGGCTTCCTGATCCAGTCCATTTAATTGTTTCAACAAAAGACGGCGTTTTTCAGGCGTCATCGCATTGATGCGTGCAACCAGGTCGGAGATATCCAGTTCATCAAGGCGTGCCTGTATGCGGCGTTTGAGGTCATCAAGCGGCGCAAATTCACTCGACGAGACATCCGACGGACACGCTTCCAAAGTGGCCAAAAGTTGTGCGCAAGCGCGTTCCGATAAGGTCAGCAGGGATGCAGCCTGCTTTTGAATTTCCTCTATCCATACTGCTGACTTAGCGGCCCGTGCGCGCTCGCGTGCCTGGGCGCGCAGCGCTTCCAACTCCTTAACGTGCGAAATAACGCGTTCGCGGTCAGCATTCGATAACAGCGCTGGCAGAGACAAAAACTTTGCCGGTACGCCTTCTGCGGCAAGCTGCTCAGGTTTGCTTTGGAGCGTCCCGAGCTCTTCCACTGCCGCAGCTGTCCAAAGATTGGAGCGTTGCCTCAACAGGGCTACGCGGGTGGAAATGTATCCTGTGACGCAAGCATGAATCCAGTCGCGTTCATCTGCGTCCTCATCGCTTAAGGCAGTACTTACCGCTTCATTTACATAGGATGGCGATGATGTGTAGGCGGTACCCAAAATATTTGCGATGTCATCAGCGCCGCTCGAAATACTGTCGAGTTCCGTGAACAGACCGGCGAGATCGGTGCAGGACCTGACGCGGCGCTGAATATCATCGGCATCTCTGGTGTTTAAAAACTGCTGGCCGACGAGATTTAGACGGTAAAGTACGTCGCGCGCATCTTGTGTGGTTGCCGGAGCGAGATTGAACAAATCACTGTAGATTTGCTGTCTTTCTTTGCGGAACTTACGCAGGCGATCTTGTTTTTCATGCAGCTGGGTGATTAAAGCTTGCACATCGTCTGCCCTGCACAGGGTTGAGAGAGCTTCCGTCAGTTCACCCACCAAACCCTCAGCCGCTTCGATCTGGTCATTCACTTCCCGTAAAGGTGTCGAGTCCAGTGGATCCGCACTCCGAATCAGACCAGCTGCGCGATCCAACGCTGTTTCATAGCGCTGGCGTTCACGTACGCGCACAATCATGGCCTGCGCGTGTTGTTCAGCTGCGTGTGCTTGGTCAAGGATACCCAGACCTTCTAGCGTGTGCTTTACCCGGCTCATCTTCGTACGGAAATCTGGAACCTGTTCCGAGGCGTTACAAGCTTGTAAAGGAATCCAGCGCGGGACCGCCTCACGAACGAGATTTGCCATCTCTGCACAGCGCGCGTTGACCTCTTCCATTTGATCACCGGTCCACTTTGCCGCGCTTGCGCTCATTTCCTTTCGTTTTGCCAAGTATTTTTCTGCAACCGCGATGTACTCTTGGACGTTGTTGTGTTTCAAGGCTGTCTCAAGTCGACGCTCAACTTCGTCCAAGGCTTTCGTATGATGCCGGAGCTGCTCCTGATCATGCTCAGCACGTTGGCTGAACGTCTTGTAGGTAAATTCCAGCTGTTCGGGCAGTGGGTCATGCGAGCGCATGCGTTGCGCCTCTTGCCAGCGCTCGATATTGCCTGACAAAGTGGTTTCCGCTTCCCATGCAGCACAAAACCCTTGCCACCGTGTCAGCGCATCTTCCGTCAGGAACAGGACTGTTGTCTTGTCGAGTGCCGCTTCCGACAAAAACTTGCCGTTGGTTCCGTATGCAGTTTCCAACCACTCACGCAGTGAAACGCCCTCATTTTGGTACCGGATCGCACGGGGTGGCAGCGATCTTCCAACGAAGAGAGCAATCAACAGCGAGGCAGAAGCGAGGCTACAGCCATACGGTGGACGGGTGAGCAGCGCAAGGTCGTCGCCTAAGGTTCGGTGTGGATCTGCTTTATGTGCGGCCTCGAGCTGTTGTAAAACGTCGCGTACTTGTGGATGTTCGGGAATGGGTTTTATTTTGCCGTCCAGCGCGAGCATGCCCCACGAGCTGCCCAGCAGTGTACGAACGCGGTTTTGCATTCGGACTTGTTGGACTTGTAACCAAGCTTGCGAGACTTCGCGCCCGAACAGTGCACGTGAGAGCGCTGCGATGTCGGCGTTACCATTACCCGCAGCCGTGTTCAAGCCATCAAACGGGAACGACAGGGCTTGCGGGTACACTTGATTGAAAATCGCGCTCGCCTCAGCATTCAGTCGACCTGGGGCAACCTCCGTACCAGCCACGAGCGACACCCGGTCTTTGATGGCGTCACGTAGGGCCAAGCGTAAGCCTTGTTTGGCTGTTTCACGCTCTTCAGGAATGAAGCGGCCATAGCGCTCTTGTTCTTGTTGATCAAACCGCTCATCAAGCACGTACAAGGTGGCCAAGTAGTGTTCTACCTTTGCCGACCGATCCGATAGCACAACCGCCCACACGGGCGCTGCGGTGGCGCCCGACTTGTTCAGCTCTAACGCATAGGTTTCTCGGATTTGCCGTTCGGTTGCTGCCAAGTCAGCTTCGGGGCTGAGTAAGCAGTACATAATCTGGCCTTTCGCTTGGCTGGGCTTTATAGCTTGACGCCAGTCGTTAAACGCGTTTTGCACGCTCGCAGCGACACGCTGCTCGTTGGTCAGATGCGCGGTGAAGCCCCACTCAAGGGTTGGAATGCCGTGCTCTTGCCCAAACGTGGTCGGGACATCGTCAAAAAGCTTCTCACTCCATGCTTTGGCACGGGTAAGAAAGATCTCTTTAACGTCGGCAGAACTCACGCCTTTCAGCTTCGCGCGTAAGTCTTTTTGGTACTGGCCTCGCGTCGCTGCGTCGGTGACAATTTCATACTGCTTAAGTTCTTTACTCCATGCGATGACGCCTAGCTCTTGTTCGAGACGCGCGAGATGCGTGAGGCACTCATCGTTTGGTCGTCCTGCGAACTCAACGAGTAAACGGTTATACGTGTCTTGCTCACTCGAGACCACGCGCATCTTCTTCGTGGCAGCGATCGAAACCAGCAGAGCGCGATCTAACTCGTCGAGCTGGGCGTCGTATTTCGCCAGCGCCGCCATAAGGTTGTCGACAGTCATCCCGCCATGAGCGCGCTCTGCGGCAAGCATTTCCGTGAGCATTTCGCCGATAACGATACGGCTTGCGGAAATCGTGGTGAGATGTCCGCGCTCAAGCGCGTCACGTGCGGCAGCAGTATCGACGGCGTTCTTAACGAATGTAATCGCGGAGCGTGATTGCACAATGTCTTGTTGGCGCGTCAAAAACCACGTTGCAAGAGGATGCAGTGGCCAACAGCCGCGCACGATGACGCGTTCAAACTCGGCAGGGTCATTCCACACGGGCAGCTGTTTGAGGCCCGGCAGCAAGCTTGCCATCATGCTGTGGAGGGCTCGATGTGCGGCTCGTTGTTGACCAAGGGTCTTCTCAAGCACCGGCTCGTCTTTCTTTTCCAGCAGGTGCGCGATGATCGTTTCGAGGTTCGATGAGACATAGTACTTTTTCGCGACATCGAAGCGCGTAATGTACTTCTGGATGTGCATCGCATCGCGGTTGCCCAGACGCGCCAAATAGGCCTTTAATTCATATTGAATGAAACCGAGGAAGTGCGCGCGCGAAGCATTGTCCTGAATCCCTTGGAAAATCTGTTGGAGCGCAGAGTCGCCTGCCAGTGCAGGGCGTTCCGCGACGTATTCTAAGAACCTTCCGAATTCGTCGAACACGATAACCAGTCGCGAGAACGGTCCGTTCTTCGAGCAATACGTATCGCAGAAGACTGCAATCATCTCTTGGATCGATTCGCGACCCGCTACCGGAATGTGCGCACCGTTCGCTTCCAAGTACAGCTCATCAACGTGCTCGTAAGCGTCTTCATCCCGCGCTTCAAGCAACTCGACAATCGCTTGTTCACTTTTCGCTGGAAACTTGGCCGCAAACTGATTTGTGCGCAGCTCGTAGTTGCGCCGCACGAAGTTCGCTGCGTCGTCGAACCGCGGCGAAAGCTCGCGCAGCGCGCGGTCATCAATGTCATGCTCCTTGAGTGAGCGATACAATGAGGCGATTAAGGTATTGCCAAGATTGAAGTTCCCGGTGCCATCTAATGGGATGACGAGGGCAGGTTTGTCGATCGCTTCGACTGCCTGTCGCGCGACTTTTGCAGCGTTTGCGTCAGCCGCAGTTAAATTTGAAAGAATTTGCGCACTGATTTCCGCATGGGGTTCACGCAAGAGGCGTGTGAGTGCCAACGCAAAATGCGACTTACCTGAGCCGTAGCCGGCGATTGCCAATGAAAATGGATTGCTGTGCGCTGTCGTTTCGTCGGCGATGCGAGTGAGCAAATCTGCTGCTAAGCTCGCCGTATCGGTCAACCGATAGATCTCATCGTGCCCATCTTTGCTCACCCCATGATAACGCGGTCCATGGAAAACAAAGCTGCGCGCCGCTTCATTTGCGCGCTGGATCTGATCGTCTGCCCACAGCAACTGGACTGCGCCATCGAAGAACAAGTCGGAACGGAACTTGATTAAATCGCCCACTTTCATGATTTCGTCCTAGTCTCTTATATTTTTCTACAATAGATCGCTATAGATGCGTGCTGTGAGGTCGTCGCTGCGCTTGATTTTCATAACCAAAGGCGTCCCGGTCTGACGGTCAACGCGCGTAATACCTTGTTCAGTAGTCCATGCGAGGAAATTATTGAACTCTTGGTCAGACCAGCCGCTTCCCTCAACGAATCCACAGCGTGTTTCGAGTTCCGATAGCGGCAATTGCTGTACATTCGGCGTGGTCTGTTCCCAGTAAGCGAGCCAACAATAGGCGTACGCCCAGTAATATTCTTCGAGTGCCGGTAGAGCGCCACGCGTGAGCGTATCCTTGTCGACGCTTAACATACCGGTGCGTGCCAAACTCGCTTCTTCACGGTAGGTCGAGAACAATGGGCCAGGCAGGGATGAGCTGTTACCTAACTCTTGCTTTAAAAAGCTTGCGGCACCACTGACACTGCACATACGTCCCAGCGCTAAACGGGAGCGTCCAAAAAAGACGTGCCATGCACTGGCGCCGCCGATGGGACGTGCCAGCATCATATGCAGCATCAACTGTGTGAGTGGCTCATGTAAGAGCGGGTCCTCGACAGCAAATAGCGCTCCAAGTGGCGTCAGCTGCACTTGGTAAATGCCCTCGCGGAGTGTGGGCACGGTCGTGATCCCCATCGCATGGGCGTATTTCAGATGTGGCAGCACCTTGCCTGAACTCTTGCCCGTAGGGATGCCAGTGGCCATAGAAATCGCATCAAGCGATCCCGCATAGCCACCGGCAGCGAGCTTTAGTAGCCCAGCGAGGTAGCGTCGATCCGGGGAAAAAGTTTCATGAAAGCTCGGCGGTAGACCTTGAATGAGGCGCTGCGTCATGCTTCCAACCTCGCCTCAAGAGAGGTAATTTTGAGCTTGACGGGTTCGCGCCGCATCGGCTTGCCCTCTACCATGCGATGCGGGCCAATCGCCCAACATTCACCCTTGTTGAGCTTACTGAGTTCCCTTACCCACTCGTCACGGGGACGGGCGGGCCATACTTCAGTCAAAATTTGCGCAAAATCCCTGAGCTCAGTGTCAACGGGCTTGAAAAACAGCTTTTCGGTACATTGGAACAAGCGGCTACGTTGCTCCCTATCGAATTGCGAGATCGTTTGGGTTGCCAAGATCATGCCAACGCCAAATTTTCGGCCTTCGCGCAGCAGCTTATCGATCGCACGGTCACTGCGATGATCAAGGTTCTGGACTTCGTCGAGTACGACCGGCAGTGGCGTGTCTTTGTTACCGTTCCGTGTGGCATACGCGAAAAAGTCCCACAGCGCGAACTCGGTAATCAAGCGCTGCATGTCCTTTGAAATATTCACGAGCTGCAGGATATGGGCTGCTTTGGGTCCTTCGAAGATCTGCTTCCAACCTGAACCTTCCTCAAGTGAGAATGGTTGTTGCTTAACAAATTCGGCAATCTTGACCGCAAGAGTGGCGGGCGCATTTGCATCCGCTTCTAAGGATTGCAGCAATTCCTCCAAACCAAATTTGTTGCCAGTCACTAAGCCTTGTTCAATGTGACGTACCAATGCAGCGCGTTGTTGCTCGCCAACGTTGTACACCGATGCGAAGACGTCAGCAACTCGGCCGGCCACGTTGTAGGGCTGTTCCAGCAGCGTCCCGATTCCAGGTTCTTCGCGCGACAGGCGTTGGAACGGATTGATCGGGAAGGGCTGCTGCACCAACACGTGCGTCTGCGGCTGCGCCTGTTGGACGAAGGTCGGGTCTAGCTTGCCCGGTAAGAAGCCATCGGTATAGTCAATAATCGCAGCGTGCTGTCGCTGTTTGTTCATCTCGAGGAGCAAACCCTGTATCGCATACGTCTTACCGGAGCCAGAGCCGCCAAAAATCAACAGATGACGATTATCTAGATCAGGATCTCCATACTCCCAATGCACTTTTTGTCCACGGCTATCGGTACCGAGCAATACGCGGGTGACCGGCAAGACTGACGTCGTCACCAGCGTGCTAGGCGCGCTAACGAGAGGTTCATTAACCGCAGGCGCAATGGGTGCTTGCACGGCAGGGAGTTCTGCAACCGTTGACACCGGGGTAACCGGCGGGTTAACAATAGGGACAGTCACCGAGATCGATTTGGTATCCAGAGGCGGTGTGGTCTGTGCGTTGGCATCTGCCTGAGCAGGTCCACCGGTCTCAGGAACTCGTGTGTTGCTTTCGCTTGCAGTACTGGCGCTACTCATGGGCGGCGTCATGGTGGGCAAGGCTGTTGGCGCGTGATGAGTGAGTTGCGTTGGATTGGCTACTTCATTAGCTGAAAACACCAGCGGTTCGCCGGGGATGATAAATGGCGACTGAACATCTTCAGTCAACAGTCGTATGACAGCGTCCGTGCCGAACTGCAGCTGGTAGACGCCGAAACCATCGGGCAGCGGCCGATCCATGGCCACGTCCACTGGACCCATGAACGACTGGACAGCGTTGGGCGCAACACTCGCCTTATTCGTCCAGAAAGTGGCCGCGATTGCGCGCCAAGCAATGCTGAAATCGCCTTCACCAAGCCGATCAAGGGCACCACAGAGAGCGCTATATTCCTTTTGGTCCAGCATGATAACTGCGCGACTGGACAGTGCACGATGGAGTTGCGCCCACCAGTACTTGCGCTCGAAGACAGTGGATTTGATGGGTGCATTTTGCGGCGCGAACAGTTTCGCGAGTTGTCGAATCCCGGAGCTCGCTTGCGCGAACGCCGTCTCTTCGTGGCCAATACTTTCATCGGCAAATTTCGACTCAATGACCGTTGCATCAATACGCATCCGCCCATCCACGACCTTGGCCGATAAGAACAGCAGGTCCGGGATATTCGCATCGTCGCGATCGCGGAACCAATGTCGGAAACTATCGAGCGGGATGAGCGCTTGGAGGACCGATGACGGATCGCGCCCGAGTAGGCGGCTAATCAGGGAGTAGCCGACAACATCACGGATATATTGATCACGACCAATCGCTCTGACCAAGGATAAACCTGGGATTTCACAAGCAGCCTTGATAACCTTGTGAGCGGCCAATGTCGACTGTGCCGGTGAGAGATCGTGCAAATGCTGTCGCAGGCGGGCAGCGATGGCTGTTGTGAGCGTGGCCAAGTCGCTCACTTCGGTCGAGATCGTACGGTTCAATTCACCATAGTTACCCAAGCCGCATGCGAAACCGACGATCCGACGATCTTGGTTGACACTGCCGTTCGCTGCTGCCGCGATGAGCTTGTTGTCAACATGTCGATCAACGCAGGAAACCCATACCGCTTTCTGGTGCAGTAACTCGATCGTTCTCCGCCAGGGCGTGAAATCAATTTGGGTAACCACCGCATGTTCAGACGAAGCAGGCGTAAACGGATTTTTGAGACGCGCTGCGATTTCCGTGTGTTGACTCGCCATCTGTATCCGGCGGTTACTGATCGACATCTGACGTTGGCTCTGAGCAGCGAGCTGATGCACCGGTCGGGGGTACTCTGCGAGTGGGAACTGTCGTAACACCGAGCCGTACACGACATCGAACGGCTCGACAGGCTCAAGCCGGTCCCCGTCGTGTCTGTCATCCAGAAAATGCGCGAGAACGCCTATGTCGAAACGTAGGTTCTGCTCTGCATCGAGCATGCTCTCGAGTTCAGCGGGCTTGGTCGCGTGACGATGTCCAATATGGATCGAGCACTTACGTTGTTTCAGAAAACCACTCTCCGCCCAGGCATTTTTCCAAGCGACAAGCATATTGACGGCCGTGGTCGTCGCGACGCCAGCGGTGATGGCCTTCAGCGTCAAATGGAAGGGCGTTTGTTGTTCGACGGTTTCAGTAAGATAACGGGTCAGCCACCGGTCGACACCTGAGAGGACGATGTCAATTTCTGCAATGTTCGTGAACAGCAAGCTCAGCTGGTCGTGTGAATGGCTGTGCAGTGTCTGATAAGCGCGTATCAAGTCCTCGTAGATACGGGCGCGACCAGATGGCTGCAACTTCTGGCCGAGATCATCTTCGTCGAAGGTTTCTTGCCGCATCATACTTTGTGACGCAACAGGCAGCGCGCTCCGGTCAGCGACACCTATCAAATGGGTTAGTCCGAATGCTTGCGACGCTGTGGTGAGCGAGAGGTTCGCGTCGGCCACGAGCGCTGCGATCGGGCGGCGCAGCTCAGCAAGTTCGACAAGACGTTGCCAACGCTGGTCTGCAGCCGTGATGCCATTCTCAAATAGCTCGGCGACGACCTCGCTAAAGCCATCCCTCAGAAACACTGCGCGCGCGCTCGAAAGTTCGAGGACAAACGGCGAAATCGGTAGGGCGACCGCAGCATTCAAATAAGGCTGTGACGATATGTCAGTACTACGTACTGCTAAGAAAGCGCGATACAGGCATGGTAAAACATACTGCGCACTCGTCTCCTTTTCAATCACGCGATCAACAATATCTGCATACGCCGTGATGACTCGATGAATTTTGTTATTGGCAGCGTAAAAGCCTTCGTTGAGGATCGCTGTCAAATGTTCTTTGTAGAGACTAGTAAGCGCAGTACAGTCAGTGACCAATGCTTGAAAATGCGGCAGCTGGGCGACGTCATTGAGAACATTTACTACGCGGAAGTCGCCGATCCCGAGCATCAGCAACCGATGGGCATCTTGCTCATCGATGGCGGAAAATAACTCATCAAAGCCACCTATGTGGAACGCGGGCAGACGCGGCACGCTCAGCGCTTCCATCCATTCCAGTGTTTGCTCAGCAAGGACCAAGCGCAAGCGTTCAGGATGCGCTGTTGGGATAGGCCAGACGTAGAGCTGCTCAAATGGATCAACGTCTAGACTTGAATTGATCGCAACCCTAAACATGAGCTTCGCGGTTGCTCGCGTAGGTTTTGAGATAATGTCATCGTAGTCTTCAAGCTCAACGCTAATGTCCTCGTGGAGACCCGGCAAGCTCAGTTTCTCAGGCACAACATGGCCGATAATGCCATTGAGCAGCCGATGGACGTCTTGTTTGGCATCGCCGCCATCACCCTCATAACGCAAAGGTTTGATTTTGATGTCATAGAGGTCTTCGGGCTGGACTTGACCCTTGTTAGCATCTAGTAGGCGTTGGATGGTGAGTTTGACAGCCTGTAAAAATACGACGTCACTGTAGCCCTTGAGCGTAGTGAGCTTGGGTGTCGAAGAGTCGTCTTTTTTTCCGCGTTTTTCAAGTAGCGTCAACAGCGGGCGGGCATCGCACTGCTGCAAACGGACGAGCGCAGTCGCATCATTTTGACGCACGAATAGCCGGACATCGTCAAGGTATTCTTGCGCTGTTTGATACGGGTGATGGGCTTCGGCTACGGACGCCGGGAGCGCAAATGGTGCCGTCGTATCGTCACCTTTTTCAGCTTCATCGAACTTCATCAAGGCCTTGTCACGGTCCGTTTTCGAAGCGAACAAGGCATGGCTCGCAAAGCGGTGGCCGAGTTCAATAAGGCGATGGGCTCGGGCGGGATTGCGTCCCATCGGCACATCAAGCAGTGGTAACGAGCCCCAGCTAACGAGCCGCGCGTAGCATTCCGTTACGACATCACGCAGTGTATCTGGCTGGCGGGCCAAAATTTCGTCAAAAAAACTCGCAGTGCGCACCAAACGACCGGCGCTGAATTTTTCAACTGTTGCGAGAAATCCTTCCAGGGTGATTGCCGCTAGGTCGTTGTGATCTCCTAGCTGTTCAGCAATGCGTTGTACCCACAGCTGGTAGCGCTGTCCGAGCACGCGTCGCCACAACAGGTCTTCGCTAACCAAGTGGAAATCTTTTAAACTGCCCTTATCGGAGGCGTGGTCGAACCCAAAAAAGACGCAATGGCCTTTGTTCCGGAATGTGGTCAACTGATCATCCATGTCCACCCATTTTTGCTTGATCAGCTCGGCTTGCGGCAGGTTTGCTTTCTCGGCGGCATTCCAGCTCAGCCAGAGTCCGCGTGAAATTTTTAGCGCGGGTTCGATTCCTGGATAAGAATTAATAAAGAACTTATCGAGCTGTTCTAATACGGCGATGGTTTCAGCCAACGGCAAGCTCTGCACCACAAGGGTAATCTTATTGGTGTGGTCCGCACCTGCATCCAGCACGCCGACACATTCCGTTACCAGGTATTTTGTTAATTCTTCGACAAACAGATTCACTTTTATCCCTTGTAAGGATTGAGCACGAGTGCTACCGCATCAGACAGCGGAATCAAATAGCCACCACGACGTAATTCTTCTTCAAACCAAGCCGAGTCGATACCAAAAGCGTTTGTGGCACGCTGTGTACGCGAGCTAGCCAACGCCGCTTGAATCATATCTTGGCTAATCGCCAAGCCATAATGGGCGAAAATGCGCTCGTAAAAAGTATCTAGGCGAATCCTGGTTCCTGGCGGTACCAGCGCGGCCACGAGCAGGCGCACAATGTGTGGGGGGAGAGTTATCCGCATGCCTTGTCCATTCCTAGGAACAATAAGGCCGATTTGTTTCCCGATTTTGCGGAACAAACGCATCGCACTGTCATCGCCGCGGTTGAGCCAAACTTCGCGGTCGTTGCCCTCGCGCGAATTGCCACCATCTACGTAGTCATCGAAGACCCGGAGTGACTCGTACAACAAATTTTCTATCTCGACATAGCCGTTGATCGCGATCTTTTTAGTATTGTCACTTGCTTGCTCACCTGGCGGACTCACGACCCAAGCGTAATTACCGACAAATTTTTCGACAGTCGTGGCGCTTGTGACACGAGCACTTTGGAAGCACAAGCTTCGCATGACATGGAGCACACATAGATCTTTGAGCAGGGAGATCTTCTGCAGGCCACTGCGTTGGGCAGCACAGATATTGTCGATCTCCCACGCAAAGAGAAATGCCTCAGTCGCCGTTTCGGTCGGCACCCATCCTAATGCCGCTGAGTTCCTGGTTTTTTCGCTTTTGACACCGACGTCTTCGAAGGCCTGATTGACGAATTCACCAAGCGGCCCAATAGCCTGATCACTTTCGCGGAGTACATGGCTTAGGCGTGTTTGTAAAATTTCGCGCAGTTGACTGAGGTCGGCCCCCTTGCCAAGGTGTTGATAGCTCTTGGCGCGCTCTTCTAATAAAAGCGTCTTCCATTCGCTGTCCGTCTGACGATTAAAGAGGCTGTTGAGTTGGAGATAGAGCATCTCTCCACCGCGCGCCATAAAACTGTGCGCACTGGTATTAAAGTAAGACTCATCGTAGGCCTCGGTCCAGGTCAGTTCTGGCCGTTTCGATGCGCCATTCGGCCCGCCATGCTCCCACAAGGTTTCACGTGCCAACAAAGTTTCCGATGCCGGTAAGAAGGTATGAGCAGTCCAAGTGCGGTCCGCTGCCACTCCAACAAAACCAGAAAAGACGCCTTGAACCAGCCGAACGGCATCATTGCGGCTCACCTTAGAGCTGCTGCTAACACGATTTTCCAGTTCTCCGATGCCATCCCGGAACGATTGGATATGGCTGGGGTGGCGCGTTTCAAGCTTGGACGCCCCCAAAAAAGAGAAGAGCTTGAGTGCCAGTCGAGCGCGCGGCCTATATGACAACTCAGATGGCGGCGATGCGTATAAGGGAAAGGTGTATGCACTTGACGCGTCGTCGCCCTTCGGAGAGGCGAAGACCAACAAAAATTCAGCAAGGTACTCGACAGGCGTCTGGTCTTTGAAAAAGCGCCGGCCGAAGACTTGGATCGCAGGATTGTCGTCTTCTTTGGCTACTTTTTGGCTCTGCGAAGTAGGCTTTAGCTTGGAGTCCGGGAAACGTGCCATCGTTAATGAATCTCCATATTATTGTTATAGATTGTTAGGTGAAACACGTTTTGATCGCCGGTGACACCAATGCTGAGCAGGCGAAGGTCATCTTCAGGCAGCTGCTTGCGCGCTACCAATTGGGAACAAAACAAATCAAGCTGATTAATATGGATCGGGTCTAGGTCTTGGCCAAAGTCGCCGGTGCTACGACGGTCCACAAAGTCCAGCAGTGGTAAGGGTAGACGCATGAAGACCTCGCCGTCGGCTGGAACGTAGACTAAACGCGGCATTTTTTCGGTGCTATCGAAGTCCAGACGGAAGGCATTTTCGTCATACTCGCCGATGACGACTTGGACCGGCTGGGTGGTTTCCATATCGTCGCGGCGAAGAGTAATGTAGAGCTTGTCTCTCAAACTAGCGGTGCGCGCAGCTCCAATGCAATGCTCACTGAGGACCGACAAGATTTGGCGGACCAAGGCGCGTCGTGCACCGGGACTCATCTGTAGCATGTCATGCACACGCCATTCTTCCCAAGCTTGTAACGTGGCCGAACCGCTGAAGTCTTGGATAAAACTAGACCACCACTGTTTGTTGAGGCTGCGACCGAACATGAACGTCAGGCGACGTATGGCGCCGCGCGCTGCGCCACCTTGTGCTCCATCCATGGATTTGCTCTTCCAGCTTTGCAAAGCTGGCTGCAGCACGTCAGGAATCGGGGCAAAACTGTCGAGTGGCTCTTGTTGAAGCTTGAGCTCGACGGCTGGTCGCGTCCTTTCGGAGGCGACATGTGCTTGCAACTGCTCGACACAATACAAGCTATTCGCTTGCAAACTGCGCTTGCGGTCTGAGAAGCCGAAGAACAGCTCGCTGAACAGGTGCTGCCGCAGCGTGGTATCTGGGCCGAATTGTTCGATCTTATCGGCAATCTCCATGCACGCCGCTCCTCCAGTGATGCTGTACGCTAAGTGCGCAGTCATTTGGCGCATCGTTAGCCTGCGCTCGTAAGCAGTGAGAAGACGGTACAGGGATGACACGCGTTCCTTGAGCTGCGGCGCTTGCTGGATAGCGCTGACGTTCTGGCGAATGGGACAAGTCGCGTGTTGAGGGCATTGACCACATGCCTGCCATGCTGGGTGATTCGTCATCTTCGCCAACACATTGACCGCGGTATCAACGTTGTCGAGTTTGCTCAGGTTCGCAATATAGATCGCCTTGTCGAAATCACGAATGCAGTGGGTCGTATCGTTGAGCGTATTCACGATTGGTTGGTCGAGCAGCCCTAAGACTTTTTCCTCGACGTTATCGCGCATTTTGCTCAAGGTATTGAGCAGTGGGCCGGTGTTGCTAACAATCAGCCAGCTCCCACTACCGACTTGGAGTGCCCGATGGAACTTCGCGAGGCGGTCGTCCGCTGTGTGCTCGCTCATGTCTTTGAGGATCGAAATCTTCACGCCGTTAGCCTCGGCGGTTTCCTCAGGGCCTGGCGGCTGTGGGAGCGTATCGTCGGCCATCATGTGCCGCAGTTGCTTGAGCACTTCTAAGGCAACGGTCGACTTACCGTCACCTGCATGGCCTGATAACACGACGACCACTTCTTGACCGCTGGTTAAGCGCTGGTGAATGTCCTTCGCCATCTGGGTCGGCTCGTAGATACTCGCAAAATACTTGTTCGTCGACTGATACTCAGCGAGCGCGTTGGCATTACCCGCGCTGACATTGTGTAGCGTGTTCAGATAATCAACGAATGGGTTGGCCAGGTAAGGCGTGCTCCCGCCTGTATCGCTCGGCCCCTGTGGCGTGTGTCGCGCTTGTTCAAGCACGAATGCAGTGGGCGCATGAGGTTCTGGATCGACGCCTGAGGTCGCCGCCGCTTGGGGTGCAGACAAAGCTTTGTTGAGCTCTACGAGCATAGTGTCGGCGTCTACATAGCGACCTGTGTCCGCCACGGTCGCACCAACGAGCCAAGTCAGCAGGCGAGCTTGCAATGGATCACCGACGGTGTCGAGACTAATGCCGTCCGGAGCGAGCTCATCTGAACCAGATAACCATTGTCCCAAGGTTTTCGCCAGGGCGTACAGGTCCCCCTGTGGGCACGCGTTGATCTCGCCGCGCGACACCAAGAGTGGATCGACGTAGCCGGGTGTGCCGCGCAAGTTGATGACGCCTGGAGCGGATGCGCAACCAAAATCGATGAGCCCGACCGCATTGCTCTGCGCGTCGATGAACACATTGTTGGGGGTGATATCGTTGTGGATAATGGCTGGTTCATCGCTACTAGGGGTTCCGTGCATCTGCGCGAGTGCTGACAACAGCACACGTGTAACGTTAACGAACTGGGCTGTAGATGGCCTTGTGCCGGCTGAGATCAACGTGCGTAGCGATGTGCCGCGAACCAAATCCGTGGCGAGGCACCAGCGATGCCCTGCAACCTCAGAAAAGTGCCGTACTCTTGGAAATAGGATAGGCAGGTCGAGTTGGTCGACGGCACGCAGGACATCACGCTCATGCAAGGCCTGATCGCGCGCGACATGCGGCTTAAAGACTTTGTGAATGAAGAGCTCGCCAAGATTGTCGACGAGGTACACGTGCGACGTCGCCCCTTCCGCAATCGCCTGAATGTTGGTATAGGCGGGCGTGTCTGCCATCTCATCGGCTGTGTCCGTCTCTTTCGTCGTCAACACCTCGAGAAGTAGACCAATTTGCTTGCTCACCTCGAGCGGGCTCGGCCGTGCCGCCGGACTGTTAGACATCATTGCCTGAACCAGCGTGCACAAGCGCTCATGTTTATCTTCATCGCCAGTCGAGTTCTGCAGCGCCTGCGTCAGCGCGTGACGGATGTCGAGCTTGCTTGAAGGGGCTTTCCCAACGAGGGTGTGAAAGAACACGGCGCCAAGTGAATACACGTCGGATTTGAAATCCGCTTGACCGAGTAAGACCTCTGGGGCGGTATAGGCCGCCGTAAGATGCTCTTCATAATTCATCCCCAGCACGGTCAACGCGGCACCGGGATCGAATGTCAGATCAAAATCGGTAAGTTGAGCATGGCCATCGGCGCCAACTAGGATGCTCCTGGGCTGCACATTGCGATGCACCAGACTTGCCGTCGAGTCGTGAATGAAGTGTAATGCCTGAGCAGTATCACTGACGATCGACGCGGCGCGACGCCAGTCGAGACGATCGTTTTCGGCGAGTACGTCGTCGAGTGAACGAGTGTCTGTCCAATCGGATACTTCGACAATCAGATTGTTTCCGTTGGCGTGCGCAGTTACCGCGCGAATGTTCGGATGGTAGGGCAGCGCAGCCGCCGCGCGCAGACTACGTAGCTGTGTCTCAGCAATGGCCGCATCCGTGTTCAGCTTGCCGAACACACGTAAGCGATAGAGACGATTGTCAATGTTCGGGCTACGTTCAGCAATGTAACTGATGTAGGTCGGTGCTGAGCCTCGGTCTTCTCGAATGCGATAGCCGGGAATTTGATCTTCGTAGCTAACCTTAACGGATTGTTTGTCCTTGTCGAGCTGCTCGACTAACCGGCGGAAGTGGTAATCGCTCAGTACCCGCTCACCTTGCTGCGGCTGCATGCGACGCTTGAGGTAGTACGCTAACTCTTCCATGCCATCGAGCGTCACGACACCGTCGTTGGGGTTAACGTGGCGCGCGGATGGCGCTCCCTCAACACAAGCGTCTTGGTTGGTCAGCGTAACTACCGATTGTACGAACGGCAACTTGTAATCAGCAACTCCGCTGAGCACATGTTGTATGTAACTTTTGAAAACTTTACATTTTCGGTTATTGACAATGTGCGGACTGTCGATGACACCACTACCACGCCGCCATTTAGGCTCTTGTACCGTGATAGTGCCAAACCAATCCTTCAGTTCGATAACAGCGATGAACGACTTCGTCAAAACAATTGCATCACACTCAACATAAGACGCTTTTGACGTGTCGAACAGCTCAATGTTTGGGAAGGCAACAATATCGGTCGTCTCCGGTAGGGACCGAGTGAGGAACTCAAACACTTTCCTTTCGGTGTCGTGCTGACAGTGGCTGAAATCTTTGATCACGAGGGCATCTCCGTGAGCGTCACAACGAGAAGTGCGCAGGGCATGGATGAGTATTTGTTATTAACAATTAAGTGATGAGAGCTTGCAGCGCGAACGTCATTGGTGCGGGTCGAAGATGACGAGCCGGGATAGGTGTGTGAGCAAGGTTGCGCAAACCAGCAGCGTACGTGTCGGGCAATCGTGCTGCCACGCCCATTTACACACCGTGCTTTTGCTCGGGGCAACTGTTGACTGATGTGCAGGGTGATGGCCTGATGCAGCATGGCCCGTGTGTGCGACAAATCAGGTCGCGCGGCGTTGGAGAGGTCATGCGCGTTGCAACGTAAGCCGCGTGCGCGGGATGTTTTCCGTAGCGCGTTGCGAACGACGAGATCGGTCATACCAGTTTCTTGGAGACCTACCCGACGATGATTCATCCTCTTCATCATGCTGACCCTAACTTCTTACGGTGCTATTTCTGGGCCGCAAATGCGATATCAAAAATATAATTCATCAACAGAGGGCGCTAGCTTCTTAGCTTTGCTTTTTACTTTGCAATTAGCAATATTACGATAACTGTTAGAAACCATAGACTGCAGCGGTGCAATTTTTTGACAACTGAGCAAAAAGCAACACCTGTTTGCAGGCGATACTTAACCGCGGTGCAATATTTCCATTCCTTAGCGGCGATATGTGATTTTTTGATAGATTTATGTGACGTTAATTTGTTGAAGATCGTGTCGGATATGTATTGACGCATAGTAACGCTTGCAGGACCTACCGAAGGCTCATCCTTATAAGTCAGCGTACCCCCTGCTGATTACGAAGGCGGATCGCGATGGGATCAGTCGAACTTATCAACGATTGAATGAACATCGTATGTAAAGAGGTGTCAGCCGTCGACTTGCCACCAGTTGCCCCATCGTGATGCCGACAAGCGCACATTGCAACGTCGCCAATTGCCGGAATTTATTCAAGTAGGGGGCGAAAAAAACGTTCGACCTTACTGCGCTGTAAATAAGCGGCGAAAGTGGTGAGTACCACGTTCTTGAGGGAGGAAAACAACGAAGTGAGGCCACGATGTTGTTAATATGCAACTGTTTGATCGTAAGCGTTGCGCCAGCAACGCTTACGCGACGCTGTGGCATCGGTTGGCACAGGAGCTAGTCGCTATCGTACAATATCGTTGATACACAACATAGTTAGAGCCGGTTGAGCCGACCCATCTGCTTGTCTAACTGTGCAGCGACTGCTGACGCGGCACTAGTCGTTTGAACAAATTAACTGTGAATAAACACAGGTTGCTAAGGAAGAGCTAAAATCTCCCCTGCGACTGGAGAAGCTCACCAGTACGCGACCCTTATGGCTGGAGACTGTCTCCAGCGCCAAGCTCTGAAAACTATGGCATATAACGAATCTCGAATTGACGCCCACTTTTCTGGGCATGAAACCTTTCCTCTTCGCCAAATGTGGCTAAAGAAGGCGTTTGAACGTACAGACAAGCACGGAGTTATATCGAAAGAAACTTTTTCGGACGATAGTGCGATCGCGACGTTTGGCGTTGGCCGCAACATGGTGTCCTCAATCAAACATTGGGCACTTGCATGCGAAGTCATGCATGAAGACGATTCGAAAAAGCATTTCGTGCTCGACGAAGTGGCGCGCAAGATTTATGTTGATGGTGGTTACGATCCCTATTCAGAAGACCCCACCACGACATGGTATGCACATTGGTGTCTTGCCGGCCGCGGCAGCCGCTCCACAACGTGGTTTTGGTTATTTAATGTGTTGAACGCCCAAACGTTTACGCGCGACGAAATCTTGCCAAGCTTGGCGAAATTTGCGCAGTCAATCTCTGGCGGTAAGAAACTATCGCAAGCAACGTTGGCCCGTGATCTTGAGACTTGCGTACGTGGCTACGCCCCGCGTTCGGCCTCGAGCTCGGTTGAAGAAGCGGCAGAACCGATGTTGGCGGAGCTCGGCCTGATTCAAGAGGAACGCAAGGGCGTGTACTCGTTCCGCCGTGGTCAAAAATCCTCGCTCACCGACGCGTTTTTCGCCTGGGCTTTGGTCGATTTTTGGGATCGGCACTACGAAGGTGAAACGTCGTTGACATTCGAAACGATTGCCTATAGCGCCGGCTCGCCGGGGCGCGTCTTTAAGCTCGACGAACAATCGACGGCCGAGCGCTTATTTACGCTATCGAGTCTGACCGATGGCAAGTTGAAGTGGTCCGACACATCGGGCTTGCGTCAGATCTACCGGAGTGATTTTGACGCTCAGAATTTCAAGCGCTTGATGATGAAGAGGTCGTATGAATAAGGCTGCGGAGATGCAGTTCGGGCAGTCTGTCCAAATCGCGCGTCACTATCGCCGTTCGGTTCGTATCGATGCCGATATCGGCAGGAGCGACGCACTTGACGGTTATGTGTTGACCGACACGGCCCGCGAAGCCCTCACGATCATAGCGCGCCAAATCAACGGCTCCACCGATCGCGCGTTTACGTGGACTGGTCCTTATGGAGGCGGCAAGTCCTCGTTAGCAGTGGTTCTCGCTTCCGCACTGTCTAGCGACAGCGCCGTCCGTCAGCGCGCGACCGATATCATTGGCAACCACGTGCCTGGGTTTGCTGATGCCTTCCCAGTTTCCTCGAAAGGCTGGCTGGTGCTGCCTATCGTCGGAAAACGCAGCAGCGTGTCTGCTGAGGTCGCCAAAGCTTTGGACGACGCGCTGGGGCTGTCTAAACCGCATAAGCCCACGCAAGTGACCAAGGATCTAGTCACCCTTTCTCAAGCGGGACAATTCGACGGTGTCATGGTGCTGGTCGACGAGATGGGGAAGTTCCTGGAAGCCGCTGCAGCCGGTGGCGAGGATATTCACTTCTTTCAAGACCTTGCTGAGAAAGCTGGGCGGAGCCGCGGGAAACTCATCATTGTTGGCCTCTTGCACCAGTCACTGCGCCAATATGCTTCGCGGTTGGGGATTGACGCACGCGAAGAGTGGGCCAAGATCCAAGGACGCTATGGTGACATTTCCTTCGTTGCCACTGGTGATGAGGTCGTTCAACTGATCGGTAATGCGATTGAAACTGCGCTGCCGCATCCGCAGAGCATCGAGTCCGCGCGCACGGTGGCCGCTGCGATTGCGATCCGTCGCCCTAGCGTCGGTCAAAGCATGGCCGAGCTACTCGACAAGTGCTGGCCACTACACCCGATTACGGCAGCCCTGCTCGGTCCTGCATCGCGGCGTCAATTTGGCCAAAATGAACGCAGTGTCTTCGGTTTTCTCTCTTCGCTTGAACCGTATGGTTTTCAAGACTTCCTGCAGAGTTGGGACGGGCAAGGCAGCTACCGGGCAGATCAGTACTGGCATTATCTCAGGGCCAACTTAGAGCAGGCGATCCTTGCCTCGCCGGACGGCCACCGCTGGGCACAAGCAGTCGAAGCCGTTGAACGAGCCGAAGCAAAAGGCGCGGATGCGCTTGAGCTGGCATTGGCCAAAGTACTGGCCTTGATTGACATCTTCCGTGGTACCTCGGGTCTGTTGGCAACCAATGAGGTGTTGCAGTCAGCGATCCCGGAGACGTCAGCGCAGCAAGTCGCGGTCGCCTTGGAGAAGCTGAGCCAGTGGCGCGTCGCTGTCTATCGCAAGCACATTGCGTCGTGGACGATCTTCGAAGGCAGTGACTTCGACATTGAACAGGCCGTTGCCAAAGTACGCGCCAGCTTTGTTGGGGTCGATACTGCCCTCTTGACCAGTATGGCTAATCTCCATCCGGTGGTGGCCAAGCGTCACTATCATGAAACCGGTAGCTTCCGGTGGATGGGTGTGTCGCTTCATACGCTGCAAGAAGCCGAACGTTTAGCGGAAAGTTACAAGCCCGAGAAAGGGGAGTTTGGCCGCTTTGCCTTGGTTTTACCGGACCGGCAAGCGGTTGAGAAAGACACCACGGCACGCCTGGCAGCACTGCAGCGCGACGCCTCTGAGGATCTTGTGTTCGGTGTGCCGCCAAACTTCCAACTCGTCGCCGACCTTGGCGCCGAGCTGGTGTCACTGCGGTTAGTGGAAGAGAACAGCCCCGAGCTCGAAGGCGACTCGGTGGCACGACGTGAGGTAGCGGCGCGGCTGTTATCGGTTAAGGGTGCACTCGAGGAATCGCTGCGCGAAGCCTTGGCCAAGGCGCGCTGGCTGTTCGAAGCGGGCGCTAAACAAGTTGACAGTTTGTCGGCCGAGGTATCGGATTTGGCCGAGAAACGGTTTAATGCCGGCCCGATGATATGGAGTGAATTGCTCAATCGCGACGTGCTGTCGACCAACAGCGTCAAGGCGCGACGCGATCTCATGCACCGCATGGTCAACTACGGCCACCAGAAGCACTTGGGCATCAATGGTTTCCCAGCCGAACGCGGCCTGTACGAAACCGTGCTGGCCGAAACCGCCCTGCACACGCGCGTTGGCGACGAGACGTGGGGCTTTACGTTCCCGCTCCCGGACGACGAAGCAGGACTGCATGCGCTGTGGATTAGCACCAAAGAAGCGGTGTCGAATACGGGGAGTACGGGCATTAGCGCAGCGGAGATTTACGCACGCTGGGCACGCCCGCCTTTCGGCGTCAAGTTGGGTCTAATGCCGGTGTTTCTGCTGGCGTTTGCGCTTGGCTACTCGGAGCATATTGCCGTCTACCGCGATGGCATGTTCGAACCCAAGCTCACCGACGTCGATGCCGACGAGCTGCTACAAGATCCGCGCCGCTTCAGCTTGCGTTGGGTCGAGAGAGACAGTGGTCACATTGTGGCAGTGAAGTCGATTGCCGACGCCTTGCGTCAGCATGGCTTCGCTCCAGTCGGTGATTCGCCACTGGACGTGTCGCGCAGTCTCGTAAAACTGGCGTTCTCGTTGTCTTCCTGGGCCAAGCGTACACAAACAGTGTCGAAGCACGCCAAAGCGGTCCGCGACATCTTACTGCGCGCGAGCGATCCGAATCGCTTGTTGCTGATTGACCTGCCGACCACGCTGGGGGTACCGCTGACCGAGGTTGGCACTGTCATCGAACCGCTTTTGAAAGAGCTGCTCAACGCTTACCCGAACATGCTCAGGCGAGTCGACCGCGTCATGGCCGAAGCGCTTGACGCTGCGGCGGGTACCGAAGGGGAGCTGATAGAACGTGCGGAGCCGATCTCGAAATTCGGCGCCGATCTGCGTCTCCAAGGGTTTGCCGCGCGCCTCATGAAGCGCAACGAATCGCTTGAGTCGATCGAAGGCATTTTGAGCTTAGCGGCGAATAAACCGCCGCGGGACTGGACGGACCTGGACATCGAAAGCGCACTGCTCGCTGTCTCTGACCTTGCACTCGCGTTCCGCAAGGCCGAGGCCCTGATCAATGTGCAGGGCCTCGGTTTGGGGCGAGAAGCCATCTCGGTCGTCATCGGTACCGGTGGAGCCTCGACGGTAATTACTAAAACCTTCGAGCTGGCACGGCGCGATAAACGGGTCGTTGACCAAGCCGTCAACGAAGTCTTGGCCCGTCTTGAAAGTTTGGGTTTGAAGGGCGATTTGCTGTTCGCGACGCTCGCTAAAGCGAGCTCGGCATTGTACGAAAAGGAAATACACCATGGCTGAGCGCCACGTTTTAGGGCTGTCCGGGGGGCGAGACAGTGCAGCACTCGCCGTATATGTCCGGCAAACGATGCCTGAGCTCGACGTCGAGTACTTCTTTACCGATACTGGCAAAGAGCTGCCGGAAGTGTATGAGTTTTTGGGGCGCTTAGAGGGTTACCTTGGCAAGCCGATCCTGAGGCTGAACCCGCGACGTGACTTCGACTTCTGGCTGCGCGAATACGGCAATTTCTTGCCCTCGGCGCAGACCCGCTGGTGTACGCGTCAACTCAAACTCGCACCGTTTGAGCAGTACGTGCGGCCGATGTTGGCCGCCGGCGATAAAGTATTTTCGTATGTCGCCATTCGTGGTGATGAGGATTACCGCGAAGGCTATTCGGCCAAGCAAGCGAACCTCAAAATTCTCATGCCGTTCCGTGAAAGCGGCATCGACAAAGCGGGTGTAATTGAAATTCTTGAGTCTTCGGGCGTCGGCATGCCGAAGTATTACGACTGGCGTAGTCGGTCGGGCTGCACGTTCTGCTTCTTCCAACAGAAGATCGAGTGGGTCAACCTGCGAGAGCGGCATCCTGACGCCTTCGAAGAAGCCAAAGGCTACGAGAAAACCGCATTGAACAGCGGCTCGCCTTTTACTTGGACACAGGGCGAGCCATTGACGGACTTGGAAAAGCCAGAGCGCGTCTCCCAGATCAAGAGCGATTTCAAAATTCGCCTCGAGCGCGAAAAGGCACGCCGCCCGGTCAACTCCTTACGGCAATGGGAAGATAACATCGACATCGATGACCTCTACGGCGAGGACGAAGGTGGCGGGTCCTGCAACATATGTCACAAGTGACTACAGGCACCGGTGCGTCCTCGGACTCGTATAACGCTGAGCATTTGATAACGCGGCTTAAACAACCTCTGTCAAGCGACGAGCATTTGGGACGGCTTTAGTTGTATAGTGGCATCTGTGTACTCGACAATGTCGGCACCGCGCCATGCTTAAACGCCAGACCACTACATGACGAACGAACGATTGAGCAGTCTCGGCCATGGAAAGTTCGTCGGGGGTTATCTGTACCTCCACACGTCTGCGCTGCTACTGTTGCCAGAAAAATGGCAACAGGTAACTGAGGCTGCAGCAAATTTAGCGGCCTTACGCCACGACACAGATTTCAATGTCGTAAAGTTAAGCAACGAGGCGGACGAGCTCTCGCTTCTCGATTACGGGGATTTTTTTGACGACCCGTTTCCTTGCCTACGTCGCAGTTGGCGCGTTTCGTTGGCGCGCGCTACGGTGGTGTATCGGAACTATGAGGAGTCACGTAACCCGCCAATCCTGCACCGTAAAGAGTTGCTGTTACCGACATCGCACCCGCGTCAGGCGGAGTACCGTGCGACGACTGGCAGTGCCGAATCGCTTTGCCTGTTCAACGAGACAAACCGCATTGGTTTTCGGGCGCAGTGGCAGGACATGATTGCACAGCGTGGCTACACGCTAACGAACGGCGCGTTTGTCCCGATCGACAGTTCTGCGTCTACTGAGCTTAACGGCGACGAGCCCGCGCTAGCGCCAGAGACCACCGTCCGTCGTCATCTCACAGCCCTTTCGAGATCAAATTTTTCCGTACCGGTGCAAGCCCTGCTTCGGCATGCGCTCATCGGTCCTGACACCACTGTATTCGATTACGGATGCGGCAAGGGCGATGATGTTCGCAACCTCTGCGCCAACGGCACTCAAGCGATTGGATGGGACCCGCACTATGCAAGCGATGCTCCGAAACATAGCGCAAGGGTCGTCAACTTGGGCTTTGTCATCAATGTCATCGAAGACATCGACGAACGCGTCGCCGCCTTGCGCGGTGCTTTTGCGTTAACCGAAGGCGTATTAGCCGTGGCCGCGATGCTGACCAGTCAAATGCCAACGGACGGTCGACCTTACCGTGACGGCTACTTGTCGTCTCGAAATACGTTTCAAAAGTACTACTCGCAGGCGCAACTGCGTGATTTTATAGAGCATACGCTGGACGAAAACGCGATTGCGTTAGTGCCGGGGGTGTTTTTCGTGTTCCGGGACAAGGAACTCGAACAACGTTTTCTCGCCGCGCGCTACAGCCAACGAGTCGATCCCGCACCATCGCAGGGGTGGTATTACGCGCGTCAGTCCAGGCCAGCGTATGGTGCGAAAGCCCCACGCGTGCCGAAACCGGCGTCGCTAGTAGGGCCCGTCCTTGACCGCGAGACGCAGTTGTTTCTAGCCAACGAAGGACTATTTCGCGAACTCTGGCTACGCATTCTGGCGCTTGGTCGGTTGCCAGAAAAGGATGAGGTAGAGCACGCGCTGCGCGATCAGATTAAGCAATCGATTGGCACGTGGTCGAAAGCGCTTCGCATCGTCCAGGCCAACTCTCCAGCATCGGACCTTGAATGGGGCGCCGCGCAACGGACCGCCGATTTGCTAGTGTTTGGTGCACGACAGCAGTTCGAAAAGCGGGCTGCGTATCGCCAACTGGATCCCGGATTAAAAGCAGACATCCGTGCGTTCTTTGGCGAATTCACGACGTGGCAGGCGAACGCACGGGCCGTACTGTTTAAGATCGGCGATCTCAGCGCCATTGATGCGGCTTGTCGTGAAGCTTCCGAGAAGGGATACGGATGGCTAGAACAGGGCCAGTCCCTTCAATTCCACTTTAGCTTGCTCGAACGCTTACCCAGCTTATTGCGTGTGTATGTTGCTTGCGCCACGCTGCTATGCGGGGACGTGTCCGAATTCGACCTTATCAAAATTCACATCCGCTCAGGTAAGGTATCGTTGTTGAAATTTCAGGATTTCGAGACCAGCCCTTTACCGCAACTGGTGCAGCGCGTTAAAGTCAATTTGCGTGACCAAGACCTCGATGTGTTCGACTACGGTGAGACCTACGAGCCAACTCTGCTCTACTATAAATCGCGGTTCATCAACGAAGAGTTTCCTCACTTTGCAGAGCAGCTGGCGTTCGAGAGCATACTGGAGCAGCTGGGCTTATACGACCTCTCGGGCTTTGGCCCTTCAAAGGCTGCGTTCTACCAGGTGTTAACGGAAGGGCGTTGGGAAATTGTCGGTTTCGAGCTCAGGCGAAGCAGCCAACTGCCTGACCTCGATACCCGCTGCGGTGTACACTTTACGTACCGCGATTTCATTGCCTGCGGTGAGACCCACGAACGCACCGGCTTAGAAAATTGGCCCGAACAAGCTGACACGTACACGGCCCTCTACGAGTTGGCCAAGCACGTTCTTGATCCCGTCGTTGAGTACTACGGCATGATCCGACTCACCTACGGCTTTTGCTCGCAGGCGTTGGCGCGTGAAATTCCCAGTCGGATTGCACCCGAGCTCGACCAACATGCCGGCCATGAGCGCAAGAAAAATGGCAAGCCGATCTGCGAGCGACTCGGCGCTGCCTGCGATTTTTTAGTGGAAGACGAGGATATGGAAGAGGTCGCGATCTGGGTGTTTGACAATACAAACGTTGACCGGGTATATGTGTATGGAAAAGACCGGCCGATCCACGTCAGCTATTCGCAAACGCCTGCCCACCAGCTCGTTGAAATGAAACTGTCCCCTAGCGGACGACGTGTACCACGCGTGCTACGTAAGTCGTAACGCACATCTGACGACGCCGACGGCAAATTGGCTTGCATGCCACACACGACAATCAATATCACCGCTCAGGTACTTGCCGAGCAAGTCTGCCGGAAGTCGGCATCATCAAGGTCGAGCTGGCGATCGACGCACATCATGTGCGTACGTGGGTCCACGACAGCGGCATTAGCATAACCCCGAACTGATCTACAAGGCGTTCGACCTGTTCACGCAGGCCGAACGTACGTCCGACCGCTCTCAGGACGGCCTAGGCATTGGGCTATCGCTGGTACGTAGCCTAGTACAACTGCATGGCGGACATGTGAGCGCTGAGAGCGCCGGTCCCGGCCGCGGCACGCGCTTCACTGTGTGCCTCCCGAAGCTCGACATCGGGCGGCTACCGCCCGAGCCTGCAATGCCGTCTAGACGGGTTCGACTCCCGTCCTAGGCTCCAGAAATCAAGGATTGGCCCATATACGCTGGTCTATCAAAGCCTTGTTTCTTTTATTGACAGCTTTGCTGTCATATATTACTGTGATTAAATCGAGTCTAAGGAACGACAGGTGACAATCTCATTCGAGCACGAATTTACTGTGGACGAACTGTGCTCGCTGACAGGCCTGAGCAAGCGCACGATTCGCTATTACATCCAGCTCGGCCTTGTAGCCCGGCCAGACGGAGAAACCCGCGCGGCGCGCTATGGGCAGCGTCATCTGGAAACCCTGTTGGCGATCCGGCACTGGACCGATTCGGGCATGTCGCTGGAGCGGGTGCGCGAGCTGTTAAGCGGCGCGGAAGCGCCAGTGCCTCCGCGACCGCGACGTTACGGTGAAGTGGAGGTATGGAGCACGGTGGCACTGGCAGACGGCGTCGAAGTCAGTGTTAATCCTGAACGCGCGAACCTAAGCCCCGAACAGGTCCGCCAATTCTTTGCAGACGTGAGGTCTGCTTTCGACAAGATCCAGCTACCGGAGCAAGCGCAATGAGCATGACATCCCTCCTTTCCGGCGAGACCAACCACCCGTCCCAGCAGGCGTATCCTGCGCACAGGCCGGCCCAACCCGTGCTTCAGTCGCTGCGCGCCGAAGGGACGGTGCATGGCCTGCTACTGGAAATGCGGGTCGAACAGGCCTACGTCAATCCGGGCAGCACGAATATCGAGGCTGTCTACACTTTCCCCTTGCCGGTCGATGCCGTCCTGCTGGAACTGGAGTTCGAACTGGGTGCACGCCGCCTGCAGGGCAAGGTCGTGGCAAGCGGTGACGCGGAAGAGGGCTACGAAACGGCGCTCGAGAACGGCCACAGCGCCGTCCTGCTCGAGCGTGCCGCCGACGGCGTCTACACCGTCAATATCGGCAACCTGCTTGGCAAGGAAAAGGCCGTGGTCCGGATCCGCTATGCCCGGCTGCTGTCGTTTCAGGGAGGGCAGGTTCGCATTACCATCCCCAATGTCATCGCGCCGCGTTATGGCGACCCGTCCGCAGCCCGCCTGCGCATGCACCAGATCCCAGTGCACGACCTCGGCAGCCGCTACCCGTTCTCCGTCGCGATCCGGCTTGCCGGACCGGTTGCGCGCGGCCGTATCAGTTCGCCTTCACATTCATTGGCGGTGCGCCATGCGGGCGAACATGTCGAGATCAGCCTGGCACAACCGGACTCCGCATCGCTCGACCGCGACTTCGTGCTGCTATGCGACAGCCTCCAAGGAAGGTCGATCGCCACAGCGGGCCGTGACGGCGACGGCCTGGTAGCTCTTGCCAGCTTCTGTCCGGCTCCCGTGGCCGAACGCAAGCACCGGCCACTCCATTTGAAGATCCTGGTGGACTGCTCGGGTTCCATGAATGGCGACAGCATCAAGGGCGCTCGCAAGGCGTTGCACGAGATCCTGAAGCAACTGAATCCGAGCGACCGCTTCAGCTACAGCCGGTTCGGCAGCAAGGTAACCCACTATAGCGACACCCTGATGGCTGCCGGTGCACGTGCCATCAACGAAGCAGGCGGATGGATCGCCGAGACAGCAGCCGACATGGGCAATACTGAAATACGCCAGGCGCTGATATCGACCGTCATGCTCGGGCAGGCGGGCGAGGCCGACATCCTGCTCATCACCGATGGACATGTGTGGGACACCGATTCCCTGGTCGCAAGCGCGCTCAAGGCGGGGCAGCGCATCTTCGCCGTCGGTGTCGGCGCGGCGCCTGCTGCCAGCCTGCTGCAGCGGCTGGCCAAGGACACCGGCGGGGCCTGAGAGCTGGTCGGCGCCAAGGATGACGTGCATGCGGCGATACTGAGGACGTTCGGGCGGATGCGCCAGGCTCCGGTGCGCGACGTCGCCGTCACCTGGGGCGCTCCCTGCCAATGGCAGTCCGATGCCGGCAAGGTCGTGTTCAGCGGCGATACCGTCCATGCCTTCGCAGGATTCGGCGACGCGCTGCCCGATACGGCGTCGGTTGCATGGACCGAAGGCTGCGGCACCGTACGACAGGAGGCGATGCAGCTGGATGGCCAGCTGGTCGAGGGAGACACCCTCGGGCGCGTGGCTGCCGCATTCCGGATCGGCGCCTCAACGGCCAGGGAGAGGCATGCGTTGGCGCTGCGGTACGGGCTGGTGACGGCGACGACCAGCATGCTGGTCGTAAACGAACGTGTCGACATGGAACGCGCCTGCACGCCGCCCATCCTGCGTGTCGTGCCACAGATGCATGCGGCCGGACACGGTGGAATCGGTGGCCTTCGCGTGGCGCAGAGTCCCGCCGTCTGGCGCCGTGAAATCGCGTCGGAACAGATCCAGGCCATGATGCGAAACGGTGTCGAGACGTATGAGACGCCTGCATTCTTGCGCGGGCAGGAGCACGCGAGCCGCTACCTCTATCGCGGGCAGCTGCGTCAGTTCCTGCAGCTGCAGGACGCAGTGCTGCGCGGCGGGAAGGGGCCGCTTACCCTCGCTGAAGTCGAAGATCTCCTGCCGGATGCGGTGCTGCGACAGTTACAGGACATTGCAGAACAGGGGCACACGCCCGACGAAGTGCTGCGCCAGTTCATCCTTGCATTGCACCGGTGTTTCCGTCGTCGCTTCTTGCCGCTACGGCTGTTCGACCGCATACGCCGCCGGGACCGCGCCGGCACACGGATGGATCCCTTGCAGCAGCGCGTCAGCCTCGTCGCCGCGGAGGTCTACAACGCGGCCCATCCGCGCGTAGAAGACATTCCTGCGTTTTTGCGCAAAAGAGCGGATTGACCCTTTTTCAGCCAACCCGACCGGAGCGTCGATGAAAGCGCGGTTTTTTGCAGCACCAAGAAGTGAACGATGGATTTTCGAAAGTCTTACGGTTTGGCTCGCACAGCGCATGGCCAACGCTTACTTCGGCGAACCAGAGCAGCGAAGCCTGACACGCCTGCTGTACGGATTGCAGATGTTCCCACAGATCTCTGAAGAACTCGATATCACTCTGAGCTGGCAGGACGACCCTGACATGGAATGCGGCGCCAATGACGACCTGTATAGAGAAAGTATCAAATCAATTCGATATTGGGAAGAAGGATTGGTCATTGCAATGGGGCAGTCCTGCCTTGCCTACTACGAGGGCAGCCATTATGTCCGGTCGTTTCATGACATGCTCGAGGGGCGCGAGCGGCAGAATTACCTCGAATCGTGGCTCGGCGAGTTCGAGGAGCTCGCAGAACCGAGCACGCCGGTGTCGATCGAAGACCATTCGACGCCGGGCCAGGTAAACAACCCGCCACTCAGCGCGTTTTGGGAGCCGAACACCAGGATCCTGACGAATGTCCAGGGTGATGGTACGGCCTGAGAATGAACATCGGTCTGCGCGGCCGCCTTTCGTAAATGGTCCGGAAGATGAACTTCAATAAACGACCACAAATCTTCGGAGAGTAGTGCTCGGTCCATAGCATCAGTCCGTCTTCTAACACGAACGCTATGTTAATGCCAGACTGGGCCTGCATAGGTCTCCCATCGACCCAAAGCGGACTACTTCACCGTCTCAGTCGAACAGTAATACAACACATCTTTGATTCTCCAACGTAAGCTCTCACGCCTTGGTAAGCACGGTGTTACAGCCACACCTACCGCAACCCGTAACAGGAACCTGAGGTGCGGCAGTCCATCCTACGATGCAACCGCCTCGCATGTACGGAGATTGATGCTGGCATGTGGCAAGGGTGACTGCTTGCGGAACGATGTCGCCTGGGGGGCTCCCAACCCATGTGCCACCTTCGTCCCAGTTTGCAGTGATATGACGATTCACCGCATCAGACGTCGGGTGTCGGATTCCCGAATGACTATTACCAGGCCCAAACGAGTACACTGCGCGAACGTAACCATTCTCAGGGTTTACAAACTTTGCCAAGGGTGCGGGTGCGGAAGTCGCAGGTTTTGCGCCGTGATGGGGAACGACGGTTGCAACGGCCGACTTTATTGCCAAGTGCGCCGAGTAACTATAGTCGCAGTCCCCTGTTAGCAACCAACTGTGCCAGTCTTTATCGATAAATTTTTCGACAGCAAGAACGATACCGGAATGATTACGGCCAGCGCGACTTCCTCTGGTAAATCGTATCCGTGTGTCCGGTGAACGAAGGGTGGCGGTTCCAATGGTGTTTAGAGGGGGGGCGTAGATCAGAACCGAACCGCCTTTTGCATAAACATCCAATATAAATGTTTTATGGTGTATGGTGATAGTTTGGCAAGGTGCGATCCACTTCAAGCCGATCCCTGTTACCTGATTTGGCATGCCTGGGAGGCAAACGCCCATCCAATGATCAGAATCCCAATGCGATAATACAATCAATGGGTCGCGAGCAAAGCAAAATGCGAGAGGTTTTGGCGTGGTAGCCATATTGCCGTATACACCACAGCCAACATCGAAATACATGGCCGGGCTACTACTCAAAGCTGGCGAGCTGGAATTTAATAGTGCATTGGCATTCCCTTGTCCCACATCGTATACAGCCAGATATTGTGCGTCGTCGATTTTCGATAGCTCAGTCTCAAACTTTGCAGTATCTATCCTTGGAAGATCGTCTAGGTTAGCAATTTTTGATAAGGCGACTGCTGTTTTGCTGTTCGGATTAAGACGTTTAACTGATAAATATACAGCGACTGGAGGCGTGAAAGCGTTGTAGTAAAGTAGGGCTGGATAAGTATGATTTTTTTCTTGTTGATGAATATCGAGGACGTACCACAAGTTCTCTATGTCGGCAACACGTCTCGGCCACATCATAGGATGACCGAACATATCCCATCTGGCCCATCTCGTGAGGGGAACCTCGATACGAGATAACGGGGCGAACTGCAGTGGATGAGTCACGTTATTTGTGGTTGGTGCCCCAGCTTGGCTGAAGACATGATTCCCATAATCGCTCCAAGCACGGTCGAGCGTTTGAAGATTATAGAGGTCGAAAAATCTGTTACCTTTTTGCTGCTCGTCCGTAATCCAGTCTTTACTAATCGCATCGAAGCTAACCGTGCGAAGACCGCTCGCCCCCCCTGGTTCAATGCGTTCAATGCGAGCAAACGTCGACTTCGGCGGCACAAAATCCGCTCTCAAATCTCTGTCATATCTCTCAAAATGTGGGTTCATATAAAAGTCATAAGCCGCTAAAATTGTATATAAACAGGCGAAACAGTAAACAAATGCGTTTAGTTCGACTTATCGGGTGAAGCAAAAGGCGGCACTATAACGTTTCTCAACGAACCTCACTTCAACAAAATAAACACAGCGCTAGAGGAAAATCGCCTTTAGTGAATGCTCAGGCACATACTGTCCGGCTAAGACTCAACTTAGAGTTATATTATAATGTCCGCTTTTGGCCCAGTCTGTGTAAAAACGTGAAAGTACGACGTTTTTAGGGGGCCCTTTACCATTCCCGACCTCGAGAAAACGCCGTAGCACGCGTTTTGAGAGGTCGGGTGTCGCGTCTTCACCGTTCGTCGGGCGTTTTTAAACAGCCTGGGCCGATGGCAGACTTAGGCCTGTCTAGTGAGGGATGCGTTCTCGAACTTGATCTGGAGATCCTTAACCATGTTGCGATAGATCTGGACTGCTGCTGCGTAATCGTGCTGTTCAAGTGCGGCAACCGTGTGCTGTATTTCGCTCCATACTTGGGAAAGACTGGTGGAGTCAGTCAGTTGAGCCGCCAACGCTGGAGCAACTTGGTAGTAGTGCTCGACTAACGCCCGCCCAAAAGCATTCTTCAACAGATAGTTATCACGGAACGCTCGAAGAGCGGTCAGCTCATAGCAATCGTCCGGCAAACCTTGAAAAGTACACGCTGCTGTGGTGATAAAGCAGCCTGTTTTTTTTCCCTTGTCGCGAGTTTTACCGGCATCATCACGTTTCTTGCGCCAAGCACCATCGTTATTCCTCGCACGGTTTTGCCCCGCAGTGGGCCCAGTTTTGACAACAGGTCCATTCGTGTGACGTGGTGATAATGAAGGATCTTTTTTGTCAGCCATACGTCTTCCTTGTAAGTTTCAAACTCGTTGTTGTAGCTAGTGGTTAGAATAGATACTTGGTGTAATCGTCTCAGGTTCGCTTATGGCCGAAGGCGGCCATTCAGCTAAGCATAGCAGGTCGCCAGGGCGGAAAAGTCGCGGACTGTCACGAATGGCGGCAACCGACCCAAAGCAGACATCCTTTACACCGTCGTTTCCTTCAACGCAGCCTGATATCGCTGGTAGCTTCCAGCCACGTCATCATACATTTCTGCCGTCTTCTTTAAGTACGACGGATGATTGGCGTTGATGAAGAGCCGTCCGCCTACCTCGTGCACGCGTGGAGCAACTCGTCGGATTGCGGGATAAAGGTGTTGTTTTATTGCTCTGTAAGTCCCACCGCACACGACGACTTGGGGATTAATCAATTCGATCTGTTCGCGCAGAAAGATAGCGTCGCGTGCAGTGGCGTGCTCCACAGCTTCAGTAGCTCTGGCACCTCCCGTGGTCTTTTTCAAGTTCATGAAGGCACATGCGAGTAGCGCCGTCTTCCTGTTCTTATGCGCGGCATCAAAGCTTGGCAAAGTTGCGTCCGTGGCATGGAGAAGTCCATGTGCCCAACGGCCGACGTTGTGGAAAGTGGGGCGATCCCATAGCCTGCTGGATGGATGTGTCGTGCACGCCTTATGAATCAGCGCGGCCATGCTGCTACGGTAGCCGTTCGTTTCCCGAAGGATGAAAAGAACCTGCGTGCCCGCCTGGACCCAATTGGCTAGATCGATAATTCCGTCCTCGACAAAGTGATCCTGAAAATCCGAACTGCTAGCGCGCCAGCTCGAGAAAAGGTCCGCTGCTGCGGAGGGATAGTCTATGGTCATCAGTTCTTGTGATGCATTGGCTGGGTGCTTGTGCCAGAAGCGGCAGCGCTGAGCGACACCGCTTAAATTTAGAATGCCTGCTTATGGCCGAACCCGGCCGTTCACGAACGTTCAGTCCACCAATTAGTTGCTGAACGAAAATTTTTGCGTGCACCAGCAAGCTGGAGCGATGAACCGGAATACCAGCCCGACCTTCACAGTCGGACTGGACGATCAGGTTCAGGCTCGTCATACGTGAACGTAATCGTATCGGGCCTTTCGAACTCAATGTACAGGTCCCACACGCCTGTCTCATCTTCTGGGTCGTGCCAGGTCCCGGTAAAATCGATAACATCCTTGTTCGAACTGATCTGGCCAATGACCTCAGCATCTCCCTTGTACGAGTCGTCTGTAACCCTGTACATGCCAGTCCCTCGCTGCTTCTGTGTTCCCCAGTCGAGCGCAATTCTTCCCTCTGACCACAGCTCTTCATTTGAGAACTCCAGATAGTAGACTCCGTCTTTCGTGACGCATCGCGTAACGTTTGCGCGTTCAACTTCTTTAGTCTCTTGGCTGGTCCATTCAATGTAACCGATCATTGCCTTCTCCTATGAAAAGAAGCCAGTTTAGGTACCAAAAAACGTCCTGTCGAGCACTAAAAAACTTTGCAGGATTCCGTTGTTTTTGGTTTTTTTGAGCAAAGTTTTTTAGTCATTGACAGAATTCCGAGATCCAATCTAATTCAAAAATTCTTCATTAATCAGTCCCATATAAATACTTCTAACAAGATCTCAAGGAGAACGGATGGACGATCTTCCTACCCCATTTAGCGTCCTCACCAAATTGGCAAGGTCAAGGTCTCGAGCAGGCAGCACAGAACGACGGCCCGCACTTCCGGTACGTCTCGCATTGTCATTTGGTGCGGATAAACGCGGGGGTGTAGCAAATTGGGCTCGCCGCCCCGCCGGCCGTCGCGCAGACGCCACGTGGGCGCTCAGCCGATCCGGTGTCGCTGGCGGCTGCGGCTAATTTTGGTGCTCAGCGGAAGGTGGTGAAGGTCTGCAACTGACCCAGGCTGTGTAAAAACTCATGAACTGAATCTGTAAGCCGGATTGTACGGCTCAAGGCAAATCCAGAAGTTCGTGGAAGCGCTACAGTCGTGGCCAACTTATTTTCTAGTCCTAGACAAGACCTGCAGGGAAAGCGCTCTAAACCAGCCGTTTGGCGGCAGAAAACGGACATACGCCCTGATCGCTGCCAGCATGTCCTGCATGCCAAGCAGCGTCAGCAAGCGCCTGAAGTTGTAGGCGAGTACGTGCAGGCTCATCTCGGCCTTTACGCGCTCCAGTCCTTTCGTCAGGAAATGCGTTGCCCCCATCCACGCCTTGATCGTTGCGTACGGATGCTCGACAGTTGAGCGCCGGACGCGCATGGCATCAGGCGCCTGCTCAAGACGCGCCTGCATGTCGTCGAGCACGTCCTGATGTTCCCAGCGCGTCACGCGCCGCTGTGCGCTCGGCGTGCACTTCTCCTTGAGCGGACAGCCCTTGCAGTTCGAGCTCCAGTAGCGGTGATTCGTCATGCCTTTCTCGACGCTGGCGAAGCGCCAAATTAAAGCTTCGCCTGCCGGGCAGCGGTACTCGTTCCTTGCGGGATCGTAGATGAAGTCGGCCTTGTCGAACCGGCCGTCGGCCTTGGCATTGGAGGTTTTCGTAGGCGGCACCAAAGCGTGGATCCCTGCTTCATGACAGGCCAGGATTTCTTCACCTTTGAAGTAGCCGCGATCAGCAATTGCCGTCAACGTTGTCGTACCGATTGCGGTGCGGGTCTTCTTGGCCATGCCGGATAGTTGGTCACGGTCGCTGCCGTTATTGGTGACCTCGTGCTCGACGATCAAATGGTGTTTGGCGTCGACCGCAGTTTGCACGTTATAGCCAACGATACCTGAGCCGCGCGTCATCATCGACCGCGCGTCGGGATCGCTGAGTGAGATCTGCGTTTCGCCAGTCTTTTCCAGCGTCGCTTCGATTTCCTTGAGCGTGGCCATCTGCGATTTCAACGCCGAGATCTTGTCGTTCAGGCGAACGCTTTTTGATTGGGCGGTAGCTGGTTCCTGCCGGTCGGCCGTGTCGAGTTCCGCAAGGTAGCGGCTGATGTTCGCTTCGATCTCTGCCATCCTGCGCTTGAGCTTGGCGTCGGTGAAGTTGCGGTCGCTGCTGTTGACGGCCTTGAACTTGCTTCCATCGATTGCCACGACCGCATCCGAGAACAGATCCAGTTGCTGACACAAGACGACGAATTGCCGGCAGACGTTGCGAATAGCCTTGCCGTTGTCCTTGCGGAAGTTCGCTATCGTCTTGAAGTCGGGGGCCAGGCGCGTTGTGAGCCACATCAGCTCGACATTGCGCTGGGCCTCGCGCTCGAGCCTGCGGCTCGACTGGATACGGTTCAGGTAACCCTAGATGTAGAGCTTGAGCAGTACAGCTGGGTGGTAGGCTGGCCTGCCAGTATTTGCGGGCACTACCCGCGCAAAGCCCATGCTCGCGAGATCAAGCTCATCGACGAATACATCGACCACGCGAACCGGGTTATCTTCGGTGACGTAGTCATCCAGGTGCTCGGGAAGTAACGTGCCTTGGCCACGGTCTTCGCCTTCGATAAAACGCTTCATTTGGCACCCCAGTGATGAGATACTTCCTCAACGTTTACCCAGCCGGGTTCGTTTACACGGTCCTACGTTTTTACACAGCCTGAGCCGAAAGCAGAAGTGTATTGTAGCTAGTCCAACGCACACGAAGTATGCACCCAACGGCGCGATCAGCCAATGAGAGGCTTGCCCTCATCATCGTCCTGCAGCCGCAGTAGACGCAGCATGCGCTGCCGACTTGGCGCTATCCGGACCTCACCCACCAGAGCGAGTACATCAGTGAGGTCATCTGTCTGATCATCGAAGTGGTGATGAGCAAGGAGGCCAGTTATCTGCGCGACATCGAGCGTGCGCGACGGCGTCAGGAACCATCTGGAGGGGCCAACTCTGACATCGACCAGATCAACCGATCTCTCTGAGAGAACGGTTGGAAAACCGGTGCCAAAGCTTGCACAGGTATTGTGCACACGAATGTAGGCCAGCTTCTCGCCGGTTGCGGACGGTCGATATGGCTCAGTGTACCCGGCTGTTGCAACAAGAGGGTTTTGTTAGGCGCTCTAAATAACCGCGACTTAGTAGACACTTCTTTCGTACGCCGGAAATGCCTGCCGAACGGGTGGCGATCCAAATGCGCCCTGTCCGCTGGCGCCGAGAGGCAAGCGCTCGAGCAGTGAGGAGGAGCCGTCTGGCAGGATGTGGATCGGGCGAGTAAATGCGCTCATGCGGCTGTAGAGGATCGAGTTGTAAGCGCAATAATTGTCGCTCAGAAAATTGAATTCGTATATGGCCGAGCGCCTTGCGTAGGCATTGGTGGAGATTCGCCCGACCACGTGGCGATTGGTGCACATTCCGCGTTAGGTGACGCAACGCTAACGGCCTTGCTTTACAGGTTAATGCCGTGCGATCTACGTTCTATGGCATCAGTGTCGGACGGCATCTTGCGCCATGCGCCCCCAGCGTTCCCGCGGGTTGTGCTTTTCGCCTAGCCATTGTCCCAGTAGTGGTCCTTGCGATTTGAAGTGTTATACGTGGACGACGGTTAGCTTAATGTGCCCGACGACCCGGAGCTGGCCATTCGCGTCGGCAAGTCACTGTGCGAAGAGCTGCTCGAGCCGCTGCAAGAACGCTTTGGTAGGATCGCCATTCGGTCCGCCTACCGTTCCTGCGCCATCAACGAATTTGGCAACAGTAAAGGTTTTAATTGCGCATCGAACGCGAGCAATTATGGTCGCCATATCTGGGACATGCCCGACGCGAACGGTCGACACTGCGCCATGGTCTGCGTCGTGCTGCCCTGGTTTGCCGACCGCTATGCGGCGGGCACCGACTGGCGCGCCGTGGCTTGGTGGATCCACGACCATTTGCCGTATTCTTCCCTGTGCTTTTTCCCGAAGCTCGCTGCTTTCAACATCGGCTGGCATGAGGCGCCGGAACGCCGCATCGATAGCTATATCGCGCCGCGCGGTTGCCTGACGCGTCCGGGCATGTCCAACCACGAGGGGCGTCATGATGCCCTGTATGCGGACCTGCTTACCCTACGGGAGCCAGCGTGACCAAGTTTCTCGACAGGCTCGCCGATCCCGTCACGTTCTGGACAAAGAGCTGGCACGACCATCTTGCGCGCCATCCAGGCATCAAAGGCGAAACGAGTCTGGCGCTACTCCAGGAGCATGCCAGGACGAGGCTCAACCCGGTCGACCGCAAGCGGATCGCGCTGGGCCTGCATGTCGAGACTGCCCGCCTGTTGCGTGCAGGAGCGCGGTCGGGATTCAGCAACGCCGAATGGATGCGCGCTGCCGGACTGGACAACGAACCTGCCAATGCGAGCAAGCACATCACGGAATATCTGCTCCCACCCTACGGGCAGACCGGTCCCGGCAAGTGGGATCCAGACGGCTGGGAGTTACGCGTTAAACGGCTCAGCCCCGACGCGCGCAAGTTCGCACTCCTCATCGATGCCTTGCGCCAGTTCACCGACGAGGACCACGGCCAGATCTGCACCCGCATCTTCGCCGGCACCTCGTTTGCGACGACCCCAGCCGAAATCGAACGCCACGCGCGCTTAGCCGATACCCTCGACGCACTAGTCATACAAACCGACAAGCTGGTCGAGCGCGTACTGGCGGGCACGAACCTGCAGCAGCTCTTTGCGCGGACGGCCGAGGCCAAGGCGACGATGCTGCGCGCGGGCTGCGCGTCGGCCTGGTGGCCGTACTTCGATCGCCACGAAGGCGTCGCTGCGGATGCCTCGTTGCCCGACCCATATTGGGACGTTCACTACGACGGCCCCGCCACGACCCCAGACCCGTCCGATCCTGGCTATCGCTATCTGTTTCAGCCACCGCTCGGCTGGCTCGACGCATTGATGCACTTGCCGCGCGCCTACCTCGGCTGCGTCACCTGGGTGCCTGCATGGATCCCCGAGCCTGAGGCGGTAGGGCAGCTAATGGCTTAGCTGTACCAGTATCAGTCGACGATCATCGAGGAACGCCATCTGCTAGGGCGCGAAACGCAAATCGGTGCGATCGCCGCCGCAGGCGAACGGAGCCCGCGCCACGCAACTCGATAATCCAGCGGATCGTCGCTTTCCGAGTGAGGAAGGAAACTGCTGGCTCGTGATCTATCCTGCTCAGGACCATAAAGGCTTGTGCCCGTTGCTCTACTGGAGCTTGGACGACGGTCATGTATTCGTCTGCAGCCTTGACCGCGACAGCATACATGCGGCGTCGCAGCCGCACATGCCGAGCGAGCAGGGCGTCCTGACCGTGGTCGAACGCATCGAACAGTTGATCCAGGATCCGCGCCGTCCGCTGGCGCAGGATTGGGCGCGCACGGCGTTCGACCTGGAGGACAATCCGATTCTTGCGAACGCAAGGTTACATCGGTGACGCGGTTGGGTACTTAGCAGGACGGTTCAGAACAGACCTTCACAGGTCGAACCCAGCGGTCGGAGAGATAAACGGTGACCTCCGTATCGGAGGCAGGTAGGGGGGCAGTGCACTGAACGCCACAAAGTCTGAGCGCTGGTAGACGCCTGTTTTGGCAAGCCGGGAGAGTAGGTCACTGTCGAGAACGGCTGAGCTTCGACTGTTTGTACACTACGGCATGGTCGAGTGGGCGTAAGTGAACAGCCCGCACGCCGTCTTGGTCACACTCCTAAGGTTAGCGAACAGCCAATTCCGTTACTAAGGGCTGCGTGAGACAATACGGACCAAACTAGGCGCATGGGAGCACATCCGCGCATCCACACCAGCAGACTATCTGCTAAGGCATAGAGTAGAAATGAACATCATAGACAAGAGCTTCCACCCAGAAGAGACAAGCAGTGAAACTCTGCAGGACACCGCCAAAGAAACCTTGAGCAAGGGATCAAACCGGTTCGATCTGCTGGAGAAATCCATTCGTCGGGCCACAGGAAAAGCGATCATTGATTTCAACATGATCGAAGAGGGGGACCTAGTAATGGTGTGTCTTTCGGGTGGTGCTGACAGCTACACCATGCTGGAAACTTTGCGTCACCTCCAACGAATTGCGCCCATCAATTTCGAAATAATTGCAGTCAACCTAGATCAGAAACAGCCTGGTTTTCCTGAGCATGTCTTACCAGGCTATCTCGACAAGATCGGCATTCGCTATCAGATCGTTGAACAAGATACATACAGCATCGTCAAGGCAAAGATTGAGCCAGGTAAGACCACCTGCTCCCTGTGCTCGCGACTGCGTCGAGGAATTCTGTATCGTACAGCTAAGGAATTAGGCGTTACGAAAATTGCTCTCGGCCATCATCGAGACGATATTTTGCATACCTTCATGCTCAACCTGTTCTACGGCGGCTCAGTCAAAAGCATGCCGCCTAAGCTCATGGCCGACGATGGCGAAAATATCGTGATCAGGCCTCTTGCCTATTGCAGGGAGGCCGATATCAAAAAGTATGCTGCAGCAATGGAGTTTCCGATTATTCCATGTAACCTTTGCGGTTCTCAGCCAAACCTGCAGCGTCAGGCAATGCGGGAGTTACTCAATCAGTGGGAAAAAACAAATCCTCTTTGGGTTCGAAGCATGATGACTGCAATGCAGAATGTAGTCCCGTCGCATATGATGGATCGAACGCTATTTAACTTCACTTCGTTTGAGGTTGAAGGCGCACAGAATCTTAAAGGTGACATACTGTTTGATACCGAAAATTCGCATAACAACGCACCTAAGACCGTCAATTTTATGTGATGGTTGACCGATGTACAGCTACCCCTTCTGGCTTTTTGTGTTGTCCGGGAGGGGGTCAAGAAGATGACTTCCACCTTCAAGGAGAGAGGCGTTGTAAATTAGTTCTGTCTGCCTGGCCAGAAGACGGTCATACTTCAACTGGAGCTCCTGCAATTCTGCTTCTAGTTCGATAACTTTTCTAGTTGCCTCCGTGTCGTCGGTTGCGACAGGCACCCCCGGTTTCGAGGCTGGTAGCCGCTTTGCTATCAAATATGCCACGTATATTGATTCATTGCAAGACAGCGCCTGTCGAGACCAGACATCTTCTAAAGGAATTCCCTCTGCTGCCAACGCATTTCTAAGGCTTTCCCAAGTAAGAGATTTTTGCCTAGGCCATTGACGTAGGATGCGGATGATTGATTTTTCGCTGGCTGCGGAAATTTTTTTCATACCCATGTTTAGCTTATTCTCCCTGTCGAGATCTCGACAAATTTTCTGATCGAAGATGAAACGCTAGATCGGAGCTATTCATTACTCCCGAAGGCGCCGCGAAAGTCACGATCGTTCCCGCTTCAACTTTTTCATCTGCTTCTACGGCGAGAATCGCGTCATAGCGAACGAGGTCATCTTTAAATTGCTGATAATGCATTAAAATGGGTCTGGAAGGGTCTTCAAGCGCCGCTATTTTAGTCTCGGCTTTCGAAATCATCGAGATCGTATAATCTCTCCGAACTTGTACCTCTTGTAAGCGCTTTACATCGCCTTTTCGCCAAACTTGTTGGTCACACCGCGTGCAGTCGCCGTACTGCTTGCAGGGTTCAAGTGACCAGTCGGTTGAACATCCTCCAATATCGGTAATGTGTTTCGGTGCTGCGTTTTCGTATAGGAATGTCCTACGGTCGGCGAATCTAACTTTTTTTGCTTGTTCCGCAACTGGACCAATAACGTCAAAATCAGTGTCAGGATCGAAAGTCTCAATAGACTGCGCCAAAATCTCGTGTGGACTTCGTAAGTCGTAATGATCTGACTGCCGGCCGCTTTTCCGTCCGGCCAACTCATCGATAAAAACTTCATGCGCTCCAGCTAGCAAGGCCTCAGTATGATGGTACTTCCGCGTGTCATGTAGTGTTAGCGACGGGTAGGTACCATCGCGAAGCCGAATTCCTGTCTTGACGAACAAAAACGGATCGCCTTCGGGTGACGAAGATCGGCTAAGCCATCTATTAATTACGCTTGCGTTCACGGCGCTCGGTAGCCACCATAGCCCTTTGTTTTCTCCTGCACCAACGCCGTCACTATCAAGTTGAAACCAGACAAGTAGCGCGGAGCTAACACGAATAGAAGAATCTTTATCGATAAACGGCCAGTGTGGAAAACTGACTTGCGATTTAAATTGATCGAGTAGCCATCGCTTTAAATCAGCGCTCCTAATACGTTTTCGAGCTACTTGCCCACCTTCAAAGAGTTCTGTGATAAATGGCGCTGACTTGCGAACGCCCATCAATCGCAAAACTGTACTTTGACCGATAAACAGGTTAGCGTCGATATCATCTGGAAACGCAATTTTCACGCTGTGCATTTCCGCAGCTCGCTTAACTGCGGAGATGGTAATCATCAATTGAGTGCGGCTTCGATTGCGCGGTTCAAGATCGGAGATGTCGCCGGGATGTTCTACAAAGTCTAGCACCTCAATCTTATTCTTTAGCCGCTGAGGAAGCTCAATATTGCCCTTCGTTAATGCCAAGCGTATTCCTAAAACACTGTAGCATTCTTCAACGGTGAGAAATTGTTCTGAGAACGTATCTTGTAGCCTCTGAGGTATATATAAATCGTTGATGGCGTCGAAGCCTGAACTAAATTTCTCCTCGTAAAACGCCAGTGCTTCGTTCGCCGCGCTAGTGAAATCAAGCAGTCGTTGGAATAGTTCTTCTGCCAGAGTGCTCAGCTTCGCTGGAATCGGCAGATCCTGATGCATGCCAGTTTTAGGTCTCGCGATCCTAATCCTACATCGCCCGGGGGAGTCTGAGGAACGGTAAAGTGAATCTCTCCGTAATACCATTGCATCTGATCTTCTCATCGATACAGTAGTAAAACTCAGGCCGGCAATCGCAGAGAAAAATGTAGCTAAACTATGTTCACCAAACATGTCGATAGACCGACGATACGCCAACCCGACCGCTGCAATATGCTCGCTGGTAAGTCGAGGAGGAGCTTTCGTAAGCTCCTCTGTGTTTTGCTCGATTGTTCTTTTGCGAGGCGGTGATGAAATTGGCGATGCAAAGGTGAACGGTACTTGAAGGAGTCGAAATCCTTTTCCTTGAAACCTAAATGTTTTGCTTCTATAGCCATTTTGCAACATCCCAGCAAGGACTTCTAATTCTTTCCCAATGTCATATTTTTTTCCAGGCGCCAGGTCCGAATTTGTGAGCGCAACAAGTGCGCGGTCCAGAACTTTAGCATTAATATTTTTTGGATGGGACTCGCCACTATTTAGATCGCGGAGCGCTTTTTCCACATAGGCCAGCGCGCGGACCAAAGACCTTGCTGGAGATTCCAGATGTCTATAAGAAGCAATCACATTTATATAAGCCTTAGCGAAACGTAGAAAGAGTGGCGAGTCGATGAGCGCTTTCTCGTTTTTTATTTCTGGCACTGCGCCTTTTCTGGCACGACCAAAAGCCGCGCGACCTTGGTCAAGGTACTCTTGCTTGAGGAGCCAAGACCGCGCTGTATTATCGGAAGGACCTAGAACTTTGCTCGACCACTCATAATATTGAGCACCGTGATGGTATTCCTCCGCATGGTAACTATTGAATCCTGCGCTACCAAAAGGTTTGGCCCACTCAAGAAATTGGTCGAATCGAGAGTCGGCATTCTGAGAAGCACCGGGAAATGGAAAGAAAACTGCTAGCTTTTGCATTTTTCGTTGATTTGAGTAATTACCGATTGTACTGCGGCGATAAGGTGGGCATCGCGTGCAATTGTTTCGTTCGAGGAATTCAATCTTTTAGATACAGAGATTTTTTGTTCCAGAAACTCTAGAACAGATGCGTGATCTGCATCAGTAAAAGCTTCAAAACGGGGGCAAACGTAGCAGCCGATTGGGGCAAACACAGTGCAAGGGGTGCCGGCACAATTACCTAAGGTCTCTTCTAGATCTCGACTTAAGATTGCGTGATCCGGATCGTTAATGCTAGCTTGAGAAGACTCCACGATACGGCCGTTAAATGCATCGTATATTTTCTGGTTGGGCGCTTCGAGACGGCTTTCGTACTTAACGTAAGCCTCCTCACTCAAATTTACGTAGTGTCTAAGTGAGATTGTTGAGGTCTGGTAACCGGCACGCGCGAGCACCTCTATCGGAGCCCCCAGTATTGCAAGATGCGTAAGTTTTGAATGTTTAAATCTACGTGTAAATAAATCGGTGTCTTCGAAAACTGGAAATTTCTCTGTGATATGAGGGCGAGTTCGCGCAATTTTTGTATTGATGCGGATCGCACTTTCCTTGGCGGCTTTCGTCCCAGAATTGGTCTGAATTATTGAGAAAAGCGGTTGTTTAGTGGAAGGATGTGTTCCTAAAGTTTCGCTAAGGAAATCCAGATGCTGTGTTATTGCAATCGTAATCGTGTCAGACATTCGGTACTCCATCATATATGACCTCGCTGGCGTACCCTGCTGCTTTACAATTGGGATATTAAGGTAAGCATGTTGCTTGCCTGTGCTTTCATCTTTTCCGAATCTTACGTCACTAGTTCGAAGAAGACCAAGCTGTGAGGGACGTAGCGCTAACGAAACTATTAGTTTCCAGAGTAGATTATCTTGTGGATCGAAAGTGCCCGAAATGTACAACTCGTCCACCCGCGCAAGAATACTCCTAATGTGTTCAATGCCAAGTGGTCTTTCCTTAGGTTCATCATTTTGAATTTCCGATGTTCCTCTTGGCTTGGGTGCTTTCGACGCGTCCAGGTAGTCGCGTAGCTCATCTGATATTCCAGGGGTCTTAAGACTTGCCCAATAGCGAAGGAAAGAACGGAGAGTCTTTTGTTGGGACGCATTTTTTTTGCTCGTATACCGGTTGAACATTTCAAGCGAGATATATTGCAAGGGTGACTCATCGTCATTAAAAATAGAACGTGTGAATAAGTGAAACTCGCCTACCCATTGACTGACCGTGCTGATTTTTCTTCTTCCATTTAATGCATGTAGCACAACGAAGTAGAAAAATCTCGATGTTTTATCAGAAAGCCTTTCAGATTTTTCTGAAAGCCGAAGGGTCCATGAGCCATTGTCGCTAATTAACGGCATTTGGTTTAGATCTACTTCGACAAAGCGGCCACCGTCAATTGGTTTAACTTTTAATGGTAATTCTACGTCATTGACTCGTTGAGGGCTGCCAGTACTATCGTTTTTCATCTTCATTCACATTATTGTTTTCTAACTGCCGATCTCTCTCTTCCATATAGTTTGCCTCGAGTTTAACTGTGAAGCCCGTGGTATATCGTTGTGGGCTTTTCGAATGCGGTGACCAATGCCCACGAACCCTTAGGACATCCTGCGTGGTACTGGCGTCTTTACCTGATGCTGCGCAACTGTCGGCTAACTCAGTAAAGTGCGTGTGTCTGAGCGTGTGAGGCGATAATGAATTTGGAACGTTAGCAGACGCCCTAAGCTTAGAGACTATGCGGCTGAGATTGCGTTGCGATATTGGCTTGCCTGTTCGCGTTCCACTATGACACACGAATAAGTATGGGGTTTCTCGTCCTTCTGCTCTGCGGTCAACGGCGTTACGTCTGTCGCCAATGACATAAGATATCAGGTCAGAGCCAAGGTTTTTGTTAATGCTAATTGGGCCTGGAAGTGTTTTCACGGCTGGTTCGGAAAGGCGTTCATCAGCAGAGTCGTTTGGGCGCCGAATAACTTTCACGATTGCTACGGTTTTCCCTTTTTCTAAAACGTAGTTATCAATGATATCTCCGCATTGCAGCTTTAGAAGTTCTCCCGCTCTAAGACCCGAATCGAGTAAGAGCCGACCGATCAAACGATCCCGTCTGCCGGCTGGGGTTTCTGGGAAAAAATCCGGGGAATTGAGGCTGTTTCGAACCGCTTTTGCTTCTTCTCTCGTCAAGGAGGAAACTGGGGCTGCTTTCTTTTGCGCACTCATTTGTGACGCGAAAACGCTTTCTAACTCTTCTTGAAAGTAGAAGCTTTTAGAAATGCTTTGGTCACTAAGGTTAAGATTACCTTCGACCATTTCTTTAGTCAGCCAAACTAAATATCGGCAGATATTCTTGAGACGCCGGTTTGTCGTTGAGCTTTCAACGCCATTGGACGCCAGCATTCTGATGTTTCCTCGCTCGCGCTGTCGTGCGCGTACAAGGTCTTCTGAAGTAGATTGGCACCAAGTGCCCAGATTAATTATTTCCCGTTCGGAAAGTGCTGGAGCGCCAGAGCGTAATCGTGTCTGCGGATTCTTCCAAGCATTGGACCGCGTTTTCTTAAGTTGGGTCCACTCTAGGTAGAAAGCTAGATCATATAGAACTGCTCGCTGAGTATTTCGAGACTTTTGGCCAAGCTGCCGTAGGACGAAGACCGTTGGAAGTTCATGGAGCAAGCCCGTGTCCCTGTCAACTAGAAGGGATCGGCGGACAGCTCGGCGGCTCTTTCCGATTCCAATTTCGTCAACTAGTCCGCACACCTGTGCAGACAGCGAGAGTTTTGCCAAAGAGGTTTTCACTATGCTAGCCCAGCAGAAACTGGCTAGCATATTTGGTCAGAGTGTTGATGTAAAGCATCGACTGTTCTTCGCCCCGTACAGGCAGCCAGTTACCACGACAATCTTTACACTTCTAAGTTGTGCACATATCCTTGCCGCCCGACAGGCACACCATCACCTTGTCGCCGTCTTCGATCATGTTGAAGTCGCCGATGGCCTGGCCGACCTGGCGGCACAGGCGCTTGTGCAGCTTGTGGTTTTCGTGGGCGATCTTTTCCTGCTTCTTGGCGTCGATCACGGGGGCGGCCTCGCCCAGCGGAAAGTCCGCCTCGGTCAGGCGCTCGATAACGGTTTCGTTCATGCTTCGTCCTTGATACGGAATACTTCGACACCGACGCCTTCGCAATCGGCATACACGTCGGGTTTCATCGTCGACACGCCCGCCGCGCGCACGCGCGGATGGGCCAGCATGGCCTCGACCATGTCGTCGCACAGGGTTTCTTGCAGGTGGATATGGCCCTTGGAAATGCGCTGGGCCACCGTCTCGCGCATGAAGTCGTAGTCGACCACTTCAGCCAATTGGTCGGCCTTCGGCGTCGACATCTCGAGCGGAATGTACAGCTCAACATTGATCAGCACACGTTGCTCGCCCTTCTTTTCGAAATCGTGCACGCCGATATTGATCATCACTTCGTAATTGCGCAGGAACAGCCGGCGGCAATTGCGCAAGCTCGGGTGGGACAGGGCGGACAACATGGTTAAGCCTTTTGGATAGATGATTCGGTGCTGCGGTTGTTGGGGTCGTCGCTGCGCGGTTCGGTCAGGAACATGACGTCGCGCGTCGATGGCGTCAGGTGCTGGCCGCCATCGACCAGCAGGGTCGTGCCCGTCAGCGCGCGGGCCCCGGCGGCATACACGACCGCGTCGGCAATGTCTTGCGGCGTCGAGGAACGCCCCAGCGGCGTGGCGCGGTGCGCCTCCGTGAAACCTTCTTCGCTCTGCTCGCCCGAGACCAGCGTGATGCCGGGCGCCACGCCCACCACGCGCAAAGTCGGCGCCAGCGCTTGCGCCAGCATCGTCGTGGCTGCGTGCAGTGCCGCCTTGGACAAGGTGTACGACAGAAAATCCGGGTTGAGATTGTACAGTTTCTGGTCGAGCAGGTTGATGACCACGGCTTGCTCGCCTTGCGGCGTGGCCGCATGCAATGCCTGCGCCAGCAGCACTGGCGCTGTGACATTCGCCGCCATATGCGCGTTCAACAGCGCCGGCGAAAAGTCGGTGGCGCTGTCGTATTCGAACAACGACGCGTTGTTGACGATGCACGTCAACGTGC
>Ga0265797_10000954_pt1 | contig 52228 bp, 46 predicted proteins | sample P2T30metagenome_FD_192433 | JGI IMG/M metagenome (GOLD analysis project Ga0265797, IMG submission 192433) | Plant litter microbial communities from East Loma Ridge, Irvine, California - P2 T30 | ecosystem: Environmental > Terrestrial > Plant litter > Unclassified | place: USA: California...
TTGAGAATTTTTTGTGCTGTGTTTTCGAAGATTGAAAGTGAGACATTTGCTCATCCGCAAGCTTGCAGCAGAACACTCAACAAATTGTGAATGTGACAGTCCACTTTTGACTTTGAAGATTAGTAGGCAGACAGGCCGAGTGAATGTCTGTGAAAGGTGATTGGGCAGCAATTTTTAGGCAAAGCGGAAGCGAGTGAGCAAGGCATTCGCCGGACCCGACCATTGTTCGCAAACGCGCTCCAATAATTTCTACTCGAGTCTTTCAGCTCACTTCTCTCTTCCACAACTTGTCCTCAGGCACACTCCGCACACATCTCACGCACACCAACAACCACTCATACACGAAAGCACAAACCGCGATCATGGCAGCAAATAAGTGGGGTACGTCATGTTGCGCGCGGACAATGGCCGCACATGCAAAAGTAGAAAAAGACAACAACTGACAGGCGCGCAACAGACGACGAGGACGAGGACAGCTCTTCTGACTCCGCTCCACCCAGCAAGCCCATTGCCCGCCGCAGCAAGTTTGACGACGAGGAAGACGATAGCGATGTGCGTCAACCCACCATGCCCCGCCATACACAACTTTTACCCCACCACGCACGAAGACACGCATACTAACACCGACCACAGGTCCTAGAGTCATGGGACGCCGCCGAGGACTCCGAGGTCGAGCGCGAGAAGGCAAAGAAGGCGGCTGACGCAAAGGCAAAGGCCGAGGCAGAAGCCAAGGCGAACAAGAAGAGCAAGGCACAGCGCATCGAGGAGCATAGGGAGGCCGCGCGACTACGGCGGCAGGCCGGCGACGACCTCGACAGCGACGAAGACGAGACGGAAGAAGAGCGCCGCGCGCGCCTCCGCCAGCAAGAACTTGACGGCTCGCGCGCCCAAGCCGAAGAACTCTTCGGCGACCTCGCCATTAACAAGTCGCGCACCGCGAAAGCCGTCACCATCACCGACGCCTCCGACCCCACCAAGGCCATCGACCTCAGCTCGCTACACATCTTCAACCCCAACACCAAGGACCAGTTCACCAAGCTGCGCGAGACGTTGGTGCCGCTCATCGGCGCCAACGCCAAGAAGGGCCAGTACTCGCTGTTCCTGCAGGAGTTTGCGAAGCAGATTGCAAAGGACCTGCCGAGCGAGCAGATCAAGAAGATTGCGAGTGGGCTGACGACGCTGAGCAACGAGAAGATGAAGGAGGAGAAGGCGGCGGAGAAGGGTGGGAAGAAGACCAAGGCGGCGAAGACGAAGACGGTGCTTAATGCGTCGAGGGACGTCGGGACGCGGGCGGATACGGCGGCGTATGACGAGGACTTTGGAGAGTGAGTTTGGCATATTTTGGGGATGTGGAGGCTTGCTAACAAGACACAGTGATGACTTCATGTGAGGGTCGACTACCTTGCACTGCCATTTTCTTTCTCCTTGGTCTGCATTCTGTTCAATGTCTCCTAGGGCTGGAGTAGCATAGCTAGCATGCATGTAGCAGGCATGAAAATATGTGGGTGACGAACACCTTTAGATATCTACGAAATCACGGCTTCCGACTTCATCTCTCGCTCTCAGTCTTCACGTTTGAGAAAGAACGCATTGCTGACGCATAGGATTTCATAGTAATTACTTTCTTTGCTTTCTACATGGCGAGCTAGCTTGCAGCAAATGCATGACCTCCCAGTAGTTTGTACACACGCCATGGTCCCCTCTCCCTGATGCAGTGTTAGCAAAGCGTTCTTCAACAAAACTAGAGCAACATCGAAACGATGACACATACCACGCTTCCTTGCGATCCTTTCCATCCGGCGCCCGCAACATACCAAGGACGATGGCGGCTTCTCGGATAACAAAGTGCTCTGCTATATGCTGGAGCTGCCCTACCGCCCAAATGCTATAGTCGATAGGACAATTGCGCGACCAAGCCACCATGTACAAGCTGAAAATCATGACATACACATCCAGGATGTGCGACTGTGTATGTGTATGTGCCATGCCCGGCGCCGTACCACTGGGAAGCTTGTGTCGCGCAGCGAAGTCGCAATTCGTCATCTGTGGAGCAGACGCACATATCTCCCTAGCCATCTCGACAATCACTGCCCTTGCTCGCTCGCATGCCACCTCGCTCTTCGGATCATCGAGATCTCCGCTGAGTCCAATAATCTCTTCGCACAGGAGTATGCGCACCAGTCGCAGGACATTGAAACCCTGCGTCATCATACGGTTCGCATACACGTCGTACATGCAAATCCCTTCAGGTAAAGATACCCGCTGATCGTACCCCGACACAAACTTGCGCTCGTAGGACCACGACGGCGCAGCTTCGAGTGCCACTTGCTCCAGCCTCGCATCCAGAACAGCACTTCTGCTCATTCGTTCCTGCGCAGTCAGACTTCGATTCCGCGTCTCGTCCGGCAGCTCTGTAACTTCCAGGATACACTCATTCAGCTTCCACTTCGGATACTCTGTGTCAACAAACTGCCTCGCATGCTCCCTAATCAGCCTGACTTCATTCGGGATCGTCTCGCCATTACTCAGCGCACAAATCGTCGCATTCAGCGAGAACCCCAGCAGCGCTTTCAATTCCGGACCAGGCCGGAAATTCTGCACGCCCCGAACGGTAATGAGCGCGAACGCGCCCTCGACATGAGCGTGGCGCCTTACATGGCCCTCGGAATCCGCGACCGTGATCTTCTCGAACAAATCTAGGAGTAACGCACTTTGAAACGTCGACATGGCGCCTACTTTCTCCGGGTCCTGGATCGCCTTGTTGATCCGACGCAGTGCGTCTGCGTACTTTACGCGGCCCATTTCCTTGGCTGTCGGCGACGAGACCTGGTGCGCTAGGAAGGCGAGACTAACGGCGTCGATGCCTGCTGCTAAATGGTCTGGCGTGCTCGCGGAGTCAAGGTACGGGAAGAGAAAGTCCCATGTGCTGCTGAAGTCGGAGACGTATGTGCCGAAGAACATTTCGCGGCCTAGGGTTTGCAGATCTTGGTGGATGTGGTGGATCCTGAAGGGGACACTGGGGGTGGAAGTTTTGAGGGGTTTGGCGCGTATGGTCTGCTTTGTCACGATGGAGGAGGTTTGGTCGGTGAAGCGGATGAGGCTGGCGTCGCGGTAGCCGGAGCATGGTGCTGCGGCGCGGAGGCAGGAGGAACAAGTGGGTTTCTTGGTATCGCACTTGGCCTCCGCGTTTAGTGTCGGAGTTGTAATGGTGTAGTACTTGGACTTACTCGTAGTCTTCTGTCCCGACAGCGTTGACACGCCTTGGACGGCCTACCACGAAAGACCATTTGCGAGATGTGTAAGTCCGCTAAAAGCCGGAGGTTGGACGAACAAATTGAGGCAGTACTTCGGGGCGAATAGAGAGAACATATCTATTGATGGTTTGGAGACTGATCGAGCGGCGGAGATGAGGCTGTTAAGTCGTCGCTGCCGGGCTAGACTCGAATGGGAATGCATTTCGGCGCTAAGCCTTGGATTCGACATGGTGGTACGCTAGGAACAATGGAATTACGCTCTTGCTAGGAACGGGAATGGAAGTACGCGTAAGGCGGGGATACGCGAGCGTAGATTCAAGCTTGTCGGTATCTTTTCTTCACCGGCGACCGCAGAGTAGTTAGTGGTATCAGTGCATAGCACTAAGCACTAACCGCCTTTGGAAGCCACACTGCCGTGATCGTGGTCTACAGTTCAAGTTTTCTAGTGATCATGGATTTAAGAAACAAAGCAAATGGGAATGACGATAGAACAGTATAAAGGGCGGTGAGCATCATTCACTGAAAGCTGTTGGAACTCCCAAAGCAGCCTGTCATACTTCACACCATAGTCTCCACCTATCTCACTCTCCAACCCTACCTCACTGAGTCATCTACATCATGTCGGTCCCTTTCAAGCATGTTCTCATCATTGGAGCCACTAGTGGCATTGGTACGTAAAGTCCATGTATGGATTGCTTGTGAGACAGACACTGACGCCGTGCAGGTGCGGCGATGGCCGACCACTTTAGCTTTCATGGTGTGAAAGTCACTGCTGTAGGTCGGAGGCAGGAGCGTCTAGATGAATTTTGTGCCCAGCATGGCAACGAAAAAGCGTCTGGCATCGCATTTGACATCGAGAAGCTCGATGAGATTCCAGCTTTCGTCGAGAAGTGTGTCAATGGAACCCTGCTGATGCGAACTGCCAGACTGACCTTGTCCAGCACATTCAAAACTCACCCAGACATCGACTGCGTCTTTCTCAATGCCGCGACGCAAGCCCGATTCGACTTCTCCAAGCCTGAAACCGTTGATCTCGGTGCCTTGCAAAGCCAGATTACAATCAACTTCAACTCTCAGGTAGCCTTGGTACATGCCATGCTGCCACATCTACTCAGCCGCTCTTCGCCAACTGGTCTTATTTTCACCGGCTCGCCGATCAGTCTCATACCCGTCTTCCCAATGCCGGCATACGGCGCTTCCAAGGCGGCCCTGGAGTCATTCGTTCTAAGCTTGCGCGAGCAGCTGCGCGATACGAATGTGACGGTACAACAGATCAGTCCGGGGCCTGTGCAGACAGAACTGCACGACGCTCATGCAGGCAAAGAAGCGGGGAGGAAGTTTGGCATGCCGATGGAAGATTTTGTGAAAGAGAGTTGGGTTGGACTCGTGGATCGGGAGGAAGATATATATCCGGGCTGCGTAGGCGGATCGACCAAAGAGCAATTCCTGAAGCTTGTGAAATTGAGAGACGAGGCTTCGGGCAGGATGTCGACTTTGCTGAGGAGCATGTGGACGAAGTAAGGAAGTTTGGATATGGAAATTGCAAGGTGGTATCATTATGCAGTCACAAACTATTCGTTGTCGTCATCGCTACTTGAAACGTCGTCCTTGTCTGCTACAACTTCTTCCTCCTCTTCTGCATCTGGCTTGCCGGTCATCGTGTATGCCTTCAAACAGGTGATTCTTGTGCCAGTTGTGTAGGTACCAAGCAACGTCCCGACCTGTTTTGCAGTGAAGCCCTTGCTTTGGTCGACCTTGGCGCCGTCTTGTAGATCCGCAACATCCAGGGACCAAGTGCGTACCGTACCATCGCTGCTGCCAGTTATGATGAGGAAAGCCGTCGAGTTGGATGACGACAGCGGGATTATCTCGAAGTCCTTAACGCGGCCGCTAATACCCGCGCCTGGGCCTCCAATCTGCGCCACCAGCTTGCAGGAAGGAACGTTGTCTTTGCTTGGGGCCTTGGCTTCGTCTTCGTTCGACACCATTTCGCTAGTATCGTAAAGCAGGACGCGGCCGTCTTCGGTTGAGACCAGTAGCATGGCCGGGTGCGCCTCCGATGGGAGATAGTGCATTTGATGTATTTTCGTCCTTGGTGTGGGAACAATCTTGCCTTTCGGCTGGGAGTCGATGCTGAAGACGACAACGCCGCGCTCGAATGCAACAGCAAACTCTTCGCCTTCCTTGTCCCAGATCACTCGCCGTCCTTCGCCTGATCCAAACCTCCCTTCTCCTACTGCACCAAGAATGTCTCGGTTGAAATTGAGTACACCGGCTTTCTTTCCTGTAACTAGATTCCATAGCCGCATGCACTTTTCACCTTTACCCACGCTGACCATCAGCTTCATGCTCGGGTGGACAGCGAAGTCGTTGATGCCCGAGGGGACCTCACCAGGACCGGCTGTGTCTCCGCTTGGTCGTCCTTGTGGCTTTGGTATCGGTGCTTTGATGGTAGAAAGTGCCGTCCAGTCGCGTGTTCGAGTGATTGCAATCGTGCTGTCCTCTGCTGCACTCAGGAGTTTACTTCGTGTTGGGAAGTACAAGGCGGTGATGTTTGACGAGTGGTGGAGCAGAGATCCCATTTCCTTGTTCTTGGGATTCTCGGTGATGGAGCCGCCGTGCAGAGACGGTAGCTTTGGTTGCGACTTCGAAATGACTGGTGGTGCGGTGGACAGCGAATACAGGTTGATGCGCTCATCGGTGCTACCGGTAGCCAACATTACTTTCGAGGTTTCATCCGTGAACGGAGAAAGCGCCAGGCAGCGGATGGAGGAAGCATGAGCATTGAAAAGGAATGTGTCGGTGAAGTTGATCTTGGGTTTCTTGGATTCTTCTGCTGATGCGTCCTGCTGTCCCGTGATGAGGCTGCGCGGTATTGTTGCAGCGAATCCATGAAGAACGCGCTCGTAAGAACCAGTAATGATCTGGACGGTTATCGGATCCAGCTCTGAGCCTGCATCTGGTGTTTTCGACTCGAGCTGTGCCTTGCTCTGGCTTGCAGCTGCCGCGCCGTTGACCGCGCCTTCCTTGCTTTTGGCTCCCGCCTGTTTGGGATGCGCCGCAATTTGTTCTCTCCTGCTCTTGACAGCCTGAGCCCCACGAGCTGCGTCAGTGATTTCCCTCTTCCGTTTAGCCATGATTGATTGTCTTCGCGTGTCTGCGTGTGTTCGAAGATTCTAAGTTTTTTTGGGAGGCCGGTTTATTCTGCCGTGGAGGTAACCGCGTCTGGCCACTAGTGCAAAGCTTATCACCGAGGCGGTAGGCGCAACCAGACCTTGCAAGCGGTCCTCTCTCACTCCTGGCGCGCGAGGTCAACATCATCGTCTGTGTATTGCCAACCACAAATCCATCACCAGACGCGCTTCACAACCCTCCAAGATCATCACATTGGCGGCACTCGTTGGAAACGGATGTCGGCCACCAAAATCCGGTCCTCATATGTCCATCAGAGACCTAAGAGATGCAGCAATACGCGAAAGGGCAGAGAGCATCTCGTAAGTAAAATACCTGCACAGCGTCGCAAACGGTTCTATGTACCGATGCGACAAAAGTTATCGCTCGTTTTGATAATATTTGCGAGTGGTGGTGCTGATATTTACGATTTAGAAACTGCTTGTCGACCCGTGAGCGGCAGCTTAGGTCCCTGTTGAAGGTATCGGCCGGATTCCTGACTGCGGGCCACCCACCCAAACTCGACTGGTCCTTCGACATCGCACCGGACCAGAACGAGGCCAAATTTCTTGACGCCAATGATGTTACAAAGTAAGAGCCTCACTCTCAACATCTTTCAATTGCTTTGGGTCTATTCAATTCCAGGTCTTTCACGTTGTCGCCATTCCATTCCACTGACATTCTTGTGTTTGTAGAGGGCGACACTTCAACGATGCAACTTTGCCCTACCCACAGCCTGTCAGCCAGCAGCCGCAACTACCAGCGACATTACCCTTCCAGACTCCGGTCAAATCCTCGTTCTCTGGTGTCTCCAAGTCGTCGGCATCCCCACTTGGCGGTACACCCAGCCTCGAGGACCAATTACGCGCCGCATCTGCTTCGCCGTCCGTTGCGTCTCAAAACCTCCCACCGGGTGTTCAAAGCGATACCACCCATGTGAATTGGCCTTCCCCAGGCGCGTCCCGTCCCGGCGCGTCATCGGACCCCAAGGGCTCTGTTCCGGACGACAAGGCAGCAAGCAGCCTCAACGACAAGGCCGCCCTGGTTCCCCATAGTGAGCATTCGCGTGCACCTTCTGTCCAAGCAACGACACCGGCGGACGCCACTGTCTCAGATGAGCCATCCGTCGACCCGAGCAGAGTTCTCGCTTCCAACACCGATGAGAACGGTGCTGCGTCTCTAGAGACTTCGCTTGAAGATAAACAAGCCAAGACACCTCAGGTTGTTCATTTACCGTCAAAAGAGGTCCAGGAAGCACGGCTGCGTGAGACAGAACAGAAGTTGGAGAAGGTCGCGGAAAAAGAGCGGAGAGAAGACGAAAGGCTGGCAATACCCCATCCAAATGGATCAACTGATCTGGTGTCCTCGCCATCGTCTACTGTTGGTGCATACTCCCAGGCCACCCCTCATGCACCGCATCATTCTCCCGACACCAGCCCAGACACCGAGTCTTTCCACGATCATTCGCAGCCCGCCCTACCGGCCATCGACGCCTTGGACCCCGCTACGCAGCAAGTCAAGGGAGATCATGAGCGCGCATTACAGAAAGATATGAGGGATGCGCGGGAGCGTGCGCGCGACATGGATTCTCCCACACCAGATGTTGAAAAGCAGATAGAGGACGAGCAAGCCATACGTCTTGCTCGCGACGGAAAGAGTAGCCTCAGTGAATCGGATCAAGTTCCAAGGGCCGGCCCGAGTTCACAAGCGAACGACGTCGTCGACACAGCCCAGGCGAACGAACGTTTCGCCGCGACCCAGACTTCACCGGATCCAGCCATGGATTCGCTACCCACTCCGACGACAACCGCACCAGAACCATCCACTGTTCACTCAGATGTTGCATTCGACGCAACAGCAAAGGTGGTCGACGCAGATTCACATCCAACCCCCCCTGCAGATGCGGATGTAGAAATGGGCAATGCTCAGTCTGCAGCCGAACACCAGCACACGCAGCCACCACGTCCTGAGCGCATGACTACCAGAGTCTCGTCTGGTGCTATTCGACAGAAATCTGTATCTGAGATCATTGCAGACAAGTCTATACCAAGGGCAGCACTCACACCGCGGTCAAGCAATCTTTCCACGTTGAACAGCCCCATGCACACCAAATCTCGTGACGCAAAGGCGAAGGAAGTGTCGACCGTAGTATTCGCGAAGAAGAGCCCACGTAGAGGGTCGAAAGCCTTGCAGGCCTACAACGAGGACTACGCTTCTCTACAGGGAGCTTCTGAAGACTCGAGTCGGGACTACCTGGAGGGACTCTTCAAATATCAGGCCCACCATCCACCAAGATCGATACCCTTACAGGAGCTTGTGGCCACTGCCCGGAAGACGATGTCAACCGCTGGAACACTCGCAATGATCCGGGAACACCAGGATTACAAGATCCTCAAAAGAGTGTACCAACTGCAAAATGCGAATCGATGGTCTCTACGACAGCTCCAAAAGTCGGCAGAACCCGAGCGTCCCTTTACGCATCATGATCAATTGCTACTCGAGATGAAGGCGATGCATACCGATTTCAAAGAAGAGAGGAAATGGAAACAGGCACTCGCTGCTACATTCGCAGAGTGGTGCGCTGACTTTGTGCATGCAAGTCTAGAGGAACAAGAATCGCTGTGTGTCAACGCGCGCATCCCTCCTGCGGCGAAACCTACACAGCAGGCTGACGAGTCCATGGATGATGCCCCCACACCGGACCTTGTTCAATCTCCTGCACATGAAACGGAAAGCGAGTCCTTCGCGGATGAAGATGAGCTTCGAACGCCCCTAAGTACCAACCCCCCTATAGGATTATTCTCCTTGGGCTACAATGACGTCGTTATGAAAATTGACCGCACACCTGCTAGCGACACCATGCTTCACGAATTGCCGTTCTACTCACCCGTTCTCGAGGGCTCTGGCGACGGCAATCCATTCTCGCTCGCCGAACCACCCATTCTCCCTGTGTCCAAATACGTTACTGGAAAACTGGTTTCCCAAATACGAGGTCCACCTAAGAAGCGAAGCAGATTCGACTACGATTCAGAAGATGAGCCTTCGTCGCCGCCAAGTCGTTCTGGAACCTCTGCCGAACATTCGATGCCGTCAACTCCCGGTCGCAGATTGTTCTGCCGGAATGATCTTCCTCCAGAGATGACTGATGTGGCTCTCTTCAACGCAGAGAATAAGCACGTGCGTGACAGGCTACAAGCAGCGCACCAGTTCCGACCTCCGACCGAGTTCAATATGCCGTCTGTTGCATTCTTCGAGCACAGAACGCCCTCACAGTGGCTATGGGAAGAAGATCAAAAACTTCGTGCACTGGTGAAGGAATTCACATTCAATTGGTCGCTGGTCTCGCAACAATTGTCCCTTCCCTCCATGTTTGTATCAGGTTCAGGTCGTCGAACACCATGGGAATGTTTTGAGCGGTGGGTGCAGCTCGAAGGACTACCGGCCGAAATGTCTAAGACTCAGTACTTTCGCACTTACCAAGGACGTCTTGAACAAGCAAACAAGACTGTGTTTGCGCAATACCAAGCTCAGCAACAACAACAGTCACAACAGCAAGGGCAGACTCCAGCGCAACCCCGAAGGAGACCAACCACAACGCCTATCCGCGTCGAAAGAAGGAGAGAAAACCGACATCTCGCGATCATCGATGGGATGCGCAAATTGGCGAGGAAACGGGAGTCTGCAGCGCACAAGCAAGCAGAGGCTCAGAAAGCCGCCGCCTTGCGCAAGGCCCACGAACCTGTTCCGTCCAAGAGCAACGTTCACACTCCTCAGGAATTCAGTCGCCTCAAGTGGGAGCGAGAAGAGAAGATGAAACTGAGGCAGCAGCAACAGGAGTTGGCCGTCAGAGTAAGTCTGTCAGCTGAATCGCTTTCCACCACTCACTGACACTTTGCAGCAACAAATGGCGGCACAACGACAAGCTCAGATGCAGGCACAGGGCGGTATGTCCAACAATGTCAATCCAATGCAGCGCAATGGGGCCCCAGTGGGTAATTCCAATGGCTCTGCACAGATGTCCCACCCAGGGTCACAGCAGGGTCATAATGCAGCAGCAATGGCGGCTCGAGTGCACCAAGGGCAGCCGAGCATACAAGCCAATTTCGCTAACGGCAACATGCCTGGTATGCCGATGGGCACTCCAGGCGTCCCGCAAGCCCAGATGCAGGGCATCATGCAGAACGGCCAACGCATGGGTCCTCCAGATCAAATGCGCTTTGCCATGCAACGAGGACAGTTTCCGAACAACAACCCGCAACACCAGTTCCAAATGCAGCAACAGCAACTCAACATGGCCGGCAACATGGCGCAAGGTATCGGTATGAATAACATGCCCAACGCAAACATGATGGCGTCAATTTCGAATCAAAGTGTGAATGGGATGAACGGGAACGTGAATGGCGGGATGAACGGTGCGAATGGCATGTCAAACAATGCCGGATCTCCGCGTATGGGCCAAGCAAATGTCAACATGCAGAATCCTGCTCGACCATTGTCCAGCGGCCACATGCCAAACATATTGAGCATCCAGAACAACATCACTAAAGCGCATCCTGAATGGAACGCTGAACAAGTTCAGAAGGCCGCCTCCGACCATCTGCAAAGGATGTTGTCCAAACAACAACAGCAAAAAGCGATGAGCGCTGCCGCTGGCTCATCGGGCATGTCTATGCCACAACTTGGGAATGGGAACAATCACTACAACATGCCTTCGAGTGTCGGAATGGCCAATAGCCCCCCAGCGCCTAGCGCCCCGAATGCGGTACAGAATTATCAGCAGCAGCTCGTTCAGCAACAGCGCATGATGAGCCAGGTACGACAGCAAGCGGCAAGTCCCGCAATGAGTGCTCCCACAACAAGCAGGAGTGCCACTCCACAGAATCCGCAGATGCTGCAGAGTCCAGGCGTGCAGCAGGCCCAGGTGAATCGGTCGTAGGCGGGGGTTTCAACAACCGTTGGTCGCCTCTGTGAGGTTGCCTTTACATTCAAAGGTCGGAAGTTGCTCTGCACTGTAAATATTCTTTTTAATGTTCCTTCCCTCGTCGATCTCACATACTTCAGCGTGGGCTTGTCGAAAATGATTGTTTTCTGCAGGTAGCAAGGTGTTACAGGCGTTGTCGCGGCGCTAGCTTGTCATGACTTGGTTTGGGTCGAGCGGGTGGAGATCCTCTTTGGGGAGAGGACAATGTAAACAACATGCTCTCGACGGGCAGCAGACATTATAGAGCATTCCGAATAACAAAGTGACTCATGAAGTCACAAATTCACACCTATTTCATTGTATGATTTTGAGTGGATGAGTGTAGCCTGCACGAAGGATAAACGCTCACAGACAGCAACGGGAATGAAATGCTTGTAATGAATTGTTCTTCTGCGTTACCAGCAGTCTTTTGTAGTGGACTTTGGCTTTTAGGTTATGCTCTTTAGCCAGTAGAACGCCCGGCACCCATGCACCAGGTTTCGCCCTGGTCGCTCCGATGTCTTGTGTTCTTTTTGTAGTGTGACGTATGCAAGGCCGTGATCAACCCTATCGGTTGGACTGCCCTCGTGTACTACTTGCCCTTGGGATTGTTGTATTGTATCTCATTGAACTTTGCAGGCCACACAGGCTGTTACATGTTAGCACACCAGGTCCATTGCTGCTTACAGCTGAGATCTTACATCTGACTGCTGCTCTGATATGTTCTTCTTGAAGTGCTCTGAATCCGGGCCTTTGTGTCCGTCCTGCGTCCTGCTCTCGTTATTCGTCGATGAGCCTATTGAGTGTCCAGTCAGCACTCCTGTCCTCTACGGAGGTATGTGTTCCCCCTCGTTCAATACTTTAATAGACGAGGGGAGCATTACTCGTACCACGCATGGTGCCTCCAGCTGGTGTGTGTGTAGGGTGGCCTCCGCCTGCCGAGAACCTGTCCTCGATGTTCTGCACACCTTGTGTCTTGTAAGGGTTCGGGAACCAGTATTGGCGCATGAAGAGGTAGTAGCCAAAGCCAACGGCGCCGCCAGCCATGAAGATCTTGGGTACGGAGAGGGGGGACATGGTGGTGGTCGCGGGTGTGGGGTTGCGGTGTCGTGTGAGATGAGGCTGGGTGCGGAACAGCTAAGTCGCGAGCTCAATGGATTTACGAGGGATTGGCAAAGTAGAATTGACGTGGAGTTTGCAGTGGTCTGGATGCTTGATTAAAGGATATCCGGCGGATGGGCTGCCATCCAATGACACGACGCGGAGCGGCGTCACTCTGTCGTCTGTTAGTTTGGTTTGATATCGTCGTCATGGTGGTGCGCTTTGGGAAAAGTGCCGATCGTTTTAGCGCGGGCGACGGAAACCGTTAAAATGCGGCTGAAGGGTCCAGCCACTGCTGACATAAGACATGGGCAGGGGTATGTGTGGCTGCGATTTGTGGTCAAACCTCCTGGTGGGAAAGTGGACACGCTATCTGTTGAACCCCTTGCGCGCTAGATACACGACACATTTGTGGTGAAGGGAGATCTCAAAGCGGCCTGCAAGAGAAGGACACGTTAGAGCTCATGGTGCTGCGAGCAGAGTACAGCTGGAACGCAGCGATAGCACCAGAAATCCGCACACGACCTCGACATGGACGGTGACCCAGCCGTGGAGCCAGAACTCGATGGCTTCAGTCGCGTTCTGCCGCTTCCATACCGCGTGTCTCTCATCATAGTGTTAGGTAGGTGGTCTCCACCAGCTTCAACGTGAAAACATGGAATGCTTCATCCCATCTGGCTTCGACTAACACGAGATATGTAGGCATCTGGGCTTGGGGCCTCAACCTCCACTACCTCTCACTCATAAAGATCGACGTTCCAAGCCTGATTCGCTACCCATCACGAGCCTCACCGCACCATCCATCGCACCACCTCTCCTGCTACCGCATTGCAAGCTTCCTCTCCATCCCGCTCGTCCTCTCGCTCCTGCTCTTCTGGGCCCTCACAAACGGCTCCCCAAAAGACATCGCGAGCTGGGAAATACTGCCGAACTTGTACCTGCTGGTCCTTGTGATTGGTTTTGTTGTGCCCTTACCGTTCGTCTCGCGCAATGGCAGGAGCCGAACACTCGCGACGCTCAAGCGCATCAGCATCGGCGGCATTGCGGAAGCGCAGGATGGCAAATTTGGAGACATACTACTGGCTGATGCACTGACGAGCTATGCGAAGGTCCTGGGAGACCTCTTCATCAGCTTGTGCATGTTCTTCTCGTCCTCGCACAGCTCGACCGGTCCACCGAACCGGACTTGCGGAGGAGCATTTTGGGTTCCGTTCATCATCAGCATACCATCACTTATACGACTAAGACAGTGTCTGACTGAGTACCTTCGCGTACAAAAGGCAAACAAACGGACCGGACAGATTAATCCTGCGACAGGGTGGGGCGGTGTACATCTTGCCAATGCGCTGAAGTACTCAACAGCATTCCCGGTCATAGTACTGAGTGCGCTGCAACGAACACCCGAGCCGTCGAAATACGGTGTCTCGGAGGCAACGCTGTTCCGCATGTGGATGGCCGCCGTGGTCATCAACTCCGGATACTCATTTTACTGGGACATAGCACGCGATTGGGACCTTTCGCTCTTCTCCTCTCCACAGGAACGCAACAGCCCCGAACATCCATGGGGCCTGCGTCGCCACCGCTGGATTCACGCCAAGGAGTTTTACTACGGTGCTATTGTTATGGATGCATTGCTCAGGTGTACTTGGAGCTTGAAGCTCAGTCCGCATTTGGATCACTTTAATGATTTAGAAGGAGGCATATTCACGATGGAGATACTGGAGGTGTTTCGCAGATGGGTGTGGATTTTCTTCAGGGTGGAGTGTGAGTGGGGTGAGTATCTGCGCGTGCATTTGAAGGAGTGAAGAGTCTGGCTGACACGTTCGCAGTGAGGAATCATCGAGGCCCGGCGTCGGATGACATATTACTTGGTGATGTGTCGAACAAGTATGACGATAGCGACTAAGACAATACAGCCGCTTCATATTTTGATTGTGTGTCTTAGCCCGCTGATAGCTGACTGACTTTCGACATTGTCTCGTTAAGATCTGGTCTGAAAGTCTCAGTCAAGTGAAGAGACATGGTATAGAGATCTTGGCCATGTCTTGTATTATCAGCATGTGCGGATATAATACCCTGCGAAAAGAACAAGCCGTCTTTCAGCGTCCATCAATTCAAGCAGTTAAACATACAGCTACAGTCAACATGGACGTCGAATCTTTCCAAACAGAATTCTGCGCTACTTCCAAACTTCTTGAACAGCTCGTCAAGAGACGAGGAGAAAGTCTTGTTGGAAGAACAAGTAGCGCGACATCACCTGTTGCGCTCGGTATTAATAACCCGCCACCAGCGCAGTTCCTTGATCATTTGTCGAAATTGTTCGCACGCGCGCACAAAGGCGGGAGCCAGCATGTGTGTGCCGCGGTGTTCGTCCGAACAGAAACCGGGAGTCCCAAGATTTACTTAGCAAAGAACGGGGGCTTGGATGTTATCGACGTAAACTTCTTGAAGGCACTGCAGAATTGGATGCGGGAATTGGCCAGAAGCAACACAGCCCAAGTACCAAAGAACGAAACCATGCTAAACCACATATTTGAGCACAATCTGGAAATCATCAATTATCGGATCGATGAGATTGCGAAGATCACACTAAGCGATCTCGAAGCACTCACGAGAATTGGCTGGGTCCGCGATCTTATGAGGACCCTCCATGGCCTCTGTGACGACTTTCGGACAGATCCAGGAACAACTACTGACTTCCGACCAATCGTAGACATCGCCGACACGCTGCGGAATGTACTGAAGTGAGACACATTGACGGAGGATCAGAGACGAATGCGAAAATCTATCAGCCTTTTGGGACGACTCCTAGCGGCGTATCGCACTCTGAGCAAGGTGGCGCGAGGCGATCCGTCTTTCAAAGATCTCGAATTACACTCTGTGGAGCAGCATAATAAGAAGCTCAAAACATGTCCAGGGCCTGTGATCGAGGACCTAATGGATCGAATCAATGCCCCGAATGTGGCATGCCCGTTCCTACACCAATATGCAGGGAAGGTTTATTTCATACTGACTGCCATGCTGAAATCCAGCTTCTATACCACCTCGAACACAACATCGAGGGCGAAGTTCCACATTCTTACATTGGATGTAGTAAAAAAGCATGTTTCCTGTGTCACAGCCTTTTGATGCAATACGAGAGCAGACACGGTCGTCCGTATCAAAATCGTGGTTCTTCAAATCGAATTTTCACAAATTGGAACGCAAACGACCTGCTGTTGCACTGCGGGAGCGTTGAGGCACATAGATGCATGTCATTGACACAGGACGCGATGCTTCAAAAACTGGAAGAGCCGTTGTTGGAGTCTTGGTTGCACGCGCAAAACATGCTCGGATGCTAAAGCTCGCTCGGCACATCTATTCTGCGTCCGAAACTCAGGACCAACTTGACTGTACTGGGCGCGTACAGATGTACTCTTCGCTGTTGAGACTCGCCAGGTCCAAGAACTGTCAGGGAGGAACTTACGCATGCGTGGTTGGTGGAGATTCACTGAGCGCTCTAACCACAAGTTTGAACGTGGATGGTCCTCCTGGCTTGACTGACATAATCGAGATTTGCCAAACAGAACTTAGAAGGCAACACCCTTCGCACCGCTCGACACGCGACTGCATTATCTATGAGCCGCCGTTACCGATCCCGGGTCGCCGGCCAAAATTTCGGATAGACCCAGGGACCCCACAGTCGAGCCTGAGTCGTGGAAGGTCAAGCGCAGGGCGAACTCGGCACGAGCCAGAGGAATCGAAGGGTGAGACAATCGGACGCGTGTGCGGAGCACGAAAATACCGCAGTGTGGTGCAGCGGGAGTTCCACAGCTGTGAGTGTCGACTCGTCTTGCGTTGAGCCTCACGCGTCAGGAAAGACGAGAGGAGCCATCACAATATGAGAACAGTGTCGTTTTTTGCCCAATGTCCTTCTTTGTTTATCCATAATACCTACGGCCGTTCAATTGGCGTTACAATCGTGACACAAGCCTACAGTGCCCTGCCATTTCTCTCCTCAGCAAAAACACTCCAGTTCTTCTGCACATTGATCCCGTTCATCCCGTGTCTCTGCCCGGAGTCGTCACTGATCCTGCCCAGCTCAATCTCGACATTGTTTTTGCCAGCATTGGGCCCATCAATTATCTTGAACTCGTCGTCTTCCTCCTCCATCCTTGACATGCCAGCGAGTGTTGAGAACATGCCACCGGTCGCACCCTTCTTGCGCGGCCTCGACTGCTTCGACAGTTCTGAATCGTACCCTCCACTAGATGGGAAACCGTTTGGGCCTGGTGAGACCATGTTCGATGGGCGTGAGGTATTGAATGAGAATAACTTTGTGATGCCAATCATGCTCAGTGCCGGTTTGAGGGATGGTAGACAAGCGCAAGTCAGCCCAATGTTGATCTCGACGACACTCCATACAATAATCTCGCGGAAGTTATACGTGACGTCGCCTGCGGTCCCAATTGGTATCTGTAGGAAGATAATTAGGCGTACGAGTGAGACAACGGCAATGAATGTTCCGAGCGCAAACATGCCGGCTAGCACGACGCGCTGTGCGACGGGAGCGTGTAGTTGCCAAACATATGGTAGCGGCATGATGACAATGATCAGGTCGAGGACGACGTTCGGTACTGAGCCGCCGAGATAGATGGAGCGGATCTGTATACATTTCGAATTTTGAGCATTGTACTTCAAAATGTCCCAGGCTGCTTGAACCGGCACGCAGTTGAAGATTACGCAGAAGAACTGGAAACATTAGCAGTGCAGCAATGGTCGGTCTTGTTAATCATGCTTACAATAGCGATGCACCATGCGATAGCCATGGCTGTGACAATGTAGATCGTCGTACGCCCTTTGACAGAGAAGAGCCGCCAGTAAAAGGCCAGGACCGAGAACTTGATTGTGCTGATTGCGAAGGTGTAGAATAGTTGCGCAATCCACACGTTCCTTAGGAAGTCGACGACGCGCATTGGATCAGTGATTTCGCCGATATGTATGCCCAATGACTTTCGCATCCCTTGTCGATGTCAGTTTCTCCTTGCTATTCTTTCCTTGGTCATTTGCCTACCGATAATAGCGACGTAGAAGAAGGCATTGGCAAACAACAGTGCGACTACTGACATGTAGTCATCCAAGCGTATGTTGTTCCATCCTCCCGATCTCTTTCTGCAGTATAGCTTCAGAGGCACAAAGATCATACATAGTGCATATGTAGATATAGCCACTCCGTCAAGACGACGGCGGTATGCTTCACTGTTGTTCTGGTTAGCAAGGTTGCCCAACAGATGATGATGGCGAGTTTGTAGAGATCGTATGAAAGCGGGAGCTGCCCAAGCGATGTGGAATGGTGCTACGAAGAAGAACTTACATGCTTTCTTCCGGGTTGACAACGCCTGACATTTCTGCTTAACTTTCACCTGAAGTACGCACAAAATGACGACAATACAAAGCTTTTCGAATATAGGGATCCCAGCAAGAGGAAGACCAGAATTCAAATACTCGGTACACGGCAATGGAGTTCTCCACCTGCTCTCATAGCACATCTCTCGACGTTCAACAATGCGTACTTAAACATCGCCGACGCGGCTCAGTATGCCCTGTCACTTAATACACATCACTTCTGCTTCCGGACGGTGCAGCATGTATAGCGAGAACGACCAGCACATTACAGAATTTGCTAGGAAAAAGCAGCACTGACCGTTTGGTAGCCTTGTCAGAGTGAACATCAGGTACTATTCTGGAAGTCGTCAAGCAGTTCAGAGGACATCGACCCTGTGCAACTAAAGGATTTCAAGAAGGGCCACAGAACGACCGCTGCCTGCGGTGGAACTTGAACGTTTCAGGCCGCTGAACGACACTTCGGGAGGACGTGCAGGTCAGGGTCAAGGTTCGCGGTAACGGCAGTGGGCCGGAATGGTTCAACGGCGAATCAAATGTCCTGGTTCACGGCATAGGCTGATCTCAGGGGACTGTTGAGTATTGATCGAATACCTACACTGGGAACAAGCAATCAGGGTGTAGGTATGTACGTCGGCCCGTATCCTGTACATGGATTCAGCGAATGGCAGGTTCTTTGTGACTTTGGACTTGGCTCATAGAAACAGGGATGTGAGCCGATGTGCAAATGCCCATCGAATACGGTGACGGTGAGGAATTTTCCGGCGTGTCAGGTACCACCCTCAAGACCCACTGCACGTGCGAGGACCTTTTTTTTCGTAGACGTGGTATATTCACACATGGCGTAGTAAATGGCGAATACCCCGAGTCTCTCTCATCTTGCAGTGGTCAATAATGACATGGAGACACCATTGAACCTGCCCAGCGTCAGCAGTTCGAATAAAGCTCACAAAATAAAGTAGCGGCAGTGGCGCCGTCCCGACACTTCATTTTTCGGACCTTAATTGTCCTCCGCATGTGCGTTTCACATCCCGCGGCTCCCATGCTCGTGCATCCCAATTCAGCACGCGCTAGCAAGGGTTGAGTGAAGGGTTCCTCACGGCACTAGCGTATGTGTCCGAACAAGGAAGTGACAGCCATTGCTCGTGCGCAGAAGACCCATAGTAAAGCCGCGAAAGCACCCCGAAGACGGATTGAAAAGCAGGGAAAGCAGATAGGTCGGTTTAGGTAGGGATGAGCTATTGAGCGGGGGGGATGAGTAAAAAGCAGCTTGTGAACCTCACGCCGCTTTCAAACGCGTTCAAGTGAAGATGGCGTCTCAGGATATCTCGAGTGCGAGGGCGTATCCCAATCTCGTTGCTTTGGGTGCTTCGGTCGTGGTGGTGTACATCTTCACGACTGCAATTTATCGTCTGTTTTTCCACCCTCTTGCTTCCTTTCCTGGCCCATTCTGGGCTCGGTTGACTATCATTCCATCGTGGTGGCACACTCGACCGGGTGACCGTCACGTTTGGCTGTATAACCTGCAGCAGAAATACGGTGAGTTGGCGTACGAGATCATCGACCAACCTGTGAGTTAACAAGTTACCAGGCCCAGAGTTCCGCTATCGTCCAGATAGCGTTGTGCTCAACACTCCTCAAGCTTACAAAAAGATCTTTGGAGCAAGAGGAAACGTCAGGAAGGGCGACTACTACAAAGTGTGGCCTCGCAATGTCCAGTCCATCAACACGTGGAACAGCACGACCGTCAGTGTGCACGCCCGCAAGCGCCGTGTGCTGAACTACGCTTTCTCTGAAGCTGCCTTGCGAGACGCTGAGGTCTTTCTGCATTCCAACATTGATCGTTGGATTGAACTTCTCGGACAATTGTCCTCAAAAGATGGCGAATGGTCCAGCTCGCTTGATATGTGCGATTGGATGAACTGGCTCGTGTTTGACATCCTAGGTGACTTGTGTTTTGGCAAGTGTTTTGATATGAAGGAACCCGGTAGCGACTTGCGCCATATCCCAGAGGTCATGGTTTCGTTTCTGGAACTCTTCCATCCCGTAAGTCTGTCGGCAACTTCCTCCTGACCAAGCTGACGCTTAAAGATTGCATTCGGTCCACTTGCCAACATCTGGGTATGGCTGAAGCCACGCGGTCTCGACAAGCTTCTAGCAGTTGCTTCACCGCCAGTGGTAGTGAAGTGGCAAGATTTCGTAGCCGATTGTCTCGCAAAACGGACGATCATAGAACAAGAGCAAGAAAAGAACCCCAAGCCTGATGCTGAAGTTCGCAAAGACTTCTTTCACTTCCTTTTCAAGGCTGTCGATCCAGAGACCGGCAAGCGGGGATATGATCTCAACGAGCTGTATGCGGAGTGCGAGCTGCTGACAATTGCTGGTTCGGACACTACTTCGGTAGTCATGTCTGCAGCGTTCTTTTATCTTGCCAGGCGGCCGGAAATTCAAGCTAAGCTCGCACAAGAGATCCGAGCGACCTTCTCGAGCTACAACGAGATCAAGTCTGGCATGAAGCTCTCCTCCTGCAAATACTTGACGGCCTTTCTCCAAGAAGCGATGCGCATGACTCCACCTGTCGCCGCTGACCCAAGCCGACAAGTACTCCCAGGAGGTACGACTGTGGAAGGACACTACATCCCCGAGGGTCTCCACGTGAGCACTGGTCTGTACTGCCTGAGTTACAACGAGAACGCATTTCCCGAGCCCTTCAAGTTCCGACCGGAGCGCTGGATCGTGGGCGAGGGCGACAGTGGCTCTTCAGCAGAAAGCGTTGCCTTGGCCGAGAATGCCTTCTGCGCCTTTTCTACCGGATCCCGGGGCTGTGTCGGAAAGAACCTAGCCTGGCTGGAAATGCGGCTAGTCTTCGCAAAGACACTGTGGGCTTTGGAAGTGAAGGCCGATCCGACGAACAAGCTGGGAGGTGGTGATCCTGCAGGAAAGCCAGGACGGCAATGCGCAGATCAATACCAGATCTACGACATGTTCGTTTCGAACAGGAAAGGACCCATCGTTCAAGTGAAGAAGCGAGCTTGATACGAAGGTGCTCGTATACTTCGTGTCAGCCTTCAGCGTACACTAAACATCGAAGTCGGTACCTGGAAGCATTCGCGCTACTCATGGACCGAAGAAGGCTAGAGGGCCGTCAAGCTGGTTCTTACTTTGTGCAAGTCAGTACCACGATCTGTATATAGCGTTCTGCACAGGTTAGACATGGCGCACTGATAGTCCAATCCGCAAGAAACGACGGTTCAACACATTTACAAGCGTTTTGAGGAGTATCAAGTGACTGAAGGATGCAGAAGGTGAAGAGATGAGAGGAACTGCGTTTCTTTACGCCTTCCAATATGTATGGTGGATCATATACTCATTGTGCCCATGCTTTTCCGTAACTCCACGATGCTCTTCATCGCGCCGTCATTCCCTCTTTACAAGTTGACAGCGGTGCGGAAGTTCTTTCCAGCGTAGATGGCGTTGTCACCCAGCTCCTCCTCGATGCGAAGAATCTGGTTAAGCTTGGCCAAGCGCTCTGAGCGAGCTGGTGCACCGGTCTTGATCTGTCCGGCACGGAGACCGACGACAATGTCGGCGATCGTGACATCCTCGGTCTCACCAGAGCGGTGAGAGACCATGACACCCCATCCGGCACCGAACGCGTCCTTGGCGGCCTGGATGGCTTCAGTGATGGTACCGATCTGGTTGACCTTGAGGAGTAGAGCGTTGCAAGACTTCAGCTCGATAGCCTTCTTGATGAATTCGGGGTTCGTGACAGTCAGGTCGTCACTGGCAGGATTAGTAAAGAGTTAACACATCTTGTAAAGGGTGACTTACCCGACGATCTGGAAGTCGGAGGTCTTGAAGAAGTAAGACCACGCCTCCCAGTCATCCTCGGCAAACGGATCCTCGATGCTGACGATGGGGTACTTGGTTGCCAGAGACTTGTACATCTCAGCAAGTTGCTCGTAGGTGAGCCACTTGCTCTTGTCGCTGTCTGGGTTCTTGAAATCGAGATCGTACTTCTTCTCCTCGGTCTTGTAGAACTCGCTGGAGGCAACGTCCATGGCGATGTTGATCTTGCCTGTGTAGCCAGCCTCCTCGATGGCTTCGGTGATAAGGTCAAGCGCTTCCTCTGCGGTCTGAATATCGGGAGCAACGCCACCCTCGTCGCCAACGTTTCCGGCAGACTGGCCGTACTTCTTCTTGGCGAGAGACTTGAGCTTCTGGTAAACCTCGGCACCTTGGCGCATAGCTTCGGTGAATGTAGGGGCTTCACTGTAATCACGTTAGATCGAGCAAGAGCCTAGTGAAGGGCTGCTTACGAGGGGACGATCATGAACTCCTGGAAGGCCAGACGGCCACCAGCGTGTGAGCCACCATTCAGAACGTTTTGGACTGCAAGGTCAGTAAGCGCTAATTTGTGGCTATGACCATCGCTTACAGGGTACGGGAAGTACGTAAGGCTTCTTGGTGCCAGCCAAGTCGGAGATGTGTGCGTAGAGAGGGACACCTTTCTCAGCGGCCGCGGCCTTTGCGATGGCCATTGAGACACCGAGGATGGCGTTGGCTCCCAGCTTCTCCTTGTTCTTGGTGCCATCGAGCTTGTTCAGGAAGGCATCGACGGCGGACTGGTCCTTGACGTCGATCTTCTCCTTGATGAGGGCTGGGGCAATGGTGTCGTTGACGTTGCCGACAGCCTTGGTGACACCCTTACCACCCCACTTGGTCTTGTCTCCATCGCGGAGCTCGCAGGCCTCGTGCGAACCGGTGGAAGCGCCGGAAGGAACGATGGCGCGGTGCAGGCCGGTCTCGGTGACGATGTCGACCTCGACGGTTGGATTACCCTGGGGAGTATGAGCAACAACATCTCTATAAGTCTTTGCATGAACGTACGCGAGAGTCGTAGACGGAACGGGCGTGGATCTTGGTGATGGTCATGGTTGTTGAGTGACTGGAAAGTAAAGCGCGTCAGTAGAGCAATTGCAGAAGTGAGAAGCTGAGGGAGGATGGCCAAGAATATATAGGCGCGTATCAGCCCTATGATGCAACGTGAGAAGAAAACAGCTGCTACGAGGCTACAAAAAGAAAGTAAGTTGAACCACTGCGTCTAGCCCGTGCCTGTTGAGCACGGTGGAACCTCAGCAGGCATTGGAGCGCGGGATGGCAGGCTCGGCCGCGGAAACGACCGCGAAGAAAGAGTTTGACTTACCAGCTGAGTGTTGAGTGTTTAGCAGAGTATCTCTGTTTGGGGGGGCGTTGTCGAGCTTTAAGAGTTGGTGGGGCATGGTTCTTTCCTCAGCAACATGGTGCCCCGCCATGCCACGAAGCTATTGGCCACTGCGGCGTCTCTCGTAAAGCATGTTTTAAGAGTATCGCAAAAGCACTGAGAGAGGTGTGGGAGTACGAGGCAGGGATGAGTTTTCTAGACAAGCAACGAAAGTCGATTGAGGAGATACGGAGTACTCGTTCCCAGAGAGAACTGTGATCTACAGAGAAATGGGCAGGGCTTTACAGCGTGTCCAGCTTGACGGATGTCCTTTTTCAGCTCTTTGAGAGAGGATAGAATCGTGCTCCATGAAAACGCACTTTACATCAGGATAGCACGATAGTTCAAGAGCCATACGCATCGTCTGGAGAGGTGAAGGTGTGATGATGCGGCCAATCCTCGCAAACATGCCAAGCCTGAGCTTGAGCTCGAGCCTCGCCGCGACGCTCAGAGCTGCCTTCGCGTGTAGAGTGATGTACACTTGCTTCCACCCAAGACTACGTTCTTATCACATGCAACACCTGAGCGCTGTCTGAACCCTTCTTATCGATCTCTGCATCCCACCGACAAACTCCGGATCTCTCGCACTCAGGACCACACATCTAGCACTTACCACACACCAAGCTCGTCACCATGTAAGTTGTGTAGCGTGTTTAGAATAACAGTAACTGACAGGCGACCAGGGAGGTCCTACTGGGAATCACGGGCAAAGACTTCACGCTCATCGCCTCCTCCAAAGCCGCCATGCGAGGCGCCACCATCCTCAAAGCCACCGACGACAAGACCAGAGCACTAAACACACATACGCTCATGACCTTCTCCGGAGAGGCTGGCGACACGGGTATGACATATACAGACTGGAGATATGAGTGGGGCTGATACGCAGTACAGTACAATTCGCAGAGTTCATCCAGGCGAATGTCCAGCTGTACTCGATGCGCAACGGCATGGAGCTGTCACCCGCCGCCACCGCCAACTTTGTACGAGGAGAGCTAGCGACCGCGCTGCGATCACGGAGACCGTACACGGTGAACCTGCTGCTAGGAGGCTACGACAAGATTGCGGACAAGCCGACGCTGTACTGGATCGACTACCTGGCGAGTTTGGCACCGGTGCCATACGGTGCACACGGATATGCTCAGTAAGTACTCGGCCTGAATATTAGCGCTATGTCTGCGGCTGCATTCTATCCTTCTCACTAGAGGCGTTGTGCGATCTGCACTAACATATCGTTCTTCAGGTACTACTGCCTCTCGCTGCTAGATAAGCACCACCACCCAGACATCGACTACGAGCAAGGCATGAAGATCATGCGCATGTGCACACAGGAGCTGAAGCGACGTCTCCCGATCGACTTCAAGGGCGTCTACGTCAAGGTCATCACCAAGGACGGCATAAAGGATGTGGATTACGAGGACGACGTGAAGGTGGCTGTACCGTGAGGTGAATCTTCACCTGGGAAGAGAACAGCAATTGCCGAAGAGACGTAGCATGCCTGCTGAGGGCAGGCCGCATACGTGGACAGCAAGTCAAGCATAGCATAGGACATGAGGCATACGACATGATGACAAACATCAGCAAGGGAATGAGATGACACGTTCCCAGCCGGCTTCCAATTGTTGCGACTGACGTTAGATCGTGTGCTCGGGCATTCAAAGCGGCTGTGGTGCGACAGCCGTCTGTATCGTCATTGATTTCGAAGGAACCATATCAGTCACAGGTATGACCTGCCAAACTGATTTTTTCTGACTTGGTCAATAGATAAACTCAAGGCAGTCCGCCTAGGTTCCAGCAGAGGGCCTGCCACGTCAACAACGAAAACAGCGCCTGATGAAAGGACCGCTAGCACCGCGGCACCTCGTAAAACTGGCGAACCACGGCCCGTGAGAGTGGTCCATATGCTTCCTCCAACCTCAATCTTTGCAATCTTGTATTGAATGGTCTAGTTTGCTTGGACACCGCCCATGACCAACCAAGCACTGCAAATGTGGCCGAGCAAGGACACAACGTCGACATCGTCTCCCAAGGGAAGACCAAGCCATTGTGGAGCCCGTGGATGATGATCACAGCTAACGTTCTAGTAATGTAGCGGACCGCCAATAGTGTTCCTCTCCTCAGTGAGAAGTCCTTCTTCCCACGCGTTCCCTGTTCGTAAAGGATGCTCACAGAGTCGGATTCACAGACAACCTTGCAAAAGCTCGGCGGACTACCAGTATCCGAAAGTATCACTAATTCAATGTCGAACTCCGAACTCGTGATGATGCCCATGGCCAAGCTCGCGAAAGCTCGGCGTATTCCATCAGTCTCTTCGGCAAGAAGTCTTAGAGCTTCAACGGCAAAGAGTCTCAGAGCTTCAAATGCTATAAGTCATAGACTTTCAACGGCAAGAACGCTTGGAGCTTCAATGACAATGGCCCCATGGATCAGGCCCGCCAGCGTCTTTGATCAGGACGGGACCACCTCAGCAGAACCACCATCATCTTCAAGGCGAGGGATCTGCTTGTCCCACAGCCTCAGCACATTCTTAACGTGTAGTTATCCCTACAGGATCCAGTGTCTATTTTCAGCAAATGTAGCAGTATGCTCTTCACGACCATTTCGGTCACTTCAACTTGCAGTCCCTTGAGCTTTATTTTTCGCTCAGTCCGTCCGCACAGGAAGCCATGACGCGACATCGTTCGCTTCGAATGATCGGCTCGGTGGTGCAACGTCGCGCATAAGCATGGGCGTCTTCACGACCTCACTAAGGAACTTTCTGATTTCGACACGCAGCAACAGTTCAAACTGCAAGAGTTTTCAAGCAATACGTCAGCAGGTACGGCTAGAATTCGTGATCGATCAGCTCAGGGAAGCCCTACCTAGAGTACAATCAAAGTGTAGCTTGTATATCCTCAATACGTTATATACGGACTTCTTACTCACCAAAAGACCATCGAAGATAACTACGCCATGGTCCCAGGTTATCAATTCTTACAACCCTTGTAGTGGGTAGCTGGTGCTGTTCTCGTCGATCACGAATTACTGCCGCGCCTGGTTGCGTTGACTCGTACAGAAAAGCAAGGAAGAGCACACCAGTGCAACCGTCCAAGCCAGATTGTAGTCTCGAAGCTTTCCAGAAACATCGCAGAAGGACAACTTAGCAGAACACCACACTCGCATGATCTGACAAATGAGGAAATTTCAAAGACATACTACAACCCGTAAGAGCAACATGGAGGAAGCAGCATAGCGCACGCTCTCTCCTCGAGCCTTTATCATCGTATCACCATCTTACGGCGCCTCTCACCGTCACCCGGGAAGCCACACTTCAACAGGCGAGAAGGCAGACGAGCCCGCTCGCCTTGCCTGAATTGCGCGCATTGTGGCTCCGCTTGGAGTCACACTTCCCATATCGCACTGCGACCCAAAAACAATTCTAGCGGGCGTAGTCCAGCCGCCAATCCCTCGACTTCAAAAGAATGCCTTGTCTGCGCCTGTACCGCCCCAGGAACAACCATTGAACGGATCACTTGCCCGCCGCAAAACCACAGACTAGGGGTGCCTGCATCATACGTCAGAACGACCCGTACGGTACGCCAAACTCGTCAGTCGCCCGCCCGCATAAGACACAAGGCATGCTTCCGCCAAATCCACATAAACTCGTTGCTCAAGGACTTTGTTTTCAGAAAGGGAGGACGTGTGAGAGCCTAAGGCTCTCCAGACTTTATTATGAACCATCAGCCGACGATCCAAACAAAGGCAGCCTTCTCAAGCACCAGCAAATAACACCAGCAATTCAGGCCACAGATTCCAGTATGAGCTCCGCCAGACTAGCGTTACACAGCGAGCTCTTACGCAAATGCGAGCCAAGCTTTGCTGCTTCCTTCGAAATCGATGTACCAGCACAGCGCGACATTGTAACCCAATCACAAGACCTGTGGCGAGCCCCGTTGCTGAAAGTCTCGCAGTGATCTGTGGCAAGGAGTGACTCGTAACGTCCTCCGCTTATGCAGCAGCAAAGAGCTTACTCATATCCTCCACGACGCACGGATGACATGATGTCGAAGTGCCAACTCAGGTCGAATAGTATTATCTACATACCCATCCTAAATTTGCGCCCAATGGCGATGCAGCAGTTGTCACGTCTAAGACGCGAGTAGAATAGCGATGAACAATGATGACCCCTTGAAAGAAGATCCCGCTCGAGACGGCACGCCGCTGCCGGTGAAAGGGAATCACGGACATGCACGAGCTTCACACACGGGAACATGAGTTCACCGCTGTAGGTGTCGAATCTAGAGTGTCGGGGTCGCACTTGCTAATCTCAACGCGGAAACGTGTTTGCCCATGGGGGAGAGGAGCGCTCCCGCCACGAGGGCAAGAATCTACGTAGTCGAAACACCACACCTCACCAGGCTCCGCAAGAATTCGTGATCGTTTGCCTCAGCGAAGCTCTAGGTACCACCAATACTAAGAGTACGTCGAAATTAGAGCCTGGCTGTCCTCTGTATATTATTTTAGCTTTCTTACTCTACTGAAACAATGGTGAAGATAGACAGGCTACTAGTTTAGGTTCCAGACTTTGTCCTTTGTCATGGATGTTGCTGGCCTCGTCAATCACGAAAGCTTGCGGCACCTGATGTCCTCACAAAAAGTAGTTGACACGCATAGAATACCACACAAAGCTGACATTGAACCGCTTGCTAGACCTGCTGACCATCGTCACAATGGCATTGCAGGCTACTCGCCGCCTAGAAGGTGTTGACAATAAACAGCGTCCGACGACGCGATCCCGACTCGCCGGTGAGCGCGACAACATCGCTGCCGATAACATGAACGACACCACAGGCTTCATCGTGAAAAACATTGCGGCCGACAACATGAACGACACTACGGGCTTTGTCGTGGACGGCACCACGAACTACATCGTGGACGACATCATGTTCGACATGCACTACCCTGAGGTGCTGGATATCGCTTCATCTGAGGGCTTCGACGACGCCTACGCGGTAAAGGAAGTCGGCCAGGTCAGTGACCCTGTCACGTTTTTGACCTTCGATTTACATCTGTAGACCAGATGGATTAAAGCAATGTACTTGCTCCACCTCGACCATCGCTGCGGCATCAAGATGGTGCAAGACAAGCTCAGCGTCGACACGAAGGCTACCATGAAGGCGTGCCAAGACAAGATCCGAACGATTGCCCGTCACGCAAAGGATCTGGTCAACACGATCGCTATATCTGTATCAGACCGCGAGCATATTGCTTCTGTCATTGTCACGGCCTGGTTTTCAGCTCTTGTCAATCGCTCAACTATCCCGTGCGATCAATCAGCCTGTCTTTATTCAAATTTACTGGGCGTTCGGAACTCGTCCAGCTAAGCACAGATACTGTCACTGATAGAGCAGCCTGTATGTCTTCAATATTGTTGAACACGACGTTCCTAGGTTGTTTGAGATTGGGTCCCTCACAAAGTTGTAGCGAACGTCGAAATGAAGCGTCTGCAAGCGCACGTGCCCGACGCCCAGACCATGTCTGCTTAGCTCATCCGCGCTAACGAAAATTCCATAAAACACCTTGAATCTCCGGCCCTCTCATTCTCTCGTCATCAAAAGCACACGAACAAGCCACGGCCGTTAGCTTTATTGCTCTCGGCTGCCAGTCACTATTGTGATCTATGTTCGGAGAAAAACTACACTCCTGTAGGAAGCTGGTGTTTCGTTGGGTCATCTTCAGTGATGGCGATGGAACAGCGGTGTCGATTTATTGGGAGCACATACTGCAAATTTCCATGTGATGTATTCGAAGTGAAGACACGGGCGAAGGTCCTGGTGACTGTTGTCAGTCATATGCAACGCGCTTATGATGTCCCAAGCTCTGGCAAATGTTGTACCTATCTCCAATTCTTCACCATGGATGTCGCGAATTTCTGTCCGTTACGAGCTATGTTGTTAATCATGGCCGAACGTAACAAGAGCAAGGCATCGAGATCAGCGTTCATTCCGAGGTTGTTCAAGACCATGGTTTTAAAATGTGCCCTCGATAGCCCATGTCGGCATCACCTGCTGCTTGCATCCGCCAAAGTCGCTCGGTAGTGGGAAACGAACAATAGAAGCATGTGTGCGGGAGACAAAAAGGTCAAAGGTGCATCGAATTAAAATTTGTTTCATTGCGATGCTACTGATCGCGAAGCTGCCGCGCAATAACTGCTGAGCTTTTACCATTCCGCTCGTCTAGTCTAATCCCATCTACCTTTCTAGTTCTTGTAACCATTTTCATAGCCATTGGCAATGTCTTTAAGGCCGTTTGGTGTATGGCCGTTGGCCTTGCCATTGCTCATGCCGTTGGCGATCTTCGGGTTCTTCAAAGCCTCCTCAACTGGTACATCGTTCAGGGTATAACCAGTGTCGCTAGCATCGACGAAAGCATCGATGCCCTCACCGTTTCGGGGGTAGTCTTTCATCAGCTCCTTGTGCTTTCGCAGAGCCGCATTCATCTCCTCGGCGGAAACATCGTTGAGGAACACACACGTTCCGATGGGGTTGGGTACGGCCGCACGCAGAAGACCATCTCGGGTCTTGAGAATAGCCTTGGTAGCTTTGTCGAGCATCTCTTCGTCGAACAGCTCGTGATCCATGGACAAGCCTGCTCTTGAGAACAAGTTCAACAAGCGCTTGTGCTCCGTATCATCGAGCAGGCCACGCATGTTGGCCAGGGTCGCTGAGTATGCCATATCAATGGAGATGGCATGTCCGTGACGCAGAGGCACCTTTGGTGAGAGCTAAACCTAATCAGAGGTGTTCAAATCACATGCGGCGAGTACTTACCTCGTGTAGAGGGCTCCAGGTGTGGCCGTAGGCGATGACACGGTCAAGGCCAATCTCGTGGAGGTTGGGTGTCTCGAGCTTCAGCATCTCGAAGATACCGGCGCGGTTGATTTGATCCGCAGCCCTGCGAATCTCAGGGTCGGCATCATCACGACCGAATCGCGATGTGATCAACTTCTCGCAGTACTTGTCAAGAAGCTCAAACGTGGGCCTGTGACCGCATGTCGAGATCTTGATGAGCTCAGCAAAGCCGTTTCTGACTTGGCCTTCTGGGAGAGTCTTGAGGAATGAGAAATCGAGAAAGGTGTGCATTGGAGCGTGATAAGCTCCTAACCTATTCTTGTAGTTGCCGTAATTGACGGCGACCTTGATGCTGACACTGGCGTCAATCAAGCCAATGACAGTGGTTGGGATACGGATGTAGTTTGTAGTCCTTCGGTACGCCGCACATGCAAATCTGTAGACTCGAGTTAACTCTGATCAAGCAACGCATTCCGGCCAGAGTGCCTTAGAATCAATTTTTACCCAGCAACGTCAGTCACCAAACCTCCACCCTGTAGTCCGTTAGTTAAAGAAAGGGTGCGTGTCATGTGGTCCAAACTTACAACAACCAATACGGGCTCCTTTCGGATGATACCGAACTCAGTCATCGAATCGACGATACTCAGAAGTGTGTCCATGGACTTGGCCTTCTCGCCAATCATGGTTTTGTGGATCGTTAATGGGAGATTGTAGTGGTCGAAGTACTTCTGTATCTGCTTGCCATAGATGTTGAAGATGTTCAAATCCATGACAGCAAGGCAGCGACCCCAGCGCTCGTAGCAGTTGGCGAGGTCTTCGTTCTCGGGTTCGAACACTCCATCGAGGAAGGAGAAGTCATATTCGATCTTCTCGTATCCCTCAACGTGGAAGCCCTTCTTGGTCTCGACGACGGATGCTTTGAGGTCAGACATGATGAATGAAGTAGAATATGTGAATGGAGAAACGTTGAGTTCTGCTGGGTCAAAGTACGGGGACCCGAAGTCCATATAAACAAACCCAGAACTTGGTCAGCTTGGACCAAGAACGTACTGCCTCGGCCACGATTCAGCTCAATTGGCCCACACATGCCGAATGCACATGCGGAAACGTCAAACATACGCATCGTTCTCGTCCATGATGCATTGGCTGGGGGATTCCTTGCTGCAAGGTCAAATTAGAAGCACTCTGCGTGTGGGAGACTAGACTGTTGTTGGCCAACTGCAGTCTAGTCTCCCACTCCATGATGACACGACGAATACTGGTTAGCGGTCGAACCGGGTAGTGAAGATGGGATTTGCGAAGCTCTGATGCAAACATAGGCTTTTGCGTGCTTGGGACATCGACCGGATCGTAATTGCAGTTTCGGCCACGCACAGATCAGGTGTAGCATGGTACACTAGCCTGTGTAACGTTAGTGCCGAGAGCGGAGCAAGTGCCGACGATTGGTTTGTTCGAACAACCCGCATGGCGGGGCATTACCATTATTGCCACCATCCATCTGTACTGGGGCATCTGCGGCTCGACCTTCACATTGGGTTGAGGGGCTTAGGAGCACATTTCAGCGAATGATCGTTTTGAACCGACAATTTTCATACTGTGCTGTCACGGTCACTGCACCTCGTTCATCGCACCCTTTGTCCAACGCTCTCATTGCTTCATCATTCCTCTCGAAGGAACTTCCTGGTTGTGACGTTCTGCGAGATCTCAACGTCTCTAGTTCCCGTCTCGGGTAGATGTAATTTGGTCGATCTTAGAGCATTGAGGCATATTGATTAGTGCGTTGCACATCAATCTTTTCGTTCCGTAGGTGGCTAGGTGGGGCTGAAGAGCTCTAGAATCGTTGACGACAAGTATCCATCCCACTCCAAAGTCAACATGCGCCAGGGCCAAGTTTCCGCCAATGACGATTGCACATGACAGGCCTTGCTACTTCAAGCATCGTGTTTACAGCACATTCTGCCGTGTAAAGTCAAGCCCACCGTGACTGGTCTGGAAACGACTTGGCGTATCTCGTGTAGTTCTGACAGGTATACACGCCTCGCAATCGCGTCAGCATCCCACGTCGAGGTTAAAGCGAGCTTACGACCCACTACATCGCTTTTGAAAGTGGATTGCCTGAACGATTGACGAGTACATTGGTGGAGCTCGATCGCGTCCCCGGACGGATCAAGGCATAGACCAATAATTGCCTCACAGGTTCCTGCATAGCTTCCGTCATCATTATCCCGTCGCCCCACACTAGGGTCCACGCGTTGAGGGGCATACTGGGTAGCTCGAACGCGTCGAGATCAATATGGCCGAAGATTTTCGAACAGCAATTGAATAGCAACAACAATGGGCAGCTTCGATCAGAGCAAAGCGTACGCAGCGCAGGAGACAGAAGGACAATTCTTCGACGATGGACGCGAGATCGAGCTGTTGCACTTCGTATACTCCCACAAGAACATTGAGCAGATACGCGGGTCACCAGAGAAGGTGTTGGCTGCCATTGACGAGTATGGACGGACGAAGAAGTATCTCATGAACGTCGGAGAGGACAAGGGACGTATAGTCACTGATCTGATTGCGGAAGTGAAGCCAAAGACGATGGTAGGATTATTCTCTTCTTGACAACCCAGACTGACCCAAAACTCCAGGTAGAACTCGGCGGATACGTGGGCTACTCGTGCATTCTCTTCGGCGAGGCAGTACGGAAAGCGGGCGGCCAGCGATACTTCAGCTTGGAGCGTGACCCAGCATTTGCCGCAGTCATTATGTCCCTGGTGGACCTCGCAGGTCTTTCGGATGTTGTCAAAGTCATTGTTGGCTCGAGCGACGAGTCAATAGCACGATTGACCTCATCCGGTCAGCTCAAACACATCGACCTTATGTTCCTGGACCACTACAAGCCCGCTTACACCACCGATCTGAAGCTCAGCGAAGAATTGGGCCTTATCACAAAAGGCTCGGTACTGGCGGCAGATAATGTGATTAAGCCCGGAAACCCGCCATATCTGGAATATGTCAGGTCAAGTGTGGACGAAAAGGTGGAGAAGGCGAAGGAAGGCGGAAACAGTCACGTTGAGGGCATCGCGGAGACCAACGTCAAGATGTACGAGAAACGTTTTGGCAAGGCAAACTTCAGCCAGAGCAAGGGAAACCCGAATCTCAAGTACGAGAGTAAGCTGGTCAACAGCTACGAGCCTACTGGAGTCCCCGTAAGCTTCTGTTGTGTTTAGTTCCTAAGTTCATATGCTGACTGTGGACAGGATGGTATCGAAATTACCAGGTGTGTCGGCTGAAGCGTGGGCGAGATGTCGAGACGAAGCAAACTTCGAGCGCAGCTTGTATGGCAATAATGAAGACAGTGGTCGATATGGACATCTCATCCGAGCTCGAGCGTGGTTAACTACCAAACACTCGCAACGTCGAACACACGCCACAGAAGTGTACTAAATAAACATAATATACACCATTTGGACAGATAACAGATGATGGGTTGTGCACTGAAATCACTGCTCTATGATCTTATGCTACGTGGAGGCACTCTACACTCTCATCATGCTCGTCACTTCGTGCAAAATTCATCGATTTGCACGTTCACTCGCCATCGCATACATTGGATTTCGTGTTGCCATCAATTTCCACTGGACCACACAAAACAAATTATCAGTATCTTCAACATTCGTGGCAAAGTCACGGTGCAAGAATCCACCGAAATTTCCAACCCCCAAACAAACAAACAACCCCACCAGCTGTCATACAATTATCATCCATCCCACTACTAAGCGCCGCCGATCGCGGCAAGATCGAAATTTAGAGTGTGAACCATCGAGAATCGTGCATCTGCATGCCGACCCCTGGCTCCCAAGTTCCCACTTTGCAAGTGCATGTGCAATGATGACGTGAAGACTAAACGCTTCGGCACGCTTGCGACATGCATACGCGACCGCGTATATCGGCTGTTTATGATATCAGATTAAGGAGCTTAGGCGCTGTGGTGGGTCGAATTCTAATGTTGGGCGCGAATTTGAATTGCTTGTGACATTGGTGCTAGTTGAGGACGTTTCGCGCAAAAGGAACGAAGTCACGTTCTGGCAGCAGCAGCAACAACAACGTCCCGAGGTTCTGCTGAACAATCGATTGTAAAATGGCGCAGAATGAAGCTGCTAAAGCTCATACGCCGTTCTACTACACAAATCTAGGCAAAAACATACTCTTGCTACTTCTGAGCTTGGTCAACGCGCCCATCTCCGCAGCCGTTGTCCTCGTCAGCCTCATCATCTCAAGCTTCACAAGCAAAGCCAAACCACAACTCCAACATGGCGACTCTTCAGAACGCAAAACCATCCTGGTCACAGGAGTTTCCATGACCAAAGGCCTCACCATAGCACGCAGCCTGTCACAACACGCACCACACCGCATCATCGGCGCGGATATATCCGCCTTCTCACCAGGCCGATTCTCCAACTCCCTATCAAAATACTACCGCCTCGACACACCCCACGGTGACGATGCGGAGCCCTACATCGATTCCATTCTCTCCGTCATCCGGAACGAAAACGTCGACCTATGGATATCCTGCTCCTCTGTCGTCGCAGCCGTAGAAGACGGACAAGTCGTGCGCCTCGCCCAAGAAGCCGCAAACCAAAAGGGACGAAAATTCGAAGCCATCCAGTTCAATGAAGACGTCGTCGAAAAGTTCCACGAGAAAGACAAGTTCATCGACTACATCGCAACTCTCAACCTCACGATCCCAGAATCACACCGCTGCACATCCGCCGACGATGCATTGAAAGTGCTACTGCGTAACATCAACGACAAGAAGAAATTCCTCGCCAAACCAATCGGCGTCGACGACCGCGCACGAAACGCGATGATGACGCTCCTACCCTTCAAGTCCGCCCAAGAAACAACATCCTACGTCGATTCACTCAATATTTCACCTTCCAACCCCTTCCAACTCCAACAATTCATACCAGGGAAAGAATACTGCACCCACGCGCTCGTCATACGCGGAAACGTCAAGGCATTCACATCCTGCCCGTCCTCAGAGTTACTCATGCACTACGAGCCGCTGCCAGCATACTCGACACTATCTCAAGAAATGCTCAAGTTCACCGAGAAAGTAGCAAAGGCCGGCGGCGAGACGTTTACGGGGCATTTGAGTTTTGATTTTCTGGTCGAGGACGGGAATGAGGTGGTGCTGTATCCGATTGAATGTAATCCGCGCGCTCACACGGCTGTCGTGCTGTTTGATAATACGCCTGCGATGGCGAATGCGTATCTTTCGATCTTTGATGGCGCGACGTCGGATTATAATAGGTCTACGCCGGTGTATCCGCGCGCGCCGACGCCGAGTTACTATTGGTTTGGGCACGATGTAGTCACTTTTGGTATTCTGCCTGTGCTGGATGCTTTGGTTGGGAAGGGCAGCTGGCAGAATGTGCTGGCTGACTGGGCGTATCTGGGCCAGCATTTGGCGACTTGGAGAGATGGGACGTTTACCGGCGCGGATCCAGTGCCGTTCTGGGTGCTGTATCATGTCTATTGGCCGATGAAGTTTGTGGAGAGTTTGAGGACGGGGAAGGAGTGGAGTCGGATCAATGTTAGCACGACGAAGATGTTTGAGGGATGAAGGTTGGAATGACCAAAGACAGAAAGTAGTAGACAAAGACAAAGACAAAGACAAGATTTGGGATGATTTTGAACAAACGTAGAACAGGGTATAATGATTTCCATAGAGGTGATGCTTATTCGGCCATGATCGCATCGCGGTCCAGCCCGAGATGCGACGTGCCATTCGTAATCGCCTTGATATCTCCCACCTCGTCCATCTCGCGAAGCGTAAAGTCGAGCAGGTAACTCTCATCAACCAGCTCTTCGACACGCTTGTAGTGCCGTTCACTATACGCTCGTATCGCATCAAGAACGTCCTTCAAGCTGCCCTTTGCACCAACCTTGCCGGCAGGTCTCAGGCCCGCTAATCTCGACGCTGGATAGGACTTGACGACAGCCCAGAGTATCTTCTGTGCAATGGGCGCGGTCCTGACGTTGGTGTTCCAGTCTCGCAGGCGGAGGAGGAGCTTATACAGCTGCTCATCTGCTAGGTTGCTGAGAACTTCGTCAACTGTATCAAGGCCAGTCATGCTGCCGGGATCAGGCTTTTCAGTCTCGACAACGCTCTTGAAGAGCGAGAATAGGCGCCCTGGCTGATCCATTTGTAGCGCCAGAACGATGGCCTCGCGGTAGTTGCCTGCATATGCGTAGTTCTGTAGTTTCTGGTCTAGCTCTACACGCTCAGTCTCAGCCGTCGTAGCAGCTTCGAGCGTCGCGCTTGTTGTATCTTGCCAAAAAGTGATGACGCTGTCACCACCGCCAGATATGAGTGCCCCAGTCGTTGGGTGTGCGATCAATGCCCAGACACGATCTGTGTGGTTGTCGAGCGTTGACATGGTCTCGCCGGACACTGAATCCCAGACCTTAACGAGACCATCACCGGCAGCAGAGGCAATTTGCGGACCACGCTTGTCTCTCGCATCGACCGGCCGGTATGGCAGCCAAGCCAGCTTCAATACACTGTTGGAGTGACCCTCCAGGGTCAGAAGACAGCTATAGTCTGCCAGACTCCAGATCTTGACCGTCTTGTCGCCGCTTCCTGTCGCTATCAGGCCCTTGTTGCCTGAGTTTGGTGCCTGTGTGTCCTTCGACGCAAATTTGACGGTCCATACGCCTCGCTTGTGGCCTCTCAAAACACCAACGGCTTCTCCTTCGGTTGCAGAGTATATCTTGACTGTGCGATCTTGTGAAGCTGACGCGAAGAGCGATCCTGAGGGATCGATGTCAATTGCGTTGATGTCCTTGTCATGTGCCTTCCTTGTGTACTTTGCGCGTAACTTCTTCATCTCTTTCGTGACATCCCATCGCTTGACCGTCCGGTCTTGAGATCCGGTGACAATGTACGGTGGCGGGTGGGAGAGCGGGTCCGTGTAAGCTGCAGACGACTCTTGTGGAGCCGCGTGAGGAAGCGCAATAGCTCCCAAAGATTCGGCGTGGCCGGTGAGAACCGCAGCGCAGGTATAGGAATCGTTTTCTGGATCGAGTCTCCAGAGCCGTGCGGTGTTATCCTTTGCGCCTGTCGCAAGCCAGTGTCCTGACCAATCGACGTCCATACAGATGACAATGTCTTCGTGGCCCTTGAGTAATCCTACGTCTGCGCCAAAATATCTGCCTTGAGCTGTATCGTCGCCTGCATTCGACTTGTGTAGAGTCACTATTCGAATATCTTCCGAATTTGTGTTCAGTGCTAGCAATGACTTGTCTTTGCCCACATAGGCCATGTCGATGACCTCGTCGTGAGTGCCGGATACGCGACGGAAGATAGGCAGTGGCTCGATCGTCTCCTCGTTCAATGGTGATGCGAAGACGGGTAGAGTGTGGAAATTGAGTACTTGGTCGGCGTGTACGGAGACGATGTAAGGTAGTCGTGCGTGATGTAGGATGTTGACGATCTCGTCTGTCTCAATTCCAGCCTCTTGCTCTTGCGTGATCTCCTTGCCAGACGCAACGGACCAGAGTCGCAAGCGGCCATTCTCACCGCCAGAGTAGATGCAAGTCCCACCAGCAACAAAGCCTGCGCCTTCGATGCCCTCCAGTGCGGCAAACGTCCGATGTGGCTTCCACCGCTCTGCGTCCCATGCAATGACTGTCTTGTCCCTGCTACCGGATACCAGCATCTTCGAAGTGGTGGAATAGTCCAACGAGCGCACTACTGAGACATGCGAGTCAAGCACCGCGGCGCTCTTCCTCTTGTGCAAGTCCCAGATGCGTATCTTGCCGTCTTCTGCACCAGAGGCAAGCCGGAACTCAATGTTGCTGTCTTCTGCGCCAGTTTCTGCCTGCGCCAGCTCTTCTTGCGGCTTCCTCCGCTTCCTCTTCTTGCTGCTCTCCGACGTGTCTTCCCTGTGTACAGTCTCGACTTCGAAGAAGTGCAAGGCTGAAACAACTCCACCGTGGCTGTGGAAAGTATGCGTCGTGTATCCACCGCGTATGTCCCACACCTTGACGACGCCATCTGCGCCACCGGTTGCCAGAAGTGTGCTTGTGCGGTCCATGGCTAGTGTGACTACGGGCGAGGTATGCGGTCGCAAATTCCGGAGGAGCTCGAGATCGAGGACAGTATCGTCGGTGTCGGAGGGCGTGACGGCATACAGGCGCATAGACAGAGATCGCGAGCAGACGATCAGGTGGGATGCGGACGGCGTCACTGTTGCGTGTTAGTGCTTCCAAGGGCATGGCCTGCTATGGCTGCTCACAAGCCAGCGAGGTGATGGTCTCTCCGTCGCCTTCTATGCGCCCCAGCTCTCGGCCATTGGTGAGGTCTGTGAGCAGCACATCCTCTCCCACGCTCGCTGCAAGAATGCGCCCGTCCTCGCTCAGCGACAGGCTTCCTCCGGCATAAATGGGTTGAATCGTCCGGTCGACCTCATATGTCGTCCTCACGGCTGCTCTTTGCGCCATTACAGAATTGGAGAAGTCGGAGATGCGAGAGTGTTGGCGGCGCGTGGAGTTCGCGCAATGTTGAAAAAAGTTACTTCTTATCGATAACGTCGCGTAGTTACTAGAGAAGTCGCGACTTCAGACAACGCTGGACTGGTGAAGCGACAAGGTACACCGCAACCCAGACGTTTTCTACCGGGGTCGACTACTCTTGCGCATATACCATGCAACGATAGCTATCATTATGGGCCGTCAAGGCTACCTCGCGAAGCTCGCGTTCGTATGTCACTTGACCTCGGAGCGCACTTGAAACGGAAAGCAGCTCACAGCGACAGGGACGGTCAGCCTTCGAGCCCACCCAAGAAGCTGCGCAGTCCGAAGACTTCATCCAGCTGGAGTCTAGCCAGGCCGATATCCCTCCGCGATACCACGACTTCAATGGCAACAACTACCTCCAACTGTATGATGAGCGCGGCAACCCAATGAACCCTCGCTCTCGAGAGTATGGGAAGACACTGAGGAACGCACAGAATGACGTCCTTGCTGCAGTGGGCGTGGTCGAGAGGCGGCCCTCACCAGCCGAGGGTCTGCCGGGCTCCTACCAAGCCCACCTCGATGAGCTGGATGCTGAGGACACAGCCGGGGACATCATTGAAGCCACACTCACAATCACTGAGATTGTGTGTACCTGGTGGATAGGGACTATCCGGCATAGACTCTTGACGTTTCGGCACCACGATGCGATGCCCTTTGCACGTATTGTAGCTCTCGAGCACATTATCAGCGGCAATGCGATCGCCTACACAGGCTTCGGCCCCGGTCTGTTCGCAACCATGGTGTCACAGACGATCGTGTATAATGCTTTTGTCTACAAACCCATTGCTCGCCTGCTGCAGGTCACGCATGCAAGTCGTCAGGCACGCAAGTTGTACAGGTGGTCGAGAGGTGCCTTGAAGCTTGGGTAAGCTTGCGCGTGAAGATATGTACGACGTGACTGACACTTGCAGGCTTCGCGTTGGCCTCGAGTTCTTATTCTTTCCATTCTATTACCACGCAGAATTGCAACGACTGGGACTCATAGTAGCCCGGCCTTTCTTGCCATACCTGAAGACTCTTGTTCCGTTCTCAGCAACGTCCCCCACTGTACCCTTCTCTCTCTTCTACGACCCGACGACGTCCGTCTCAAATCTCTTGAGAGCGGCTCTGACTTCGCCCCTGACTCTCATGTGCGCGGGACATTTCTTTGAACGATGGATGTACGGGATGGTCAATGAAGCGTTGGACTCTGCGGTCATTCGGCCTAAGAATCTGGATATCGACGGTCATGAGGCTCATACTAAGGATCGAGTCAACACTATTCTGGGCTTGCGTCAACATTCACCACCTCTAGTTCGAAAAGCCATTGTGGGGGTTTTGAGCACACTTGGATGGGCTGCACCGTACTACGACTTGGAGACCTATGATGAACCTCGTTTGGGACAGATTATTGAGGTGGGCGGTACTACAGTCTCAAATGTCACCCCAATTGAGCTCGCGGTGGCGCAGCAAGAGGTACACGTCGCTTTTGACACTCTTGACATGGAGTCACCTGTCATCCAAGCTGCAGCCGTGACCGAATTGGAGCATCCCAGGTCACCAACAAGCCCAATAGCATCTGACATGCGGCACGACGACGATGACCCCCGAATTCGGATCACGAACCGCGACGGCATTGTAGAGATGGAAGTACGGCTTCCGCCACGCGTAATCTCTTCTCGGACAGAGGCCGCTGATGCTATCGCTCCTTCTCAGGATTCGCAACTTCCACACTCGCGGCACGACACGCTCAGCTCAACAAACCTACCCTATTATCGCGTTTCAGAGCTCTCTCTCCAATCGTCGCGCATGCTCAGCACTATTGTCAAGGCCCAACTGGTTGGGATGGCGATGCTACCTGTAAAGGCTGTCGTCCTTAGGCTTATTGCTTCACACTACCTCGCTAGTCACGGCAATACAGGATCTCCTCGAGCTGTGATACCTCTGCTCAACCTCAACGACTTGAGTTGGCGTTCGGTTGGTGTTCAGCTGTCGCGCCTTGCACTTTGTAATGCTTTGGAGACAGCCATCGGCCTCAGTGTTTGGGGCCTTCAGTATGCTCTATCAGTGAGTATTGGAAAGCGCCAATTCGGCTGGGGCACTCTATGAACGTGCTGCCATCACGGCGTACAGCGGCCATTGCTAGCGCTGGAGACAGTCTCTTGCACTACTCGGTACCTGACCTTTGTCGCGGGACGTTACCGTTCGATTGAGGGGTTCTCCAAGTGGCACTTCAACCTGTTTCACTCACAACTACCGGCAATGCAATGGCAATGCAAGGAAATGCTCCGATGGCGCTCAATGGCTACATATTTCTTTTTCACCTGCCTCTTTCTGCCATTTTGCCAACGAACATCCTTCCCAGTGAATTGATTCGTAGCCCGGTTGCGCAATTCGCTCATGGCATTGGTGATCAGCGGCAAGCACCATCTTGCTGTTGGGCCCAGTAAGATTTCGAGCGGATAAGAGGCCGTGGGCACGTGCGTGTGGCGCTACGCTTCGCTTCCCCGAGGCACCATGTGGAACTGATTGGAGGCAGCTCGAAGACGCAGCACGTCTGGACGATTATGGCGCTGTGATGCGGAAATGATGCTCTGTTTAGCTGGCCAAGGCGTGCAACGGTAGGTCGCATGTGTCCGAGTTGCAGGGAGCCTCGCCAGCCGAAAGCGTTCGCAAAGATCATGCACGAGCCGGAGCATCCTGAAGGCTGGGCGTGCAAGAGCAGAATCCCGCGCTGCGATTCCTGGTGCGGGACATCAGGCGATCAGCAATCATTGCGTGTGAGGTAGAGTGGGCCGCAGTTTCGCGAGGTTATACAAGCCTCAGTTATGGCAGGATATCGCTGAAAAAAAGTTGATATCTACCTGGCGAGGCTGTATAGCCGGAGACACTACTGGGCATGGGTCCAGCGGAAGCATGCATTGGGCTGATGGAGGCGCGAGCTAAACCGCCTTCAACATGGGGTGCGAAATCATTCACCAAATGTGTAGAAAGCGCCTGCACATCGTGGGCCCCCTAACTGCTCTCCTGCGCAAGTGAAGTTGTTTTTTTCTTGTATCTTCGAGCCGTCTGCATGTCCACTCTGCAGGTTGGAGATCCCGCCCGTTCGGCGCCGCTCCCACCCTGTGCAGTTCGCAGTTCTCTCAGTTAGTCGCGCCTTCTTCGGGTTACTAAAGAAAAGAGGCCCCTGCTTTCGAGGGCTCCTTCCCCCTGCTCCACGCCGCTTGTCAAGTGGGAACGACCAACCAGTCCACTCTGGTCAGGAACGCTCCTTTACGACCCCCGCGAACTCACCCGAACGCGATTGCCCTCGATAAGTCCTTCACTCCACCGTGCTGCGATTCTGCCAAACACTGTCGCTACCATCCGCCGCTGTCTGTCTCTCAAACGCGCCCCTAAGGCCCCGTGCGCCTCTGCGACCCTCAAAGCCGGCATCGCGTTACCGCTGCACCCACCCGCATTTCCACGCTTGCTGCCGCTTGTAAGGTCCTCCCCAGGCCGGACTGACGCAGCGAGGCCAAACTTCGCAACACCGCAGTCCGCTTCGCAATCCCCGCATCCGCGCCTGAAGTTTGTCGGCGACGTGTGGTGAAGCAGCAAAGCATACGCATAAATGGTTCCCGCGGCGTAGTGGCACGAAAAACAAAGCCTGTCCGGGTGGCAGCGTGTCTACCGCACCCTCGCACTCCAACATAGCTGGTCCCGGTCCTGGCCTGGAGACACCCGTCACTCGCTGGAAGGCCACCCGTCAGCCAACATGTCGACCACTACACTTCCGCGCCCCTCGCGGCCTTCGATAGCGCCTCCAACGGGGCCGCTGCCCTCGCTGCCCGTACCGAAGACGCGTCACTCCAACATCGGCGTCGCATCACCACGCAGTCCGTCCAGCTCGCTCCTGCCCGGCGCGCCCGTAGCCAGCCGCGCAGTCTCCTCGTCAGCGCTGCCCTACCGGCTGCCCAAGCACGTCACTTCTCCGTCGGTGCCCACGGTCACTGCAGATGGCGTGCCAGTGGGCTCCGTGCCTCAAGGAAAGACATTGCGCAAGACTGTCAGCATTGGGGCGTTTCCGCAGCCGCCCAAGCACATGGGCAGGTCAAACCCCAGCAGCCCGCTATCGGCGAGCTCCATGCCTGGCGGAGACATGATCGACCGCCGGCTGTCATCTGTCTCCAAAGCCTCTGTCCCTTCCCGGAACAGCAGTCTGAAGAAGCCCAGGACCTCCAACATTGGGGGCGCGCGCGGTCTCCTCCCACGGTCGCCCTTATCACCTCCAAGTCTTCTCAACGCTAGCTCAGACTCTGTGCCAGTAGACACCAGCCACCTCAGTCTGCCGTCACCACCGCAAAGTCGCAATTCGTCTCCCCAAGGATCGTATGCCACGAGTGCCACCACATTCGAAGACGTCGGTGACGAGGATAGAGGGAGGTCAGACACCAAGAACTCGCTGCCAAAGGATGGCAAGGGCAACGTGCTCGTCAGCGTGCGAGTACGGCCGGACATCGGAGCGAAAGATGGCAACACCGAGATGGACTGGGAAGTCAACAACAAGCGCTCTTCGATTGCATATAGAGGCCGCGAGGGCGGAGATTACACCTATGGTATGGTTGCACAACGGTGCGCAGGACTAAAGACATGGAGCTGACTCAGACCCACAGACAACGTCTTCGACACCCAAGACAACAATGCTCGCGTGTACGATGCTGCAGCCAAGCGGCTCGTGCGACGGGTCATGGAAGGGTACCACGGCACGGTCTTCGCTTATGGCATGACCGGAACAGGCAAGACATTCTCCATGCAAGGCACCGCTACAAACCCCGGTGTCATCCCACTGGCCATCACCGACATCTTCTCATATATTCGAGAGACGCCGCACCGCGAATTCCTCTTGCGAGTGAGCTACCTCGAGATCTACAATGAGCGAATAAACGATCTCCTAGCAGGGCCGGTGGCCGGCGCTCTCGGTCAGCCTGGGCCACAAGAAGAAATCAAGCTACGCGAAGATAGCAAACGTGGTGTTTATGCGACGCCACTGAAAGAGGAGATTGTGCAGAGTCCTACCCAACTATTAAGGGTCATTGCACGCGGTGACAATGCTCGACGGGTGGCCGGGACCCAGTTCAATGCGCGGAGTTCGCGAAGTCACGCCGTTGTGCAGATCGTGGTGGAGAGTAGGGAGCGCGCACCCGCATCAACGGGCAGTCTAGCCAACAGCAAGCGATCCGCCATTGCGCCCGGTGGTGTGCGAGTGTCCACGCTCAGCTTGATCGACTTGGCTGGTTCAGAGAAAGCGGCCGACAACAAGGAGAGACGAACAGAAGGCTCACACATCAACAAAAGCTTGCTCACGCTAGGCACCGTCATTGGTCGACTTTCGAGCGACAAGGAAAAGACAGAGAAGGACAAGGGCAAAAATGACAAGCATCTGCCTTACAGAGACAGCAAACTGACTCGACTGCTGCAGCCTGCGCTGTCCGGAAACTCCCTGGTCAGCATCCTATGCACCATTCAGATTGGTGCCAGCGGTAGTATCGCAGCCGCGAGCAGCCACACTGGAGAGACGCTCAACACCCTGAAATTTGCATCACGCGCGAAGAACAACATCGTCAGCCATGCAAAGAAGGCCGACGAGTCGCTGGGTGCAGGTGGTGATGCCGCAGGTCGCGCCCTGTTAGACCGATATCGGATAGAGATACAAGACCTTAAGAAGCAACTTGAAGAAAGCAAAGGCAAAGAGACGAAAGAAGAGGAGGAGGAAGACGTGAAGCGCGATCTTGAGGAAGAGAAGGTCCGCGAGATCGCAGACAAACAGCGGCATGAGGAGCAGATGCTCGAAATGCAGTTGGCACGAACTGCTCTGAAAGAGCGCATCGAGCATCTCAACAGACTCATCATCAGCTCGAAGTCCATTGGTGTGAACAACAGTCGATCGTTCTCGTCCATGAGTTTTCAGCGCGGTTCCGTGATGGGTACTCAAATGGACCTGCGTCCATCGTCCATAAGATCGTCCGCAAGTCACGCTACTCTTGAAGTCCCTGGGCAGAACAACGCACATCCATCACTTCCAGCAGACGGCTCGGAGGAGGACTCCGTAGGAGAGAATGGCGATGGCACCGCGAGCCAAGGTGTGCAGATCCAATCACTGCAAGCAGATTTGGTGGACAAGAATCGGTACATTTCGACTCTGGAGAAGCGACTGCTACACGCGCGAAGGTCAAGCCACTCGCGTGTCTCCATGACATTGTCGCACAAGCTTGGCGGCAGTAGCGAAGACGGCGGGCTGATTGCGACCATTGCTGAGAAGGATGCGGAGATCTCAAATCTGCGCGCACAGCTCGAAGATAAGGAGCGAATGATCGGTGCCCTCACATCAGCCAAAAAGAAGAGCGAGACCGCACATGATGTCGGCAGCGATGGATCCCCAGGCAGTCGTCGGACTTCTTCCTTCAACCGCAGCGAGTCGAGCAGCGTCGGTCCCGTCGCGAAAGGGCCAGCTTCGCCAACAAGTCCCAAGGTCTTCTTACCAGCCTCTCCAGGTAGCGCCCCAGTGAAGAATATAGACGAGGTGACCCGGATGCTCGATGAGATGCTCGGCGCGAGAGTCGACCAAGCGGCAAGGAGGACAAGTCTGATGCCAGCTAGCGAGGGCCGATAATACCTGAGAGTAAGGACATGGAGGGCATGTCCATTTGTTGCACCAACAGACACGAATCGCTTGTACAACGCCACAAGAGTGAAACCAACTACTAGAGACACGAAGACGACATAATGAAGATGGAGCGTCGACGCGGCGAAAATTTCCTCTTTGTCCGACAAGCGCAGGTTGCGCAGGCGTACACGGCGGACAGGAATGGGAAACGTACGAATACAGGATCACCGGACACGCAGGGCAACCTGTCATATTTATCTACTCGGAACCATCTACTAACTGCACCAACATCTACACGGAGGCGGCATAGCATTTGTTGCATTTTTCTTTTTCTCATCTCGTTTCGCGCCCTTTCTCGAGTGGCCAAAGGGACGCGCTCAATCTGATACCCCCCGTTTCTGCAAGGTGGCGCGGAACGACATACTGTAGCTTCTATATCTGTGATAGTAAGAATGTGGTACTTACTACGGATGGGCAGCCGTGCAGTGATGTCCATATGACTAGTGACAATTTGCGCAGTTTAATCATCTATTTGATGCGTTTCCAAGCACGCGATCGAATCGTGCTGACGATTCAGCGCTCGTCTGGAAACGGATTGATGTGCGCTAGCCACATGAATCAAGCCATCCGCCGCGGCAGGGCTAAAGTGAGCGCGGATCGCCGCGCGGTTTCTCTCGAGACTGTTACACCAACATGAAACGACTAGCGGACTACGACAGCGTCTGAAGTGCCCTTCGTTGCCGTGTGCGGAAGCACGCCCAGCAAGCGAAGCCTTAACTCGGGCGTCACTCCACTGCATTCGCATCTCGCTTTTGATCTCCTTCCTGGATGAGGTTCTGCACCGTGGCCGCTAGCATCGATCAGATCTCTTGTTCAAGCCCGCAATTTGAGACCTTCCACTCCTTTTCGCAGCCTTGAGACTTGTTGGGTTGGTTAGTTGGTTTGTCCTTGAGGGAGATCAGTTGTTCGTTTGGTAGCGGCTTGAAACCTGTTACGCTTTGGACGGCGGATTTGTTCATCCTCCACTTTGTTTGGCGCTGATCCTTTTCTCATCTGGCATGACTTCATAGCAGGGACATCGGCACCGCATTCTTATTCTTCGACGCTTCTCTCCTTTGCATTTGCACTTGTACGTTCTTTGCGTTGTTTCTGTTCGTTACACTCCTTGACGGCACGGCATCTTGACGTTTGCCTCGTTCCCTCTTTTTCATCGGACTCCACGTTACGCAGCGCCTGCAGGGACAGGTCACCGTCTCTTCGGAACCCCGTTCCTATCCATTCTTAGCAGACGTGCAGCTGCGGCTCCCCGACGTCGATCAGTCAGACCAAGAAGACTGGTCTTTCCGCGCCCTTCCGATCGTTCGATATGCTCGGCCAAGCAACCTCGAAGATGGCCAAGATGCATGCTAGACGGAACCCCAATCTGTCTTTACAGTCAACGGCAGCATATTCGCAGCTCAGTCCGCCGCCCCAGTCGGCTACGTCTGGAGCGTTCTTATCGCCTACGGTAGCTTCGCGTCGTGGATTGCTTTCAGGACGAACACCGCCGGCTTCACCGAGCTTACCATCGCTCATCCCAAGACATGGCAAGAAGCCAACACCACAAAGTCATTCGAGACTAGTGAAGCGTACCCTTATCAGCTGCTGTGGAGTAGCAATCATATTATGGCTCGTCCTTCGCCAATTGTACACAGAATCGCAGGGCGTCAGCTATGGAGACGATGGAGAGGAATGGGAAATGGTTGGAGGCAGCCAATTGCCGCAAGAGCCCTCGGCCGTTGCGGTTCAGGACACACGAGGGAAGATGAGATGGACTGTGTCAATACCGTCAAACCTCGAGTTCCCCCTGCAACCTAACCAGTACAGCGACATTTGTAAGCAGGCAATGGAGCTGTCAACATCGATTCGTCAAGAAGCGCAGTCAGCATCAAACAACGCCAAGCGCATGCTCTCGTATAACCAGGAAGACAAGTTCTATATCGATCCTCAGGATGCAGAAGAGCAGGCATTGCTACCACCGGCGAAAGCGAAGGGCAGACCAAAGGGCTTCGTGGAGGATGAGGCGATTGTGGACGGATTCTCGACGGCTGGGCAAAAGGTCTGTGACAAGACTTTGACCTATGTCATGGAGACGGAAGAAGCAGGCTTTGGTAGCACATTGATGCGCCTGTGGATGTCATACGGGCTCGCGAAGGCTGAGAACAGGACCTTCTTCATCGACGACACTCGATGGTAAGCATCCCAGCCCGCCTTTGACGACTTCATCGCTGACTATAACCAGGCCCTATGGCAAATACTCGTCCTACTTCATGCCACCCCCCTCCGCAGGTTGTCTCCCACCTCCCACCTCCCACATCGTCCCCTGCCCGCACACCGCACGTCACCTCATCGTCTCCAGCGCCACCGCGCGCTCAACCTTTGGCCACCAATTTGCCGACGAGTACGAAGACGCCCGCAAAATGCGCACCGAGCGCCAACACAACATCTTCGGCCTCGCCCGCACAGGCTACGAAGCGCTCTTCAAGCTCAGAGGCGACGACGCAAAATACGTGCTGAAGCGCGCGCTCGACCTGTACGGCAAAGTGCAGTCTGAGGGCGGCATCAGCATCGGCATGCACGTGCGCCACGGCGACAAGCACCCGATGGAATACCAGTTCAAGAAAGATTACATACCACTCACACGCTACGTCGACACTGCGCGCGATATCTACATCGATCTCATCGAGTCCAAACATCCGGACAAACGCACCCCCGTGGCAGACTCTGCGACCACGGCACCAGATCTCTTTGCGCGCCACACCAGCTCGCGAATGGTCCTCGCTTCAGACGACCCCACCGTATACGAGTCCCCTGAAGTCGGCTTGAACAGCCTCAAAGCACAAGATCGTATCGTACTCGCAACCAAAGCCGCACTCGAAGCTTCCTCGCCCGCCGGCTCCAAGAAGAACCCCTGGATCGATGAGATAACCGGCTGGGAAGGCGGTTTCTACCGTGACGTCTTCTTCTCCCTTGGTCAAACGTCCGCGACATCCACATCTCCCAAAATCAACGTGGAAGTACCAGAACAAGCGAAGAATCTGCGAGAGTTGGTGGGGCGCGCGTATCTGTTGGATTTGGCGGTGCTGGGCAAAGCGGATACGGTTGTGTGCACGGTTAGCAGTGTGAGTTGTAGGTTGTTGGGTGTCATGTTGGGGTGGGATGCGATGGTGGGGAAGGAGAGTGAGAGAAGGTGGAGGAATGTTGATGGGAGTTTTGAGTGGAAGGGGATTATTTGGTAGAGGTATATGTGGGAACTTTTTTTCGTGTTGATGGCTGGTGTACATACATAACAATCTACGGTTCAGCGACTTCAATGGCGGCTCATGAGTTCGCGTGTTTAGATATGCTATCGTGGAGCAGCACTATCTTTCATGCTGCTTGATTGTAGTTGCTTGAGGCAGTTCCGGAGGGGTGCTACATGAACCTGTCGGCTCGAATGAGCCTAGACCTATTGACGGGAAAGCTAGGCGAAAGTTGTGTTTGAACGCGCGTGCGCGCCTCTTCTTGCCTACACGCATCTCCACTGCGATCTCTCAATGTTTCCTATCCCATCGTCCGCTGGCTTATGCCTTCGGTAACTGAACCAATCAGTACCTTGTAATACAGGCTGGCACGGATCAGCTCAACGTGCACGGCTACAAACAAGGCAGATGCAGATGATCCGATTGGTTCAGTTACCGAAGGCATAAGCCAGCGGACGATGGGATACGCGTTATACGCAACGGTGTCTCAGCACGTGGTGACGAATTTTCGTTCCGAATAGAGTTGTCGCGAGTCAGGACGTGGCACAGGGACATCCGACGACTCAGATGTTAAACTAGTCAATTGCGTATCCGAATACGCGATTGTTAGAGCACGGCGGTGAAAATGGCGACCTGGAGACATAGCAAAATGACATTGGGGATTGCATGGACGATTTCATATATATACGCCATGGCAGCTCTGCTATTGTCGCATTGGTACCTGCTACCTTCCCTTCATTCGTTCCTTACTCCTTCGGATCAACTCTCGTCGAAGAACTTCGCCATATCATGGGCTTCTCTCACTTGGCCCTGTTGGCTTGTCTGACAGCTGCTGAAGCAGTGACAAGACCAAGCCTTCGCTCACTGCATCCTGTGCGACAGATGAACGACAGTCTGTCGGCGATATTTGGGTCAAATGATACTATGACCCTCAGTGGGGCCACGACAGCTCCAAGCATAATAGTCCTTGATTACGGGGCTAATGTCGAGGGCCATCCAACGTTCGAAGTCCTTTCGGCTGCTGGTGACACGTCTGGCCTGGAAATCACATACAGCGAGTCTAAGGAGGTACTAGACAGTTTCTACATGGTAAGACTTACGCTGCAATTGCTCAAAGCCTCGACTGACCAATGTTACAGAGCGATGGCCCAATCGCTTTAGCTGCAGCTATGGACAACTACAGGGTTAATCGGTACAATGTGACTGGACCAATGAATCATACCAATCGACTCCTCCAAGGTGCCTTCAGATACCAGAAGCTCAATCTCTCAACGACAGGCGAACTAGTACTGAACAACGTTGGTGTGAAGCCCACGATCCCGAACACATTGTTGGATCAACTACCCGGATCGTTTGAGACATCGGACGAGGACCTCAATCGAATCTGGAATGTTGGAGCGCGGACTATTCAACTGAACGACATTCCCGCGAATTCCATTCCTGCGTTCTGGCAGGTCTCGTCTGAGGGCTCCCTGGTTGAGAGTCAAGCCCCTCAAGTTCTGTCAGGCAGCGCCGCTGCTATGTTGATGAGATACCAGCTTTCATTCGAAGTCAAGCCTATCACCGGAGGATTCGGATTCTCTGTACTAGCTGACACTCTCAATTTGGGGATCTACATCTCGTGCAATGTAGAGAATGGATCGATCTCTGCACACTTTGGATCCTTTGAGGACTCTTCTCCACTTGCATCCGCAATATTGCCGGCCAATATAACCCTTGGTACCTGGCACCAAGTGGAAGTTATTGTCAACATGACTGATATCGAGGTGTCCCTCGACAAGGGTTCTATTCTTCGCTTTTCCCAGACCTCTGCATTCGCTGGATCCTTCGGATTGGGCGCGTCGTTCGGGCACTCCGCCGTTTTCCGCAACTTGTCTGCTACAACCCCAACAGGCCTACCAATCTATTCGGCATCTTTGACAGATGAGACCTTCTTGTCAGACTTTCTGATGGGTACAAACCCCCATGATACGACCGTTGACGGCTCGAAACGCGACCGTATTGCGTATGCTGGCGACCTGGACATTGCCTTGGTGTCTTCCTTAGTGAGTACCAACGGCATTAATTACATTAAAGGCACGCTCAATCTTCTCGGTTCCTATCAATTAGCCCCAGGATTCTTCGCACCAACGGCAAAGATTCAACAAGAGCCACTCTCCACTCCTATCGATGCCAATATCACTGGTCTGATTGGTTATTCTTTCAACCTCCTCACAGCAGCTGCAAACTTCTACATGCGCACTGGCGATGTCGAAATACGAAAGGAATGGGCGCCCAGAGTCGTACGCATGCTGGACTGGGCAGACTCCCAAGTCCTGCCCCAAAGCGGATTATTGAACATCACCAACCCGGCCCTCGGCGGCGACTGGAACTATTACGATCCTACACAGGCAGGTGTTGTCACTAAGTTCAATATGGTCTACGCGTACGCACTCCAGGAATGCAATCGGCTTCTCGCAGACAGTGGCGTAGACACCAAGCCATACGTTTCTCGTCTGGATGCTTTGCGGATCGCAATAGACCAGAATCTTTGGTCGAATCAACTCAATGCATACTACCTCTCACAGTCCATCCAGAATGGCTTCGGACAAGACTCGAACGCTCTGGCGATTCTCGCTGGTGTGACCAGAGCCAACCACACCTCATCCCGCGTTCTAAGTACCCTCAAGCAGCTTTCTACACCAAATGGACCTCTTGCTTTCTCGAACGAAACGATTGAAGCTGGGTTCTCGAAGTTCATCAGCCCCTACGCAAGCGCCTATCATCTTCGTGCCGCCTTTGAGGCCAACGACGGCAAGACGGCCATGGATCTGGTAAAAACCCTATGGGGGCCAATGGCCGATCCTCAAGGAGCCAACTACACCGGATGCTTCTGGGAGACTCTGGACGCAGCCGGTGCGCCCGCACTTGGGCCGATCACTAGCCTCTGCCACGCTTGGGCTGCAGGTCCCACTGGAGAGCTCAGCGATCATGTGTTGGGACTGAGGCCCGTAGCTCCAGGTTACACCGAATGGCGAATCGCTCCAATGACGCTTGGTCTGACGTGGGCTAAGGGCAGAGTCCCCGTGCCAGGAGGTGTGATCTCTGTCGCTTGGAATGCTACAGGGTCCGTCATAACCAGGCTGGAAGTGACGGGCCCCAACTGCACTATGGGCACGGTCATCTTACCTCTTTCTTCGCAAGATGGGTATGCCGGAGGTCAGTTCCGTGTGAATGGAGAGATCGTGGCCGAGAACGCAACTTTGCAAGTTACAGGGGGAAAGCCTTTTGTTCTTACATACGATCTTTGATGCACCTTCTAATCGTGCGATCATGCGCATATTTACGCTCTTCATTACAGTATGCGACAATATAGCTTTGAAACTCCAGAATCGTTGCTCAGCTCAAGAATTACGCTATGAAATGAAATTTGATGACTGGCTAACGCGAGAGGTAGCTAGCTTGGTTTGCGCAACGCGATCCTCATGCGGACACCCGGTTTCGTTACAGGACCATCAACCAAGAAATTCCCACTCTCGTCATGTTCAATCAAAGCGCATCAAGGAAGCATTGCGATGTCCCTGGAGGCCGATAGATGGGAGTTGTGCGAGGTCTTTCAGGCGCCCAGCCACTTACACCAACAACCCATGGAACAAGCTGTGTCACACAAACGGTGGCGAGCATTTGTGCGCTCTGTACCCACGTTTGGCGTCGAAGTATCTGCCACCTATTTACTCCGCAGGATTCAGTTGCATGAGATGCGAAACTGTTTGCTCTGGCTGCCGTTTGACGGGTGTCCGATTGGGTTGCC
>Ga0265797_10000956_pt1 | contig 52223 bp, 67 predicted proteins | sample P2T30metagenome_FD_192433 | JGI IMG/M metagenome (GOLD analysis project Ga0265797, IMG submission 192433) | Plant litter microbial communities from East Loma Ridge, Irvine, California - P2 T30 | ecosystem: Environmental > Terrestrial > Plant litter > Unclassified | place: USA: California...
AAACTACATCAAGGGAGGCGAAACCGCCATCCCCACCGCCGCTTGCGCTACCACTTCAAACAACAAAAAAGATAAATCCAAGAACGCCGACAAGATCGAAGACGAAAATACCCCTAAGACTACAGGCTCAGGTACCATCAGCACCGCCTTCGGCCACCGCCCGCTGATCGACATGATCCCGTGGCACATCGTCGACCCACGCACCAAGGAGACCGTTCCGGAAGATAAGATCCGTCTCTTGGGCATCTACGTGTCATACGGATGTGGGCGCCACGGCACCACGCTGGCACCTGGCGTTGCGAAGACTGTGGTTTCGAAGATTTTTGGTGACAAGGATGCTGATGTTGCTGGGGTTGGAGATGGGTTTGCGTGGCCGAAGGGATTTGATGGGGAGATGAGCGAGTGAGTGAGCGAACGAGTGAGTTGGTTTGAGAGAGAGAGAGAGAGAGAGAGAGAGAGAGTATGAGAATGGAAGTGCCGCTGGATACTGGTACTGCTGAGTAAGGGTCGATACTGTAGTTAGAGTAGCCAGATGCCTACTTCATCACATGTCCGCGGCATAGCGGACTTCTTTCTACCCTGTTCACCAAGGTAGTACCGGAGTGATTACACATCCTAGTCGCATACGAGGGATGTCTTTACTCCCAGGTCATCGACTCTCAGCGGACTAGCTCAGTGGCAGTAAACAGCCATTGTAATCTGGAGTTCTTGGTACTCCCATTTGAGAAAGTATCATATAAGGTCTTATTAATTCTCAATGGCAGACGATAATTTTCGAATCAAAGTTCCTGGATACATGCCATCTGAGAAAATGACCAGCACTGGTTTCTCCCCCCTCCCCTGAAAATCGAGTTGAAGCCCTTTGTCTAAGAAACAAGGCAGAAAGATTCCAAGAGCATGTTCAACTTTTTTTTATTTCCATATCATAAGCTTTCGTAATCTATATCCAACACCAACAGGTGCAGGCACGCAACCAACATTTTCTCTAATTCCGCTTCTTGGAGTTGACATTCCTGCCCGCACCGACCTTGATACGGCCGCCGCTCTTGTTGCGCTCGCCCGTGAGGATGCCAGGCAGGTAATCCTCGTCCATCAAATTCCTCTCCTTCGTCCTCTTCTCCGTCGTGATGGCCCGCTCGTACTCCTTCTGGTCCTCGGCCAGGATAAGCCCGTTGCCCCAGCCGCCCTTTCCACCGCCCTTGACCTTGCCGTTGGATGCGCCGTGCACGGCTTTGGGGATGCTGAAGCGGTCGCCGCGCGAGTTGTACTGGAAGTTCTTCTTCAGGTGGATCTTGAACTCGCCCGTGTTGGTCGTCGAGCACGACACGCGCGTAAGGGTCGGCTTGCCGCAGCGCGGGCAGAACTGCTTGTTCATCTCCTTGCAGACGAGGAAGCAGGCTTGGCAGCGCAGGACCGTGGAGCGCACGTGTCTTATGCGCATCATTTGGACAGAGAGCAGGTTGAGGTTGATCTGCAGGATGACGTTCTGCATGGCGTAGTCGGTGGTCAGGACGGCGACGGCCATTTTCTTTTGCGGATATGCGTCTGCGCCTGCGGGCGCGGCGTCTTCGGCTTGTTTTTGTTTGAGGTTCGACGGCGTGATCCAGCCTTCCGAGTCGGAGTCGGAGTCCTCTTCGTTTGCTGGTGCGTCTTGCGTGGGCTCGGTAGGGGTGTTGTCGCTGATAGATGTTTGAGCGAGCGCTTCGGTGACGTCCTTCTGCGCTATTTCTCCCTGTTGAGCTTCCGCAGTGATAGGTGTCGCGGAACCCTCTGCCTCTGCCTTAGGCTGCTCAACAGTCTCGGTGACATCCTCGGCCTTCTCAGCGCCAGTCTCTGCTTCATCTGCCTTTGCCACTTCAGGCACAGTTTGCTGCTCTGACTCAACCTCTGCCTTCGCCTCACTCTCCGTCTTCACACCAGTTCCGCCCTTAACAACGCCCTCCGGGAACGGCCCATTCAACCCCTTCTGCCCAGGCGCCCTCCTAAGCCTCCAATCGCCCCCCAACCTCTCGCACTCCAACTCATAAGTAAGCGCGATAATCTGCAAATCCGGCTTACTCAAAACCGCCAAATCGCCCGTGCGACGCGCGAAATCCGTCACAAATTGCATGGCGGCGGGCGAAGGCGAGCGGACGGTGAGGAAAGGCATGAGCAGGGTTTCGACGCGCGAGCGGGTGACTGCATCTTTGATTTCGGCGATGATGGCGGGTACTGTGATGAGCTGGTCGGCTTTACTGAGGAGAGTCGAGACTGAAGGTTCGTTTTTGATGATGGCGCCTGTATCGAGGACGAGGGTGTGCACTGGCTTTTCGGGCGTGGGCTGGTCCATGATTGCGTTTCTTTTGTCTTTTTTTTTCTTGTAGTCCTGCTTTGGGCTCACTATTGTTGTCCAAACTCGTATCCCTGGCTATGGAGTGTTGTCGAATTGCAAATATGTGAGAGTGGTTTGTTCAGGTCTGCGCCACGCCTTTAGGAAATTTTGTTAAAGTTCGAGACATTTCGTTACAGTCAAATGGTCGAATCGGGCGACATTTGTGGGGCTCTTCAGAGACTGCAGGCGCGCTGATTGGTTACGCTGAACATCACACGCAACTGTGAAAGGAATACATCCAAAGTCGACGAGAATCATTCTGATACTGTCCAACATATGATTTGATTTATTATGAGAGGCATGTCTCGTGCCCGAACATTTGCTAAACTTCAACGCATCAACCACCAGCCCTAGCCACCAGATCCTCAGCCTCATCCAAGTCTCTCCTACCATCTTCCTCGCTCGAATTGCGTCTCTCTCGCGCAACGTGGGCCCGCGCTCCTCTGGGCTGCTGTCGCCCAGTATCATCGTCGCTATCGCTGCTCTGCTCGTCGTCGTCATCGTCGTCATCATCATCGTCGTCAACGTCTCTACTAGCGTCTGCATCGGTACTACCAAGTTCAGGCATGCGCTTGCGCTCGTAGTCCTGTGCGTGTGCAGAGCGCATTGTGTTACCGGCTTGCCGAATAGCGCGAGCAATGGGTGAGTTGGTAAGACTGGGACGTCTGTGCCTGAGAGATGCCACGCTTGCCGGGCCGTGACCTTGTTCGATATCTGTGGCGGAAGTCCTTGTTACTTCAGGGCTGAGACGTTCAGATGGCAGGTTGTGCGGTGCCTGTGAATAGTCGGGCAGAGCTGGTGGCGGTGCGGTATCGCTTGTGTCGGTGACTTGCGCTCTGTTCTCTTCACCTGGTGACTTGCTGAGCAGTTCTTGATTCGAGTCGTCCTCGATCTCGTACGGCAAAGGTACGTCGCGGGATGCTCTGAACCGGCCGACGTTGTTGCAATGTTCGTTCTCGACGCGGAACAATGTCCACATGCCGCGGCGGCTGACTTCTGAAAACGCCACGAAGAAGGCGACAACAGAGTTCGTCTGGAGATCGTTTCGATAGATGATGTAAAAGATCCAGTTGAACCGCAGGATCGGGTCGATAACCATGGCTGCATAGTACCACCAAACTTGCTTGTAGGCCAGCTTGTGCCGGAGGAATTTGTGCTTGGCCGAAGCAACACCCAAGCCTGGATAACGTTAGCATTCGTCAGTGGCAACAGAGTAGAGCACAGAGTCTGACTTACTCCAGTCCATGATGACGTCCCAGATACTACAGTATATGCTGTTTATCGTAGCAAAAACGATGAACATGGCCATCATCTCAGTCGTTGAATTGATTCGCCACATACTCAAGCTCATACCAGCCAGGATGGTGAAACAGTATTTGCCGCAATTGACCAAATGCGGGAAGATGTTCCGGGTATCGTAGAAACGCCTGATGCACTGCAATGCACGCCAAATGCCAGGAAGTGTTGAGAGGAAGCCAAGTAACCGGGAGTGCGAGCTATTGCACATTGCTGGCTGGTTCCAGTGACGCGCATAAAGGCAGAAGAAGAGCTCGATGTGGCCCATGGAGTAAGTCAAAGAGCAGAACATGTCGCCGAGGAAGAAGTCGCGGAACTCGACTGGATATATGCCAGCAAGCAACAAACGCCAATTGCTGTACAGCAGCCAACCTCGAGATTTTTGGTAGAAGTAGGGTGCGGGCATAAACATTATACCAACAGAGAGACCAATCAGTATAATGGGCCAGTAAAGGTACATCTCCTCGCCGCCAAAGCGGCAGAAATTGAGCCACATGACGAGCCCGAGAAGGAACAGGAAGACTGCAGGCATCTATGTGTGAATCAGCAGATGTTTATTCAGATCGATCGGGCCAGACTCACCTCGCTCAACTGCCGCCAATCGAGCATGTGTCTGCTATCAAATTCGAAGACGAACTGATAATTGACCTTTGCGTGCGTGAAAGCACGAGCGTCCAGGACGAACAAGCCGAAGAGAAACAGTATCAAGAAAAATCCAGCGTAAATTTGGAGCAGGTAACCCGTGCGATTGGCAATACCCGGATTGGGGTCCCAAATCTGTTCGACACCATAGACAAGTCCTTGAATTCCGAACACCAGTCCGGCAGTCGCTAAGACACCTTGCCTCCAAATACTTCCAGTAAAGTCTCCTGCTCTGGCAATCTTCGCGCGGAGTTTACCGACGGCGACCTTGTGGCTACCGCGTTCGAAATAGCGCGCGTACAGATCTTCAACATCGTGGATCATTCCGTCCAAGACTTCAGAGTTGACGAAATAGGCTTTGTTGACCTTCTCCGACATGTAGCGATTAGCTGGCCTGGCGTGAACGGTCTTGTCGAATTTCTTGTTGATTTTGCGAAACGCAGTACGGTTGAGTAGAGCATAGCTCTTCAGGAGTTCAAGGCCGCGGTAGTACTCGGCCAGCGCAGTTTTGAGCTTGCGCCTTGCGACTCTGTAGGACACGTCATTCGAAGCAGGCCGACGAGAGTAATCGCGCTGATCAGCTGGAGCCCTATCGGGAGGGAACTGCGGCGTACCAAGGGTTCCCATGGTCCTACTAGTCTTCCCAATACGCCCAGGCCGGACCTTGTCGATAGCATGGTCGATAGTGTCAACTGCATTCGCGACAGGAGCCATCCAGGGCGCATGTGCCTTGCCCGCGTCGCCTTCAGCCAGATTGCCATTTGATGTATGTTTGTTCTTGGCTTGGTCGGCTTGCATGACCTCCGCCAATCGACGGTTTCGCATCACATGCAGCTGCTCCCTCAGTATTCTCATGCGCTCAGCCGCCTCTTCCTCTTTCGACTTGTAGAAATCCTCAATCTTCACCAGTTGCTTGTCAAGGAATTGAAAGAACTCTGCTTGCCGAAAGTCCACCTCTCGATAGGCCTCCAGAGCAACATCATCGTGGGCGTGTCGGTCCTGATTTGGCGTCCCAGTGACCGAGAACATACGTTGAACAAACGGTCTGGCTGAGGAGAAGGTGTTTTTCCGCTTCGGACTGAAGAGACTGTTTTTGCCTGGCGACTTGGGGACTTTCGCATTGCTGTCTTTGTGGTTGGCGATTTCACAAGCGTTTCTAGTATGGCCCATTTGCGTAGGAGGAGGATGCGCCGCGCGAGGCTGCTCGGGCGAGCTCGGCGTGACAGGTCGCATATTGTCGACATCGGTATCTTGACTTGGTCTTCCCTTGGGCGCTGAAGGATCGAGGGCTGGGTCGGGAAGCTCGAGAAGCGATGCCTGCTTCTGCAGCTCCTCCATTGTCGGGCTCCCAGCTTTTGGCGGGCTCCCGATTATACTGCCATATCTGGCCAAACCGCGCCTATCATCTTGCGCATTTTCTTTCCTTGGGTACAGCGGACTCCGTTCACTGATTGGTCTAGGTTGAGAGCTCTGTGGTTGCGCAGAATCTTCTTCGTGAGGGTCCAAAGCACCTGCTCTTGACCTTGTCGCAAAAAGACCAGACTGACCGTCCTGTGTCCCCGGCACCGCCTGGTGTGTTGAGCTGCGTTTCAACCACGACTGAACGGGTCCGTCTCTATACGAGCCATTGGACGGTACGGGTGTGAGCGATCGTGGCCAGGCGTGTGATCCGGGCTTGTCTGCGTTCCTCACGGCTCTGTTGACGGCCTTCAGCTTCTTCTTCCCTCCCTTGTAATCCAAATATTTCTCTTTCCATTCTGCGACCAGATTCTCTTCCAGCTCTTTCGCGAACTTCATGCCGTCGGTGTTGTCGGGGTGTTCTGGGGACTATCGATTCCCTTTGATCGCTGTCATGAACATCCTCCCCTTGGACTCTCGGCAAGCCACATTCGGCGGGGTTGTTTATTGTTGATGAAGGGGATAATGGGAAAAAGGCCAGATGATGTTTTCGAGATTCAGCACGCTCGGTAGCTTGACGATTGTCGACTCGCGCCGGCGCGCTAGTAACAGTTTGACAGTTGCACAGCCACGAACACGCGAGAGAGATCGCCGGCGTTCTGCTTCTGGCCATAGAGTTGGCGTTAACGTACGTCAGGATGATGAGGCTCGGGGCCGGTGCGCCTTCACCCACACTTTAATCTCCGCCCGTTTCGAGGTCAAAGCACTGCCTATATGCGCATATATCAAGGAATAGCACATGAGACCAATCTACCAAATGCCACGGCGCGTCTCTTGGCGCCACACGACACATGCTGATGACACGCCTTTTACAAGCAATCTTGACCAGCTAAGAGGCTAAGAGGACCACAGAAGCAGCCACATGATGGAAGACCAGTCTCGCTTAATACACGGCCTACAAAGCTCATCATCCACCAAGCAATTGCTCTTGGCGGCTCGACTGTTTCGAAAACGTCTCCAACATCTGCATCTGATTTCTGGCGAGACGACACCATCTACGAACCTCCAGCAAGCGGCTTGATAGGCGCCTCATTGGGGAAGAAACTAGTCGGCATGGCAGGAACAGGAATGCTCACGGTGAAACCAAAGTCGCTCTCCAGATCGTCCGCCAACTTCGGAGCCTCATAACCGGTCGGGGCAGCAGTGACCGTCCTGGTCGTGATCGGGTAGCCACTCCCAGTGCCACCGTTCATGCAATACAACGGCTCAGCGCGCTTGAGGTCCGTGTACGCGTTCTGGCAACTGTAGAACTGAGAGTCGCCCTTCTCAGTCCACATGCTGAAGTCGGTAACGTCCACGCCAGTGCAAGGTGCGCCGTCAGCGCACTTGATCTGAATCGGTCCGCGCTGCATGCCGTCCGCCGCGGTTCCGGTCCAGTTGTTAATTTTGAGGTTAGAGATCTGGACGCCGTCGCCGGGAAGCGTTTTCATGCTTTTCCAGTATTGCTCGATGTTCAGGCTGTATGCGTTGGAATGGCCGATGAAGTTTTCCAGCACAATGTTGGAGACGGTGCCACTGCCGCCGTTGGACTTGAGCATGTACTGCGTATTTTGTCAGTTGCCAGTTCTCGACCTAGGGGAGCTGCACCACGCATCTGAACTTACCATCTGGTCGGATTTGACAGTGTAGATGTTGCGGTAGGTGATGTCGGAGACGTCAACGTCTTCTCCCAGAGAGCCCATGGCGCATCCGCCCGACCAATTGCAATAGACGTTCTCGACCAGAATGTTCTTTGAAGGCGACTTCACAGTCACACATTCGTCCTGCACCCTTATCAGTACCACTGCGGCATCGCCATATCGAGCTCGATGACTGACCTTGTTGGTCACCATAACATCGTGAACCCACATGTTCTCTGACCAGAGAGATATACCATCCAGACCACCATGGGCGCCACCACGAACAGCCATGTTGTAAATTTCGCCATTCTTGCATGTATCAATGGTGAGGTGGAAAGCCGGAGAATCAACAAGTGCAATGTCATGAACAGCAAAGTCACTGACATCGTACAGACGGAGCAGCCGAGGGCCATTGATCGAGCCGTCCTTGTGAAACTCGAAACCATGGCCTTGAATGGCGCCCTTGGACGTCGTCGAGAAAAGTTCAAAGTCCGACGTATGCTCAATGAAGATCATGTTGCCTTCCTCTTTGCCGGTACGGGTGATGGTGCCATCCAGTTGGAGCGCCCATGCCTCACCATCCTTCAGCACCACCCACTTCTCGAGATTGTAGTCACCGGAGGGAATGACAACAACGCCGCCAGTTTTGCATGCGGCGAAGGCGTCGTTGATTGCCGAAGATATGTCGCTGTCGGTCTTACCGCCGTAGTCGGTGATGTCACACGTCTTCACAGCCTTCTTGTCCTTGATCGAAGTCAAAGGACCAACTTTGCCGCTCAATTCAATTGACTGGGCGAGGGTCAAGGCTTGGAGGGCAGTGAAGACTGCAGCTGTGTAACTGAAAAGCATGATCGCTCGAGATCCAGCTCGGCGATTAAGAAATGTGGTGAAATGAGCGTGATGAAAGTAAGAGTAGATGATTGTATGGGATGCATGTTGTAAAAGGGGATGCGAGCATATGTCTTAAGATCATCTTTCGTGGCCCTGACTAGCTCTTGTCGAAGCCCTGATGGAACTCGCAATGGCCCAAACATCTAGCCTTTCGCGATTCCATCGCACATGCTAGGGCTGGTGGTGCATACCTACATGTCCATGTACAAGCTCTGGACCGGGAGAAGCTTCATGTAAGTGCGGTGTACAAGAGAATTAGGTGCTGAATGTCAAGCATCAGATGGCAGATCAATGCTTGTATGAAAACGCTTGAGTGCTTGAGGTTCGCGACGGTATTTCCATTCACTCCCTTTCATAGGTAGGCGAACGATGGTCGTCAACATGAAACGCCCGAAAATGCGGTTCTTGCCGTTTCATAATGGAAAGTAGGGCATGAGGTCGAGGACACTGCCACCACAAGCAACGCAGCATGTGCAAGCTAGTAATTGCTATCTCAAAGGGACATGGTTGATGGTAAAAGGAGCAAATTGAAGGTATCAAGTTCCCAAAGGTAACGAGTCGATTGGGCCCTGAAGTAAATAGTTGATGCCAAGGCGCCTTCATCACGGTGGAGTTCAAGTCCAAGTTTGGAAATGCCTGTGCTTAGCCGCCTGACGAGCCCGATAAGCAGTACACAACAATATACTGTAGACAGCAACAACACATGTACTTCCTTCGAAACGTCACACACTCCGCTACAAGAAAATCGCCATGAGTACGCCGGAGCGTGGCAAGCGCCAGAAGCAACGCAAAGTCCTGCTGATGGGTCGCTCGGGCGCAGGCAAATCGTCCATGCGAGCCATTATCTTCAGCAACTATGTGGCAAAAGACGTCAGGCGGCTAGGTGCGACCATAGATGTAGAGCATAGCAACATCAGATTCATGGGCAATCTGCTGTTGAACCTCTGGGACTGCGGCGGGTAAGTGAACATTCGTCCCTTGCGAGTATTGTCAAATCTAGTCTCACAAGCATGACTAATTCGCCACACCCAACAGTCAAGACTCCTTCGTCGAGTCATATCTCAACAATCAAAGGTCTCACGTCTTCTCGTCCGTGGCAGTCATGATCTTCGTAATCGACATATCGTCCCGCGAGCCCGCGGCCGACATGATCAACTTTGCCGCAACTCTGCGCGCCCTGAGGGAGCACAGCCCCGGCAGCAAGCTATTCATCCTGATCCACAAAATGGACCTCGTGCCGATGGAGCAAAAAGTCAAGATCTTTCAGCAGAAGACGGAAGAGGTGCGCACACGGTGTGCCGAAGAAGGCTTCACCGACCAACAGGTCGAGTTCTGGGCCACGTCCATCTGGGACCAGAGCCTGTACCGCGCCTGGACCCAAGTGCTCTACTTCCTGGTGCCCAACGCGGCCACCATCGAGGGCATGTTGCGGAAACTCGCGGACCTGCTCGAGGCGCGGGAACTGATACTCTACGAACGCACCACCTGCCTGGCCGTCACGCATATCACGCGCGACGAAGAGGCGCGCAACCCTTACACGGACCGCTTCGAGCGGATCAGTAGCATCCTGAAGACACACAAACACTCGATGGCGAAGCATACTGGGATGCTGGCGTCGGAGACGAGCTTCGCGGAGATGCAGATCAAAACCGGGGCGTTCATGTTCTTCATCACGCGCCTGACGGAGAACACCAACCTGGCGGTCGTAATGCCGAGCGATGAAGCGACCTTCAACGCAGCCAGGGTCAATGTGCAGCTTGCCAGGCGCGAATTTGCGCAGTTTGACATTGTCGAGAAAAAGGCCAAGGAACCGCCGCGCATGGAGGGTTCCAGGATTCAGGGCTACAGTCTCGATGACGGCCAGCAGCGTAGTCTCGACGACGAGGACGTACCGATACGGGGGTACGACGACTGAGCACGAATGTCGCGTGCCGTGTATGAACAGAACCTGACACCGGTGGCAGCCGTTCTGGCCGTTTCGCTATACAACAGCGTGAAGCGCGGCTTTCCCGTCCAGTCGCGGCCAAGGCGAAGCGCATGCAACTTGGCTCGCGTGGTGCTTGCTACTTGCTGCTGAGCGCTCAATACCAACAGTCACCGTTATGCAACGGCGATTCCCATCACCGGGATCCATACCCATGCTGCCTAGCCGTAGCGAGACCAGTAGTGGCCGGCGGCACTGAGATTAGCCTGGCATAGATGCGTTGCTCCAGATTACAGGTCCAACACTATCCCCACCCTTTGAACAGATTATGGCAGTAAGCGCGCGCACACTGAGGTGCGGCAAGATTTGGTACCGACAACAGGCGAAGCATTACTGCGGTATGTCTTATGGCGAGGCCGTTTAACGTGAGAAGAGCGGCACAGCACCACATCCTGACGTCTCGAAGACGACAGGCAGGAGGTTATAGTCAGCACATCGCTCAACAGGCTGCGAATCATGGGTACGGTTGGTTGTTGCCAAACGGCAGGGAATAATGTCGCCTAAGTGCAGGTTTTCGTTTGAGAATTTGGCTGGGCCGGCACAGCAGCAACATGCATGTGTAGCCGGCTGGCGGCAAACGCGCCAGGACATCGAAAAAGATCATCTTACCTTGGTCCTTCCCACATCGGGCAGGAAGTTGTAGCGGTTTCCATCGACGATAGCGATACCTAGCTCAATGATAGCCACACCGCAGTCGACGACCGCATTGCAAACGTCATTGTCACATGCCAGGAACATGCATACACGTATTTGTTTTAATTTGTCCGCGAAGCACAATAATGGAGCAACACTACTGTGCCAGTCAGTCGTGAGCAGGAGCCGAGGCAGTCTTGGTACTATACTGTAGTCGCCAACCAGCACCGCACCGCGCGATTGGTACACATACAGTCCCTCTCTAGACCGACCAGGGGGTGCTTGGGTCTCTAGATTGGGATGCTAGACGATTTAAGGCAGGGATGAGGATAGCGCGCAGACAACAACACATAGAGGTGCAAGGTGTGTCCCTCCGGCTGGGTGCTGCCGGTGAGATCAAACCACTGCCGGCCAAGGCGGGACATTTGGACGGACCCCGGTCATGCGAGATTCGAAGGCGGGAGAACGAGAAAAACAATGTTCGATCAGTGATTGATTGACTGACTGACTGACTGATTGATTGATCGATAGTGGCCGCCCGCCAGCCAGCCGCTTCGAAAAGGATGGCGCGGGCGGGTGTGTGTGCATGCCTTGTGCATGATATAATCATTCTCAATCCTCAGCCGCACAGGGATCATGAAGGTACATAGGCAAAGTGGTTGATTGGGGTCACGGCCGGGGTAAGGTACTTACGTACATCACGTACATACCGGTGCTGTACCGTATCTCCCCTGTGCTTCCTTCTCGTCACAGATTATGTCGCTCGCTCGCTTGACTGCATGTACTGATACTTGTATATAGTGGTCAGGCCCGGGATGAGGTACTGCCACTGCCTTGCTTGCTTTGCGTCTACCGGTGCGTGCGTGCAGCAGGGCGTATTCGGTTGGAAACGCCATCGAGATGAGATGGCCGATGCCGTGTGATGGATGGTTGGCTTGCCCATCGGGCGCTGTTCGTTGGCTGCCTCTTTGCCATGGTGTTGTTCGATCACATCCAACAAGACGGCTCAGTTCAGCAATGCAATGCAATGGGGTCATGATTCGTGAGGTATGGCATGGGTGAAGGTTCCAGACCAGACTCCAGCTGGTGTCATTCTGTACTGTACATGCCTACCTTACATACCCTAATCCGCTCAACCAAAACAGCTATTGCACATCGCTTGCGACTATTATCATATAGTGCTGTCTGCATGGATGGAAGGGTTGGGATGGGAGCGGGCAGCCGATCGACCACGAAGCTGTGAAGGGCAAAACAACCACGCCAAGAAGACACACATTGCTAGTGGAAGTGTGACCTGAAAGCCACAGCACCTGCAGACGAATGATGGATGATAGACTTGTGGACAGGCGACAAGGGCAGCCAGCCTACCTGAGGATCAACATTAGCGTTCGGCAAGCCGCTCGACCTCCGAGGGCAAGAGTCGCAAGAACAACAATATATATCCAGTACCGAAAGTCGGCTAAAGCGTGCCCTGGCCGCAGCAATTGCAGCGATGTCCAAGCCATCCCGGCCGTACATTGCATCGGAGTCTCCTGGAGCCGATAGCGGGCGTTGTTACCGCAGCTGCAGCTGTGCTGTAGTATATAGTAAAGATACTCGTGTACAGTACATACATGATCGCTACTTACTGTGCGTTAGCGAGGGAGGCGGGCTTCACACCTGCATGGCATGGCATGGCGGGACGGAAAGTCGACTGTCAGCCAAGGTCAGACGAGCCGACGTCGACGAAAGACGGTGGCTGCGGCTGTCGAGCACTCCGTCCACAAACGAGATGAGAACATGTTGGCAAGCAGAGGTGGAAGAGAGCAAGTTAGTCTCGTTTCGGCAGCTGCTGAACGCTTAGCAGGACCCCCTCGACAGCACTCAGTTAGCTTGTTAGGGCTTCGGGTGTCGATTTCGGCGCAAGTGCCTACAGTAGCTGTTATAGTGCCTGTCGACTAGCAGCTGCTAGTGACTGAGGCGTCATCCTCACGACACACCACGCTACTCCAACCCGAGTCAAGCAGGAAGGTGCCAGGCTGACAGAGCGTAAAAGCCTATAACAGCACATGGAATTCATTCCGTTGCTCACGTCTGGCTTCGGCTTTCCAATGTTGAGGGTCACAGAGTTCAGAGCTACATGCGAAGAAGGAACGCCATCCCAAACCTTCAAGGAGACGGCTCCGACGCTAGCAGTGTGCAGGACAACAATGGGTCTCACACGTTTTTTTCCCGTCCATTGCACCAAAACCGTAAAGCGCGGTACTGTGTACAAAATTTGGTATGTCTGCCCTGGCCCTTTGGTGTCAGATTGGTTTTTGTCGGCGCCTTCGCTCATGGCTGGCTGCGGAGAATCGATCGTCGGCTCTTCCGTAAGTGTGGTGAGTTGGTGTGTGCAGATTATGCAGGGTTTGGGGCAAGGTAAAGGCGAGGCAAGGCGAGGGTCTCGGGTCACAGGGTGGGTAATCCAGTAAGAATCTGGTATGTAACAGTACAGTACATAGACGAACGACGACTGGCAGAAGCATCACCGCACGCATGAACGATGTCGTGAAACCTTGGGCGTCAGACTGACACACATGCTCTTCTCAAATGGCGCGCCCTTGGCGGCTATCGCCGCCGGCAGACCCAGAAAGCAGATGTGATACACAAAGGAAGAGGACCATTTTCACGACGCAACGCGACGCATGCACGCACACACGCGAGGAAGTGCGGGGCCTGTCATGGACAAGACGAAAGTACCACCATCGGACGTTGTGCGACTCGTGGAGTTGGGTCCGAGATCATGGCAGGGCCACGAAGAGTAGCAGGAGGAGTAACAGTCGGGTTGGCGTGTGATCAAGCAATGAAACGGCGATGGGTTGATTCCTGCCATAACAGCTGAGAGTCAGGAAGGAGATCCCAGAGGGCTTTGTACGCGCGCGGTCGAGTGGTATTGGCGCCACGACGAGTGTAGCGCGCAAAGGGCCGACTCATGCTTGAGCGGCATGCCGTGTTGTGCTTCTTTTTTTTCCCGCGTGGCATGTCAAAACGGCTATTGACGGTACATGAGACGTGCTTGTCATGCGCGTTGGAGATTTGCGTGCGACGTGTGCAACGCACAGTACCGAGACCTGTTGCTGTGTGGCTTGTGGGAGGGGCTTCGTGTAACGCGTCGTTGTTTCCCAAGCTCTGCCGGCAGCTAATGTGGTTGGATATCGTCAAAAGGGCGTTGCTCATTCATCAGTCATCGTACTAAAATATAGGTATACAGAGTTCCGATCTCGTAACACGGGGCATGTCGTGTTGCTGTCTAGATGCACGTTTCTTTGAAGACAGGCAAAGCCATTCTAGAGGTCTATTGGCCTGCCGTAGGCACGCCATGCATGCCCGGAGCCGGTCCAAACATCCGTGTGGTCTGAGTCTCACTGCATACCGTCCTGCTTCGGTAGTCCTACACACATGCATTCGATCCTTCAAGGACGAGATCGCCCGTTTGCAGCGTCGTCTTCCAGCGCGTTGAAGTAAACAGTGTTGTCGACGCCGTAGATGCAATCGGCGTCGAGCTCAAATTCCTGCTCCAATGGCCCTTCCAATCCCCAATTCCGACCGAGCCAGCAGCCACTAGAGGCTTTGTAAGGTCGTGATAGCACATTTTTCAGTTGCAAGAGGCGTCGCTCTCCGCTCCGGCTTTGGATGCTAGCACTCTTCCAGTATCTTGCAAGTTCGCGGAGGCAGTCAAGACCGGCTTCCATGCCATTGACAGTCGGGCCGAGCGTAGAATCTGGACCACCACCGCCAACAATGTCCACGGCCGCCAGTGTCGCATAACCGGAGAAAGGAACGGAGAACTCGAATCGCGAAGGCTGGCCAGATTTTGGGTGGACGATGTCGCGTCGAGCTTCCCGCACGGCACGCATTACGCCGAGGAGGCGATGCGCGTGGTAATGCGCAGCTATTATGTTCCGAGGTGCCAGGTCCGGGGCTAACGTGTGACGCATGCAGCGATTGAGCTTCATGATCACGAAGTGGTGCAGCACGTGCAAAGAGATGAACGTGCCAGCGTAACAGCCCTGAATGCTTCGGTCCAGATTTGCCTCGCTGAACTGCAAGTAACCTGGTAGTTGTGAGTTCCATTCCGCAATGGCGGCGTGTGTGTCGTGATATACTTTTTCGTATGCCTGGCGGTAGGTACTTGGATTGTGGTTGGCTGCACGGTAGATGAAATTCATGGCTTCTCCCCAGATACCAGCTAATACGGCGAGATAAGCCATGGGTGACACTGGACTTGAAGCGTTCAGGGCTGACAGGGTTCGATCAACTGTGCCGTTGTTGTAGATGGGCGCCGCCGAAGCGATACCACTCTCGTACGCGTCTTCCTCACACGGGAGTCGGAGGTAAATGTCAGCAGGGTTGATGACACAAAGCATGCCTCCGCAGAAACCATTGTATCGGTCCATGAGGAACCCGGCCCAGAAAGTCCGTCGTCGGCATTCTGCCACTTGGTCCCTGTTCAATCCGTACTCGAGAATGGGGTTCTCGCTCTTTGGTGGAATGAGGCAACCTTCTTCGTGGTTGTAGCGTAGCGCGCTGAGAGCACGCACCGCAAGGCCACAGTAGTCCCAAGCTGCGCCTTCGTTACCATATGAGAAGTTGTAAAGCGCAAGTACCAGTCGGACGTGAATTACAGGCAGGCTGAATCGTCCGACCTTGGTAGCCAGTCCTTCGGTAGCTAGCGCTGCGCTTTGTTTGCCGACAGCCGCGTATTCCGGGCCAGCGAAAACCGAACCCATCGCGAGCATGGCATATAAGACCACACACTCGTTCTGGCACTTCTCGCTCGAGGTAGTGAGCCAGTTCATGAATGTAACTCGTGGGAACATGCAGTACGTGGTGCTGTTGACATGGGCGAAGTATACCTCCAGGAGATGAACCGTCGTTGCGGGATCCGAAGCAAAAGGGTCCTCTTCCCATGACATGAACGCTGAGCCTTTGGAAGGTGGCTGGAATCTGTGGTCCAGGTGATGTGGGTATGGCGGCTGCACTGATGATGGAGGGTGCCCGTATGCTGTCGAAGGCGACATTGATTGATGCTTTTTGACAGGAGCACCTCCATAGGCATCATCATCCTGCGCTCTCCGTTTAATGAAAGGGTCTTGTTCTGTTGGCCGGTTGGGTTTGGCTGTCACTGGTTCCGGTGCCCGATGCGCAGGCATGGTCACTTCAGGGATGCGTTCAGCGGCCTGTGAATGCGGCGCGAGCGGTGGCGAACCGGCTTCCGAAGACCATTGCGGGTTCCCTGCGCTGTCGGTCGTGAGCTGTTGATTCGGTGCTCTATATCTTGTCAGCAACAGGCAACCTTTGAGACTTGCCTATTTAAGACTTACCGACGGCAGGGCCTCTTAGCCTTTTCGCATTGTAAACAGCTACTCGCACCAGGCTCGCATTTGATCTTCTTCTCTCTGCAGTCAAGACAAGCCAACGCCAGTCTTTTTCGCGGTTTGTTAGCCTTGGTAAGACCCCATTGAGGATTCACGGTTTCGCCGTCCACCGAGGTTGGTATCCGGTAGCCACCATCATAAACGTGGAACGTTCCTTCTCCTGGAAAGTCCTTGATTCCGAGATACTTCTTCGAGGCTTCAGGTCCTGTAGGTGTAAATGGCGGATTGCCAGGCCGGTCGTAGGAAGCAGTGGAGCTCCTGTGCGTAGCGTGGTCTCCCGTGAGTGGGGTGTATGGGCTTGGGGCGCCCGCTGTCATGTAAGAGCTTGTTGATGTCTGCCTTGGCCTTTCGTACCGCGTGTCGATACTGTCGCGGCCGTCTCCGTGGTAAGTGGAATATGATGGAACGGGCGGTCCCTGAGGCATTGGTCGAGCCACAGGCTGTGTTTCGAGGATTGGCAGATCAAGTCGACGATCGTGTTGACCCGGATATGAGCCGTGGCGCTCTGGCGCAGGACGGGCAGCCGGCGGTGGACGGAATGTGCCCGTGTGCAAGTTTGGAGGTTCTCCATTTCGTTGTTCGTATCGCGTTGCCGGTGTTTGTGACCAACTCGATTGCGGAGGATGTGGTGAGGAGTGTGATGCAGGAGTCAGAATGATGTCCCTCAGCCCGGGCAAGGTCTGTCCAGGCTGCCGATGGTTAGTCGACTCCATGTGTCGAGGTGTCGAGTCGAGCGAATTCATGGCATGGTGTCCCCGGAAATGATCACTTGAGCGCGGTTCCAGCGGCCGTGGCAGATCCAAGGGTTGTTGACGGCCGGCGTTGGCATTTGGTGTATAGTCGGAGCGTGTGTCGTAAGGAGAATAGATCCTGGGCTGTCCAGGCGGGGGTACGGTATTGGGGAGCATGATTCGTAAATCACCACTGCTCATGTCGAAGCTGCAACTTTGTTATGGACAGAGGCTGTCGTTATGGCTTGAAACTGTGCCAGCCAAGACGCTTTGTCATATAATCCTAGACACTTTGGACAAAGCTATCTAAACAGATAGGCTTGGTCAAAGTAGGAATAAGCTGTGTGGGAGCTTCAGCTGGGCGGGACTTTGGGTAAAACGGAGGGCCCTCTGGTGAATTTCGTCAAGGCGTGGCACGGATGGGCAGTAGCGAGGCCAATTTCCAGGTGGCAGCGTATGGCCAATACAGAGCACAATGCAAGCAGGGTTCGTTCCGAGAGATATGAAGGCAGCAATTCGGGCGGTGTTGCACGGATGGGCCGCGTGAGGTTCGGGAGTACCAGCTCTCGGCAGTTGGGTTCTGCTTGCAGGTTCCACTTCCAAGATGAAAGCCGGGAGGGTAAACCTTTGAAGATGGAAGACACGGATGCCAGGCAAGTGTGAAGACCTCGAGCAGCGGGCGTGGCAAAGAGGAGAACGACTGGTCAGAAGAAGTAGGAAGAAAGGACTCGGGAGGTGGTGAGTGATGGGTTGAAGAAGTCAGCCTGGCACGCCACTCCCGATAGGCTGATTGAGGTGGGAAAAAGAAGGCCGCAATGGTGGCTGAGGACGAGGAGCTAAGTGTGCGTGAGTGAGGTCGACGGATGCGGACGGTCGACGAGACGAGAGTGGCCTAGTAGTTCTGTGGGTGTGTTGGAGGATAGACGGTAGAGGTAAGAGAGCAGTAGTAGTTGATGGTGGCAGCGGCAGGCGGCAGTGGCAGTGGTGAGTGAAAGGTACAACCGCAGCAGCAGTAGTATACCTCTTGTCGCCGGCTCCCAGGCTCTAACCTAGCTGGTTAGTGTGACGGCTGTGGTGGTGAGGACTGCGAACGGATCGACAAGTGGGTGCCGGGACGAACATACAGTAGTACATCGAGATGCAGAGAGCAGACAGGCAGGCAGGCAGGCAAGTACTGTAGGCAGGCACGCACGCATGCACGCAGAGTTGAAGGAAGGCACGAAGGGTGTGTCGGCCGATGCGCGACCACCATGTCTGCTAGCGGCGCCGCCTTTTTCCCCAGACGACCCAGTGCCATCGTGCGCATTAGAATACATGTGCCTATGATTAATGGTTATTGATGCACCTGGCGGCCGACTCGCGAGCGAGCGCGGCAGATCCAGCGTGCAGCCCTCGCCCGCTAACTTAGCAGAACCCTGAGCGACATGCAGCTCAAGCCATATCTTGCCCTTGCCCTTGGCACGCAACATGACTCTTGAGAGCCTCGCCACATGCCGTCCGCTAGGAGGCCATGTACCTGCACTGTATGTTTGTAGCGAAGTAGCCAAGTACCCAAGTACTAAGGAAGTAGTCTTTTTTGCTGTCGGCACGCAGACACACGGGGCGCACCGGCGATCAATCAATCAATCGTGGACGGCGGCTTTGTGTCTATCTCTCTCTCTCTCTCTCCCAGCACCCACCTCTCTCTGCACGCAAGCCCCCATGCTTACGCCCATGTCCTTGTCGAGCCCGGTGATTGCTCCGTTGATGTACAGTACCTTAGCTGCTCGTATCGCGGTTACCATGTAGAAGTACCGATGTACTGTAGTTGCGACGCATCCTTGGTGGTAATCCGAGCAGTGTTCTGTGACTGCTGTACTGTATCACCACTCGGGTGGACTACGACACACACACACCGACGTGTAGGCCGGCAGAGATGATATCCCGATGCCGTGAACAATGGAGCCAGCAGAGCTGCACCCTCGCCGTGTATAAACCTTTGCCTCCATTAGGTAATTCAGGCTCAGGAGGAGGTAGGTCATATATCTTCGCATATCATCGTAAACCAAGACATGCATGCATGCACGCGCCTGGCGAATCATCGTTTGGTTGCCCGTCTCGTCTTGTGCGGTCCGAGATCGTCGTCTTGTCTTCTCGTCTGAGGCTGTCGCCCGACCGCTCATGGCTCGCCAGGCTCGGCTGTCGTCTTCTGCAACACTCGCCGCCGCGCCGGCATCCGCTCTTTAGGCCTCCCACCCACAGACTTCACGCACAGTACTGTAGTAGTGGAGGTCCACCAGGCGGGCGGGGCCTTGGGCCTTGATGGACAGCGGAGGACGGCATCTGACCGCGCAGGAGACTACGGCACGCAGTCCCGACCTCAGGGCGAGTGTCGTCTAGGACGCTTGCGGACACGGGAAAAGAGCATGCACGCAATGCATGCTTCGCTGCCAGTGCCAATCGCCTCGATACCGAGAGACCTCGCCTGCATGCTTTCGCCGCTGCAACGGCGGCGGCGATGGACGGGTGAACTCGCTACAGGGGGGTTGTTGATTGTTATTGCAAGCTCGTCTCGGTTCCATCTTCCGAGCGCCACATCTCTGCACATCTTCTTTGTTGCATGCCGCAAGGCCGGTCAGCCCTCGTGGTTGTTTCATTCGGCCCTGGCCACAACAGGCGATACGGCGTGGGGATGGTGCAGGGTGCTTCGTCTCCATCCGGCAATTGCCTTCTACCACTCGGCAATAAGCTCGATCTCATCTGTGCTTTTTGGCCGCGCCCTCCGATCTTGCCGGGGCGTTCGAAGCCAAAGTTGTCCATCCAGGCTTGGCTTGTCGAGGCATCTTGGCCGCAGCTGGATCATTGATGGTGTCGCCAAACCTCCACGATAGGGTTCAGCAGCGCCTTTCCCATGAAACCAAGAAAACATACCAGAACGGGAGAATGGACTACATCCCGTGTCTCCCTGCTTTGACGATGATTCCGCCCGCAGACAGGCACGCACACGGTAGGTTAGGGTTGTGGGTGGTGGCAAGGGTCAGATTAGCATCGCATCATCGTGATCGCGCGTGATTAAAGGTTCCCTGTGTGGTTGACAGCCTTCGCTGCTACTGCGAGTCTCGAACTCTGTCGGCGGCACAGCCGAGCACAAGCACGTATCCCTGCTTCGACTTCACAGAGTTCAAAGCCTGTCGACCTACCCTACGCGTCAAACCATGGAGCCGCACGGCAGTCGAAAAGCCTGACGCCAGTACCGAGATGACAACGCGCGGAAAACACGAACACACGACCATGACACTCACTCGGCACGCCTCGAGCTCCTCGTGTCTGCCGGAGTTGCTTCACGTGGCAGCACCGTGAACCCTTCTTCCAGACCAACCGGCAATCATGACTTGCCTTCTGCCTGGTCCGCGAATGCGACAATACCACATTCCAGCATTGCACGCCTAGTAGCCGACGGAAAAGGAACACCATAACTCCGCTGCCTGGTGATGGTGAGTGGTGACCAAGAAAGGTCCATGATCCTGCGAGGGTTGCCGGCGGCAGAAGCGCGCTCTCTTAGTTGCTGTGTGCTTCACACGCCTCGTCTAGCCGCGCATCACTCAGGTCATGGACGGAGCTTTTCCATGTCCAGCATGACTCGACATGTCCATCTTCATATGAAGCTGAGAGTCTAGATTCGGTCGAAAGTACAAGTCTATGCGCATGTGCTTGCCTTTATGAACGACCTCCATTCGGCGCGAAGCAATGTCTTGTAGACATCACGACTACTCACTCAACACGACACCACACCACTTCCAGACTGCAACCACTGCTACTTCTCCCTTCACCTGAGCCCGCCGCTTTTGGCCATCTATCAGCCCCGGCCTCTAGGGCTGCAGGGCCTATATTGCTCACTGCTTGCGGCCGCGCATTACCGCACGCACAGGGCACATGCCGTGGGCAAGCGTTGTGTCGCGTGTTGAAAGTTTAATCGACAAGCGACAGCCCTCTAAGCTTCACGTCAGGATGGACATCCACGGCACATATGCCCGAGCTTCTTATAATAAACGCCGAATATACATATCCTCTGCTTGGCGTAAGCAGACTCACCTATCGTCGACAGCCGAGTATGCATGCACGGAACAATAGAATCTCTCCAATGAACCGCTTTTGGAACGATTCAGACTAGAAATTGCCGCAGCATGATGGCTCAAAGCAGGCACACTCTTGCAATCACATGGGAGGTTCGGTATTGGTGGTGAGGTCGTCTCAGCCGGCCAGCGAGATCCGATTCAGGAATCACAGGACTCGTCGCATGATGATCATGCTACCATCCATCAACAATAATTAATCGGCCTAGGCTCGTTTGCAGCTGAGACGCTGGGCATAACAGTTGCGTAAACACAATGATGAATAGTGCGGTCAGCCGCAATTTCGACACGACTGACTGCGCGCTACGAATCGACCCGATTATTCCTTGCATCTTGTATCCTGATAATATCGGTGCACTTGAGAGAACCAACATGGCGCACGGGTAACGTTCACGTCCATTAATCTACATTCAACGACCTCGGTCTCCGCCATGAGAACAGCACCCCGTCTCAGGAAAGCACGCTCTCTTACTACACGCTTTTGTAGTTCTTTGCTAATTGCGGACAATGTTGTAGCTTCAGCTTGCCGTCGGCCAGTTCGTGTACCGGATCGACGGTCTCTAATGCTACTGTCCAGCTGGCTGCCGTCTCCGGAACCCGCGCCATTGTGTCACTTTGGAACTCAAAAGACGTCCATGTGCTGTTCCTGGACCTATACCCGCTCTGATGGCCCTTAGCATTTACATTTTGGGCGCTTACCGAAACCTTTTTATATGATGGTTCATTCATGCCCTGAATGATGGCGACATGGCTACGCGGCGAACAGCCTGTCGCCCGCCCGCCAGGCGCTACTTGCTCGACTCGGAGAACTGAAGTCCGACTTGCGATGCAGCATCGTCTTCTCACGAGCTACTTAGCAAAACTCGGTTTTGCCAGTCTTGCGCAGCGCAATGATAGAGTTGGCCGACGGACGAACTTTTCATCGGCTTTTCTCGACCGTCGTACCCCATACGTCGTTACTGCCGCCGTGACGGCTAGCGTACGCAGCTAGTCGGAAGACCTACAGCCACTACCGCTCTGCAGTGTTTTTCGGCTCATCGACAGCGAAAGAGCAATCTGTAGGCCGACATGTTTAGTGCCATGACGAGACGTCCCATCTGACGACGCGGAACCAACGTGTATACATGGGTTGACGGGAAGCACAGCCGGTGCTGCGTTGAAGAGTCTGGAATCCTTCCACCCAACGGTCAAACGCGCCATTGTCCGGAAGATCACCGTCCATAGTCTGGCCAGTGGTCCGGCTCCCAAGCGCTAGAGGCGCCGTTTCTCTGACAGCACACCACGGGTGCATCCACTCACACCCTGATACGGACCCAACTCCGACGTGGTTGTCACTGGGATCTCACACAAAACGAACCGAACCGAACCGAAATCCCCTGGCATGTGTTTACGTTATGAGAACTTCAAGATACAAACGGCAAGCTCCACGGTGATTTCGAACTGCCGTGGCGTTGTAAATGATGTGCCGAGCTCGTTCCCAAAGATCATACAAATACACAATGTCATTGACAGCATCTTACAAGACTTCCAAAAGGCATGTCATCACGGTTCGTACTGACTCGACCACTCGGAAAAGGATGCACTACCCGATCTTCGAACCTGTCCGCCGGTCCACCCCAGACACACCCCAGCAGCGAGCCACCCGTGGTGCCGGTCGATTATTCGAGAGTCATGATCTGTCTGAATCATGCTCAGCATTAATCTGAATGCTGGCAACCTCTGTAAGCCTGCTTTGGCCAGATTTCAAAACGCTCAACAGACTGAAGAAACGAGTCAACGACTTTGGACGACACACCGCATGCACCTCTGCCCAAAACGTCGTTCGGGGTCAGCGCGATCTTGCCGAAAGGCCGCTATCTCCCATCATTACCTTATCGTCAGCCTTGCCATTACTATTGAATTCAGGCACAATGATGCATGCTCGTCGCAAACGCACGCATAGCCTACGCGTCCGCTGTTTGCAAGCGCAAGGCCACAAGAACCTGACGAACACCTGGCGCCTCGTCCGTCTAGAGATCTCGGCGTGCCTCAAGTGCTGCCACATCGCAAAAACAATGTTAATCTTCCATCTGCAGTTACCAAAGTGGACACGCACGCTCTACGTCGTCTTCATAGACCTGACCATGCATGCCGTGACCCGGCCCAACCCTACCTCACATCTCTGCCGGCATGTGGGCGGGCACCGCAGCGGTTTGTGGTTGAACAATAAAGTGGGCAACTGCGAACCTTCAAGGGGATGGCAAGTCGACACACCCGATCAGCTGTCGGAAGAGCCCCGATGAGATTGAGACATCACGTCAATGTTGCCTTTCCATCAAGGGAATTACTCCGACTGAGATCTTCCCTTTGCCTGGAGACGGTGTTCCCACCTGCGTTTCTGAGACACTCGCCAGCTGCCCGGGCAGTAGTCCCCGGAAGAATTCACTCTCGACTCGCCTAGCTGGTCTAGGTGCATTCCATCAACCCATATCGTAGATTATCGATTGAACTACTCTCGTCATCATCAGCTCCATTCAATTTCCAGCAAGCAGCGGGCGGATGACACGGCATCGAAACGGCCCGAGAGGACATTACTGTACTGTATTTAGTCAACGACGGTCAAACGCCATCGGTGCCCCGTCATGAGACTCACCTCCCATGACAGAGTCTTGAAAAGACGCCATGGAAACAAGTCAAAAGTCGGTCCGCGAATGGAGACGAGCTCCAATAATATCATTCTGTCTATCCAATAACCATCAGTAGTCGGTGCCGCGGAATCCGTCCCGTGTCATCAGGTCTGCAACTTGCGCAATAATTATTTCTCCGTCCCTGTGGAGTGCCGTCCCGTCCTGTCCTCTTCGATGCTACTGGGTATATCGGGTCTCGTCGTTCAAGCATCGGTCTCGACTCTTCTGCCTAGGCGCCTTTACGCCGGACTTGTCACAAACCTCTCCCAGACGCCAGCTAATCTCAACTGTTTACATTTCGAAACCCCTTACCGTACTTATCTTGAGGACGGAGTGGACTCCTCACTTCCCCCGAACTCGTCGCAACGGAAGAATGGCAGTCTACATACTTTATGTTCAAACCCCTCTTGCGGCCTGTCATCTTCTCACAGGGATTCATGTCCTCAGAACGTCTTGGACTCGCACGCAACGCCCACAGGCTGTAGCAAATATTCTACGAGTCCGACCACCACCATCTCGCAGATTGGATGTGAAGTCGTTCAACGTCTCCCAAACGGACCCTGCGCTGATGTTTCGCTGTGCGAGGTCAACTTTCAAATCTTGTTTGCTCGAGGTATTTGTTCATCTGCTCGTCCACCGTTCAGGGATCAAACCACCGGGCGAGAACGAGATGGTCCCAGAATGGACTGGATTAACCTGAGATGTATGCACCAGAGTCAATGTCTCCTACCAGAGAGGACCCTCTCTCATGACTCTCTCGCGGCTAGAACACCAACGGGACGCACCCGCTGTCGAACTTCTCCAAGCTACTTCAGCATCAAGGTCGGAAGTCTCGTCGACGGTCCCATTGTACTCTCGTCGCCGGATGGCGAGCGAGCGAGCGAGCAAATCAATTATTCCTCGCTCCCGTACCGGGGCGGGCTGGGAGGTCAAGTTCCTTTTCTTCTTTAAGGGGAGAACCCCGAGGGCGAGATGGGTATTGCTCGGGTCACGACGACGTTCGGTGAGGTTGGACATCAATGTCTTCTTCCTGACCTTGGTCAAATAGACCTTAAGTGTCCTTGCCCTTGAACGATTGGAGTGGTTGCCAACGTACACTCTTACCAGGTAGGCAATGTTTGAACTCGTGAGATCCGATACCTTCACCGAGCGGACCGTACTGCATTGCAGCTGTTTTATTGCAGGGCAATAGCTATCGTCGACGGACTCCGAGATGTTCAAAGGACGAGCTGTCTCCATGGGCTTTCTGACAGTCACTTTTGCATAGATAGATACCCATGTCAAGCGCACATGGACGAACCAGGTTTCGGAGACGAGGAGCAGCCGGTCAATAACAACCTCTCGTGAGACTTCGTAAGCCATGGTCTTCAACGCGCAGATACAAAACCCACCCAGCCGCAATCTCGATTCCCACCTCGAACATCTCAAGCAACAGAGGCCACATCCAGCCCAACCTAGTACGCGCCAATCGGCCCCGCCGCCCTGACAGACCCATTAGCCCGCTCGAAATAATGCACCGCGCCCTCAGCCTTCGCACACGAACTACTACCCGACCTGTCCAGCGGCACGCTGTGCCCATCCTGCGGCCTCCCATCCACATGGAAATAATACCACATTTCCGAGATCTGCGTGCGGCCGTTGTCCAACGAGCCTTTGCCCGCGGCTGTCTCGTTGTACCTAGGGCCAGAGCAGCCGACGAAAGGCGTGGCGCCGTATTCGGCGCCGAGGGCGTTTTCGAAGGCCGACAGGGTGTAGGTTGTGGTGTTGGAGGGCGTGATGCCGTGGGCCGCGAGCCAGGCGAAGGTGTTCAGCCGGCTGTTGTAGAGGATGGTGGTCTCGAAGTAGTCGATGACTTCGGCGTGTTGGACGTACTGCGGGCCGTAGCAGGGGACGTCGAAGGTGGAGAAGCAGGTGGCGTGTTTGGAGAACTCGTGCTGTTGTGGACTGATGGTTAGTTCTTGAGTGGCCGGGAATGGTAATTGTTTTGTAACTTACACCCCAGAGGTCTTGGTTCGGTGAGTTTTGGGCAATCCAGAACGTGTTCATGTACTCGAGGAGATCGTATCTGCCGAACGGCTCGAGGAATGTGCCAATGCCTGAGCCGTTGTATGCTGGGACAACGGTGCCATTCGGTAGGCCGTTGGTGGTGTTTGGCGACGGCACTGGGTCGTATTGGCGGTTCAGATCGCAATACTGAGTATAAGTTCCGTCGCTGATATGGATGTCAATTGAGAGCCCTCATTCTTGGAGCAGACGCAGCAATAAGGCTCACCAGAAATCAGGCCAAAGACCATGAATCGTCCAATTATGCTCGGGCAAAAGCTGTCCCTCGGACTCGTAGCCAGTGTAGACATCCCAGAACTGCGTGAGGAGAATCAGGCCTCCGAACGTCTCAACGCAGCAAGAGTCGACGGTAAGAGGGTTTGCTTCAGGCGAGCAAGACCTGTAATCAGGAACCAGGACACAAGTGTGGTTGTCTTTGCTCTGGCCAGGGTAGAGCTGTGCAGAGACCGCTCCGGCAGATGCTGCGGTCACAATGGCAGCAGTCTTCATGATGCGAGTCACTCGATGGTGAAGGAAAGAAATACCAGCCGTAGGGAAGTTGGAATAACCAATGGTTATAACATTCTGGAAGAATTGGCCTAGAGACATCTAGCCAACGCCATGATGGCAAATCTTCAGGGCGATTTTCGGACCTGCATATTGCAGATGCACCTCGTGCTCACACGATTGGTATCAGGATCATCGACCCAAGTAGGAAGGTGACGGCAGCCAAGCGTGGGTCAGATCCTTGCTTTTCTTCCAACTCCAAGGCTCTTGTCCGCCATTGACTTCGGTCCTGGCCGAGGAATCAATCATTTGTCACTCTATCCGTCGACGAGAGAACAGAGCGAGTGTCGATGGTTGTGCTCACTCTCGGGGGCCGATTAGGGTGGAAAACGTGCGCGTGACGTTAGCCGTAGCTTGTCCCAATTACTTCGTCCCTGGAGAGCTTTGGTGATGGGAAGAGAGTGACTCTCCAACGAGTCAATGGTTCTATATAGCAGACAGCGTGCGGTAGACACTCTTTATTTCGAGGACCGAGAGATGTATGTTGATTGACTTGTCTCTCGGAGCCGGTAATCTATGCGCATGAGCTAGAGGCCGAAGTATCTTATCTTTATCATTGCTTCAGACTTCAATATCTTGCTACGAGAACAAACGAGTCTCTGAAAGTCTACGGTTCTCAGCACCACAAAACGCCCGAAAAAGCTCTCCAGGCTCCTTGCAATCCTGCTACAACTGTTGCAGTGAAAGATGGACATGTGTCTCCATGTCATCCCCGTCAAAAACTCGGTCTCTCCGGCTTCGAAGGAACAGCGATCTGATCAGTAACACTGCGCAGCAGGACGGTATCACTCCAGGCCTCCAAAACATTGGCCAGGGCCACTGGCACAAGAATCTCCAAGAGAAAAAGAAAAATCGCATTGTACCATATACAGAGAAAAAGCAGCATCCTCTTCTTATCTTTATTCTTCGCAATCCCCTCCTCCACAATCCTCAAACCCTTAAACGAAAGCCAGAGCAAGCGCGCTCACAACGCTGATACCAACGACAGCCCATCCAGTCTGCTGCACCTGCTTGTTGTTGATCATGCTGGCAGTGTCCCAGACCAAATGCCTCAGGCCGTTGAACGAGTGGTAGGTGAAAGGCAGGGCGACGGCGACCTTGGTGAGGACCTTGAGCGCCAGCGGCCAGGCGGCGAAGCTGGCGGCGATGACGGAGCTCTCGAGGTGCCAGCCGACGGTGGGCGCGATCAGGTACAGGGCGCCGAAGGCGTAGAAGGCGCCGGACAGGGCGACGCCGGTCACGCGGTTGAGCGCTGAGCCGTACCAGGTGATCTGCGGCTTGTAGATGCTGAGGTGAGGCGCGACGGGGCGGTTCAGGCGCTGTTTCGCGAGGATCTCGTCCGAGGCTTGGGTGGGGGACATGGTTTGGGTGGCGGCGTGTCTTTTGATTATGGGAGCTCCGGTCAGCGGTTGAAGGGTGTCTCTCGCACGCATGCTATTTACCTGCGCTGTGTGGTGAAGGCGGTGCCCATGGCGATCGCAGCCGGAGCCGCGAACCTGCTGGCAGGTGTTTGGGCGGCCACTGCGAGGTTGTGTCAATTGGAGTTGCACGCATTGTTGGTGAGGATGCAATGGGTCACTTACGCCGCCGCAGGGACTGCTGTGCGATTCTCTGCGCCAACATGATGTCTGAATGAGTGGAACGATCGCTTCGACTGGTACTACTGCTGCTTCGGAGGGGAGAGGTCGTCGTCGGTATACTGGTTATGTTGGTTTGGGCAGTCCAGTCGTCACAGAGCAAGTCCCCCGAGGCAATGCGGGAACGATCGGGCCCGAAGCAGCCAATCGGGGAAGAGGTATTGCAAAGCCCGAAAAACACACAAAACGCGCAGCCGGGCCTTGCAAATCCCTTTTCTTCTCCTTCTACCAAGAACATCAATTCAACCGTCTGGACTCGCATGAAGGCGCGGTTGGGGCGTACATCTACCAGGCGTTATGTCTGGTTACCGTATGCCCATCACGATTTCGAGACCAATCTTGCCCGTAGTTAATCGCACATCAGATATCAAAAAATTATCTACGATGTGTTTCATATCAGGGGAACATTCTTTGCTTTTCATCGTTGCTATCTCGTAAGCATATACATGGATATGTGGCAGCTCGAGAGACCTGGATGTATGTACAAGGCGCTGCCTTTGCTCCTCTCGCACAGGGTACAGTACATGGTGACTGAGCGGTGTGCAGCTGTCCTTGCCAAGCAGCCCATTCTACCTGTACCCAGCTACCTGAGTGCATGGTATGGAATTGTGGCCACAAGGGCATCAGTCAGTCTGACTACTGATTATTTTCGCAAGTGGACCATCTCAACGATCGTAGACAGGCTCACATGTGTTCTTGTGGACAGCAGCAAACACTTTACCATGAAGGAAAGCGAAGAAGACACAAAAGGCATTTCACTCTTGATATTCGTCTATTTCACAGCCGATCCAACCCAACCCAATGCAATGCAATGCAGTGAACCAATCTACTTCTGGTTCTTACCAGTCGGGATCTGGAAGGCAACGACACTCTGACCGTTCTGGAAAGACTTGTCGATGCGGAAGTAACCCTTGCGGTCGAATTGGACAATGTCGTCCACCTTGAGGCCGGCGACATTGCAGTCGGCGAGAGCCTCAGTCTTGATCTCAGTGACGGGGTTGAGGCAGTCCTCGAGCGTGTCCTCCTCCTCCAGCTTGTCCTTGGTGATCAGGGAATCGAACTCGTACATGGTCAGAGGGATCAGCTCTTGATCCTCGGACAACCAAGTGACCTTCTTCGCCGTCTTCTTGACGTCGCCCTGCAGGTGAAGCTCCAGCTCGAGCTCTGTGACGGTCTTCTGGTCGGCCGCCTTGAGCAGCTGCAGAGGGTTCAGCGAGTACGACTTCTTGCGCACAATCGCGTTGCCCCAGTTCATGAGGGTGATCTCTTCGTTGTCCTCAAACGACTTTGCGTCCTCCTGCTCGAGGATGATGCGCTTGCTGAATACAACCTTCTTGGTGCCGAGCTCGGGGTTCTTGGCGTGAACGTCCTTGTCCTCAGTGCGAGGTGCCTCGGGTGCGCCGACAACGTTGCAGACGACCTTGTTCGGGGTGTTGATGGCCGTGTAGCGCTTGGCGGTCGGGTCAATGTACTTCTTGTTGGTAGCCCAGAATGAGTTCCAGTCCTGGAGGGTGATGTTCTTGGAAGGTCCCTGTCTGATGATATACTCGTGCAGAGCCGGGATAGTCATACCACGCCTGCGGACACCGCGGACGGTGGGCATGCGAGGGTCGTCCCATCCCCAGACCTTGCCGCTGTCGACGACCTTGGTGAGCTTGCGCTTGGAGAGGAAGGTCTTGATGAAGTCCATGCGGGCAAAGTTCCAGTTGTGCACCTTCCTCAGGTTGAGGCTCTTCAAGATCCACTGGTACTGCTCGTTCGCGTCGTTGTACTCGGTGGTACGCAGAGCGTGGGTAATACCCTCCTCGGCGTCAACGATGGGACAAGCGAAGTCGTAGGTCGGGTACATCTTCCAGGTGTTACCGGTACGGTGGTGAGCCTCGGGGTTGCAGCGGTAGATGACAGGGTCACGCATGCGACCGTTCACACTGCTCATGTCGATCTTTGCCCTGATGTACCACTTGGTGCCCTCCTCAGAGCCGAGCTCCATCTCGGTGAAGTGTGCCAGGCTCTCCTCAATGCTGATGTTGCGGTTCTTACTCTCGATCCTCTCCATGCGCTCTGCGCGCAGCTGCTCGACCGGTGTGTTGTCGGCGTACGCAAGGCCCAGGCGGATCATCTCCTTGCACTTGTCGTGGAGCAGTTGGAAGTAGTCGCTGGTGTACGTGACGGCGTCCGGCTTGATCGCCATGAGCTCCAAATCCTTAATAATGGAGTCCTCGTACTCTTGCTTCTCTTTGGTGGGGTTGGTGTCGTCGAAGCGCAAGAACATCTTGCCATCGTACTTCTTGTGGGCAAAGTAGTCGTTCAGGAGGGCGGCCTTCATGTGGCCAACGTGAAGGTAGCCAGAGGGCTCAGGCGGGAAGCGAGTGACGACGCCCTTCTCGGTGTCGGGTAGGCCAATCTCGAAGTTGGAGCCCTGGTCACCCTTGGGCCTCGTGGGAAGGTCGAGGGTCGGGTTTGCGGTCGCCTCGATGAAGGAGAACCATCTTGCCAGGTTGGGGACGATCTTGTTTCCCTGCTTGACCAGGCCGATGGCGACCTTGTTCTGCCTGACGAGCTTCCACAACTCGATGTCGTCCTCGGTCTGGGTGTAGCCGGTGACGTACGTGCGGAGGGTGAGGTATTTGTCGAGCTCGTAGAGCGGTTTGGGGTCCGGCTTGGACGACTTGAGCGCCTCGATGAAGGTGGCGGCCATTGTGTGTTGTTTGTATGGGTGTATGTCAAGAAGACTGGCTCGCACGACTGGCAAACAATGATTATTGCAGAGGCTACGTCAAGTGACTCTTCTGGTCAACTTTTCCACCCCGCCTTTCTGGGACGAGCCGCGACTGCCCCTCCCTACAAGAGGCTCAGGCACCACGATGACTTGAATGAGTACAACATCGAATGAAGGTCACACACGTGGAATGGGTGTTGCCATGTACAGAGTGTTTCGACACAGGCAGTGCAGTTACACTCAGACATTGTGCTCTTACATGTGTTCAGGCACAGACGTCGTGTCAAGTGGCAGAACCCCAACACTAACCCTGCATCTCCCGGAACAAATCGTCAAATAACACGACCATTTCTACTGGCCGCACGAGGAATTGGACGTGTGATTGAGGGTGCATGCGCTATACCGCTACTGTATGCTCACATCAATCTTCGATTCGAGGTCAATCGTGGAGAAGCTCTCGAAAGCTTCCGGGAGACTGTTGCAGACGCAGACCGCACGGCACCCAGGATCAAACTCTCCGTCACACACGTTGCTTCCATGTGCAGGAAAGATAGCGAGAAGAGCTGTTCGGGTTATAGCGCACCAATGGCAATTTGCATGATCGAGGCATCCAATGCGTTTGTATCGCTACTCCCGGCTCTGTTGGGCGCATGACCTGCTGGACTTGACTGGACATGACAATTATGACATCGGATGCTGCTGTCTGCCTCTACGAGTGCGTGCGTCCAGGGAAGAAGCAGGTTGATGGCTCAGAGGCGCGTATGCATACATACATCATGTAATGCAGCGTGCAAGTAGGTAGTCAGTCGGTCCGTACTCCACGAGCAGTATATACGAGACGGTGCATGGCCATGGCATCGCATACCTATCTACTGCAAGTATGTCGGCCGCCTGCTCGCGGCCACCTACCTACCACCTTGAATCTCCAACGGCAGCAGAAACAGCGACAGCAGCGACAGCAACGGCGACAACAGCATCATTAGTGCATGCATGTCTCAACACGACACTCGCTCTGTAGCATGCTCTGACACGGAGTAGCACCAATGACAGGACGAGGTGCTGGCATTAGCGCGCAGCTGCCGACGTGGCCGTACATGCAAGCGGCTCCAAGTGTTCACGCGTGCAGCAAATCAGCAAATCAGGCCATCATCCGCGCAACCCTCGACTGCTCCAGAGCATTTCCCGCGCTGCGCTCGTGATGCCATGACATGTTGCCTTTCTTGCCTTCCAAGTTGCCCGTCATGTAAAGGGAATCACACACTACTAAGTTACCCGTAGTAATCACAATCCTCCTCTTCACCACTTTTGCTAAACAACGCCTTGCCGTCCCTTCCCGCCGCTCTGATCTCTTGTCCATTCGTTGGAGTACGGCTGAGACTGCTATACTTCACTACTACCGCCTTGCCTTACCTTACTCATCTTTACACCCTGGCCATATCCGTCTCGAGACTTCGAGGCAGCTTTATAGTTGTGACTCTGAGGCTGGATCGACTTCCTATCACTCACTCGGCTGAACTCTGCGGCGAATCACTCTACACTACGATCTACTCAGCACTACCCTCTCCTCAACCCTCTCCTCTCCCTCTCTCCCCCTCTCCCTCAGTCTCTCCGATCACATCGCCAAGAGGAATGCCGCCGTGCTCGGCTCCTTGCCGTGCGACATGCTCGCCATGTAAGACCGGCCAGTAGTAGTCTCCGAGTCCTTCAACCTGTGGACTGCCTGCCTTCAGCCTCTCAAGGCCAGTCCAGCCAGCCCAGCTCTCCACTCTCAACCCACCTACCTACATTACCTACCTCTTCCTCTTCCCCGCGTCCAGTCGAGTCGTCGCATCGTGGCACTGCGCCGACAGTGCTGGACTGGACTGGACATGGAGCTCCCGCCGCCGCCTCTGGAGCTGGAGCCCTCGGCCTGTCCACGTCGGCGTGAGATCGAGGCAACCGCTTCGGCGGCGAGTACGTCTCCTCCAATCACCTTCACGTGCCGTCCTGTCTTGATGAGCTGGCACTGCTACTGCTAACTACATGCTGCTGTCACTGCCGCTGCCGCTGCCGCTGCCATCTGTGCCAAGCATACCCGCTAATGTCCTCGTCTCTGTGCAGCCGTGTCACCTCCCATCAGCTCTCGTCATGCCTTTCCTCGACCCTCATCAATGCCCGGGCTCTCTGCACCGTCGCTGGACCACGCCTCATCACAACCCTTCCCTTCCACCTCCTCCGTCCTGACTAACCCGTGCCTTTCACCCTTGCGCCGTCCGGCCTCTGTTCCTTTGCCGGACATGGCGATCAGGCCGTCATTATTGGGTGAAGACACTGTTCACTCGGAGCGCGTGCCCAACGCGAAACCCGCAAATGGCCATACTCACTCGGTGCCTCTTCACACAAGTACGGCTTCGGACGCGACTACATGTATTCAGTCAGCTGCCGTGCTGGAGCCATTGCCACCTCCCACTCCCCTCCCGGATTTGAACCGGATTGCCCATCTTTTGAGCCAGGCAAAGTACCAGAGACAACGGCGCGTGCAGACTCAACGTCTCTTCCTCCGTTTACAGATTGCTGCATCTCGGACCCAACGCTTGGCCATCGCTTCACGCCACGTGCGACGGACGCTCGCCGACTGTCTGCGTTTCGAGGACAAGCATTCCTTTGCCCATCTGTTCAACACTTTTCATCTTGCCTGTGATCAGTCATCATTTCCTCCCTCAGCAGGTACCCAGGATTTGGAGCCGGCCTTGGGTTCCACGGAGAGCTTGCCTGTCGACTTTCTGGATGACATCTCTTCCTCTTCCCGCGAAACTACCATCCAATTGCTCACACGACTACGCTACGATAAGTTTTTTGTTGCTGACCGTATAGCATTACTCAGTCACAGAGAGCTGACCGCCTTGCTATCTGATGGTTCTTCTGCACGGCGCGCTGAATCTGTACTCGGCGGGTCTCAAAGAACGAGCACACGGAGTGCGAAACCTTTGGGATTCGTTGTAGATCGCGTCGTTGACGACATATCTGGCGGTGGTTTCAGAAGCTCTTTGGAAACACTTGTCCATTTGCACGGCATTGCAGGTCCCGGCCACTCGGAATGTGCTAGCTCGACGGAACTCTGGGCTCACGTGGTTGCCCGAGTGATCTCTGACAGAAAGTCTGGCGGCGACCGATTAACTTCCGCTTTGCTAGACATCTGGTCCCATAGATCGGAATGGCCAGGCAGGACCCGTCTGCGAACATGGATTCTGCATACTTTGCAGCGCGGTCAATTCCTTTTGGAGCAGCCGAATAGACAATCATTCCGGATGCGGGTACATGGCCAAGTGGACTTGTCCGCGGAAGAAATCGCACGAACGGAAGCATTTTACAAGGAATCCGTGAATCAGCTCCTCGGTCTTCTCGGCGACCCAAACGGACCAAGTGTCATACCTGAAGCTGCTTTGAACCTCACATCAGCGATACATTCCAGTCTGAGCGCACGGCCGGATCAGCAAAAGGACCTTCCAAGCTTCGTGACTACGCGCTGGCTTTTCGGATCCTTCTTGATGGACTTGATCGTACTGCCTGAAAGCCATGGCATGTTGAATGGTCACTACATCTCGGAGCCTGCTCGTTTGAAGATTCTCAAAGAGGTCGCTGCTCGATGTCAAAAAGCAGTCTTTGATGTCGTTTACGCCTGGTAGTCAAAATCCTATCGTCTAACCGCAGTGACCTGTACTGATTTGTCGTCTGTAGGAAGCATAGCAGCGTCTTGTCAGCGGACACGGTTGAAAGTGTCCAGAAAGTCATTAACCGCTTCGGAGCATCTAACAGCCAACGGACAAGGTCTTCTTCAACACCTCCAGTGAACCCTCCCTCTGATGCGAATCTCTTGTATGTCTCTGCTACCGATACTGTTACTGTCATGAACGCACTTTTCCCCGCCAGGAGACCAGTGTCGGTTTCTTCGGATCATGACACGCTTAGATCTGGCATGCACTCGTCCGCATCGTCCATGTCTGGCTTCTCCTTGTTTCGTGGAACAGATCCGACGGGCGCCCAGTGGACCGCGGCGACCCCATCCTCAGGACGACTGTCTTCACCTTTTGAGTTCGGGAATGGTGGCCAGCCTTACCTCACAGATGAGACGCAGCTGGACTTGGAGGTCATGGACGCTCGATCCGAGCTCGAGGAGTACGTTGCTGCACACGGGACTAACGATGGCACTCACTGGACGCTGCTGGTAGCCTCCGACGATGTCGAGCACATTGAAAGCCACAGTCGGCTGCTCGGTCAAAAGAGGACCGCGAGCAACGGATCTGTCCACTCTACTGCCCGCAAGGGAAATGCCAAGATGTCCCAACCCGGCAAGGCTGCAATAGAGAGTTTGTTAAGTAGCTTACCGCAGTCGGCAGTCTTCACGAGCGCCTTCGAAGTAACGACACCCGAGGGTATCTTTGTTTTGTCTGAGCGGATCCTGACGCTTTTCGATCTTCGGATTGCGGAATGCGAGGACCGACATGACTTTGTTGCAAGCCACACTTGGCTCTCTCACATGGAGGAATTCGAAGATTACATCAGATTCCACGGATCGGACTCGGTCGCCCCTCTTTTGTTGGACATCGAAAAGTCCGCGAAGATGTCACTCGATGCCTCTGTGTCAGCCATTGCTCAGTGTGAGAGGTGGTTAGAAGCCGTTCGGCCCACACTGGACCTGGCATCGTCGCAATTGATGGTATCATGCGAGTCTAACAAAGCATTGAGAACGAAAATGTGGTACACTGCTGATATCCGCACTTCATCTGCCTACGACAACGTGCGCGCCGTGACTTCGGCTTTGCGCGTCATGGGCAAACCCAAGCGTGCCAGCACCTTGAAGCAAGCTCCGCCTTTACGACACTGGAGCGGAACGAGACTGTCTAGTCAGAACGTCCATCTGAAATCCGAGGCACAGATCCTAGAACTGCTTGGGACGAATCCCGAATATGGTGGACCAAACAAGCTCAGTGACGATCAATCAAGACTGACCCTCACGTGGCTGAGACGCAACGACGTTCAGTTGATCTGCGCCGGAGAGGAGAGACTACACAAGCTCTGCATGGAGGTTCGAAAGTGCGTCGATCAAGTTGTGACGCCCTCTCGTCAAGACAATCCTCTGCTGTGGTCCAACGCGTTGTTCAGTCGTGACTCTCACGATGCACGACCGCCGCCGATCGACAGTACGCGACTCTTCGCGCCGGAGCCACCTCATCGACGCTTCGACATGCTTTCCCTGCAGACGAATCCGTTCACAACTATTGACAACATCTCCAACGCGTCCCAAACGTTGTCAAGCACGAGCTCTCGAGACTACTTTGACAGAAGTCCGACGTTGGCTGCAAAATCGTCAACAGCATTCTGGTCGCCTGCGGCTACCGAAGTACGATCGCCCTCGAGCACTACGAGCGTTGCATCACACCTCGGCAGAGGATGGGACACTTCTCCTCGCAAGTCAAACTTTGTATCACAATCTTCATCAACGGAGACGGAGGCTACTGGCATCCTACGCGAGCAAGTGACTGGTCTTCTGCTGAGCGATGTTGGTGCCACCCTCTTCGTGCAGGGCAGCGAAACCGACGATGCTTTTTTCTCTGGGCTAGGCGCTGATTTGACCGAGAAACATCTTGCGTCCAAGATGACTTTTACCAATCGCGAGCACACGCATGGCTTGCCAGACATCCATCGCGACCATCGTCTCTCGAAGCAACGCCCGTCATTCGACTTCGAGCAAGCCTTCAGGTCTATGTTCGAATCATTTGCCGTTGAGTGCGACCCGTACGCAAAGCTCGAACATCTCAATGCCATTCAGAAACTCATACGGCCTTATCTGGCCCGCAGAAACCGATGCATAGAAGCTCTCGTGCCGGACGAAGACACATCGTCCAAGTTGTTGCAGTCAGTGGCAGCAAAGCACATCACACCCGATTCTGAGTTGCTGACAGAGGGCTTTTACACGCTGTTTTGTCAGCGCGACATACGGCCACCTGCGATATTCCGCGACTTGCAGTACATCTCATCACTATGCTCCAGCTCGGTCCTGGACAGCTCCTCACGAGGCCAGGCTTTCTGGAACGCTGCAGCCGCTGCCATCCGCCTCAAATCCGAGGCACGCAAGAAACTCGTCGAGACGGCCGACAACATCATCGACTATCACACCAACAACCGTGGACACGGCCGTTCTGCCTCGAGCGCCCAACAGCAACGCGACTCGGCGACCTTCACCGCGCCGTCGCGCACGCCCTCTGCAGAGGTGATAGCCCACTACAGCATGGCAGATGCTTCACATCTTCTCCAGATTACGGCGCGCGAAGGCGACTCGGCAGCGCAGCGTGAGCTTGCTACACTCTACCTGACACACCCAGAGCTCATGGACCACGTCATCTCACCCTTCGCATTGCCGGGTGATGTATTCCGGGACGAGATCGAAGGCAGGTGGAAGCGGGACAGAGATCCAGAGAGATGCGACCCGAGGACAATGTGCGTGGCACATCACTGGATGGTCCTCGGGGCAAAAGGAGGAGACGCTTTGGCAAGAGAATTCCTGCGGCAGAGAGAAGAGATGGAGAGATTACCTTGAATGGGCCGGAGGTCGAGTGTTGAAAGGGCCGCGTATGGAAAAAGAGGCGTTCGAGGCATTGTTTTTTTTTTTTTTTGAGATGCCATTCCCCTGGCCATATTTTGCGTCTTGGTCGCAGGGACCGGATTTTCATTCCTAAGCTCCGCATTGCTTGCATCTTCTATTCCACTCACAAAGCGCGGCGTTGGCGGGAAATTAACAGCGATGGACGTTTTTTTTTCTTTCCCAAAGGGCCAACTGCCATTCCGAGCCGAGACTCGCAGCTGGGCCCGATCACGATTTCGTTTACATACCTTTTGATGTGTTTGACATTCTGGTTTCCATCTTCGCTTCTGGACGTCAGGTTCATATGGGATAACAACGACTAGCTATGTAACATAAGCGTCATGCGTTGGCACGAGATAAATGAAGAAGCATTACCTGTCATGATCGCAGAACTGTAGACCTTCGTCTTGTTCTGACTACCTGTTTCGGAGAACTGATACATTGCTATTACCAAAGGCATAGCAGAATTCATCAGCGGTGTTATCAGCAACTTCCTCCTATCAAATCAGTAGCTGCACCAGTGAGAGAGCACTTTGTGAAACCTCTCTATCCCGCCGGAACAGGGCTTTCTCAGCGGTGGTTCATCAGAAAGCTTGACCTGTCAAACTGATAGACGTGCCAGTGTGAGAGGTACTTTTCAAGATGATCGTTTCTTTAGAACAAAAGTACAATGCCGTTCGCCTGACATGGAGATCACAAAGTCAAATCAGCGTGTGTGTCAATTTACTTACATGTACATACAGTATTCACACCAGAACTAAAAAAGTGACTGCCACGCGCGGCAAGCTTTTGCCCAGTCTCGAGTCAAAGCTTGCTTTTCTCTTTGAGAGCTTCTTCCGCTTTTCCCTTTCGCTTCCATCCACCGTCGATGGCTTCTACCCCACTTGGGACCACTCCGATTACGGGATTTCCCTCTGCTTCTGGACCCTTTGGGCGCACTACGAGGCCCAGGCTTGCGGCCACCACCGTCTGAAGAAAGATAAGAGCCGAGTTTGACGTCTGGGTAGATGCCGTGAGAGCCGCTATGTCATGTCACCGAGGATCGAGTAAGTACGTCGGTCTTGTCTTGTCTCGTCTTGTCTTGTCTTGCACTGTCGTTACCTATCTAGCTATCTTTCACTCCTCTTCCAATTTTGTGTCGTCGATATCGCCGCCAGACTGTTTCAGCGAGTGCTACGGCCTGGTCTAACTAGGTAATCACACTGGACACGAGAACAAGGACAACGACTACTACGACTCACGACACCGGCAGTACACAATGGCATCACACGGCGGCCCGGAAATCTTTGCCGCTCCTGCTCCGGCTAGACTACAACGTCCTCTCACAGCGGAAGAGAAGCTCGAGCAAACCACAATCGACATAGAATCCTCGCCAAAATCCTCAGAATGGGGCGGCGACTCGATCAGCAAAGAGCAGCAGGACCGCGTGCCGCCAGCCGAGCAAGAAACCGGGATCCTTGCACGAATGCGCGAATTGGAAGCCGCGATGGACAGGAAATTGGGAATCGAGAGCCAAGCCATTGAGAGGAAGCTCCCCGAAGACAGAGTCGATCTGACGTGGAAGGACAGCTTGACAATGGCTTCGCTGTGGGCCAGCGGCACCATGAACCTGAGCTGTTTCGCTACGGGCTTTATTGGCTGGAAGATGGGACTGGATCTGAAGTGAGCTTTTCGCCCTGCAGATGTGCTTTCCTCCTGTTCCTCTTCACGAACGACATCGCAACAGATGGTAGTTCGTTCGGTTGGAGACAGGTTGGCTTGCGCACACCTTCTAGGCTTGAACGCTGCTGACACCTCCACGCAGACAGAGTATTCTCATCTGCATCTTCGGGTCACTTCTGGGAGGATCTGTATCCGGCTTCTGCGCGAGTCTGGGCGCCCCGACTGGTCTGCGCCAGATTTCCATCAGCAGGTATAGCTTTGGCTGGTGGCCGACCAAGCTGGTCGCAGTGCTGAACACGATCCAGCAAGTGGGTTGGAGTTCGGCGGGTTGCATCACCGGTGGCATTGCCCTGAACGCAGTGGCTGACGGCAAAGTCAGCACCACTGTCGGCATCGTCATCATCGCAGTCTGCAGTCTGATCGTCTCGTTCTTCGGCATCAAGGCCATCCTGCCATTCGAGCGCTATGCCTGGCTCGTCTACTTGGTCGTGTTCCTGATCGTCCTCGGCCAAACCGGCTCATCAGCCGACCCAACTCCCGGCACCACCCTCAAAGGCGCAGACCTAAGCGGCACCGTCCTCTCCCTCCTCGCAATAGTCTACGGCAGCTCAGCATCCTGGTGCTCGTGTGCATCAGACTACTACGTCCTCTACCCACCCAGCACCAGCCGCACCAAAGTCTTCCTCCTCACCACCCTCGGCGTCGCCCTGCCCACCTCCTTCTGCATGGTCTGCGGCTGCGTCGTCTCCTCCGCCCTCAACAACGAACCAGCCTGGGCCCAAGCCTACAACAACGGCGACGGCAGCGGCCTCGGCTTCCTCCTGCAGACCGCCCTGCACCCCTCCGGCTTCGCCAAGTTCCTGCTCGTCCTCCTCGTCCTGAGCGGCATCAACTGCAACATCATCAACACCTACTCCGCCGCCCTCTCCTGCCAACAATTCGCCCGCCCCTTCGCCCGCATTCCCCGCGTGCTGTGGACGCTCGCATGCTTCGCCGCGATCCTGGCCATCGCGCTCGCAGGCCGCAACAACGTCCTTTCCTACCTCGAAAACTTCCTCTCGCTGCTCGGCTACTGGTGCACATCCTACTTCGTCATCGTCGCCACGGAGCACTTCCTGTTCCGCCGCGGCGACGTGGCCCGCCACTACGACTTGGAGGCTTGGAACGACCCGGCGCGCTTGCCGTGGGGGCTCGCTGCTCTTGCGAGTTTCCTGCTGGGCGTTGTGATGTGGTGTATGGGCATGGTGGAGACTTGGTTTTTGGGCCCCGTGGGAGGGCTGGTTGGGGAGGTGGGAGGGGATGTTGCGAACGAGATGACGTTTGCTATGACTTTGGTGGCGTATGTGCCGCTGAGATGGGCGGAGTTGAGGTTTGTGGGGAGGTGAGATGGGAGATTGATTCGGGGTGGGGGTGTATCGGAGTTGGTATTGTGATATTATCAAGGAAGGTGAAGGGCATGTAAGGGATGCAGCAGCCTAGATTGCCTTGACCGGTTCATTCGTTCTGGTTGAATGGGATGCAATGCATCTCTGTTCGTCTTTCTACTTCTCCAATTCAATTGGATGGATCGAGTGAGTGTGCTCACCCTGCAAAACAATCCGTGTGATGCGCGCGGGTTTGACACCTACCTACATGTAGGTACCTAGAGCGGCATGTCCTCTTCTCAGGCAAGCAAGAGGCAATCTCGTTATTACCGTCGAATCCCTGCAATTTTTGCAATTTTTGGATTGAATATATCGTCCTTTTGTTTTTATTCTGATTTACTTTTCAAGAAAAAGGATGTGGGAGTTTCATACCTTGGATGAGACTTGGTATTGGGTTGTTGGTATAAATGCACCTAACCTGCTCCTACCTCTCATTTGCGGAGAGATCGAGACAAGATCTGAAATGATCGTGAATCGGCGAGTTCGATATAACGGTAATAGTAATAGGATAATGTGAATGTCAGAGGCCAAATGCCAGAGACCGAATGATGATGATAATGATATTCAAGGTACTTACCTTACAGACAGACCGGAGTGAGATTCCGAACCGAAGGTATTTTCGCGGACTTTTTTCCCGAGCAATCATATCATGAGGGGGCGGGGTGCCATTATTGTTAGGCATGTAGGTTAGGTTTAGGTTGGGTTTCCGAGGAGTCTCGCAAAGCCTAGATTCAAGTTTCATTATTGTTCACCTCGATAGTGCGTGCATAAAGTTTGTGAGAGAAGAGAGGAGGCGTTGTTCTCTGCGTCAAAATGTGCGCAAGCACCGAGATTGTTAGCCTGGATGTCGGGCGTGACCAGATTCCATGTGATATGAGACAAGCGGATGACTTGATGTAGTGTGATGGAAGTTTAATCGCGTGAGAAAACTTGGCCATTCTTGAGGTTAAATAATGGAGGCTGATGATGATTGATGATGTTTTTCATGAACTCTGTGTTCTGGTGTTGGAAAAAACCCGGCTTTTGAGTGAACCTTGCGCCATGTGGTTTGGGGAGGCACCGTCGCCGCCGCTGCCACCTTGCGGTCTTGCGGCCTTGCGGCCTTGCGAGATACAGTAATGTTTTTGCGTGATGACGGTGGTGATGATGGACCGCTCGTGCGTGCATGCATGCATGTGAGTGCGTGCGTGCGTGTAAGGTGCGGGCGGGAGTGGCTTGCGTCGTTGCTGGGATCGAGGGTGTTTGATCCTGGTGTCTCATCTTTCATGCCTTGAAACCCATGTTTTACTCGATTGTAGGGTGTAACGACAGGGAAGGTCAGAAGATGGGAAAGTGGTTCCAGGCCGAGGCACCTGAGACAGACGACAGCGGGCCAGAACGAGGCTGGATCAAACAAGGTGTATACAGTATGAACTTTGTACATATGCGTTGGCAGCAGCATGTCTCGAAGCCAGGCTTCCAGCCAAGTGATTTGTATTTCCGTTCACAGAAAGGACGGAGAAATACATGATTGTTAGATGCATTTCTTGGAAGGTTCAACAACGACACTACAGCGGGCGTATGGACGGCGAGATGGGAATCGATGGTTCACGAGTCCACGACAATGGCACAATGGATCAGGAGAAGGCGTCGAGTCTGTTTGGCAGAGACTGAGAGAGGCACACCAAGTTCGTCGGTCGTTTTACCCAATTCTCTTCTGCTTCCCTTCCATTTCCCCACTGAGCACTAACATCTAACCTTGAGCTGTTAGGGCTCCTCGGGTCATCATAGGCTCGAACTCTCTTTGGAGGAGAGTTTTGGCTGAGTTTGTAGTTGTTGACAGGCGTGACGGCACCTCCAACGGCCATCGCTGAGCTTTGAACCCGATGAGAAACTTGGATGCTGGAACTGGGGAGACCACGCTGATCCGGAAGCCATCGCCGAGCGGGAAGCATCCTTTGATTGTATGTAGATGATCGGAGCACCGGACTGGACTGAACAATTCTTCTCATGTCATCGTTGTTGGCTTGATATTGCGCAAGACGGGCAACCGAGATGAGGCCCTACGCCACCACCGTAGCCGAGAAGGAACCACAACAATATTGACCCTCTTCCTCACATGATAAGCGCATGCGAGATCCTGCTCGTCTCTCGAGCCGCCTCTAAATGTACGGGTGAAAGACGGGAGATGATATACACTCTATCTCTACATTAATCTTGCATATCTGCCGAGTCAACAGCAGAGTTTCAAAAGAGAGTTTGACCCGAAGCTGTCACTTGCCTGCCAGCTTGCCTCCCTCCTTCCATTTGCGATCATGTCCCTTATCGAGCGCTGGGGGGAGGAAACGGCGAGGCTCTAGGAAATGAAGCTCAACAACACTTTGTGCTAGCAGCGGCGGCTCAAGTGGTCCTCTTTCCCCCCAGCGACTTGTTCCAATGGCGTGAAGAAAATCGGCAGGGGAACGAGTGGTTGGAGCGACCCCATAGTGTGCAAAGGGCAGAAAATGCCGTCTTCAGGCAGATGGCGAGGGCCAGATGGCTTGCCGATTGGCTCCGGGCGAGGCGTGAAGACGGCGACGGCAGAACTGTTAGCGACTGCTAAGACTGCTAGGGGCCCATCTGCCGGACGGGACAGGTCGCCCCCAAGAAATACCCTGATTCCATGACTCTGTGCGCGCGCCCCGACTTTGGGTGAGGTGTAACTAGTTACAGCACGAACTAGTCTCTGCCAGAGAAATGGCAAGGCAAGGCAAGGTGAGATCAGATCAGTAGTAGTGTGTTGTTATTGTCTGTCTGCCTTAGCAGGTGAACTAGACCAAGGTACTGTACTGTACTGTACTCCGTCGTCGCCGCGGCCTCGTCCTCCCAATCTACTCTATCCTCCCTCGTCTCCTCCTCCTCCTCAAGAAGGCCCACTCGCTCACTCCCAATCTCTTACACACTCACTCATGTCTGCACCAAACACCTGCTGCTGTCAATACTCATATCTCACCCTCGCCGTTGCGCGGCGATAGCGACACAACCGGCAACCACATATCATCGCATCCCACCGAGAAAGTCCGCCGCCTGCCCTGTCACACAAAATCTGGCCCCGCACTCTCTGCAGCCAGCCGCCGTCGGCCAGATAACACCAGCTCTTATTGACGGGGTGCTGCCTATTAGTACCAGAGATCATGGGCTTCTTCTCCCGTCGTGGCGTCAGCAACAACCGCGCCGCAAACCACGATCACCACTCCGACAACCGCCATTCCACCTTTGCCCTTAACGGCAACCCAAAGTACAACATGTCCAAGAACCCCGCTGCCACCGCAAACCTCCCCCAGATCGCCCTGCCTCGCGCGCCAGACCCAAACCTCGACCCCGCCGGCTACCTGAGGAGCATCTACGCCGTGAGGGAGCGCTGTCACTTGGTGCTGGAAAAGGCCAAAAAGAACCAGCTGCGCCATTTCAATGTCGACATGACCAAGTTCCAGGACACGGCCAACTACGTCGTGTCCATCATCAAAGTATGTTGCATGCCGACGACACCACTGCCGTCCCTCGTCCACTATTGACACGTTGCAACAGCGCGACTTTGACGATTACTCGACCATCCCTCCCCACGGCCGATGGCAGCACTTCGAAGTCGGCGGCCGCCCGCGCATCGACCAGCTCATGGCCACATGGCCTTCCTCCCTCGATGCTCAAGAGCGCACGCGCCGTCTGCTGGACCTCTTCCTGGTATCGGTGCTCCTCGACGCTGGTGCGGGCACCAAGTGGCAGTACAAGTCCAAGGAGAGCGGCAAGGTGTATCGTCGCAGCGAGGGTCTCGCGGTTGCGAGCTTGGAGATGTTCAAGTTCGGCATGTTCTCGAGCAACCCCGAACAACCCTACCAGGTCGACAGCGCAGGACTCAAGAAGCTCACAACCCAATCCATGGCCAAGGGTCTTCAAGTCACGGATGAGAACCCCATTGACGGCCTGGAGGGTCGCACCAACCTCCTCATCCGCCTTGCCGATGCTCTGCTGAACCAAGAAATTTTCGGCCCTGACAACAGGCCTGGCAACATGTTGGACTACCTGTTATCCCACCCCTCTACCGTCGCTTCATCAGTGCCGGTCGTTCTTCTACCCACCCTCTGGACAACTCTCATGGATGGCTTATCAACCATCTGGCCAGCGACACGCACCCAGATTGACGGTCAACCGCTTGGAGATGCTTGGCCATGTGCCTCAATGCCTTCACATCCGACCCAGCCTTGGGAGAATATCGTGCCTTTCCACAAGCTGACACAATGGCTGACTTACTCCCTTATGGTGCCTATGCAAAAGCTGGCCAATGTGCATTTTGTTGGAGTAGAGCTTATGACTGGCTTGCCCGAGTACCGCAATGGCGGGCTACTCGTAGACACGGGCTTGCTCACATTGAAGCCCGAAAATGCAAAGAGAGGACTCGAGCAATACCAGACAAATGCCACTAGGCAAGGACAACCCAACATGGAAGTCGTACCGTTGTTCACGGCGGACGACGATGTGATCGTCGAGTGGCGGGCGCTCACTGTTGGGTTCTTGGACGATCTGCTGGCAGAAGTCAATCTTTTGCTTGGTCTTCAGGGCGACAACAAGCTTTCTCTTGCACAGATGCTCGAAGCTGGTACTTGGAAGGTAAGTCGATGATTCCACGCGTCGTACGAGTGTCCAATCCACTAACTTTCCATCAGGGCGGCCGTGAAATTGCCGAAGTATCTCGCCCAAACACCAAGGAGCCTCCTATCATGATCCTCTCCGACGGCACAGTTTTCTAGGAGTCCTGCCTGCTGCTTGGTTGGGAGCGCGACATGCCAACCTCGCCAAGCGATGGCAGCAGCCCGTTCGTATCGGCAGCGACTTCACTCGCTCCCACCACAGCTTCGATATATGAGGAGGCTCGCGAACGACGGAGCTCTACTGGGCTGGACGGCGAAGGATATGCTGTGTCCATTGTGGACGAAGATCCGCCGAACAACACTGGTCTGGAACCACGTCATCCAAGCCTCACAGGACGATGCATTTCACTTGCACCACATGCCGAACGACCGGCAAGGTCCCTGCTCAGAAAGGGCCGCAGTACATTCGGGAGCATTGCCGAAGAAGAGTAGCAGACCAGACCACCTACCTTACCTGGGCGACTGCCGCGCCTCGAATTTGAGCCGATCAACGATTGACGAAATCCATTACCAAAAGACGGGAGAGCGGAGACAGCTCGTTCTCTCTTTCACTTTTGCTACCCTCCAACTGCATTTGCACTTACATACCATTTCCCTCTACTTTTCTTTTTGTCGCGGATACATTTCCGCCTCCGACTTTGGCCAGCATTTGCATGTTCGCAAAAAGGAAACAAGATAGATACCAGGACCACCTAGCATTAGACGGGAGAAGCGCTCACATTGTTTCCGAGCGCGCGCAAAAAAATGGGAGAACAGTTCACAGAAGCATCACTGAATGGAATGGAATAGCATGGCATGGCATGGGTGTACACCTGGAAATGCAGGACATATACATACTACCTACGGCGCCGCTGGCGAGTGCGAATAAAAAGAGTCCAAATCGGTGTTTTCAAAGATCAGTTGAAAGGAAGCCCCGCCGAACTGGCTGACTTGGAAGCGTACATCTACAGGAGTGCGAAATGGGTCTTGCGAGAAAGCGAGAAAGGTGGAAATAGACGTAGTGGACTGACTACATGTATATAATATGTGTGTGTTCGGAACATGTTGTTAGTTTTATGGATATTCCTAGATGGTGTGTTTATTCAACAATCTTCACGACTCTTGATTCGCTTTGATCGACGAACGGGTGCCCTGGGCGGGTCAAGCCGTAGCGGCAGACCCTGACAGGAACAGTCGCGGTGAGGGGAAGAGGGAGAAACATTCAAACATCAGACCATAATTACATTATTGGCAATACAATCTAATCCACGCTGCCCGCCATTGCACTCCTCGCTCGCCTCTGCCGGGCTTCCAGACCACTCACTAGAGTCTCATCAAACCAATACAACACAGCCTCTCGCTTCATATCTTGCAGCAAGACAATAGCAAGAACAGCAACAACACCGAGTCACATCGACTTTCCCCGCCATACCGCCAACATGCCCACCACCCTCAAAGAATTCGAGTCGGTATTCCCCAAGCTCGTCGCCGACCTCAAACAACACGCCGAGCAGTACAAGCTCCCTACTCAGGCTCTGAAATGGTTCGAGGAGTCCCTTTACTACAATGTCGTCGGCGGTAAATGCAACCGCGGACTTTCCGTCATCGACACCACCCAGCTACTCCTCGGCCGCGACCTCACCGAGGAGGAGTACTTCCACTCCGCCACCCTTGGCTGGATGATCGAGCTCCTCCAGGCCTTCTTCCTCGTCTCCGACGACATCATGGACTCGTCCAAGACCCGCCGCGGCCAGCCCTGCTGGTACCTCAAGCCCGACGTCGGCATGATCGCCATCAACGACGCCTTCATGCTCGAGTCCTCAATCTTCATCCTGCTGAAGAAGTACTTCCGCTCCCACCCCGCCTACATTGACTTTGTCGAGCTCTTCCAGGAAGTCGCCTTCCAGACCGAGCTGGGCCAGACCTGCGACCTGCTCACCGCGCCCGAAGACCACGTCGACCTTGACAACTTCAGCCTCGAGAAGTACTCGTTCATTGTCATCTACAAGACCGCCTACTACAGCTTCTACCTGCCCGTCGCCCTCGCCATGCACTACACCGGCAAGGCCTCGCCCGCCAACCTCAAGCAGGCCGAGGACATCCTCATCCCAATGGGCGAGTACTTCCAGGTCCAAGACGACTACCTGGACAACTTCGCCGACCCAGAGACCTTGGGCAAGATTGGTACCGATATCCAGGATAATAAGTGCTCGTGGTTGGTCAACCAGGCCCTCAAGAAGGTCACCCCCGAGCAGCGCAAGGTGCTGCAGGACAACTACGGCCAGAAGAACAAGGAGTGCGAGCTGAGGGTCAAGCAGCTGTTTGACGAGCTCGAGCTCGAGAAGATTTACAAGGAGTACGAGGAGGCGCGCGTGGGTGAGTTGCGGGAGAAGATCGCTGCTGTCGATGAGTCGTCGGGCATGAAGCAGGAGGTTTACTCGGAGTTCTTGAGGAAGATCTACAAGAGGAGCAAATAGATGTGGGATGAGCATGGCAGGGCATGGCAGGGCAGGGCATGGTATGGCATAGCATAAATCAAGAGGAGGGCCAAGAGGAGGGCATACAGCGAGAGAGATATGAAGCATGTTTAGCATGATAATACACGTCAATTTGTTTATACGCCTTGTTTCTTGTGCCCAGGTTACAAGTTTGGTACTTGTCAACTTTGATACAAGTCTCTATGTTGTCATCGTGTGCCTGTGTCCGTGCCTGTGCTTCTGCCTGTTCCTTTTCCCGTTTTGCAATCCCACTCTTTGACACAGCTCCCAACGAGGAATGCAGTCCCATCATACTATCCAGCCGAGAAGAGACCTGCCTCCTCCGTTCCGCTCATTCTTCTTCCACGAAGCACACACACCCGCTTTCAACCCAAGAAGACACCACAATGCTTTCCCTTTTCAAGTCCCCCCGCTTCCTTTTTTTGCTACAAGTCTGGCACTGACTGCAAGATGACCTCCCGAGAATCTACCCCGTACCTGTCTTTCAAACTACTTCCTTCTCTTCAGTACCAGCTCCAGCTCCAGCAGCAGCAGCAGCAGCAGCAGCCGAGCAACCCACACACCTCCCATCCCCTTCATCTAACCCCCCGCTAATCATCGCCGCCTCATAATAAGCAAATGCACTCCCCAGAACCCGCCCCGCCGGGAAATGATGCAGCCTACGCTTCGAGAGCGGCGGGCGTTCGTCAATTCCAGCTACACCAATGCCGACACCGCCAGCACCGCCGTTTGATACGTGTCGTTGGGCAGTAGTAGCAGTAATAGCAGCATTAGCGTCCCTCACCAACATCTCCTGTCTCGCAGCATCGAAACGTCGGACCGACGGGTTGAGGGCGAGGGCTTGCGCGGGTCCGAAGATTTTTTCGGGGCCGAGGGGAAGGAGGGGGGAATCGTCATTGTTGGGTTTGTTCTTCTTGGCGAACTTTGATGTCGAGGCTGTTGTTGTTGTTGAGGTGGTGTTCTGCGAGAGCGAGTGGGCTGATGCGAGACTTGCTAGGAAGGCTGCGGGGAGGGAACCTTGTTGTTGTTGTTGTTGTTGTTGTTGTAGGAGAGGAGTGGTGGTATCGATAGCATCTGCTGGAGCTTTCGACTTCGTTGTGGCTTTTTGGTTCGGAGTGGTAGATGTCGTTGTAGTAGTAGTGATAGGAGTAGCATCCGATGCCAACAGCGACGAAGCCGAATCCGACCTTTGATTCTCCCCGAGCATTCCCATCAAATTCGCCGTGGCGGTCGCCAACGCCGACATTTTCGCGCCGGGCTCGGGTTTCGGTTTCTCGTCTTCGATGGTGAGGTCGAAGATCCTCAATTTGCTTTCTGAGGCTTTGTGGAGGACGAAGTGCTCCCAGAGCGTGGCGGAAGGCTCTTGCTTCTGCTTTTGCTTTTGTTGATGGTGCTGATGATGTTTGGATGGTGAGTGTTGGCCGTTTGAGGAGGGTGGTTCGCGTTTGCTGAAAAGGGCAGTGCTGTCACTGCTGCTACCGTTGCCGTTTTCGGTGGTGTTGCTGTTACACGACATGGCGGCTGGCTGCTGCAGGGCTTGCTCGGGTGTGACGGATGGCTGCGTTTGCTGCGTGGGCAGCGGCTGGTTGGCCGGAAATGAAGGTAGTACGGTGATACTGTGGTGGCGTTTTCCCTTACTCGCTTGCTTGGTAGGGTAAAGACAGGGCATGTCTTGTGTGTTGTTATTCGTCAAAATCATATGTGACGGCCTGAGGTTGCGGCCTCCCGCGCGAAATGAAGCATGTGATAGTCGGTCATCGGCAAGGCGTGATGAGTGAGGTTTATCGATCCGGGTCGTGGCTAGTTGTACTGACGTATATTGATTGGGAGGTACGCCTCAGGCCTAGATGTCCCATGTTTCAAGAGACACGGACACTGCCGCTGGAGCGCCTTAGGGCCTCAGACTGCGTTGAAGGATTACTGCTATGAAGTAAGTTGCGGGAGTGTACTGCTGAGCCCGAGTACAAGCTGCAATTGGAAAGGAGAGAAGCAGGAAAGGAAATCGCTTTCATGAAATGTAGCATGCTAAAATCGCACCGCTACAGTTAAAAGTGAGGTTGGACCGCAATGAAAACGCCGTTCTTGTGGATGCTGCAGCGCTCTAGAGAGAGTGGTGCTGAAGTGCAAAGGAAATGACCAAACCATGCCCTCGGTGTAGAACGCCGCCCGTTCTTGAATGCCCGCCGTGAGATACTCCGTCTTGCGCCGACCTAGCCAATCTCGACGCATCCGATTTCGCTCGTGCAATCTTCATTGTCGTTCAGCAGCCCTGGGACTACCGCACAATATGCAGCTGAAACCACTAGTCATCATCGTTAGCAAAAGGAAAGAGGTGGTTTCAGCATCCACGAAGCGTCTACCTCTACGACTTGTAGAACGCCAGCCTCTTCTGTTGCTTCTTGTCTTTGCGCTTCTGGTTCATCTCTGCAATCTCCTGCTTCGAGGGCTTGTTGTTGCGACGCTCCTCTTTCAAGCTGCGTCCGTCGTGGCTGTTGGCGGCGGAGTCGACATCGAAGAATGCGTTCATTTGGCGCCCGGCCTTGCTTGCGCCATCGTGGCGATCCGCGGACTGCTCGCCAGTCTGGAAGCGGCCGGTGTGCGAGTTGAATTGTGCGGTAGAGCCGTACGTCTGATAGGCTGCGGCTTGTGACTGCTGGCCGGCAGCAGCGGCCGGTTGCTCCTTCTCGTACGCGAGCCAGTTGTGGTAGGCAGAGTACGGCTGGGTTTTGTCGTACGGACCGTGGACTCGCGGGTTGTAACCTTGCCACCCATTGGCCGGGTCCTTGTCGTCATATGACAGGGGACCTTCCTCGTCGTCGCGAGTGGCTTTCTCCTTCTCCACTGCGTTGCGTTAGTTGCGTGAAGGGTGAAAGAGTAGACATCAGACTTACGCGTCTCCTTGGACGTGGGTTGCTGCAACCCGGAGACGTGGTAGTTCTGGGTACCGTAGTCCCAGAGCCAGTAGGCCGCGCCCGGCTCCTCCCAGGTCGACTCGCCAGTCTCCAGGTTGGAGAAGTAATACTCACGCCCTTCGGCGTTGGTGCTCTTGGAGACAAAGACCTTGCACCATTTGCCTTCCTGCGGCGCTGTTAGTACTTCGGCGATTTCGCCGGGCTCGAGGCTCGAAGCCTTGGTCGTGTCTCTGGCGGTGGTCATGTCAGCGTCTATGTTGCGAGTTGGATTGTGAGGCGCGATTGGGAATGGCAGTGTTGGCAAATTGATCTCAGTCGTATGGTGGGAAAGTGACAGCAGAGACTAAGATCGCAGCTTTAACATTGTGGCCTCGACAATGGGGACTTGGCATTGGCAAGACGCGTGACGCGCTGCTGTCTTTTTGCATGTGATAGGATGTTTGCACGTGAAAGAAGCAGTGGCGCAGGGATTGACAGAGAGAGAGAGAAAGGTATGCCATGAGATGAAGCCATACCCTCATCTCCAGTCGGCTAAAGACTGGCATTCGCCATTGGGATAGCACACTTACTACCTGATCATGGTTTGGAGCAGCCTACTTGCGCCTGTCAGCATGATCGAAAGAGCTACTACTTGACTCACATGGCATCGAATTCTTGCAATGGCGACAGTCTCGACGAAGACAATAAAATAGTTGACAACAATCGCAAGAGTTCGGTCGCGGAGTTTTCCTCCTACACCGCTTACGGTGTTGGACATACCTCTCCGGAGCCAGCTGCTTCCTCATCGGTCCTGGGTCGGACGTCTTTCTTAGGCTCTGATGGTGATGTATGTGATGATTCTGCCATGCTGAGGTGTATGCGACAATAAATGTTGTATTGTTATTGTTTTCACCAACAATCGCCGCGCGAAGTCTTCTACTGTAGTTGACGTCAAACGCCAAGAAAAGTGCAAAGACACTCGGACCATCCCTCGAGTTCACTCAAGGCGGGGACCGAGAACCTTGGAAGCAACCAACGAACGACATTCATCGCATATCAAGCCACACACTCCCACTCATGAACGGCGACAGCCTGATGCTGCAGATACACCTCGCGGACTCTCAACATCTGCTAGCCATGGTCTGAACCCCATCGCAGAGTGCACGCCGCGTCCATGACAACCCTATAGCCATGGCCCAACCCGTGCTCGTCCGATCTTACACTTCGCCAAAACGAACTCCCTTTGGCTCCCCTAATGGTCGCAGCCATGCTCTTCCACCTATCGCTGCCTTCTCGTTCGCAGACATCCTTCGCGCGGCGGACAGCACCGATTTTCAGTCTGCTATCGACGGCATAGCTGAGATATGCGCGAAGAACCGACTCAGTCTTGCTGAAGAATACGGTTCCCATTTGCCTCCTGTAGGCGAAATCACCGCGGTAAATACCAACATTGTTTCCGTGCGGCAGCAGTTTGGCAGGTTCGGTATGCGCAGGGCGCTTACGAGCGTGCCCGAAGCAAGCTCTGGAAGCAGCGACGGCAGTGCGAAGGGGAAGAAAAAGAACATCGGCGGGATTGAGCCCAATAACCAAGACCCGAAAAGTCCGTTGCGCGTAATCATGATCAGTAGCGCTGGAAGGACGATACCTGTTTGTGGCACAACGGCGATGTCTTTAGGCGCTTCAGAGGATCATGCCTTCTACGGCCAGACACTGCC
>Ga0265797_10000957_pt1 | contig 52221 bp, 57 predicted proteins | sample P2T30metagenome_FD_192433 | JGI IMG/M metagenome (GOLD analysis project Ga0265797, IMG submission 192433) | Plant litter microbial communities from East Loma Ridge, Irvine, California - P2 T30 | ecosystem: Environmental > Terrestrial > Plant litter > Unclassified | place: USA: California...
CGCTGGCGCGATGGATCGCCTCGGCGAACAATTCTTTGCCAGTACCGCTATCGCCCAAGATCAGCACAGGCACTTCGAACGCTGCCATTTTGTGCGCGAGCATGATTTGCTCTTGCATGACACGGCTGCGATGAACGATTTGGCTGAACTCCGGCGCGAGCTTCGGCGCGGACCTGCTAAGCCGATCGATCCGCTCGCTGCCACGCTGAAGGAATTCGGGCAAGAATTCATTTGCCAGATCGAAGAAAAAATCGACTCTCTCGAGCCCTTTTTCTTTCGAGGTCTGGATCAACTGGGCCGGAAAACGTGTCTTGGCAAGGATGATCCAGATTGCCGCCATCGCCGGGGTTCCCGGGCTAAGATGGAAAGTCAGATCCACCGCATCCTGAGGCAGCGTCAGTTGCTTGAGCTTATCGCTGACTCGGGCATACACACTGGCGTAGTCAATTGGACTTGCCAGGTCGATCGGAAACAGATCCGGGACGGCGCAGCCGGTTGTGCGTTCAAGCCACGCTGTATAGCGTCGGCTACGCTCAATATCGTAATTTGTCAGCAGGACTATTCGATCGAAAGCCGATCGCTGTGACACGAGCGCCAAAGCAACGGGGCCGAGTTCGCCCACGCGTTTGCCTTCCGCTGCCTCATGGTCGGCAGCACCAATCCAGCTAATCAACCAGGTTCGACGACTCATGAAACAGGCCAAATCGCGTGCATCAAGCCACGGCAATGGCCGTTGGGCTGGGCCCAAACCGCAGCTCGTGCGCCGTGGAGCAGCAATTGTTGGGGTGCACACGGCATTTGAGCTACAAACTTCATGAAATACAATTACGCCTGTGAAAAGCTTGTTAGTTCTGGAGTACTCACCGTTTATAGCCGGGTACTGTATGCCGGATTACTCTAGAGCTAAAGTTTACATGTTGAAGTTCATAGAAAAATCACTGATTATCACATTTGGCGCAATTGCCACAAGATTTCACATGCGGCTTTCAGTGCGAAAATTAGTTGCGTTCCCTAATCATTGATCGATAACGATGTTTATAGCTAGCTAACTGGCGCGAACGGACCGGGCGACGATGACCCTGGGTCGGATGTTGCTAACCTGATCCGCCGACCAGCGGCATCTGCGTCGAGGTCCTCAGCGATTCTAAGAACTGGTCTACAGCTGCGGACGCCGGATTGGCGGGTCCCGCCGTTGGCGTCAGGTCGAGGTGCTGGACAAGGCGCATGAATGCGCCTGTGGCGGCTACCTAGGCTACCCGGGCCTGACCCTCAAGCAGTCGTTCAAGCGTTTTTCGAACACGCTGCAGCGCGGGGGCATCAACCGGCGCACGCTGGGCGTGACCGGACTCGGGCTGCGGCACCATTTCGCGGTCGACCGGTACTTCGACCTGGCCGATGTCCCAGCCCCGGTGCGCGGCAGCGAGCTGCCGCCGCCGGAGGCCATGAACGCAGCCTACCTCGAAGTCGCGCGCCAGCTTGGCCACAAACGGCCACGGATTTCCGGCGCGTACCTGGGCAAGCAGGCCCAGTGTGTAGCGCCAGTCTCCCACCCATATCTGCTCCCTAGTCCTGGCGCACGATTCCGAGCGCGAGGTTGCTGGTGTGCGACCGAAAATGGGTGTCGCACCACGATTCTCGGCACGCGCCCTGGCCTGGCGCTGTTCAGTGTCACCGGCCGCCATCGCGCCGGCGCCGGTTCGAATCCTCTGGGGGCCGCGCCAATTGCGCAGGGCCCGCTACTCGGTATCGCAGACGTAGGTTTCCATGATGTGTTCGTTGAACGTGCCAGGCATGATTGGCTGCGCCAGCCGCACCCCCACCTTGTGCCGCAGAACGACTGCGCCATCCCCCCTCTGCCCCGCAAACTGAACTGTCGACAGCGTAGTGACGGTGCGCCGTGCGCACGAGATCTCGTCGACGAACGTCTCGGAACGGAAACTGCCGCCCTTTAGGTCCTTCTGGGTAGCATCGTGGCTGTACAGGATGTGGACCTTGCGACGGTCGCCCTCCTTGTCCAGCGGCGTGCCGCGGTCGTAGCGGATAGAAGCGCGGTCGATGAAGATTTCCACGGCGCCAGCCTTGCCGACCCGATGCCATTGCGGCGGCTTAGTCGCCGCTGCGGCAAAAGGTGTGGCCAGCAACAGGGTCGCCCACAAGGAAGCGTGACGGGTCGTGTTCTTCGGGGTGCGCATAGGGGGGATGATTGAAAAAGCGCCTGCTGGCGCCGATGCGCAAGTGTACGGGTTGTCGAACGTAAATAAAAGCGGATAGTGAGGCGTCGTATCAGGGTCCGGCTACGCTTCAGTAGCATTAAGCAGCCTATGCAAATAACCCGAATGATGCTGTTCTGCGACATCAACCCTTGGATCACTATAGGATAGGCAACACGTCAAGATCTGCCCCCCAAGCTAAATTGCGAATTTAGAAAGCAAATCGCCGGCTAAAGCCGGCGACTGGTTTTTTTCTGATTTAGCTCAATGTCCGCTTTGGGAAATGAGATATACTGGAGGCGAGGACGGGAGTCGAACCCGTCTAGACGGCTTTGCAGGCCGTATTTGCTCTAATCAAATCCAGGACTTAGCTGAGAACCGCACTTTTCACCGCTTGAGACCGCTCAAATTACGTTCTGACCTTCTTCAAAGACTAACTCGCAGTCTGCTATCGTCGACAGCCTTTTGAAATACTACTTCTTATAGCGGGCACCGTGATGATGATACTCAAACCCGGCAGGCTCCGAAATAGATGAGCTAGATGAGCTTGAAGAGCGCTGAGCCTGACAACGCTACCATAAGGGCACCTCTAAAAACCTGCTGTGCGTTGCATTTTCGGCTTGCGATGCTCACCGTACCCCCATACCGTTGCGATTCTCGGCCGAAACTGCTGCCGCTCGAGACTATTTTTAGAGGTTCCGTAAGGCTAGGCATCGAAAAACGGCCGTGAGGCCGTAATTTCGTTCATTTAATTAGTTTTTCGCGGCGCCCGCTTGCCGACCCGGCATGCGCAGACTACCGAGATTAGACCTCCAAAATTACCATCGGTCCTTTACATATCTTGGAATCTCTCCGCGACCACCGCAGTCCGAACAATCGCTATACTGAGATTGTCCACTTCCATTACACACCGTGCATTCGATTAATTCGTAATCACGTTTATCTCTAAGCTCATGTAATCGTTGTTCCAACTCTCCCTGCCCGTCACATTTACGACACTCGTCATAGTAGTTCGTGAAACCCTTTCCGTTGCAAACATCACATCGGATTTGCCCGAACTCTCGTGCATCAAAGTTATCCGCAGTCCCCCGTGGGACTCTGCCTACTGCCTGGCAAAACGGGCAGTCATCGTAGTCGCCGTAAGTACACCTACCCTTGCAAAGCGGGCATTTGACCATTCGATATACATCAAAATCTAAGCGTTCAGCAAGACGGCGCTCTAACTTTGTACTTCCTTTGCAAATAGGACAAGCGTCGTAATTTTCGTATTCCCCAGTCCCCTCGCATAGCTGACAATCAATCTCATCGAACTCACTAGCATCGAAATAATCCGCGACCCGATTTTCCACGACTCGGTCGCCCGCGCAAACTGGACACTCATCGTACTCGGCGTAGTGCCCAGTGCCTTTACATAAGGGACAATTCACCATACCAGCCGCAAGTCGGAAATCCTCACGAATCTCGTTTAGCGCTTTTAAGCGAGATTTGATGCTTCTCGTTGAAAAGTTGGTGTCAGTCGTGATCGCTCCTAGCTTTAGGAAGGCAGCGAAGCCGGTATCAGTTGATTTCTTAGGTTTCTTCTTTGCAACTTCTGCTACTTGTTGCAATACCTGAATCCCAGCGTCTCTCGCAATTTTTTGCTGCTCAGGCGTTTTTGGATCTAGCTCAGCAGCACGACGGCAATTCTCTAAGAGTTGGAAGGCTTCACGTACCACGCCAGCCTGAATAGCGTAAAGGTGTCTCGCCCTGCCAAGAAGAACTCCTTTATAATGCTTTATAAAATCGATTTCATTAGGAAGTGGACCGATAACACCCTTATCGTATTCAGTATGATGGTTTGCGCAAAGCCAAATTAGATTGTGCGGATGATTATTTTTACTTTGCGCCACCGGATCAATGTGCGCAGCTTCACAAGCCCTGCTATGTTCGTGGCAAATTGCGCAGAGATTGCCGACCTCATTAATTATCTCCTCTCTAATCCGCGTGGGGATGTTTGGCCGCGTTCCAACTGGGGACGGCCAAGGCTTTGATAACCATGCGTTGAAATTGATCAACTCAGATTTTTTAAAAATTGGAACGTTTTCGATACGCCGTGCAACCAGCAGTTTTCTCGAATCCTTCCATTTAGGCGCGTAACTTATAAACCAATAAAGAAGTTCGGGCGACATGCCAACAAGGAGCGCCGCTTCCGTTATGTTAAGCTCATCATCTGGCTCTGCTTTAGTTTTTGTCATATAGTTGTGCTGTACTTAATATTTCATTGCGAACTAGGAAGGGGGATAATGCAGCCGACAAAACTATTATCGCCGCCGATCTTCGTCTAAAATTTCAAAGATCGTAAATTACGAAGTGGATTCGCGCACTGCTAATTCTCTCTCGAAAATCTTCTGACACTGAGATTAAATCAAGTGGGGCCAGTTGGCCAGCGATGGCTACTTCGCATGTGAGTACAAGCGCAAAACCGATAAGAATGTACTTATGCATGTTTTCCTACCCCTTTCTTGCTGCTGCATCTCGACCGTCCAAGCATCCAGCTTAGCGAGAATATTCAACCGCTTCGGCCACCACTTCGAACCGGCTCCCACAGTCTGGCAACGAGTTAGGCAGGTTTTTGAGAATTCGTTAAACGCTGGCGATATCAATGCCTAGAGCTTTTACTATATGCTCCTTATCTTTAAGGATATTATTCTTCCGTTATGGAAGTGTCGGGCTAAAACCGGACCTTAAAGCTAACTCTGTCGACAGATACATTTTCGACTTCGTGCTTCGCCTTATCAAATATGATGCTAGTATCAACAAAGACACGCGGAAAGGTTTCGACAACCGTCGTTCCGTCTTCACTAAATTCGTTCAGAAAATTTTCGTTAAACTCGCTCTCTGCCGCATAGTAATCGCCTGTAGCTAACCGGCAGTTTGCGCACACGCTAAGGAAATTAAAGCGGTAACTAATAAACAGCCTATCTTGATCTATTGATGTGATCTGTACGATCTCAGGATCCTCAACACCCTCGTAATCCTCAAAGTGAAAATCTATAATTGTGTCGAGACATTTTGCGGGATACCTAGCGGCCAAAAAATAGCGTTTTGCGATGGAGGGCGATAAAGAATTGAGGTGATCGATACCGGCAGTACTCGCCGCCTCCTCGAGTAAGTTACCGGAAGCGTCCTCAAAATCTTGATGATTGACATAATGAACATTCTTATCAACATTTTGGTCGACGAAATCTTTAAGAGAAAGAAACGGCTTGAAGGAGTTCCGTATGCCTGAGTTCGCAATATCCACCAACAAATCTGGGTGGAGCGACTTATTACCACATCCCTCATCAAGAAAGTCGTTCGCATTGCTACTTACGAAGAAAACATCGCGACTATTATTTTCGTCCTTGAGTAACGAAAGCAAAGATAGCCAAATTAGAGCGTCGCGGTAACCTCTCTCCTTCCCTCGAAAAGGTCGCCTCTGCCGTATGGCCTTCTCAACCAATATCTCATGCGGCACTGAGGAATAATCTACGATTTGAATATAATCAAATTTGGATTTAAGGATCGCTGCAAATTCGAACTGCCTGGGAGGCACTTCAATCTTGCATGGAACATCCGGAGCGAGCTCCAAAAGATCATATTGCAGCTTGTTAAGCTGTGCCGCGAGTTCCGCTAAACTAGTATGATATTAATTCTCGACTTCGGCAACGATGACTTTTGGGATGACCAGAGTACATCTCGTATTATTTGCGAAATTAGCAAGATAAGTAAATAGTGGACTTTGCAAAAACCAATTTCGGTAAAAAATATTGGTGTCGATAACTATATACATATCGAAATTTAGATTCTGGTTTACGCAATGAGATGACAGTATGCATGCAAAAATTATGCTCCGTCAATTATTCTTTCATGAGCCCTTCCGGTTAGAGCAGCGTTAGCTCGTTAATTGCCGCGACAAAGCCTTTATCAACTTACGTTTAGGGTTAGAAACTGCCCGCCACTGCTGATCCATCGGCACCACTCGCCGTGGCCGGGGTGTGCAATGTTGACCACGCGAAACGGTGGCCGCCGCTGGTTAGTCGCAAGCTCTACACGGTTCGGATGATCGCGTTAAGCCATCGATCGCACCGGCCTGGCCGTTGGTCGTCCGTCAGCCGCAGCTCGTCTTGTTCGCAGCCCCCAATCGCCGTGAGTATCTGATCCAGCCCGTTTTCAGTCAGGTCCGTGAACTTTCGGCCATCTGCCCCGCGTGCCCGAGTCGTGACGTGCGATTGCAAGTTGGCGCACGCCAGTTAATCGATTGACTTGCCTGGACAGCTCACCCGGCGCTTGGTGTTGAGGTGGAACTTGTATCCCTCGTGCGTCAAGATCAGCTTGCTCGATGACTCTAGGCGCCGGTAGCGGCCCGGATCGCCAGTCGTGCGCAGGCGCCGTGCCGCCCGTTACTCCAGATACCGATCCAGTGTGTCGGTAGCCTTGGCGCGGGTCAGGTAGATGCAGCACTGCCGACAACCTTTTGTGATCGCCGCGCGGAGGCCGATTTCGGCGCGCTGAATCGCCACAAGTTCACTAGATTGAATTGCCACCCGTCCTCTAGACAGGTAAAAGTCATTACAGCCTCCCATACCCTGCGCAAAATCTATTCCACGCTCAATTTAACAGCCTCCTCCTGACGCGACGAGCCGAATTCATATATTAGCCGAGGAATCAGATCTTCCAAATCAGAATTTATTTGCTCTAGCTGCACATGGTTTGAGCCAGCTCTTCGGAAATTATGGATAAGTTGATTACGAACTTTGTAAACGAAAAATGCCGCACCCTCGTTGATATGGTTAGCCCTGTTAAATTCAGAGTCAACACTCTCCAAAAAACTCACACAGCTTTCTAGAAGATTAGCACATTGCTCCATCCCTAAAACCGAAAATATTTTTTTGATTCGAGCTGATTCAGAGGATATCTTCTGATATTTCTCCAAAGAATCGCGAATTGCAACGACGTTTCCCTGAGCGCTAGTTAAGTCCTGCAACACGACCTTTGCCGAATCAATCAAAACATCTTCCATCATGGTTTCTATGATTTGATAATAAAGGTAGAATTTGAAAGCAGTGTCGTCAACTGATGGGATATAACGTGTAAGCAGGTCGTTATAAAACGGTTGAAAGCCGTGCTCAGGTATGTTTGTGTTAATATTAACAACCCTCGCCTCATTAGAAAACGCAGGCCGGAGAATTTTTTTAGAAAATTCTCCCAGATATGGAATAAGTCCTAATGTAAGAAGCTTAGGTATTAATAGATTAGGATTAACTACAATTTTCGCCGGCGCCATTGGTCGATAAATGGTCAGCAGACTTAACTCTTGGTCAATGCAATCGGCCAAACTAAACTCATATTTATTTTTTTCGGTCGCTACAGCCTCAAGCATGACCTTATTTTGCTCCACAAGATAACGAGCCACTGCCCAGGCAGCAACTCTAAAATTTTCATCATCTCTATATTGCTCAGGAATCTGAGTGGACTCAATTGCTGAAACAGTAAGCAGCCATCCACAAGTACATCCACCGTCAAAGGTAACCGGATATATCTGAGACTCAGCATGCTGATTTGCCCAAAGCTTAAATACGATATTGTCGGTCGGCGAAATTTTAAATTTCGGCTCTGGAAATTCATATTTAAGCAATATCGAATTGCCTCTATCATCCACCCATTCAAAGCCAACATTTTCCTTAAAGTTAATACTCATGAGGCACTCACATTACTTGAGTTTCGTATTTTCGATATGCTTCTTCGGTAGCTTTTGCAAGATCCCCATATGAATCACTTTCGGGGTTTAAAAGCTCACGGAAATAATATACAAAAAACAATCTTTGAGCGTTACCGATTTTCTTAGACCGCAGACGAATCTTCTCGAGCTTTCTTAAAAGGTCTTCTGTTGCACTAACTACTGAAGCAGACGACCCGAGTTCATCAACCAATTTTTGTGCAGAAAGAAAAGTATTATTTCCATCAATATCTTTTAATTTACCCATTGCAGCGCCGAAGCCAGTCAGCACTTGCGATTTAGAAAATATCTTCAGAACATTTTTACCAAAAGGCTGCCCGCTAATCTCAAGTGACTCACTAGAAAATTCGTTTTCACCTAAAAGCTCATCATATTTTTTAACGAACCTATCATACGTCGTTATGAACTCCTCAAACAGTTGTTCTGTATTTCCCTCAACTGAAAGCTTCTCCAACCCCTTAATGTTTTCAAGCACGTCGCCACGATCAATTGGCAACTCATTTCTTTCAATGTAAGAGTTGAAGCCGTCGACTACAGATTTAAAAGTGTACTCACCAAGTTGAGTTGGAGAGTCATCATCCACTGCGCGAATAAATTGAATTCCTTCAAAAGGGTGTTTGATATAGTCCAAATACAACATCTCCACTTGCTGTCGTATACTCATAGGCGTTTGGCCAGTGTTCAACGTCAACATCCTATATAGGACACCGATTCTATTTATTGACAAATACATTTCAACCCGCAGGATACGCTTTTGAAATGTCGCAAGCGCCTCTGCTGATTCTTCTCTAGCCTTTAACTCAGTTGACAAATCGATCAATGAATATGTCCGCTGCAGACCATCAAGAATAACCACATTGTTGATGTTTTTTCTTAAAATTTCGGATACATTTTTTTCATCCCTCTCCTCTATAGTTAAAGAAGAATTCAATCCAAGAACAACAGGCGGCAAAACACAGCCTTTTAAAAAATCGTCTTTGAGCAGTGAATATACGGTGTTAGAAGATCTAACCCGTTTTCTCTGGAACTCATTGTTATCCAAAATTTGCGAAGCAAGCTCTAAATACTCGTTAGCTGTCATTTCAATGAGAACATTTTGCGCTTTAATTCTTTCATCATACATTCTAGATACAATTTTCATTAACGCTCCTGTTTAAAAATAGAAATAGCTTCCAAGGCAATTTAACATTGCCCTACGCTAGCAAGTTAACTGGTTCGCGTCAAGTTAGAAATATCCTGCCGACAACTTCCAATGAATCTTGCGAACGCTGATATCTATGCGCTTAATCTTATCTCTTTGATAAGACAAGATAGCCAACGACTGTTGGGTAATTCTGACTGCTACTTCCCTCCTCTGCCGACGCTCTTGGCGGGGCGTGGTGAAGGCCGCCGAGCTCAAGCGCTTTCGCCGCAACCTGGTTAATATGTGATCCTCCTCCCCACCAGCGATGCTGCAACAGCTCCTTCAGCCGCCGATGCATCGCCAAGCGAAAACCACGGATTAAAGGGGCGAATCTCGACAAATAGACGCTGGCCAGCAATTGACCACTATCGTGCGACACTCGCATACGCAAGTATACTTGTTGCCCCGACTGCATAGCATAAAGCCCCCTAGCCGCCTAAATAGGATCTATCATGACGCGTGAAGAACTATTCGCCCTCGTCTGGACAGAACCACTGGTCGCCGTCGCGAAGCGGTTCGATGTGTCCGGCAGCTATTTAGCCCGCGTGTGTTCGCGACTAAAAGTGCCGCGGCCGGCCCGCGGCTACTGGGCGAAACTCGCGGTAGGGAAAGCGCCAGCGCGACCTGCATTGCCGCCGTTTAAAGCGGGCGACGAGGTCAGCTGGGATCCTGATGACTGCGTGCCAGAGGTCGCACGTGCTCCCAGCGTTCGCACACCGAGCAGGAGAACAGGGGGGAACCCGAGTAGGTCAGCGGATTCTGATGCGCCGCACGAACTCATCAAAGGCGCCAAAGCCTTATTCCTCGCCGGCCGCGAATCCTATTTAGGTAAGTATTTGAAGCCGTCAAAACGCCTTCTGCCGGAAATCCACGTCACCAAGGGCGCGTTGGACTCCGCTCTCGAACTTGCCAGTGCACTGTTTAAGCAAATGGAGCGGCGAGGTCATCGCGTGACTCTTACCTCTCTAGGCGAACAGATTCACTCTCCGCCGATCGATCCACGCGACAAACCTGATAAGCGAAATCACCATGTGGATTTCTGGTCGCCGGCGCGTGGGACCGTCGCCTACGTTAACGGGACTCCGATCGGCATCGCCATATTCGAGCTTACCGAGTTGACGCAAATGCGTTATGTTAAAGGGTCATATGTCCGCGAAGAGGATTACATGGCGTCTAAGCACAAGTGGGCCCGGGATGCGCATTGGGTATCGGCCCAAAATATCGCGTGCGGCCGCTTTGCGATCTTAGCGTATGCGTCCTATTACACTGAAAAATGGAGCCGGATCTGGAAGGAAGACAGGATCGGTGATTTCCTCAAAAACGCGGCGAAACTGGCGCGCGAAATGGAAAGTTGCGAGAACGAGGTGAAAACTGCGATCGGGCGCGGAAAGGAAGCCGCCGAGGCCGAGCAAATTCGACATGACGAGATGCATCGCGCTTGGGGTGAAGAACAAGAGAAGCTGCGTCGGCAAAAAGCGCTCATCGAAAGCAAGACGGTGCTTGATCGGATCATTGACGACCACGCCCAACGAAAAAGACTAGAAGACTTCCTTCAGGACATTAAAGTCCGCGGAGTCTCTCTCGACGATGCGAATCGGCGCAAACTGGAAGATCTTATCGATGAAGCACGCGTCCTCTACAAGAGCCACAGTAGCCTCAACGACTTCTTGGCATGGCTCCCGCCAACTGGCCGATTGGGAATCATTACCTGACTTACACGTCTTTGCAGCAAGCTTTACCGAAAATCCACATAGAATTGGTTTTAGATACGCCAAGGTTGTAGCCATAAAAGGACCCGGCCCATTGGCTCTTCCGGAAAGCGAAAGGCTTGCTGCAAGAGAATCACTAGAACCAGTCAGGCGTGAGCGTTTCGAAGACGCGAGAGTAGCTGGGCAAGCCCAAAACCGCCGGGTCTATTGAGGAGTACCGGCGCCAGGGGGGCAAGTCGGCGAAATCCATGACCGCCGAATCGGCGAAGAAAGCAAAGCATGCGCTGGCAGCGCACTCCCTGCTAAACATGGTGCCCGCCTCTCAATTGAGCCTTGCAGCCTTGCGGCGGCAGTAATGCAGACGGGGCCGCCGCCAGCATTAGCATGCTGCAGACAAACCCCGGTCGGCTATCCCGGCTGGCGGCGGCTTGACGGGCAAAGGCGGACGGCTGCAGCTGGCAGTTTTCCGCTGAGCAGGCGCCCGATGCTTTGCCAGTGTCGGCTTTGCTGCATTGCCCTTGAGACCGGCACTGCAAATAATATTGTCGAGTTTATTCCGCAGTTTGGCTCGCCTAGCCAGCACCTGCGCCGCTGCCGGCGGAGCAAATGCGGAAAAAGCTGGACGGAAGGATGCCTGCAGATCGACAGCGGCGCCTTGCAGAGAAATTTCAGCTCTGGGGTGTCCAGCCATTTCCACCGGCAGCAGATATTGCTAGAATTTCCAGACATCAACTCGAGGCTTCTGTACAAATGGACATTCACCAGCACTGGAATGCGCGTCTATGGCGTGAGCTCGGCCGGATCCGAGACATAGCAGACATTGCAGAGCATACGTTTAACGAAGCCATCTTTGCATTGGCGGCAATGTATGCGATCAGCCAGCGCCAGTCCGCCGGGCCCTTTTATATTTCAGAGCTGCTACGGTCGGACATAGGAAGGTTCCTCAGCGACACTAGATCCAGCGTCACCGAAACAGTCGACCTTGCGGTAAAGCTCTGGGACTCACTCTCTTCCCATTTTCACATACCGCAATATGGCGATGGCCAGCCCTTTAGAAATACAGGCGGCTTTCTTCAAAGCGTGCTGTCCACGCTACGCGCCTACAGCGAAACCGCGGATGCCGACTGGCTGCGGGCGGCCGACGAAGTGTTTTACCGCATCGTGGGGCGGCAGCCTCCTTCCGCCGCGCGCGCTACTGCGGCCGGCGTCGAACTTGCCTTAAATTTCCTGCCGCCGGAATTGCGTCTTGTAGACTATTTCCTCGAGAACGGTGAACTGGCTGTCAGAGCTGCTGAAGTTACGGGTACGCCTGTACTGGCAGCAAGAAAGTGGTACGCGGTAGCGAATAGCGCGATGACAGAGCTGCGGCTGGCGCTGCATGGGGTAAAGCTTGACCGCAGCGCTGGGCAGCTGGACTGGCGCGATAGTTTAATGTTCATTTCCCATCCAGCACACCGCTCAGACAGGAAACGGTCCACCCCGCCAGATCTCAACCTACTTGGCAAGAATAGGCGTTATTCCCTGCAAAGGCCTTCAGTTAACGAGAGCGCCATGGAAGCCCTCGCGCTCCTAGTCCGTTCAGAACCGTTCGAGCTGGCAATAGCCGCTATTCCCCTTGCAGACAGCACTGCGGTAGGCTGGCGCAAGGACTTGCGGCAGGAGCTGGTAGAGACTGGGCGCCTTTATGCTGTCATCGGCGGCCTAGGAACCAAAGCAAAGGATAAAAACGTATCGTACTGGATTGTTGCGGCCGAACCCAATTGCTGCGAGGGCACGCTGTTCATAAACCTTGCGCCGCTAGCCCGGGAAGAAGACGCCGACGTGCCGGACATGATGGCATTTGCGGCGCATATTGTACGCAGTGCTTGCCCTGCTCTCGGCTCACGGCTGCTGCCGCCTGCCGATGCCGGGCGGTACCGCGGCCTGCTGTCCCGGTATTTTGAACCGGGCTACCGCGACATACCGGGCCTGTGCCAGATGTACCGCCCTTGGCAGATCAGACGGGCCAACTGGTCGCTCAAGCTGCAAGAATACGTACTCCCTGCCGCTGAGCCTGAATATGCCCGCCGTCGACTAGACGCGCACCTAGTCATGGATCTGCTGCAGGGGGGGCGCGGCCCCGCGCGCATTTATATCATCGGAGCCAACGGCCAAGGCAAGAGCATGCTGCTGGCGCAGCTCGCAGACGAGCTTTCCGGGCGCGGCATTTCCAGTGCCGGGCTCTCGTTCGGGCTAACGGACCGCTTCCCGTTTAATGCCGACGGCCAGCATGGCAGCCGTTTTACTTATCTCGGAGCGCGGACCTCGGAGTCGGCTGTGAGCCAGGAAGCAACAAAGCGCCGCCTGGACGGCCATGTACGCGCTATATTGGCTGATCCTGCACGGCTCGAGGCTTTCCGGTCTGCACTGGCTACCCTAGGCTTCGGGCAGCGGCTCTTTCTCATTCCGGACGGCCTGAGGGCGAGGAACGGTCTGATCCCGGACGACCAGCTGGCTGAGATCGCCGAACTGGCCGAACTTCAGCCTGGCGACACTGCCCTTGATAGTCCCGAGAAGTTTTCGCTAGCGGTCCTGGTGCCGGATAGCAGGCCGCGGATTGTGCCGCTCGAGAAGCTGAGCTCGGGCGAGCAGCAGCTGGTTACGTTCGCCTCGAAACTCTGTTCTACTGCGGCGCCTGGAGCAGTCATGCTCGTCGACGAACCAGAACTCAGCCTGCACGTAAGCTGGCAGCGGGCGGTTCCTGCGATGCTGGCAGACTTGAGCCGCCATTTCGAATGCGCGTTCGTCGTCGCGACCCATTCGCCAGTGCTTATCGCTAGCACGCTGCGGGACGACCACTGCTTTGTCGCGAAGCAGCAAGTCCTAAGTCCGCTCCCACACAGCCAAGTGGCATCCGTGGAGTCGGTACTGTTCGACGATTTCGATACCTATACGCCTAACACGCGCCGGGTGCATGAACAGTGCGCTGCGGCCGTGTCGATGGCGATCCGGCAGTCGAGCAGCGGCCTTGCCAGCGGAGACGGGCACCAGAAAGAAGCGGCCCTTTCACGCCTGCGCGCGGCCGAACATCCTGTCGAGAAGTCGCCCGCCTTCGGCTTGCCCGGCCGGGCGCGCGACCTGGAACTGATCCGGCAGGCCCGCGCTGCGATTGAAGAGCTATTCAGTACGCAGGCAGCCGGCCTCGACGAAGCGGAACAGGAATAAATATGCCAGAACCAAAGAGCGCAGCAATGCGCACTGAGATAAAGCTGTATCTCGGCCGCCCACATAGAACCCGCAAGCATGTGGCGGCCACCTTGCTTGTATTAAGAAAATTTTGGAGGGAATCGCGACGGCTGGACTCAGATGTCTGGGACAATCTCAGCAGCTATGGATCCGCTGCAGCTAAGGAAGCGGTAAATGGAAGCGCGATCAAGGGAGCATTCCGCGATTTCGCCTTGAGGCTGCAGCATGGCAGGTGCTGCTACTGCCGCTGCTGGCTCCCCGCGACGCCCTATGCAATGCCGATCGAGCATATTCTGCCGAGGAACGCGTACCGCCGCTTTTCGGTCGATTTCTGGAACCTGGCTGTCGCGTGCGTCGACTGCAACCTGGCGAAGGGCAGCAAAGCATGGACTAGCATCCCGGCAGGCACGGCTGGCTATCCGCGCCGCGATGCGTTCCCTGGCATGTTCCATCCACGCTACCATAGCTATAACGAGCATGTGCGGTTTATCGTTATCGAAACGAACGGCGTGAGCATCGCACTGTACCGCGGCCGCACGCAGCAGGGGAACCATCTCTGCCTGAACCTGCTGGACAAAATCGCAAGCAAGCGGGCGCTTCTAAACAACAACCCCGAGCTGCAGGAATCGCTGCAGGACATTGACCGGTACCGGGCCGCCACAGGCACGATAGTCGCTCCTGCACTGGATGCCTTCGCAAAAACAGTCGACAGTCGGCTGATGGACCTGATACGGTGCTGAGGCCCGGGCCGGGACGGGCTGCCGGAGAAGAAGCGCCGACGCCGCAGCCTGCATGGGAGATGGGTGCGGGTGCGCTCCAGCGCCGCGCCCAACCGTCGCGTCTCAGGAACCGGTTCCCGGAAGAAGCGCGCGCACTTCGGCTGCGCTAGCTGGAGAAAGACTCCTGAACTTAGCCCATGCGCTTAGCAGCGGGCTGCCCGTGGGCTGGGAAAGCAGGCGCGCCACGGCAACCCTATCCACGTCCGGAAGCCTGCTGATCTCGGAGAGCAGCCCGGCAATGTCGTCGCACCGACTGCCGCCTCCGGACTGGCAGCGCCTGCACTCGGCCACATGGCGCACTCCTGTACTGCCATCGGCATTGCGGACGGTGCGCTTCGCGATGGACAGCGTTGCCGACATCCACGGGGAATCGGAATAGCTTTCCCCTCCCGCGATGCCGCACGCCGAGCACTGGTATCCGGCCTCGGCAAAGACCGCCCGCCTCTGCTTGGCGCTCAGGCTGGCTTCTGCGGGCCTGCCGCTGGCCGAAGCGTTCCAGACCGGCGCTCCAGGCGCCACGAAACGCTGCTCATTGGAGTTCAGCAAGGCGTCCTCCAGGCTAGTATGGATGACCCAGCCTGCCACCCTCAGGTCGCGCAGGCGGCGGTCGGCCTGCGCGACCCCCGGGAATGCCTGGCGGTGCTGTTCCTTCGTGAATGAATTGCCGACGCCGACTACGCTGAGCAGCCAGAGCGCTGTTCTTATCTTGGTTCCGGCCTTCAATGCCGGATCGTCCCACCGCGGCAAACTTTGGTCGTTAATCATTGGAATTTTTGATAATATCAATTAGCTACCAGAAAGATTTCGCTAATTGCGCATGCTACTACAGGGGGGCGCGGTCCGCCATGATTGAAACTGTCGAATTCACACGGTTCCGCGGCTTCCGGAAACTGAAGGCCGACCTTCGCCCGCACGCCTACATCGTCGGGCCGAACAGCGCGGGCAAAAGTACCGTCCTGGAAGCGATCGGCCTTGCGGAACAGTGCCTGCGCATCGCGTTCCGCAAGCTTCCCACAGCCAGGGCCTTTGACGGAGGCCAGCAGTACGCTGCGTACCCCCTGCCCCCTATCCTGGACAGCGGGGACGATCCGGTGCGCTACGACTTCGGCAGCGACGAGACGCGCGTATGCGTGCAGTGGTCGAACGGCGCTTGCATCCATATTGTCTGGCCCGAGGAAGACGGCGAAGAGCGCGGCGGCTATTTCTACCTGCAGGACGCAAAGCAGCTGCAGCCTTCCAGCACCAGGGCTGCGCGGGCGCTGTTCCCTGCTCTGGCGGTCATTCCCCCTGTAACCCCGCTCGAGCGGTACGAAGAACTGAAGGCCGCCGCCTACATCGAAGCCCACAGCATGTCGCGGCTGGCCAGCCGCCATTTCCGGAATAACGCCTGGCTTATGTCGAAGTCGGGCGAGTGGGACCGCTTCCGCGAGTTCTGCCGCCCCTGGCTTCCCGAAATCGAGCTGCTTAACGTGTCGTTCAACGCCGGCGTGAACAGGCTGGTGGTCTTCTATGCGGAAACCGGGAGCCGGGCCCCGAAGGAGCTCTCGTGGGCCGGCGACGGCATGCAGATCTGGGTGCAGCTGCTCTGGCACGTGTTCCGCAGCCAGCAGTCGGCGACCATCGTCCTGGACGAGCCGGAGGTGTACCTGCATCCCGACCTGCAGCGCCGCCTCGTCCGCCTGCTCGGCGCAACAGCGGCGCAGGTTATTCTCGCCAGCCATTCCACTGACGTGGTCGCTGAAGCGCCGGCGGGCGGGATCCTGTGGGTCGACCGCCGCGCGGGAGGCGCGACGAGGGCGAAGTCGAAGCGGGTCATGTCGGACCTAAGCGCAAGCCTTGGAACGAGCGTAAACCTCGCGCTGGCGCGCAGCATGCGCGCCAAGCTGGTCCTGGCTGCGGACTGCGAAGATCCGCGCGTAATCCGGGCCCTGGCAAGGCAGGTGGGAGCGGCCGCCATTGCGGACGAGCAGCGCGTGAGCATCCTGCCGCTGCGCGACACCGCGAAGTGGGCAGGAATCGACAGCATCGGGAGCAGCCTGCGCTCCGTTCTGCCGCCCAGCCTTCCATCGGCTGTCCTGCTGCAGTCCGGCTACCGGTCCAAAGCCTTTAATGCCCGCATCGCCGCAGCGCTGTCCGCCCCGGGGATGGCAGTCGAAATCTGCAGCTATCCAGAGATCGAAAGCTTTCTGGTCGATCCTGCCGCGGTATCCCGCGTATCCGGCGCATCGGCCGACACGCTCTCGCTGCTGCTGCAGCAAATCTACGAAGAGCTGCGGGAGGAAGCGGAAAACGCCTTCATTTCCGGAAGAATCCAGTCCGGCTCTGGAGCAAGCCCATCCGCTATCGTCCAGGAATCGCAGCTGGAGTTTGAACGGGCCTGGCCCGAACGGGCCAGCCGCGCGCGCCTCGTAAGAGGCAGCGAGGTGATCAAGAAGGTGAACCTGTGGCTGGAAAAAGGCGGCTACCACCTAGTCGACGCCTATGAACTGGCAAAAGCCGTCCGCCCGCAGGCCCTTCCTCCGGAATTCGTGGGCATCCTGTTCGGCCTTGAAGACCTGGCCACGGAACAGAGCCCAGCCTAGAGCGCGGGCATCCATTCAAACCGGGGCCCCTGGCATTGCGGCGCCGCCCAGAGGCTGCGCGCCGACGCGCCGCGATCCAGGCAGATCCCTGCCGCAAGGCCGTCTCCGGCAATCTCGAAGGCCGCGTCCTGCCACCTCCCCCGCATGCTGGTGTCCGCGGGAGCGAGGGCGGCTAGCTGGCCAGGCAGCAGCGTCGCTACGGCCTTCAGCTGCAGGCCGGCATCGAGCCCGACTACGATGAGGCGCCAGTCCGGATCTGTGAGGCTGACTTCATATTCGTTGCGGCTAAGGTGGACTGTCAGGCGCCCGCGCCGCGTCGTGCTCTTGGCTTCCAGGTGCCATTCCCGTCCGTTATGCTGGAAAGCGATATCGTAGCCGTAGCCGTCGCCGAAGCTGGCAACGTGGACCGCAGCGCCCGGCGCTTTCTCTTCGAGAAAGCGCAGAAGGGCTAGCTCCCCCGCGTCCCCGACCAGCTTCCTTGCCGCCAGATCGGCCCGGCTGTGGACATTGCGGACTGCTGCGTAGCACTGCAGCTCCTGCAGTCCAAGAGCGGAGCCCAGCTTCGCGGCGTCTACCGGGAGCTCGCTCGGGTCTGGGACCAGCAGGTCGAAATCAGGAAGCCATGCCGGCGCCGCATGCTCGATGATCTTTTCAAACAGCAGCTGGCTAGCTTGTCGCTCCGGCAGCCTCAGAAGCGCTGGCGCGCACCCGCCGAGCAGCCCAGTGCTTTTCAGCAGCTCAAGAGCTGCGCCATACTGGCTCTGCGTCAGGTCGGCATACCGCGGGTCGGTGCGCAGGATCAGCCAGGCCTGCGCAAGCGACGATCCGCGCAGCACGCGGAGCCATCTTAGACAGCCCTTTGCGACCGCATTAGACGGCAGCATGGGCGTCCAGATAGCTCAGCAAAGCTTCACGGTCCCTGGCGTCCATCCCAACCGTTTCGCTTGGCTCTTCAGCCAGATCAGCCAGCTCGGCCACCGCGGCGTCGTCGAGCACTCCGCCCATGAACTGCAGTTTCGCAGCAAGCCGCTGTTCGATCAGCTCATCGATCGTTTCCTCTGCGACCAGGACATGGATCTGCGTCCTGGTGCCCGACGGCAGGCCGAGACGGTGGATGCGGTCAAGGCTCTGCAGGTACCGGCCGGCCGAAAAGTCGCGGTCGACATAGACGGCGTCGTGGCACTCATGGTGCAGGCTGACGCCCTCGCCGAGCGTTGCGGGATTCGAAAGAAGCACGAAGCATGCGGGGTCTGTGCGGAACTTCTGCAGCTGCTCCGCGCGGTCTACAGTGCCGCCGTGCACGAGCGCCGGGCTAAAGCGCCCCAGCAGCGATTCGAGCGTTTTCAGGCTTCTTACAAAGGTAGACCAGACCAGCGTCTTCCGCCCCTCCGCAGCGTTTCCGGCGACGATCTTCAGCACTTCCATGTATTTGGGCGAGAGCTCGTACTGAGGAAGGTCTTTCATCAGTTCGCTGAAAGAAGAGCCTGGGCGGGGTGTCACCGGCGGCACGCGGTACGGCAGCGGCTCGTGGCGGCTGGCGCCGGTGGCAAGAAGCGCAGGCGACGTGGCGGCCATGAGCAGATAGAGCAGCACTTTCCCAAGCGCCTCCATGTCGCCGCCCCCTTCGCGCCGCTCTCCCGACAGCTGCCCGAGCAGGGCATTATAGAGTTCGCGGTGCAGCGGAGGGAGGGGGATCCTGCGGACAGCAACATCGACCGGCGGAAGGCGCAGGTCGGCCTTGGTTGTCCGGCAAAACAGCGGGCGCAGGAGGCCGCTTGCGACGGCAAGATCGCCGCTGGAAAGCGCATTCGCTACCGCTCTGCGCCCCTGTCCGGGCCAGACGAATGCAAAGAGGTTCTCGAGGTCCCTGGCGCCGTTCGGCGCCGGGGTTCCGGTCAGGATCATCCGGTTTGCCGCATAGGGTCCCAGCGACAGGCACGCAGCCCCCCAGGCGCCGGCCGGGCCAAGCTTCATCCGGTGGGCTTCGTCCAAGACCAGCATGGCTGGCCGCATGCGCAGCCAGGCGGCCAGGGCGGCGCGCGCGTCCGGGAGCCTCTCGTAGTTGACGAGGACAATATCCGCCGGCGGAGGGAAGCCCGTGTCCATTACAGCCACGCGGACCAGCGCCTTAAAACACATGTCCGCCTCATTCTGCCAGCTTTCAAAGGCAGCCTTCGGACATACCACCAGCATGCGGTGCAGGTGCCCTGCGGCGCGGCGCGCTTCGAAAACCGCGAGCGTAACCCGCGTCTTTCCTGCACCCGGCACGCTGAAGTTCGCCGAGTGTTCCATGCTGAGCAGCTTGGCGATATTGTGGTTCTGAAATTCGGTGAGCGGCGCTGTCCATCCGTCCACGGGAGGCTCCAGCTGCGCAGCCGGCTGCCCCGCATTGGACAGCTTCGCCTGGACTGCGCTTGCGTCCCGCGCGTTGCCTTCGACGAGCCTGAGCAGCTCGGACTGCCATCTGATGTCCGCGTCGTCCCTTGGCCAGAATGCAAGCTGGCGCAGGTTCACAAGAAAATCATCGAGCTCGATCTCGAACTCAGTACTGCCCAGGCTGCTAGCGGTATGGAACCCGCGCCGCAAGGCCTGCAGGGCCTCTGCCTTCGGCTGGTCGCAGGAAACCGCGACCCTGCCCGCAGCCGTGGAAAACCGGAGGTCAAGCACCGCTCATTCCTTCCGATGGCTGGCGGCAGCCACGCTTCTAAGCCAGCTTGCGCCGTCGGAACCTTCTCCTACTGCGCGCGAGACAATGGCGCCCAGCCTTTCCAGGCTATGCCTCAACGACAGCAGGGCGTCATCGATATCGTCGACAGCAAACTGCGACACGGCGCGAGCGCGCGCCACTTCGTCGACTGCCAGATCGAGGTTTTCGCACGCATCCGAAATCCGGTCGGCGGCGGCTATCTTCCGCTTCTGCAAGCGGGCCTGCCTGCCGGCATAGTCGAGCGCTTTGTCGAGCGCCGTGTCGAGCCGTATCATGGTCTTGAGAGCAGCGTCCGCTTCCTGCGGCGCTACTCGCGGCCCGGCATTGGCGATGGCCTTGGCCTGCAGGACGGAGTCGGTCAGCTGCTGGAGCGACCGCACGACTGCCGCGTCTCCAGGGACCGATATGGACGTGCCGGGGATAGCCAGCGCTGACGCCTCGGCAGGTTCCGGCAAGGCTGCCTTCATGTAGCGCTCGGCAAAGTCAGGCTCAATAAGGCGCAGGTCCGTTTTCGCTTTATTGAGCACAATTGCAAGCAGCCGCTGCTCGCACAGCGCCTGGGCGTCGTCCGGAGAGCGCTGGGCTGCCGAAATATACGCCTTGTACAGCTCCTCGAGCTTGCCTTTGTGGGATTCGAAGTCCACCAGGTTGAGGCTTGCAGCGGCGCCATTCCCTGTCTCCACCCGGCTACGCTTGATTGCGTTCCGGACAAAGTCGAGTATCCAGTGGCACCTGTCGAATTCCGAAGCCTTCATGCGGAACTTCTTCTGGATTACTGCAGCGGGAAGTCGAGCTGCAACCTGCTCGTCAAGGGCGAGCAGAAAATTCATAAACGAATAGTCGCGGCGGTGGTCCTTGCGCAGCTGCAGCGACAGCTCGATTGCCTGGATGTCCTCAGCGCCGGCGTCTTTCGGCAGCACCCCGACGCGGATGTGTTCCTGTCCAAGCTCTTTTAGCGCCGCCCGCCGCGTATTTCCGTTAATCAGTACGCCTGCCCGGGTGACAATCCCCGGCTCGTTCTGGCCGTGTTCCCGCAGGTCTTCCTGCAGCGTGATGAAGCGGGGATCGGTCTTCGAAGGATCGGCAGGATCTGCCATCAGCAGCCGGTGCAGATAGCCCTGGGCTTCGCTACCCCATGGGTCGCGGTCCAGGGCCTGCGACCCGGCTTCGCTAGTCGAGCGCTGCGCCCGGATGCGGTGCGTGTCCGGGTTGTAGGCAAGCAGGCCGACCGGCATCGCTATAACCGGAACAGTGATTGCCGAACCGCGCCACTCGACGGTAGTGCTTTCCTGCGCGTCTTTATGCTCCTGCTGCGCTTCGAGCCGGGCAGCAATGACTTCGCCAATCTGTTCGGCGTTGGGCGGCACTCTACCTAGCATATGTCCTCTTTAGTCTGAAAGTAAGGGGGCTGTCCGGAACAGCACCGCATATTGTCTGGCGCTCCGTCCGCAGTTTCCCTGCGTATGCATTGTAGGAGCGAACGCGGCAAAAATCATCAGGTTTTTCTTATTTGAAATAGCATAAAGCGCTGCCATTGCCCCGCCAGCAGCTCGAGTGCCCGCCGCAGCGGAATAAGCCTACATAGTCTGGCGCAGCGTTGGGGGCGTATTCAGGTCGATGGCAGCTGGCGCAGACCGCTAGCCGCGTTCGCGCCAGGCCCGCGCCGCAGGAGTTCCGACTAAAGCGGGATCTTGGGGCGGCTAGAACACCGCAAGTCTCATTGGCCAGCGAAAAGCGGAAACGCCCCCTGCTCCAAAACGCTTATCGTATTGCCGCATTAACAAGTCCGCAGTTGGATCGGATGTGTATGCGCTTGTACAGCAAGTGAAAACAAGGGATACTCCGAGTAATTGATCGGAGGAAAAATGTTCCAGCTTCCTAATCTGCTGCCTCCTGCAATCGGCGATACAGGTTTGACTGAAGTCCGCGAGTTCTTAACTGCTAAGCCTGACCTAGCCAGGATTGTTGGACACGCGATCAGAAAGTCGTTTGATGAAGTAATCGACGGCCCGCGCACAGGACGCTACCGCATCGAACAGCTAGAAAAAACTGAAAAAACCTATATTGGCACGAAAGTCGAAATCGTCTTGCGCAATGAGCTCGCGCTCGGACGCGGCAATGTACTCGATAATTTGATTGCCGGACATGAGGTCGACACGAAATTTACAGTCGGCGGCACGTGGATGATACCTCGTGAGGCTGTTGGCCAGCTATGCCTACTGGTCACTGGGGACGACAATACTGGACGCTGCGGAATGGGACTTCTTCGCATGATTCCCGAGGTCCTCACAAGCGGCGCAAACCAAGACGGAAAAAAGAGCGTATCGGCACTCGGCAAGTCACACATTGAATGGCTCGTGCAAGGCCCGATGCCCCGCAACTTCATGCTGGACCTGCACGATGCGGCGCGGACCGAAATCATGTCTGCGCCGAGCGGGCGCCAAGCCATACAGTCGCTGTTCAAAAACGCGATGTGCCGCATTATCCCTCGCTCAGTCATTGAGCAGGTGGCGCAGCAGAAGGACGCTGCTAAACGGGCAAGGGAAGCGAAAGCGGTGCTAGCCGCCGAAGGTATTCAAGTTCTTTGTACGACCTACCTGCAAGACAGGACCGAGATTATCCGCCATGGTTTCACGGACTTTAAGGACGGCGACTGGCTGAGCATGCCAATGCTCCCAGTCTAACCCCGTATACATGCGCCCGGCCGCGGCAGCAAGGTAGATTCCATGGCTCTCAATACCTTCCAAGAGTAAAAATTGACAGGATCAGAAGATGTCATCGCTCGCTTCTCAAGATCGCAGCAGGCTGCGGCCCGTCTACGTCGGTGGAAACTGGATGTCAGCAAGCGACGTGTGGTTCCGTGGGTGCTGGCCCATGTTACCCGCGTAGTGGACTGCATCCGGCCAGGCGACGTCTTGAGAATTTCTAATTCGATCGCGGCAGACAGGTCCAGGCATGCGCTAGGGCAGATCAAAAAAGCCGACATTGAGAAAATCATCGAAGTCCGCGACTGGCATCCGGACTTCGCGTTCACCCACTTGATGCATTTTGTGATCGAGGACACGGGCGAGCTACCCACCTTCGATGAATTCATCCGCCATCGCATATTTAAAGATGCGCTATATGACGATATACGGAGACAGGTTGCGCGGGCGGGACGTGGCGCCGGTCAAACTGAGGCCCTAGCAAAGGCAGCGGTGCGCTGGAGAATCGGAAACGCATATTATTCTTTCCTAAAAGAACAGTACGTTATCTCGGTTATGCGCAGTGAAGGCGTCGATGTTCGTCAGCATCCGCTTGCAGATGCATTGTTCAGGGTCGACTGCTGGGCGGCGGAAACAAATATCGACCTATACGTTAGAAACAAGATCTTTCGATCAGGCGACGGTAACGCTGGAAGGAAGACCAGATCCGGAAACCTGCTTAGTGACACGGTGCCGCCATTTAAAAACATAGTACTTGAATTTGCACCGCGGCATACTTTTGGAGATGTGCACCTGCCTGATGCGGGCGAAGTCAGGCGCGCTTGTAAAGCTTTGCTTTCTGAAGGGGCCGCGCATTCCTAAAACGGAAGAGTAGCTGATGTTAGCCACCGCAACGCAGTTGCGGTGGCTAACCGAATTAGCGCCAGAAGGATTAGAGCACAACAGCGCTTAACCTATGACGAACTAGCTGCACAAATGCTTAGGTATTAGAAGAGTTAGATACCGTGTCACACACTCGAAGACGAAAGCTGCGGAAGCACTTTCGATTCTTCCACGGTCCCGGGAGCCGCAAGGCGTAGCGCTTTGTAAATATGCCGACCTACTGCTTCTGCAACAGGCGGAGGAAATGCGTTACCGACTTGACGGTACGCATGAGTTTTTGTGCCCATAAAATGCCAGTCGTCCGGGAAACCCTGCAGCCGCGCTGCCATCCGCACATTTAGCAAAGGCATGTTTTCACATCCAGCACGTACACGGCCGTCACGCCCGACTGCCCCAGCGAATTCAGCATGTGGGAGCTCGCCATCACCGGCAAGACGGTGTCCATTGACACCAAGCTTATGCCATGCCGCTTTAGCCCGAGTCGGTCCCAGGTCAGGGCCGCCATGTTTTTTGGAACCACCAACGAGGGTTGGGGCGATGGAACTAGCCCTCATCTTCCACTCTGCCGCCCCTTCCCAGCCGTTTGAAGCCATCAGGTCATGAAGCGCCTCGCCGACTGTCGGGGTTTTAATTTCTCCAGATTTTGGCCAGCTAAAGTAGGCGAACAAAGGCTCTTTAAGAGCGACGAGGATCGATCGCGGACGCAGCTGAGGCACCCCAAAGTCGCTCGCATTGAGCAGCTTCCATTCTGCCTTGTACCCCATCGCCGCAAGCTCGCTGAGAATAAACTCGCGGTAATCTTTAAACACCGGATCCATCAAGCCTGCCACATTTTCAAGCATGACGGCACTCGGCTGCACCTTTCGCACTACCGATAAGGCAGTTGGGAACAAGTCGCGCTCATCCTTCGAGCCAAGCTGTTTGCCGGCCTTGCTGAAAGGGGGACATGGCACCCCGCCAGCGACGAGGTCGATTTTTCCTGCAAATTCGCCAGCTCGGTGCTCGGCAAAATGCTTGAGGTCGCCTTCGTGAATCTCACCCCACCCGAGCCTAAGAACATCGTTATTGTGGCGAAGTGTTCGGCAAGCAAACTCATCGATCTCGACCAGGACTGCATGGCTGAACCCGGCCCTGTGCAGCCCAAGCGCCTGTCCGCCAGCGCCGGCGCACATTTCGATGGTGGAAAATTCGGTAGCTACAGTAGTGTCACGCATGCCAGCATTATACATCGCAGATGAGTACTGTGAATACGAACAGTGCTTCACAAGTTGGCGGGTTCAGCTAACATCATGCAATTGTTGCAACCGGCTTAAACCATGGACACTATTTCGTCATCGGAGCGTTCTGCCCTCATGAGCAGAATCCGCAGCAAGGATACGAAGCCGGAGATCACCGTGCGCAAGTTGCTGCATAGCATGGGTTACCGCTTCCGCCTTCACCGCAAAGATCTGCCAGGACGCCCGGATATCGTTTTACCGAAGTATAAGAAAGTCATCCTTGTACACGGATGTTTTTGGCACGGACATCACTGTAAACTTGCATCCAAACCGAAGTCTAACGCTGGCTACTGGTCTGAAAAGATTCTCAAAAACCGCGAGCGCGACGCGCGCAACCTCGAGGCGCTACGTGCCGCCGGGTGGGATGTGCTAGAACTGTGGGAGTGCGACGTACGCAAGGGTGAAGGATTAGAAACCATACTTCGCAATTTCCTTCCTAAGGAGCCCAAGGAAGACCTTGCTTTTGCTCCTGTAGCCTAGACGGCGCCCATAATCTTCAAGCATTCAATTCCAGTTCAACACGCTACGGGCATGGTACTCGGTCACGCGCTTCTCGAAGAAGTTGCGCTCCTTCTTCAGGTCGATCATCTCGCTCTTCCATGGAAACGGGTTTTCCTCGTTCGGAAACAGCGCGTCCAGGCCGATCTGCACCGCGCGGCGGTTGGCGATGAAGCGCAAGTAGCCCTTGAACATGGCCGCGTTCAGGCCCAGCACTCCGCGTGGCATCGTATCCTCGGCGTAGCGGTACTCGAGGTCGACGGCCTGCAGGAACAGGGCCTTCAGCTCTTCGCGGAACTCGGCCGTCCACAACTGCGGGCTTTCCATCTTGATCGTGTTGATCAGGTCGATGCCGAAATTGCAGTGCATCGATTCGTCGCGCAGGATGTACTGGTACTGCTCGGCGGCGCCGATCATCTTGTTCTGGCGGCCCAGCGCCAGGATCTGGGTGAAGCCGACGTGGCAGAACAGGCCTACCATCAGGCAGGCGAACACGATGATCGAGCGCAGCAGCTTCTGGTCCGCTTCCTGGGTGCCGGTCTTCAATTCCGGATCGTTGATGACCTCGATGAACGGGATCAGGAACTGGTCGTTGTCGCGGATCGACGGGATCCCATTGTAGGCGTTGAAGATTTCCTTCTCGTCCAGGCCGAGCGACTCCACGATGTACTGGTAGGCGTGGGTGTGGATGGCTTCCTCGAAGGCCCGGCGCAGCAGGTACTGGCGGCATTCCGGCGCCGTTATGTGGCCGTAGGTGCCCAGCACGATGTTGTTGGCAGCCAGCGAGTCGGCGGTCACGAAGAAGCCCGGGTTGCGCTTGACGATGCGGCGCTCGTCCTCGGTCAGGCCGTTCGGGTTCTTCCACAGCTCAATGTCGCGCTGCATGTTCACTCCCGAGCGGCTGCCGACTTCGCGGCAGACCTACTCGCACAAATATGAACAGTCGTAAGTTCCACTACCCTCAAGTGAAGTCTAGCGCTCCCTATTCACCTCTCTTGTCCTTGGCGGCTGTCTTCGATCAGCGACCTCAGTAGTCTCCTTGACATGATCGCGGGCGTCAATGGTCTTGATAGGTTCCAGGTAAATCTTCGGCCCATGGATCTGCTGACCAGTCACGATCTTTTCGGCCATATGTCGCTTCGTCATCTCGACGAATTCGTCGCGCGATGTCTCAGGTAGCTTTTCGGAGGCAAATGCCTTGGCAGCGGCTACGACTCCATATGCCTTTGCAAGATCCGGATACTTCTTCACGACGGTCGCCGGCTTCCCTTCCTCGAATGCCTTGGCCTTCGCTACCAATTCCGGATCATGACGGAGGCTTGCAACCGCATGCTCAATTTGTGTTGTGTCATGCGCACCTGCTGTTTGCACATTATCCGTCCGAGGACACGGTTTCCCGGCCTGTGGTCGCATCGCTAAGCTACCCTTGCTCTGAGCGACACCCTTCTCAACCGTATTGCCTGCCGGTCGATTTGCCAGCTCTGCCAAATCAAGGGCGGTGGGCTTGTAACCGGCCACAGTCAGTCCGTCCTGCATTGCTTCCATCCAGGCGCTCTGTCGAAACTCCTCGGTACCCTTGACGGTGATGGTGTTCCATCCACGTGCCTTTGCAATTTCCACCATCGAACGAACTACCTCGAGATTTACGCCTCGAGTGGCTAGCTTGCCGCCTCGATCCGAAAATGCCGGTGTTCGATCTTGAAAATAATACTCACTCTCGACTTTGAGGAAGCGTCGCGCGACCGACTCCGGCACCACGGATGACTTGTCGGCAACTTGTCCCGGTATCGATGTCGGTTTTTCTGGAGACATTGGTACGACGCCTGCTAAATCCATGCTCCTCTTCCGCCACATCGATAGCCAGGTATTCGCCTGATTCGTCACGCCTTCGATAGCAAGCAGCAAACGTCGGCCCAGGCCTGAATGCCGGGCGGCGCTTGTTGCAGCCGCCCCATTGGAGGCTTCAGAAACAGTCGAGTCCTTGCCAACCTTTTCGGACGACGAAGGCCTGTGCACCGTAGCCGATGCTTGGTCATCCTGATGTGCTGGCTCGGCCTTCGTTACGAGCAGCAACGGACTTTGTTCTATCGAGTTTTCGACAATGTGGAGCGTCTTTGAGCCTGGCAGGGCTCTAACCTCTTCCGCCTTATAGGCCACTTCTGCAGTTGCAACGAGTTCTGGGGCATTGTGAGCGAACTCCGTTCGGTATTGGGGGTGCCAAAGGGCAGCTTGATGGCTGGCGGCTAGTGCTTGCTCGCGATACTGGGGAACCTCGATTGCGCGAATCGTCGCGATCGTCCTTCGCGCAAGCGCAGCGGTCTCGTCTTTGGTCAACGACATCTCGGACCCTACAAGATTGCTGAGATTACTAATGACCTCGTATGTCAAGCCCCAATCAGCTCTGGTGGCCCTGTGAGCTTGGATGGCCAGGTCAACCAGATCTGGCGCCTGCCTCGCAAATTCGGAGTGATAAAAAGGCTGAGCAAGGCCGCTGTCCATCACCGCACTTAGCGCTAGGCGCCGCGCCGGCACATCGTGGATGGCGCGAACCTCCTTGATATCGCTTGCCGCCAGGTTAGTAGCGTCGACAAGCGCAAGCTCATTGTTCGGATTAGCCATCAGGATTTGTGCGGTACCAAGTACCCTGTGCACGCGCTGGCTATCATCCAGCGCGACTTCGCCAGCTTGAACGCCTGTGCCAGCCTTGCGAGCAGCAAGTTCAAACTTGCGGAGTTGGACAACAACGGATGGGTAGGCCGAATGTGCAGTCAATTTCTGCCCATACGAAGGGACGGCTTTACGCATCTGCGCATGATCGACTGCTTCAATCGGATTGGCTGAGACTTGCGCAGCGATATTCCCATGACCTTGTTCAACGTCCTTCGCCCGTGCATCAGCAAATCGTTGCAGGGCCGGGCTGACCGGCCGCGTCTTCGCGTCTGCGTACTCGCCCGTCGGCCGACTCTCTGCCTCGAGCTGCTGCATGCGCTTGAGGTGATACCGGACGAATGTGAGGCTCTCTGGATCGAGCTTGATATAGTCTGCGAGTGTCGCACTTTTCTTTCCCAGGTACTTGATTGCTGAGGCGGTGATCGGAGGTATGCCATTCGAGTCACCTGCCACTTCAACGCGGGCGTCAGCCTCCTTGGCTTCCTTTCTGCTCGATGCACGCTCAGGGCTGCTGACCGGCTCCCCCTGGAGAGTCGCTTGAGCGTTCACCTGCTTCTGTGCCTTCTTTGCACGCGCCGGCTTAACTGCGGGCGTTACAGATTCTTGGGCGACGATCACTTGTCCTCCTCGTGCCTTACTCTGGCCGGCACGCCTGGACGTCTTGGAATTGCCCTCCTCTTTAGGTGTTTCAGCGACGATGCGCTTTCTAGAACTCTTGGGCTTCACATCTGGGCCAGGAGCTTTCACTGTTGCCGCGTCAAGCGTCGGCATCACACTCTGATCCAGGGTCGACAGGTCCGTGGGCGCTTTCAAAGGCTGCTGGTCTTTGCTCTCTTCGTTCAATGGGTTCATGGTTTCGGTCCTCAAGCTTCAATTGCTGTAATAAAGGAATTGAAAGTCTGTCTGAGGTCTTCGTCGGTAGGTCGGCCTCCTTTCGGCAACTGGACATTCGAGAAATTTGTCGCAAAATCCGTAAGTTTGAGCTTGCCGATGCTTGAGACGTCTTGTGGCGTGAGGTCTCGCGCGGCCCTGCCGTTGTCCGAACCGTCTCCGGCCTTCTTGACGAGAAGAGGTGGCGGCGGCATGGTGATCTCGATCGGTGTGACCTCGGGCCGCGGCCGATTTGATCGATGCAGGAAGACGAGACGCTGCCAGTACCAGATCTTTCGGCAGAAGATCGGAGCGCAGTGCTCGATGAACACGATCTCATTATTTATACCCATCATCCTTACCTCCTGCGGATTGAGCAGGGGGCGGGCGACCTTCGACCTGGTAATCGTCCCCGACTCCATGCCACGGGCAGGGCGAGAATGCGAAATGCTATCGGTCGTGAACGTGCCCAGTTCGCGGGAGATATCGGTCGCGTAATCGCTGTCATTAGGCGCGTATACCACGCGTGCGCCGCAGCACGCGATGATGTTCTTGGTATGGTCCGGACCATACACGGAACGCAGTTGAGGGATGGAGTGCGCTATCAACAACGGGCGGATGCCATATCCTCCCATCAGCTGGATGCTGTTCTCGATAATCGGCATGCGCCCCAACGCAGCAACTTCATCCATGATCGCTAGCAGCTCGTGCCTGATGGTCGGATCGTCCTCGGGCATGGTATCCATGTTCGCGTCCAGCATCTGGGTAAAGAACAGGTTCATCAGCAGTGAGAGGCGCCCCAGATCGCCTGGATTGACACCGAGGTAGATCGAAAGGCGCTTGCGACGCAGGTCGTGGAAATCGAAAGAGTCTGCGCTAGTCGCCGCGTCAATGAGCGGGTTGGTCCATAGCTGCAGTTTTGCGGTGAAGGTCTTGCGGACCGAGGATTGGGTCTGGGGGCTCAGTGCGATGAAGTCGTAGAGCATGCGCTTGCAGGTCGATGACAGTGGCTGGCCGGCTTCGTCACGATCATTGATGATTTGCTTCCAGTGGTCGCTGACCGAGTCGTCCTCGCCGTGCATGATCTGGCGAACCATCTCGCCCAAGGTGCGTGGCAGCGAAGGCGTCTCGACCACATACAGGCCCAGGCCGAGGAACAGGTCACGGCAGGACGCCGGCCAGAATGGATCACCCGTCGCCGGGTCTGGCGAAAGCTGGTTGGCGATTTTCTGCAGCGCGCTGACGCGCAGCGGCGGATCGTCCGGCACGTAGTGCGTCGATATTGGATTCCATTGCGCGGTCACGCCTTTGGCCGACAATGGGTCGAAAAGGTATACCTTGGAAAAGAGGCTGCGATACCCCGCCGTGATCCGATAGCACTCGCGGCGCACGTCGTTGACGATCAGGCTTCCGCTCCAGGACAAAGCATTCGGCTGCACCAGGCCGGCGCCCTTCCCCGATCGCGGCGGTGCGATGATGATCGCCGCCAGTTGACGGCCCAGGATCAGGTAGCGCCGGCCCCACCGCCCCAGGATGATACCGGCGTCCCCGAACATGCCGGCGCGGATCACCTCGCGCAGCGTGGCGAAGCGTGCATCGCCATGTATCGACCGGCTGACCGGCCTGATCAGACAGCCCACGCCAGCAATGGAGGCTGCGGATCCAGCGATCAAGCATCCGATCAACCAGTGCCGGGTGTAAGGATCGCTACCGTAATGCTGCCAGTAGCGGATCACAGTCATCGGTGTAGCAGCGGACGGGGGCAGCTGCGGGCTTGCTAGCTTGATCAGAAAAAAGTAGCTGGCCAGGTAGAGTGCAGCGAGACTGCCCGTGAGCAGCAAGCCACTGAAAGCCAGCGCCTTGTAGCGCGGGCTGTCGATCGGAGTGATGAGCATGATGAGCCTCCTATCCAAGCTGCCGGGCCGCGAACGCGGGATCGTAGTAGACCTCGGTAGCGACGCGGCCACCGCCAGGCAGCCGCTCCATCTGCACTACGATGTCGACCAGGGTGTACAGGTTGTCGGTGATATCCGCCAGTTCCAGTCCGGCTCCTTCCACGCTTCCCTTGACCAGTAGGGCCAGCCGGCGAAAGGCCAGCTTCGCGCGGGTGGCGTGGACTGTGGTGATTGTTCCAGGATGGCCCGAATTGAGGACGTTCTGGATGAAGAAGAACGTCTCGTCGCCACGCAACTCGGCCAGGAGTACGCGGTCGGGCCGCATGCGCAGCGTCGCTTCCAGAAGATCGCGCGCCTTCAGCTTCGACACCCCGTTCTCCCCTTTCTTGTATTCCAGGTTGACCTGGTTCGCATGCGGCAGCCGCATCTCGCGCGTGTCCTCGACAGTAATGATTCGCTCGTCAAGCGGAATCAAGGCCGCCAGGGCGTTGCTGAAGGTCGTCTTGCCCGACCCGGTCGCACCGGATGACACGATGTTCTTCCTCCCCTCGACTGCGGTCTTGAAGAACCCGCCCCAGTCCTTTTGCTGGAACATCTCCAGCAGCCTGCGCTCGCTGGCAGGCAAAGCCGCTTCGAGGTGCGCCCGCTCCTCGCCCGCCAGCAAGAGCGACTGTTCGCAACGTGCATTTTCGAAGGCGCCGCCGTCGATGATCTGTTCGAGAGACAGCACGTCGCCGATCGGACGACGGATCGTGAACGACACCTGGCCCGCATCGATCGCCGGTGGAATCACGACCTGGACGCGCAATCCGCCCAGCATCTGCGCACCAAGAAGCGGCCACACTTCGGTCAGGTCCTGGTTCGCCTGGTTCCTGAGCAGCATGGCCAGGCCTTCGCACCACTTATACGATACCGCCTCGTTTTGCACGGCCTCCCAGCCATTCCGGCGCTCCAGCATCACCTCGCCCGGGCGGTTGATCACGATTTCGGTCACCGAGTCGTCGACTAGGTGCGCCACGATCGGTAGAAGATGCAGCTCAAGCGTCGATTTGCCCGCGCCATGGAAAAGTTCGCTGGCGTTCATGGTTACCTCACCCGTTCGAGTTGGTAAATGTCGCGGAAATCGATATCGTGTGCGAGGTATATGAATACCTCGGCGCCCTGGGGTCCGGTGATAGTGGGGGCGATGTCCACCGTACTCTTTATCACCTCGGACAACACGTCCTTCGGCCCGCTCATAGACGGGAATGAAACTGTCGTATTGTTGTCGCCGCGCTGGCGGGTCGCTATCAGGTATGGCCCGACATCGGTGATCAGGCTCAATGCGATCGCGCCGCCAAACCTGTCCCAGAAATGGTTATCGACGGTTCCAGGAATGCCAGGACGCCCGAGCGGGTCGGTAGCGCCGGAATTGAACGGCACCAGCGCATGCTGCGGCGTCTCGCAGCGCTGCCAGATAATGCCGATCCTCCGCTGCCCATGAGTGATGCCGCCGCCCTGCTGGCCGAAACAGATCGTCCCGCGATCCATTAGGGAGACCTTGTTATCGGCGCCGGTGGCGTCCTCGCCAGTGACGCAGGTAACGGGACCTGTGAGCGTGGTGTCGAACGCTGGCAATACGGTGCAGCGGATAAGCTTCCCGCGCGTCATCATCAGCGTCGGATCGGGAAGCAGGTAGGCGCGAGCCATCTCCATGCCCGTCTTGGACATCGTCCCCTGAGCCGCCGCACCGGCTGCGGGGGAGCCGTACCTTTCCTCTGCGGTCTCGCTGCTGCTGACGATCGCTGCGTGGCTGCCCATTCCCACCGTTGCCGCCGATCCGGCAAGGTTACCGTCGAGGCTGAATCGCACTTCACGCTTGAGCCGGCGTTCGCGCACCAACTGGCTCAGGCTCTTCGCAGGCGGTTGGCCAGATGCAGGAGGTGTCCCAGTCGGCGAGCCCGGTGCATGCATCGGAGGCGGGGGCACCTCTGACGCGGTTGCTGCAGGAGCTTGCTCCACAGCAGGATCAGGCATGGTGAGTGGCGGCAACGACGTCGTGGCCACTGTACGCGTCAAGTCCTTCGACCCCAACGCGGATTGCTGGCGATCCTCGTACACACCGGCGTAGTACTTGTACAGGAAGAAGGCGGCAAGTGCGCAGGCGCCGATGGCGCCGAGCCAGTTGATGACCCTGTTCTGCCGCGCGAGCCCCTTGTTGACCGAACCAAGTTCCCGTTCGTCCTCGATGGCGTCCTCCTCGTCAGGATCTGGTTCCGGATTCCGCGGCTTGAGCATCGACTTGAAGAAGTTCATTTTCCAGCTCCTTTCACGGTGCGCTTGACCTGCGGCGATGCCGTGTTGGTGGCAGGCCGCGCGGCATCGGTGTCGAAGCCCTCGTTGAACACGCAAGCGATCCGCTTCCCGCTCTGCAGCATCAGCTTGCGGCGAATGCCCTGCACCTGTACGACGTCGTCTTCGACGTTGATGTTCTCGATCCTTGCTGGGACGCCCTCCTCGCTGGCCTCGTAGATCGCCGGGATGGTGGACCGTGCGCGAAAGCGCAGAAAGGTCGTGCGGCCATCGTCCCACGCCTCTATCGGCGCCAGGTCGCTCGATCCTTGCACCGAGTAGCGCCGGTTCCCGGCCGGAACGGCTACATCCAGCAGGTGGCGGACCTGTTCCGACTCGCTGGCGACGACCTGTTTCGCCTTCTCGGCGTCCGGATAGCGGAAATACACGGTCATGAAGCCGATCTCGCCCTTTGATTTCCTGGCCATCTTGAGGTCAAAGCTGTAGGTACGCTTGTTCGTCACCACATGCAGGTTCGCATCCGCCAGCTCGGCGGCGGGCTTGAGGAATACTCCGTTGCGCGCCGGCTTCGTGGCCACGCCCCATCCCTCGACATCGCCGCCGGTCATGTCGACGATTTCCTCGTCCTGGTCCAGCACGATCTGGGTGAGGAGGCCGACACGGGTGTGGATGGTCACCACGTCGTAGGGATCGTAGGTCGCGAACCGGATGCGCGCGTCCTTGTTTCCCGCCTCGGGCAGCTGCGCGCCATTGGCGTTCGTGACCAGCGCGAGCGTGATCATCGCTGTCATCAAGGACTTGTTCATGGTGTCGCTCCTTGCGCTCCGGCAGGCGCTACCAGGGCCATCTGCGATGCCTGTGTCGTGCTGGCAGCATGCCGGGACGGAGCTGCGGGCGGAACCTGTCTGTTCGACGTCAGGTCGCGGTCGGAGGAATAGTCGGTCACTTCCATCCCCAGGTCGTTGACGCGGCGGTCCCGCTCGTTCGTCGGCTGGTTCACCCAGCGAAATGAGAGGTTTGCCACCCACGTGGTCGGCGCCCCGTCGTCCACGCCGTTCAGGGTCTCCGTCCGCGTAAAGCTGGCCCGGGCGCCAATCGCGGCTCCGGTTCCATTGCGCAGGACCGTGATGGCACCGACCTTGGCGCGTACCTTGTGCTCCTTCTTGTATTTGTTGGGCGGTGACTCTGGATTGGACTTGTCCCATTTCCGTGCCCACTCGGCCTGGAGCTGCGGACTGAAAAAGGCTGCGCAGTGGTAGTAGTGCACGTCGGCCAGCTCGTAGCTGTATCCTTCGCACGCGGTCACTAGCGTATCGATGTTTCGGCGAATGGTCGCCTCCTCCGGCGCCAGCTGGAAGTCGGCCAGGGAGACCAGCGGCTGGACGACGCCGCCGGCCTTATCGACCACCAGAACTTCGGGCGGCGGCGCCGGACGCATGGAGGTTTGCACGGCGCCCCACGCGACGCCGAGCGCAGCGACCGCGAGGCCGCCGAACGCGCCGGCGACGCGCCATGCGATACGTCGAGACCGCTCTCCGGCTACGGCCCGGCGGTCTGCCTCGTCCGCAGCGAAGTCAAGCAATTGCTGCATGTTCGCATGACCTTCGATCAGCTTGCGGACGGCGACCAGTTCCTCGGCCAGCTTTCCCGCATCAGGTTGGCTCTTCATCGCATTCTCCTCACGCGGCAAGGCCGCAACTTGGATAGTTGACCTCGGCGTTGGCCGGAGCGTTGATCGGGCGACGGTCCTGTCCGTCGCAGGTCGGCGTGGTGCCCGCGCACCCCGCAAGGACGCTGGCTGCAGCCAGCGCGATAAGAAGTCGTCGCATGATCATCCTCACGAATCAGTTGTTTTGTCTGGTCGCGGAAGCGGAGCTTGCAAGCCGCGATGGTTCGTAGGTCAGGAGCCTGGTTTCGGCTTTGTGCCTGGTTGGCTGGATGGTGTTGCGCTTGCGGTTCTGGTAGGAGTTCCAGGCGCCCCTGGTGACTTTCTTCGCGCCGTGCCCCATCTTGCGGCCGGCATTGGCTCCCATCCTTGCCCCGCTCTTGCCCGCATTGACGCCAAAACGGTTAAGTACGCCGGCCGTCAGCCGGCCCATGCCGAATGAGGAAAGCGACATCCCACCCGAGAGGCCGGCCGCGATGGACAGTACTGACGCGAGTGCCAGCAAGGACACGAGCCCCATGGAAAAGAACGGGAACACCTGGGCCACTTCCGTCGATGACACCATGGCTGCTGCGCCGCTGCCGGCCCGCGAGAAGAGCTTCATGAAGAGCAGGTTGACCATCACGACCAGCAGAGGTATGAGGAAGTAATTGGCCAGTTGCCGCATCCAGGAATTGAAGAAGCCAGCAGTTGTCTGGAACAGAAGGCCGAGGAAAAAGAGCGCGCCGAGTCCAACGAGAACGGTCAGCGTGGCCTTTGACAAAGCCATCAGGAAGAACCCGTAGGCGGTGACGATGATTGTCAACGCCCATACGGCAAGCGCTACAAAATACATGCCGAGATCGCCATCGAGGACTCCTGCCTTGGCCCAGAATCGTGCCCCAAGTTCGAAGCCCTGCTCGAGCATCGCATCCAGTCCGTTCACGACGGTGCCCGTTCCACCGGACCGGGCAAGGCCCGCAACGAACTCGTCTGGACCGCGCAGGAACGTGTTCGTAATCAGCACGTTGTAGACGGCCAGGTTGAAGCCGATGCCGAACACGATGCTGATCGTGATCACGCGGTTGATGAATTCGTTTGCTGGCTCGCTGATCATGCCGCGGTAGCTGGCAAAGCCCCACAACACGACATACAGGGTAAGCATCGTGAAGGCGAACGGGCCGATGAGACGCGCAACCGCGGCCACGTTCTCGCCCACGTAGCTCTCGCACACCGCGTTGATGTAGTTGAGGCTGTCCGTGTACAGGGTGATGGGCGTCGCCATGATGTCGTCTCCTAGGGAACAGTACGCGGCATGCCGCCAAGGGTGCCCGCTGCAGCTACCCGGTCGGCGCGCTGTACATTGACGCAGTTGGGGTCTCGCGCGGTGCGTCCAGGATCGCTGCTGCAGGCGGCACTCACCCTCCGGCGAAGTTCGGGGGCGGCGAGGTACTCGTCGACGGTATAGACGCGATCGGCAGGCACTGTGACTGTCTCGCGGTTGCAGCCGGCAACGATTGCGGCCAGCAGCAGGAATAAAAGAATGGGACGTTGCATGGCAAACTCCAGGAATGATGGGAACGGTGGTCAAGGCTGCGGCATGTCGAACCGCGGGATCGCAGTACCAGCCGACGCGGCCCGCATCTGGCTGATCATGAGGCGCTGTGCCCGGTCCTGGGCTGTCGCCGCGCTGGCCGCAGCCTCGAGCTGGTTCTGGTCCTTGACAAGTGCCGCATGCTCGATGGCGATCCGGTTGGCCAGGTCATAGGCGGCCTTCGGGTCTTCGGTAGTGGCCAGCGTTGCGGTCAGCGTCTGCAAACGCGATTGCCGGGCGGCGGCGTCGTTAAATGCGGTCTGGGCCATGGCTTGGTTCGCGGCCGAGATATCCTGGGCCTGGGCCAGGAATTGCTGCAGCTGCTGCGTCATGTGGACTGCTTGTTCAGGTGTTAGGACGGCTTGCGAGTGCCGGATCTCCTGGGCCAGCGAGGACAGGTTTCGCATCGTCATTGCCCAGTCGGCGGGGAGCGCCGGCGCTACCGCTGGCAGCAGTGTCGCCATCCCGCGATTGCCCGTGATGGCCTTGTAGTGCGCCGTCATGCTGTCGATCTGGGAGCGCATCTGTTTGTACTGCTCGGCCCATGCCTTTACCTGCTGCGTAGCCTGGCCGAGATTGGCCGAGTCGATCACCGCCCACTGGGCATGGGCCTGGAGCGACGCCCCTGCCATGAGTGAGACGAGCACCAGAGTACGGATCTTCATGATGATTTCCTTTCCTCGTTAAAATGTGGGACCCAGGCATCCGGGTCCTCGCCGTACTGCGCGATCAGGCGGTCCATGAGTGCCAGGTTGGTGGTGCGCGCCGACAGGACCGCCATGTCGTCATCCATGCCGTCCAGCGGGAGGCGCACGACGGTCGAGTGCCGCCCTTGCTTGAGCAGGAACATGCCGCATCCCTCGGGGAGGTCGGTCTTGATCAGCCTGAATTCCCGCTCGGACAGGCCGAGGTATTCGCGATACTCCTTCCGGTCCGCCTGCGGGTTTGGGAACAGGATCAGGGTGGGGCACTGTTCGACCAGGGTGCGCGATATCTCCAGCCTCAGCGCATCGCTGGGCGACTGCGTGTCGAGCACGACGAAGCCATTCAGCTTCCTCACGGTCTTGAGCGCTTTCTTGAAGTAGGCGGCGTAGTGGCTGTCGCCCAATGGCTTCCAGAATTCAGCGACGAACAGGCCAAAGCGACGGCCATCGACCAGGCGCGAGGCTAGGTGCAACAGGTGCATATTGATCGGCGTGCGTAGTTCCGGATCGTCCAGGTAGGCGGTGGTATCGAACGCGGTAATGGGAGCCGTCCCGAGTTCGCTGGCGATCCTGGGAACCGGGTTGTCGAAGACCCATGCCAGCGCCCCGTCTTCCCTTCCCTTTTCGCGCGCATGGCACCAGCGGGCCAGCCGGTCGTAGACCTCCCCCTTCGGCAGGAAGTCCAGCACCCGCCCGAGCTGCCGGACCTCCCTCGGCTGCATATGAAGGACCGCGTCGATCGCCTTGTCCATGTCCTTGCCTTCCTGCACGGTCAGCGGCTTGCTGTCGACTTCGATGCCCGCCTCGGACACGACCGGCCGGCTGACCAGCTTGCGCACCAGTATTTGCAGGTGCCGGCGAGTCTCGGCCTCGTCCGGGTCGAGCGCGAACGGGGCCAGTCCGGTCGGCTCGTCCAGCCGGAGGCGATATACCGTTCCGCGCAGGCGCCGTACCGCGATCTCGGTGTCGCGGTCGGTCGAGAACAACACTGAGGTCATCCCGAACTTCTGCATCATCGTCAGCGTGAACGTGACGGTCGCCGTCTTGCCCGAACCGGTTGGACCCATCACGAGGGTATTCCCCACATCCTTCTTGTTGCCTCCATTCTTGGCCTTGGGATCGGACGCATGCAGGTTGAAGTAATGCGGCGTCCCGGCCGCGGTCACCAGCATCGTGATCGCGGGCCCCCAATGGTTCCCGCTGCGACGGCCAGTGGGAAAATTGTGCAGTGGGACGAAGCCGCACATGTTGCGGCTATTGATCGGAGACAGCCTTGGCCGCATCGCAAAGTTGCCCGGCAGCTGTGCCCAGTACGCTGCCTCGACCACCAGGTCCTCGCGCGCGGGCTTGATGCCGGCGTCGATCAGGACGCTCCTGGCGTCCGCGACGTTCTGTTGCAGCTCTTCCAGGCTCGCTGCCTTCACCAGCACGTTATAGTGATGCGCGCCCAGCACTGTGCGCCGGGCGACCAGGTCGTCCGCAAGTTCGGGAATCTCGTCGATCTGCGATTGCGCCGCGTCGCCAACGTTCTCCATGCGGCGCCCTCTCATCTTCATCTTGAGCAGCGCCGCATCCTTGGCATGGAACTCGAAGGACTGCGTGACCACCAGCTCGAAAGGCAGCGTCAGCAGATCGTCGAGGAACATCGGATTGGTTTCCGATGGATAGGCTTCGATGCCAAGCATGGCGCCGAAGTGGGTACCGTCCGGATTAAGTATCTTGACGGACTCGTCGCCAAAAACTGGCCGCATGCCGCCGATCAGTCGGTTCAACGGTACCGGGGCGTAGGGAACGCGCTCCCACTTCCCGGTCATGAGGAAGTTGAATAGCTCTGCAGGTTCTGAGAACAGGACGCCATTGCGCTCGTACAGTTCGAGACACTCGGCCTCGTAATATGCGAGCGCTGCAACGAGGTCCGTCATGATCCGTTCCAGCTCGGCAATCTGCCTGGATAGGGCGCGCCTGATCTCGTCCGCGCTCCTTGCGGAGAACAATGCGGCAAGCACGCTTTCTGTCCTCGACCCGTGCGGACGCAAGACAACTGTCAGGTAAAGCTCGTTCGCCATGAGCCGTTCGGCGCCTACCTTTTCCCGGAAGCGGTCGTTGAGTTCCCGCGCGTAGCCAGGAGCGAATTCACCATCCGGATACTGGTTTTCCTGCCGCCTTAGGATGTGCTGCCAGACGGCGATGCGCGGATCGGCCAGGCCCATCATCACGCGGTTGAGGCGGTCGTGGCGATTATTGATCACGTCGTCGTCGGCGCATTCGAACGCGGCGCCGGCAAGGCGCAGGACGCATAGGCACTCGCCGGTGGTGGTGTCGATGATGTTGCGTGTCAGGTGCCCCTGGTACGGTATGTATTTGGCGGCGGGGGTTTCGCGCCGCGCCGCTTTGCGACGTCTCTCCGAAATATTCATGATCGTTCTTTCTGCTCTTGGCGACGCTGGAGACGCCACCGGTTGAGGAATCCCGGACGGTTCCTGAACGTCAGCGGGCTGTACGAAGACGCGGACCAGTGCCACCTTGACGAGATGAGCGTGCCGAAAGTGGTCCGCGCCCACAGCCCGATCAGCTCGAAGGTGCGCGGATCTTTCAGCGTGACGAGATAGAAGATGCCGTGGACCGGGATGCACATCAGCAGCCAGATCAGGTTCTCGGTCATGGACAGGGCCTCGACCGACACCAGCAGGTTGAGCATCACGGCCCCGTAGGGCACGCCCAGGATCGTCGAAGGCCGGGTGAGCCCGACCGCGAGCGTGTCGACGTTGACGCCGTCCTCGACGTCCATGTCAGGCTCCCGTCCAGCCGCGCAGCATGCTGACCACCTGGTCGCGGCCGAAGAACAGCATGGTCCCGACGATGGCGCCGATGAACCAGCCCCAGTTGACACGCCCGGTCCAGGCCAGGATGCCGATCACGGCAACCGCCATCGGAATGATCGGGGTCAGCAGTTCCACGACCCAGTTCGTTGCCTGCGTGCCGGTTCCAGTGAACTGGGCGAATGCTGGCGACATCTGCAGCGCGCACAAGCCGGCCAGCATGGCGGCGGTAAGTGCTCGGTTGGCTTTGGTATTCATGGTGCGTCCCTCCTCGGGGTGGTTGAAGAATCGGTGGGCGACCTGGCCTCGATCGCGCGGTTGTAGGGGTTCCAGTAGGCGGCGACGGTCGCAACGCCCCCGGTTGGTCGCTGGGCTACCGATCCTGCGGCCTTGGCCACGATGCGCACACCTTCCTGCGAGGACCTTTGCGTGGCCTGAGCGTTATGGAGCTCTCGCTGGAGCGCCTTGATATTCTCGTTGTGCCGGTGCGCCTTGGCTGTCAGCTCCTTCGTCGGTGCCTCGGCCAACGCACTTGCCGTCTTGGTCAACTCTTGATATTCCGCTAACAATTCCGTGTTGAGGATCAGGTGACGCTCCTTGTCGCGTGCTTGCTGTACCTCCTTATCGATTACGGGATACGAAGACTGAGCGAGCGCATTAGCGGAACATCCAATTAGGAAAAAAATAACCTTACGAAATGCGGTCATAAATAAATTTCCTCTCAAATAGAGGCGATGGAGGTTATTTTGCTTGCCCAGAATTACTTTCACTACGTGTCATTAATCTCCAACGCACTTTTGTGTTCGATTCAAAAGTTATCCAACGGACCAATTCAGCGCTTTGAGTAAACGCAAATCTACTGTGTTGACTTAACACTTAAGTTATATATAGTAGACACGGCACGGACTCGTGCAAGAGGGAGCGGATCGTGAGAAATAAAAAGAAACTCACAGAAATAGAATTCGACTCAATCCGCATTTACCTAAATAAATTCAACAATAAAAACATTGAAGCGATTCGCAGAATACTGGTTGATGGAATCATGCAAAAAGACATCGCAGCCGAGTTGGGAATGAGTAAGGAAGCCGTCAGTGCAATGGTTGCGCGTGCCTGGGCGGCGCATCTCAAGCATGGTGTTCGGCCAGAGGGATGGAGGACGGTAGAAGTGGTGCTTCCAGCCGAGTATGCGGAAGTTGTGGAAGAGCTCGCAAACGTGCTACAGACGAGGGGGCGAAGATGAAAAAGTTCGCTGCTGCGAATCAGAAAGGTGGGACTGGGAAAACAAATACCAACTGCAATTTTTCGCATTGCTTGGCTGAAGCCGGCAATCCGACGCTGATTGTTAATGGCGACGAACAGGAAGACTCGAACGACATGATGATCGATTACGAATTACCTGGAATTCGCACCCACCAACTATTCGGCGATACCCCTATTGACCTACCCGCTCCATCAAAGAAGCTGAGCTTAATTGCATCGGATCGTGAAGCGTTGCGTGAGATTGAAGAGTCTCATATCGATGATCTACAGCTGGTGACTAATTTGCGAGCTCGGCTTGAGGAGCTGGCGCCACATTATCGATATGCTGTTTTCGATACTGCGGGCGCTAACAGCCGTATTGCTAATGCATTTCTGATTGCATGTGATTTTGTCACGGTCCCTACTAAGATCGACGAACATAGTATCCGGGAATCGGTTGAGACCATTGGCCGCATCGGTGGCATACAAACCCACCCGGATCCGCGAATGCGAAATGAAAGGTTGACCTTCCTCGGCATTCTCGTGAACGAGTACGATCCGCGCCAACCATTTCAGGTAAAGCAGTTCGGTCGGCTACTCGAAGAACATGGTGACCTGATGGTCCCTTATGCCATCACGGATCGGCAGGCCTATCGCGAGGCAGTCAGTGCCAGGGTGCCGGTTTGGAGACTGCGTAGCGACGATGGGAATCACATCAAGACCGCCGCGCGCGACGCCGGCAAGGAAATCCTTACTGTCTTCGCCTATTTCAAGAAGCTGATGGATGCAAGCGAGGTGAAGACATGAGGGCGCTGACCGCGTTGAAACAGGCAGGCAAGACTACGCTGCGCGATGATGGTCGCCCTCCCGAGATGCCTCTGGCGAAGATTGTCAAGGACCCACAGAATCCTCGCCCTCCTTTGCACCTGCGCACGCCGGACGAACAACGGCAGCAGATTGAGCTGAACGAGAACGTCCGGCAGCGCGGCATCAAGTCTCCGATCTCGCTACGCCCTCATCCGTCGGAGCAGGATACCTGGGTGATCAACCATGGGCATTGCAGGTACGATGCGGCCGAAGCGGCAGGCTTTGCCACAATTCCCTATTTTGTCGATCCGAACTTCGACAGCTATGACCAGGTTGCCGAGAATTTACACCGCAGTGATTTGTCGATCTGGGCGATCGCGGGCTTCATCAAGCGCAAGCTCGATGAGGGTCAGTCGAAAACCGAGATCGCGCAACGGCTCGGGAAAGAGGGGCTGAACTATGTAACTGAGCATTTGGCATTGGTCGACGCTCCCGGTTGTGTACATCAGGCATATGCGAACGCGGTCCGATCGCCGAGGACCCTGTACGACTTGCGTCGCGCGCATGACGAGTTTCCGGAGCAGGTCGATGCGTGGTGCTTGGGTGGTGCGAGGATCACGAGGGATTCAATCAGGGAATTGCTTGAAGGATTACGTCATGACGTAATCGGCGCTGTTTCGCTGCAGGAGAAAGAGGTCTCCTCGCCTCACACCATGCTTCAAAAACAGACTCGTGCCGACGACCGGGCTCGAGATGGCTCCGGTTTGCAGAGTGCTCCTGGCGCTTCGGAACCTGTGCAGTTACGTCATGACGTAATCGTTGCATCCTCTCAAGGTGACGAGCCTTCGTTGAGCTGCGGTGATGAAGGACAGCAGTCCACTATCCCGCCTACAGAGAGCGGCGGATTACGTCATGACGTAATTTTGGGGTGTCCGCCCTCGCCTGCGGCCTCGACGCCAGTGCCGTCTTGCGAGTCACCTGGCGCGAATCCGCCAACCACCAATCCGGCCGCGCACGGCGACGCCAGTGGCGAAGAGATTCCGGTGCGATACATGGGGCGCAATGCAACGGTCTCGGCGGAAACAAAAGTGATGATTGCTGTTGATGTCGAAAGAATCGAAGTGAGGTTGGCGGATTTGGAGTTTTCGAAAAGTCGATGACGTTGCGTCATCCGATCAAGAAGGAGTTCTACGTGAAGGAATCGACGAAAGCGCTGCTGGGAGTTGCCGCTAGAAGCATGCTTGCCGTGGTCAGGTTTTGCCTGTACGTGCTGTTGCTTCTGGTTGGTAGAGTTCTCCTCCCGGTTGCCGGTGTGGCGACCGTCATCGGTGTGGTGGTGTTTGTGTTCTGCGCGCTGTTTCGTCCAGACCTGCAGATACCTATGTGGTCCGGCGCTGGCCTGGCGATTGCGTCCACCGTCGCTTCGGTTTTCTATGACGCGGCATTGCGCCTTGTGGCGCCTGAGGGGACCACGATTGTTCGCGACATCTGAGCCGTGCGCCCGCAGCCCGAAGGGCGAGGACCAATGCTTGATCTCGAAGAGATTAAGCATTTAAGACGACAGTCTATCCTGCCAAACCTTAAAACCCCAAACCTTAAAACCGCAAGCAACCAAGAACCTCCGGACACGAATCACCAGTACCTGTCCGAAGTCGATTTCCTAGTCCGAAAATTTTGGAGAGCACAAATGGCACAGATCGGAACGATCGTCACCGACGAGATAAAAACACAGTTCGATCTGGCGGCACGGTCGCGCGGCACGACCTCCTCGCGCTTGGCCGCCACCATCATCGCTGACTTCCTCCGGCAAGCTGGTATGGCAGGCCAGCAGTCAACACACACGGCCTGGATCCCGCTATCGCCCGTTGAGCGGATTGAGGTGGAGGCGAAGACCGAACAAGTCTTTGTCCGCCTCGAGCCGTTTTATTTCCAGGAACTCGGAAGGCTTGCGCAAGAGCGGCTGTGGTACCGGGGAACATATCTCGCAAATCTTTTTCGCGCGCACGTTAGCAGGTCGCCGGTGCTTTGCGAGGCGGAGATCAACGCCGTCCGGCAAGTGGCGAGGCAGCTGGCGGACATGGGGCGGAACATCAACCAGATCGCACGGAAACTGAATGTGTCGCCCGAACATGCGCATCTTGTAGCGTCGCTCGATTTCGAGCTGATCAAGATGCTCATCGACCTGGAGGCCGACGCTGTCAAGAACCTGATGCGGGCGAATGTACGTGGATGGGGGGTGTGCGATGCAGAAGCATGAACCATTGGGCGAAATTTGGCCCGGACGCCGATCGGGCATCCGGCGACTGGTTTACCGTCCATCGGCTGGCAACTCTGCCAGCGAATCGCCGGGAGGTTCCAGGCAGGCGTGGCGTGATCGGGACTGGTCATCCATCAAGGAGCAGCTGCGTCTTACGGTGCGGCGCTCTCCCGAGGTCGTTATCAACGTCAAAGGCAGCCGCCGGTCGCAGAATGGCGACCAGGCCGCGATAGAGGGCGTCCTTCGCTACATGATGTACATCTCGCGCAATGGCCAATTGCCGACGGTCGATGAGCGCGGCGAGCGAAGCGAGGGTCGCGACGGGGTTCGCGACACGCACGCCTCATGGAACCTCGACATGCAACGGATGCGAGGCACGAAGAACGATTCTCTCCATCCCTCGTTCAACATCATTTTCTCCATGCCGGCGAAGACCGATCCACAAAAGGTGCTTGAAGCCGTACAGGCAGTTGCGCAGGCACGCTTCCCAGGCCACCAGTATCTCATGGCGTTGCATACGCGTGAGACCGATCCCGCGAAGGATGCCCCGGAACACCCTCATGTCCACCTGATCCTGCGGGCCGAGGACGAGGATGGGCATCGCATCCTTATCCGCAAGACCGACCTGCGCGCATGGCGCGAGCAGTTTGCCGCGGAGCTCCGCGCACGCGGCATCGAAGCGAACGCGACGTCGCGCGCCGAACGAGGAAGGTCGCGCAAGGCGGTGGCCGGCGCCGAGTGGCACATTCAGAAACGGTATCAGGAGGCGCGGGCGCGCGGCGGCTCTCCCGATCCATCGAAAGCGCGGGCGGCCCGCTTCCATGCTGCGGCTGAGGAGCTGCGGGAAGGCATGACCGAGCCGAAGCCCTGGGAAGTCGCGATGGCAGCGCGCCGACGGGATGTGCTACGCGAACTCAAGGATAATGCGGCCCGGCTGCGCCAAGAGGGTGATACTGAGTTGGCCGAACAGGTGGATCGATTTGCCAAGGATATGGCTCCCCTTGATTCAGAGCGGCGCCAGATACAGCGTGCCTTGGTCGAACAGGTGAAAAAACGTCTCCACGAACACGGACCCGAGCAATCGGAAGACCTGTCAAGGTAGGTCGATAAGACCTGATTCACCTCAATGAACGTTAGGTCGTTCAGACCTATCCTATCTATATGCCGGGCCATACAGGCCAGGTTCAAACAGGAGCTTTCATCATGAACGCGGTCGCTTCTCCGTTTTTTCAATCGGTGATCTCCGAACTCAGCGCCCAGCATCTGGAACTGGCGCCTGAAGGCTGGCGACAGTGCGTTGAGAAGATCGCTGAAGGTTATGCCGAGGTGGTTGGAGGACACGTCTACTGCTTGAACTGCGATGGCGTGTTGCAGGGAGCGCAGGGCCATGACGTACACTGCGTGACGATGGTCGCGCGCCGCATGCTGGCGAATGAGCCCCTGCTCCATGCCCACCTTGCGCTTGACCCACTGGACGTCGGTGGACGCGATCATCGGGGTAAGCCATCCTCGAAATCCGGTCATCGCATCTACCGATCCTACGACAAGCCTCGCGTATGGCCTCGACGTCCCGATAAACAGTATGTCGTCCCTACTTTCTTGCGCACTGCACAGCCAGGGCGGAATTCATGACCCGGCCCGCGCAAGCTACTTTGTGCCTTTATGCCGACGAAGATTTTCGAGTTCCGGAACCGGAGGATATCAGGGCGGTGATCGACATGCTGGCTTTGACGGCTGACCAGGTAGCGGCGTTGTTAGGCGTCCGGGACGGTCGAGCCGTCCGTCGCTGGCTCGCCCCGCTCTCCTCAAGCACGCATGCACGTATCGCTTATTCCGCCTGGCGATTGCTGCTCTTGGAGGCGGGCCTGGTGAGATTGCGCAGGAAACGAACGCCCTCGTGATGAGTCCAACGTAGGACCTTTATGACAGGAGGTGATTCCATGGAAGACCTGGAAACTGCGCAGTTGTGGCGCGCGCAGCATGGCTACATCGGCAGGGGCGGCGTCATCGTCGTTTTCGATGGCCTTGCACAGGGATGGGTAAACGAACTGCGCAATCCGGAAAGCTGGCGTCCCGGATGCGTGGCGGTGGACGAAGACGGACACGGCTGGATCGCTGCCGGCGGAAACGATCAACACGGCGCCTCGATATGGATGCCCATGGACACGCGCTCATGGAAAAAGCGCATGCCCGTCGGCGTCCACTCTGTCGGGGCGCTTCCATGAGCGTCCAAGACGCAGCCGAGGTGTTGAGCGATCTCGCAAACGGACGTCCGATAGAAGATCGGTCCCGGCTCATCGCTGGCGCTCTCGCATTAAGTGCTGCCTCCAACTACTGTAGTGACCGGGATCTCGCTGATGCTGCCATTGGCTTGCGAATATTGGCGACCGGCGGAACATTGGATCTCGATGAGTCAGGACGTCGCCGCGCAGCTTTCTTGGCTTCGACTGTCAGAAGGCTGAAATTGTCCAAAGCGGGATCGATACCAATCCTAGACGCGAATTGACTACCGCCGGATACTAATCTTCGGACTATAAAGTGCTCAAATCATCGCTGCCTCCGACTCTCGATCGAACCAGGCTCGATGAACGTCACAAGCCATGACCGCGCATAGTCGGCAACCTGCCCCGTCTCACTCCGTCCGCGCTCGAATCCTGTCAGTGCCATGCGTCTTTCGTTGAGCCAGACAATGTGCACGTCGGCCAACTCGCACCGTATCGAATCCTGTTGAAGAAGCCGGGCAACCTTGCAAGGTCGCCGCAAGCCTTGGTCCGTGACGTCAAGTATCACCAGGATGCCTCGCTGGCCGACTGCTTGAGCAAGCATTCGCCGGTCAATCTCGACGCCCGCTTTTCTCATCTTCACTATTTGTGCATCCATAAGCACTCAAATACTGTTTATTTATACAGTATTCTAGCAAGATAACGTGAGCGGGCATACAAGCAAAAAGCTGTGGCGGGCCAATGAAATTCCCTACAAGCTAAAAGTCCGCAATAACACTCCATGTCTCCCCCCTCCTGCACCATCCAGCTTGTTTTCCCACGGAGATGATTCATAAGCTGCTGGTGACTTATTCTTTCCTACCGAAAATGAAGTAAAATCCGTATACCAACAATCATGTGTCGGAGAATCATTTGAGTATTCCCCTCATTGTCTTGGGAGATATGACCAGCCACGGCGGTACAGTCATCAGTGCCGACCTGACTTTCGATATCAACGGCAAATATGTCGCACGCATCGGCGACTTGACTGTATGTCCCAAATGCAAAGGTACTTTTCCGATTACGTCAGGGCCAAACGACCTGATCGACAGCAGCGGCAATGGCTATGCGCGGCACATGGACTCCACCGCTTGCGGGGCGAAATTAATCTCTAGTCAGGTAACAACGACCTGGTCGGATAAATCATCGCTCGGCGATGCAGTCGCGGAAGACAAGGCCGAGGCACTCGCAGCCACGTCGCGCATCGCGGCAACTACCGCATCGGGTGTCTGCCTCGATTGCCTGCTCAAGGCGGCCGCTACTGGCAGCGCGACTGTGGTGCGTGATTGAGCGCGCCGCCCGACGTGGTAATGCGTCTCGCACACTTGCGGCAAAGTGTGGGCGCGCTGAGGTTGTACACGCTGGTCGACGGCGTGCAATACCGTATGCAGTTCAACGAACCTTGTACGGAGCGCGAAGGCTTCCGTTCCTTGTTCGCAGATACCCTTGACGCGGCCTTAGCACATGCCGGCCCCTGGCTGATCGATACCGAGCAAGTGGGCGCGGCGCTCATCGACGCGCTGGTGGCAATGGAACAGGTGTCCCCTGCAGTCACTTGGCTGTTTGCCGTACAAACGCTTGATGGTCTTGCGCAGTTGCTGCAACTGAACCTCGACATCGAACTGCCTGACGGACGCACTGCGCTCTTGCGCTTCTGGGATCCGCGGGTGCTGGTCAACTTAGCCGAGGTGCTGGAACCCAGCCAGCGAGAAACGTTCTTCGCCCACATCCATGAATGGCATCTGCTGCACAAGGGGAAACGGGTCTGGATAGGGAGGCCGCATGCTCAAGCTTAGTCAAACTCAGTGGGACGAGCTGCAGGTACGCGACACGCACCAGTTCGTGGATGAGGTATGCGCTCAGTTCTTGGAGAAGCGATCCGATATGGCGCAGTCTCCTGGACGCGCCGTAGTGCGAGATCGTATGCAAGCCGCCCATGATTTTGCGGTCCGTATCGGTTTCACGTCGACGGCGCATATCGTGCACCTGATGTATCTCACGGCGGATACTTCAGGCATACATGACGACCCGATCATTGATGCCTATCTGTGCAAACCAGGTGCCACGCCGGAGCAACGGCTGGATGACATGCTTGCGGTGATGAATAAGAAGCTTGAAGAGGAGCGCTGATGGCAGCTTATGCAATTCCTGTGATAGATGCAGTCGCCGCCCGCGCCCTCGCAGCAATGGGTGTTGGCGCGATAGCCGGTGCTGCTGGCGACGCAGCACGTCGGCGTCAGAAAGAGGCCGATAAGGCCAGGTCTACTCCCATCGCACGCGCCGACGCTCAGGCTAAGGCCAAGGAGAAATGCAAGGACTGCGCCCCGGACGCCGGCATGCCGTTCAACCGACCCACAGCGGGTTGGTCGGAAACATCGATTGCCTATCAGGCGCGGATCGCCGGCCTACCGGTCGGAGCGGGCTTTATCACCGAATGGATGTTTGGCGGCGTAACGTTTGACGGTTTCGACTCAAGCCAGTGCACGCTAAAGGAAGCGAAAGCGAAGTACGACCAGTTCTTCAATACTTCCGGCAGGCCCCAGAAGTGGTGGGACGGTGACGATCCGGTTTTTCTGGAAGCGTCACGCCAGTCTTCCGTCGCTAAACCAATGCCTCCCGTTCAATTGCGCTGGTATTTCATGCAACCAATGAGCTACCGCTATTTTTCGATGGCCTTTTCCAAAATGTTACTCCCCATTGAATCGGTGTATCTACCATGAGCAACCCATTTGAAATAACCGTGCATTTCCGCATCGCTGGCCAATTGAAGGTCGGTGAGATACTTGATGAGTTGCACAAGTTCAGCCTGATGCTCGCTCCAGTATCGCCAAAGCTCACTGGCTGGCTCCTCAAGGGAAAATCAAAGAAGGAGGCTTTTTTGTACGATGTGTTCGACGCAGCTGGTCCAACGCCTGCAACGACTGCTGTGCTGAACGAGAAACTGAAAAATGAAATCGAAACCCGCATCGTCAGCATGTGGAATGGACATGATGACGATGGTGAGGGAGCGTCAATCAAGTACTTTGGCCGACTCAGGCCAGCCGTCAGCCTGCTAACGCTGAATACGGAATCCGATGCCTTTACGGATGACTGGAAGACCGCAGTAGAGCTTGTAAAAGGTGCCGCCTTGCTTTGGCATTCTTCGAGTATATCCATTGAAACGAGCGACTATGCTGACAGGAAAGTCTTCAAGGATCGTCCTGGAATCGGCTGGATGCTTTACCTGCCCAAGGTACTGACTGCGCAGCATGTCCCAGAGGCGCGCTCGCTGGTGCCAGTGCTGGGCGTCGACAAGAAGCAGATCGGCACGATCGTCATCAGCGTAACAGACGAGCCGTTTTCCGACGAGAACCCCGAGCACACCAGGATAGCCAACGCGATCGAAATCCGGTTGGTCGATCAAGATTTGCTGCCCCGATACACTGTCCTTTGAACGTCGACGCCAGCGAATTGCCACTCGCCTACAAGAACATTGACCAGTTTGCCCGCGAAACTCGAATACTACCTGGCGCTGCGATGATGTACTCAACAATAAACAATGTGCCGGCACACAAGCCCTTTTGCCAGCATTAACTGGCATATTTTGAAGGGACTGCCGCATCAGCGCCCTGCTTTGTCCATCTGGCTTTAGACCTCTTGGAGCGACGTCAAATGTCTGCTTGCCAGAACTTGAGAGTGAAAAACGTTACAGGCACAGCCTGAGCGTAAACAAAAATCCGCCAGTGCGCGATTGCACCACCTGCGACCTGTACGATAGAGTGACTTATACCGTTTAATTACCAGCATTATTGACAGCGAATTAAATCTTGAGCTGACGATATTTCAATTACGATAACCGTGATCGATTTCTGCCATGACGACATTTGAGACAATGGATCTTCAAACTGCCGCCACTTATCTGGGTGCCAAGGCCGAAACCATTTCGCAATTGGCTCGCAAGGGCGAATTACCTGGAGCCCAGATCGGCAAAGGCTGGATTTTTCTTCGAGAAGATGTGCTAGATTTTCTTCGCAAACGGATCGCATCGGAGACGGAAGCGCGTCGCGCTGCAAGAGATAGCGAAAGTAATACTGCTTACAAAGACGAAGGGTCGGTACAGCCAGTGGCGATATTACAGTCCCGCTCCCGCCGCCGTGCTCCGCCGCTGCTCCCCGAACTGCCATCCGCAACCCACTACCAAAGCTGAGAAGCTAGATCGCTTCCGCGAAGGCTCGCATACCGTTTCAACATACGAGGATCCCTGTGTCCAGTAATCCTGGCAATAAGGGTATCCGACAGTGTGGTTCTTTCGAACAGCCTGCAGGTAGCCTCATGCCGCAAGTCGTGAAAATGCAGGTCGGCGCTGCCGACAGCACGGAAAATTGTCGCGAATTGAGCGGATAATTCAGCGGTAACTTTGTCGAGGATACGCTCATCCCGATCGCCAGACCAGTACGGAAATAGCCTGCAATTCCGTTCCTGAATCTCGGCATTTTGGTCCGATATATACTTCGACAGGATCGGGACAAGCGTGCTTGGAAGCGGCACTTGCCTGTTATCGCCGTTCTTCGTTCGCTCCAGCGTAATGGTCCTCTTTTGCAACGCGATCTGCGACAGTTCGAGCGTGTAGCATTCCCTCAACCGCATTGCGGTATTCAAGGCCAGCTGGAACAGCATTCTCTCGTCGCTCATATCCGCCAGTTTTTCCAGGATGCGCTCCTCTTCACCTTCGTGAAGCCGCCGATCGCGCTGTTCGTCGTGTCGCGGCATCTTGCCAGCCTTCGCGAGGACTTCCGCGTCACCCTCGGTATAGGTCGAAAAGCCTCTTTTCAGCAGGCGAAGCGGGTTCGCCGCCATGATGTCGGGGTGCTTTCGTATCATCCAGTCCAGGCACCTGGCCAGCGCACCATGCCTGTGCCGGATTGTCGATGGCGCAAGATGCTGGTCACGCTTCATCTGCCTGACCCATGCCTCGGCCCACTCGTAGTTCAGCATGCTGGAAGAGACCATGGCGATGCTCGGCAGCAGCGTGTCCAGGAGCTTTCGGTCGGACAGGGGGACGGAGTTATGGCGCAGGTACTCGGCCACACACCTGTGGACGGTCCATGTCTCGCCCTTCGATGCCTTCTTTTCCAATAGTGCTGCCGGCACTATCCCCTGCGCCAGCAGGCCCTCGAGTTGCTTCCCGTAGCGCTCGGCAGTCTCGTAGTCGTCAAAAGTGTGATACAGCGGCTTCGGCAGAAGCTTGTGGGTGACCCGGAGCTGGTACCCGTACGGACGCTTAATGATGGTAGCCATGATGCATAGATCATAGAACCTGGGGTCGAAATGTAAACGGCCAAGCGACGGCCATTTGGCCGTTATCAGGTGTGGTGCACCACACCTGGCGTGTGGTGTTGAACCCAATGCAAACGGGCCCCAACGGGGCCCGTACTATGAGGATCTGGAGGCGAGGACGGGAGTCGAACCCGTCTACACGGCTTTGCAGGCCGCTGCATAACCGCTTTGCTACCTCGCCAGAGGAAATGATGCGCTTGCGTGATGTGAGCGGTTATGAAACACATCAACAAGGGAAGATCAGGTCTTCCTGAATTCTGGAGCGGGAGAAGAGTCTCGAACTCTCGACCTCAACCTTGGCAAGGTTGCGCTCTACCAACTGAGCTACTCCCGCTTA